>Ga0182018_10000037_pt1 | contig 156152 bp, 119 predicted proteins | sample 812P2MmetaG_FD_120490 | JGI IMG/M metagenome (GOLD analysis project Ga0182018, IMG submission 120490) | Permafrost microbial communities from Stordalen Mire, Sweden - 812P2M metaG | ecosystem: Environmental > Terrestrial > Soil > Wetlands > Permafrost | place: Sweden: Stordalen | collected... | reverse complement strand
GCAGACGGGCGGCCTCGACTTCTCCACTGTCACCTCGACCTCGTTACTCCCCAGCTATATTCTGCCACTCGAGTCCATTTTCATGAGCTTTCGCGGGCCGCAGGCCCTGCCCAGGCAGATGGCGGCGCCGGCCGGGCGGCCTAGGGGGGCGGAAATGTCCTGCTCCACGGCCATCGCCCGGATGGTGAAGCGGAAGGTGGATCCGCGGCCCAGTTCACTTTCCACGCCCATGGCGCCGCCCATCTGTTCGGCCAGCGACCTGCTGATGGCGAGACCGAGGCCGGTGCCGCCGTACTTGCGGTTGATGGAGGCGTCCACCTGGCTGAAGGAGTCGAAGATGCGCGCCTGGTGTTCCGCGGGGATGCCGGGGCCGGTATCGCGGACCAGGAAAAGGATCTCATGACGGCCGTCTCCGCAAACGCGCGCGGAAACCGCCAGCGACACTTCGCCGCGCTCGGTGAACTTGACGGCGTTTCCGAGAAGATTGACGAGAATCTGGCGCAGCCGGACAACATCGCCCAAGACGGTGGGCGGAGTGGAGGGATCGATGGTCACCGCCAGGCGGAGGTGCTTCTCGGCGGCCTGCGTGGCGAGGAGGCCGATGGCTTGTTCGACGGTATTGCGCAAGTCGAGCGGCCGGCACTCCAGTGCCAGTTTGCCGGCGCCGATCTTGGAGAAGTCCAGAATGTCGTTGATGAGCGTAAGCAGGGCTTCGCCGCTGGAGCGGATCTGCTCGACATAGTCCTGCTGTTCGGGGGTGAGCGGGGTGGCGGCCAGAAGGTTGGTGAAGCCGATGACGCCGGTCATGGGGGTGCGGATCTCGTGGCTCATGTTAGCCAGGAGCAGACTCTTGGCATGATTGGCGGCCTCCGCCTGCAACTTTGCCTGGCGGAGTTCCCGCTCGTGGCGAAGATGCGTGCGGCGCTCCGCCAGCATGGCGGCGACTTCACCGGTCAGGATGGCGAGTTGGCCGGTGCGGTCGCATTCGGGCTCGCCACCCCCGAAGAGGACCAGAACGCCCTCCACTCTGCCTTCGACGGAGACCGGCAGGGAAATGTCCGCGGCGGTAAGGAGTGGCGATTCCTTGGGGACATCGGTGGGCAGATCGTCCATGCCCTCTACGTTCACGGGAACGGCGGCCACGGGCCGGAGTCCGTGGGCGGTGCGTCTCCCATACCAGGCGCGTTCAAAGCCATATTGTGTGACGAGGGCAGAGAGGAACGTCTGCCAGAGCATTTCTTCAGAAGCATCCAGGCCGGCTCCCCGCAGGGCAACCAGCACGCACTGGAAAGCGATCAGGTCGGAAAGTCTTCGTTCCAGATCGCGCGGCAACATGGGCAACCTATTCCCTCCGGTTCTGCTCGAGACTTTCGCGGGCGCGGCGGTACAAATCGTCCACGGAGTCTCCGGGGTGGTATTCGGCGCCCCCCGACGCCACAGTAGCGGCGACGCGCTTGGCGCCACCGTCCACGCTGTAATGGCTGTTGCTGGCGAACCGGCGGCAGATGGAGCGGCAGCCTTCGAGACGGACCGGCAGGCGGCCTTCGGCGATGACCAGGAACTCGTCGGCGCCCCAGCGGAAGAGCGAATCCTTCTCGGGAAAAAAGTCGCTGAGGGTGTGGGCGAGAGCCTGTAGAAGCTTGTCGCCGAAGGGGGTTCCGTTCACCCGGTTGATCTCGCGAAAGCCCTCGATATCGAACAGCAGGACACACATGGGGGCCGGCCGCCTGGAGATCTGGCGCAACTGCTGCTCGGCGTCGCGGCGGCTGCCCAAGCCGGTGAGGCGATCGAAGCGGGATTCCTTACGGGCCGTTTCCAGGCGCTGTTGGAAGGACGTAATCTGCGACTCGAAATGCCGGACGGACTCTTCGCTTTCGCGGCGCATTTCCTGCACGGACTCGCGAAGCTTGGCGACGTCTTCGCGGAGACGGCGGCGAAGCTCATTGACATCCTCGAGGCGGGACAGGGAGTCGAACTCGGCGGCGATTTTTTCCATATTGCCGTTGTGGCGTTCGCCGTAGCCCTTAAATCCGGCGATGACCTGGGCGACGGCGCCGACCACCTCCTTGAGGGCGGTGTCGCGCTCGTCGATCGCCTGGGTATTCGAGCGGCAGATGGCGTCGAATTCGACAAGAGCGACTTTGCCGGCCTGCTCGATATCCTTTGCCGAAGCCTCGAAACGGACCGCAAGGGCGGTCTGGTCGAGCGTTTGCCGGCAGTGCGCGGAAAGCTCGGGGTTGGCCGGCAGCGCGGCTTTGGGGAGCGCGCCGGTCAGCGCCAAATGAGCGTCGCGCAGAGCTTCGAAGCGGGGCGCGAAATGGTCGACGTCCTGGATCTGCTTGCGAATGGAGATCATCTGGCAGTCGGGTCCTCAGTTCGCTTATCGGCATTTGCGGAGGAAGTTTCGACGTTTTTTGTCAGCCTCGTCCTGGAACCTCCAGAACCGCGTCGAAATTTGCCGCATTGTCTTTCCTCCGCTTCCGACTTACGATCAGCTAACCCATTTTGCTGCAAATGGTTGAGGGAGGTCAGCTTTGCTGTTAATGGTCTTGTGCACGGCGGCCGCCCTCTTGGGCCAGGCGGAAGTAAAGGGGGTGGTGCGAGACGCGCAGACGGGAGAACCGCTGTCGCGTGTGGCGGTTCAGTTGGCGGAGCCTTCGCGGCAGGTGATCACCGGAGCGGCGGGAACGTTCGACCTTGGCGGGTTGGCGGATGGCGAATACGACCTGAAGGTCTCGACCGTCGGCTACCGTCTTCTGCAAACGCACCTTACTGTAGAGTCGGGCGAGGCCAAGGAGCTTTCCCTGGCGCTCAGTCCCGACACCTTCAGGCGCACCGAACACATCGAGGTGCGCACGGATCCTTTCGACGCCGCACTCGATTTCACGATCGGCGGCAACGAGATCAAGAACCTTTCCACGGTGCTGGCCGACGACCCTCTGCGCGCCGTCCAGAGCATGCCGGGAGTCAGTTCGAACGACGATTTCGAAAGCCGCTTTTCGCTGCACGGCGCGCCCTATGAGCAGATCGGGCTCTACCTCGACGACATTCTGCTGCACATGCCATTTCACACGGTGCAGGGCGAAGGGCCTTCCGGATCGATGACGGTTTTCAACGGGGATATGGTGGACAGCATGTCCTTGCAGAGCGAAGCCTACGACGCCCGCTTTGAAGACCGCACCGCGGGCGTTCTGGACGTACATACGCGCGATGGGAGCCGCTCGGAAACCAGTTTCCGGCTGACGGCGGGTGTAGCCGATGCCGGCATTCTGGCGGAAGGGCCGTTGGGCAAAAAGCATCGCGGTTCGTGGCTGGCCAGCTTTCGCAAGAGCTATTTGCAGTACCTGCTGCAGCAGTCCGCCGATCAACCCATGGCGTTCGGGTTCATGGACTCCCAGGTGCAATTTACATACGACCTGACGCCGCGCAACAATGTGAAGCTGAAGCTGGTGGACGGCACTTCCGACCTGGACAGCAGCAAATTGCGCGACAGTCTGCCTCTGAACACTTCCATGCTGGCGGGGTACCGTTTTACGCTGATCAATCTGGAATGGCAGTATTCGCCGAGCCCGGAGTTTCTGCTTACCAGCCATGCGGCCTTCATGCGGGAACGATACGCCGATACCAACGTCAATCAAAATACCCTCGGCGAAGGATTCTATGGCGAGTGGGTAGGAAAATCGGACGCCACCTGGATATGGGACCCCAGCGCCACGCTGGGGTTTGGGGTATCGGCGCGGCGAATCCGCGGACAGGGGTCTTCGGAATACTATTCGGACGCCACCGCCGCGACGCTCACGGATGGGTATCGCGGCAATCTCACACTGTTGGGCGGATATGCGCAACAGTCCTGGAGCGGGCTGCGGAAGCGGCTTCACCTGTCGGCGGGAGTGCGGTGGGAACGGATGGCAGGCAATGGGCCGGCCACGCTTTCGCCCCAGGGATCGGTGGCGTTTCTGCCTAATCCCTCGACGAAGTTTCAGGTGAGTTGGGGGCGATACTCGCAGTTCCCGGATGTGCAGGATCTGGACTCCATCTATGTCACCACCCGCCTGCTGCCGGCACGCTCCACGCATACCGTGGCGGCCGTGGAACAACGCCTGGGTAGATTGGCGCGGCTGCGTGTCGAGGCGTACCAGAGGGTGGATCGCGATCTGCCGTTCCGGCCATATGAAGAGGCGCGGCTGGCGGCGGGAGGACAGATTATCCCGGACAATTTCCAAGCGCCTATAACGAACTCCCTGAGCGGCCGCGCCAAAGGCGTCGAGATCTTCTTGCAGAAGCGAACGGCCAATCGTCTGACCGGCTGGGTGTCGTATTCGTTGGGCTACTCCCGCCAGCAGGATTCGGTGACGGGGGCACGCTTTGCCTCCGATCAGGATCAGCGGCACACCGTCAACGCCTATCTGGGATACCGCATTCGCCCCAGCGTCAACCTCAGCCTGAAGTGGACGTACGGAAGTGGATTCCCGGTGCCGGGCTATTTCCAGCTCGAAGGCGGCGCCTACTACCTTTCGAGCGTCCTGAACGGCGCGCGTCTTGCCCCGTACCAAAGGACGGATGTGCGGATCAACAAGTCCCGCACGTTCGACCGCTGGAAAATCACGGTCTACGGGGAGGTGGTGAATCTGTTGAACCGTCCGAACTACCGTTTTGATAGCTATAACGGATATAACCCGGCGACGGGACAGGCCTACCTCAGCTTCATGAACATGTTCCCCATATTGCCATCCGCCGGGGTCATGGTCGAATTCTGATGAAGACTGCGACAGGTAGTACTTCTTAAGTAATATTACGATAAAAATATCTCAAAACCTCTTTCAAAAAGTGCTGAGATTTTCTATACCGGGGGCGTACTCTGTATTACATAAAGATACAAACCCCCAGGGTCTAACTCTCGGGTTGTCCGCTTATATCCACAATAAAGGAAGCCCCTATGGGACCCGCACAGCGTGAGCTCTGTCCAAACTGGCAACAGGAACGGGCGGCCGACTGGCCGTCCGCCAATCCATTGCCCTGGTTTGCGATCGTCAGCAAACCCCAGCACGAGCGTACGGTGCTGGATGGGCTGGTTCAGAAGAATTTAGAGGGTTTCCTGCCCTCGTACTGGGCGACTCGCCGATGGTCGGACCGCATGAAACGCGTGCAGGCGCCGCTGTTTCCCCAATACGTTTTTTGCCGGTTCGATCCGGACAGGCGTTTGCCGGTGCTGCAGACACCGGGCGTCCGCTCGATCATCTCCTTTGGGACGCGGCCTACTTCGATTCCGGAGGGCGAAATCGAACGGATTCGTGCGATCGTGGCCTCCGGATCGCCTCTCGAACCCTGGCCGTTTCTCAAAGCCGGGCAACGGGTGCGGGTGGACGATGGACCGCTAGCGGGACTCGAAGGCATTCTGGCCGAGGGCGGCAACATCCGGCGGGTAGTCGTGAGTTTGGAACTGTTGCAGCGCTCGGTGGCGGTTCAGTTCGATCGCGCCCACATTAGCCCCATGTAGATCGCGTTTCCGAAGTAACCTCGCCTTTAAATTCGATTGGCAAGACATTGAAAGATCAAATACGAAGCCGGATTGTGACCTTCCGTTTATCGGAAGAGGAATACGCGACTCTCCTGTCGGCGTGCGGGGTGGAGCGGAATTCGGTGTCTGCTTTGGCGCGGCGAAGCGTTCTGGAGTGGACCGACTCCACACTGCGGCCCAAGGTCGATGGGCGCCTGGCGCAGATCGATGAAAAGCTCGACACCTTGCTCCAGTTGCTGAATACCAGGAGCCATGCGGAGTAGTACACGGTTCCGGCTGGCGATCTTCCTCGGAATGGCCGCGGCGTGGCCGGCACGGGCGCAAACCCAGGATGGCGCCAACTTCGTCCGGTCGGTATGGATGGACGAAGGCAAGATCTTCTCCAGCCCGGCGCATCTTCATAAGAAGGACCTTACGTGGCTCCTACCGGCGGCGGGGGCCGCAGCCTTTCTGTTTTCGACCGACCGCGGCAATATGCAGGATCGCATCCACACCAACCCGCTGGCGCGCGATCGCAGCGAGATGCTCTCGAATGTGGGTGTGGGATCGCTGGCGGCCATTCCTGCCCTGCTCGAATGGCAAGGCTGGCGGAATCGCGACCACTACCAGCAGGAGACCGGCTGGCTGGCGGCGCGCGCGGTGGTGGACACTCTGGTGACGACCGAGATCCTGCAAGTAATCTCACAGCGCGAGCGGCCAACGGCAACCGGCGGGGGCGATTTCTTCCGCTCGGGGACGGCCTCTTCGTCTTTCCCCTCAATGCATGCCGCCTCCGCGTGGGCCCTCGCGTCGGTGGTGGCCCATCGCTATCCGGGCTGGCTGACCAAGGTTGCGGTGTACGGACTGGCGGGCGGCGTCACGGTCGGCCGCGTGCTGGCGCGGGATCATTCGCCCTCGGACGTCGCGGTGGGAAGCGGATTGGGATGGCTGATCGGACGGTTTGTGGCCGGGGAGGATTCTCCGCCGCGGAAGCTGTTCCGGCCGACGGCGCAGGCCAGCAGCGAGCAGCCATCGACGGAGCCCGGCTCGACCTACGTTCCGGTGGATAGCTGGATCTATCCGGCGCTTGACCGGCTGGCCGCATTCGGCTTGATTCCGTCGCAGACTTCCGGGCTACGGCCATGGACCCGCGCGGAATGCCTGCGCCAGGTGCGGGAGGCGGCAAGCCGCATGAGTTCCGACTTCGGCGTCGCCGACGAACTGGTTCGGGCGCTCCGGAGCGAATTGGAGAACCCCACCGGCAAGCTGACGTTGAACTCCATCTATACCAGGAACGGAGGCATTGCCGGCCCCGACCTCAACGACAGTTTCCATTTCGGGCAGACCTGGATTAACGATTCCGGCCGTCCGTTTGGCAGAGGCTTCGACTCGTACACCGGGTTTACGGCGAGCGGGGAATCGGGACCGTTCTTTGCTTATGTGAACGGCGAATACCAGCACGCGCCCGGCACGGAGCCGTATTCGCTGCCGGTTCGCCAGACCATCGCCAACCTGGACTTCAACCCGCTGCAGCCGGCGGCGCCGGACGCCGACACGAATCGGTTCCGGTTTCTGGATACGTACGCCGGCGTGCGGCTAGGCGATTTTGAAATCTCCCTCGGGAAACAGTCGTTGTGGTGGGGACCGACAGCCGATTCGCCGCTGTCCTTCAGCGATAACGCCGAACCCACCAAGAACCTTCGCATCTCAACCGTACATCCCATCCGCCTGCCGGGGCTGCTGCGGTACCTGGGAGAGATCCGCGGGGAATTTGTGTTCGGCAAGCTTGGTGGACAGCAATACACTTGGCGGCCGTGGTTCAATGCCCAGAAACTGACCTTCAAGCTGACCGAGAACCTGGAGATGGGGTTCACCCGCTGGTCCATATTGTGGGGAGTTGGGCACCCCATCACAGTCGAAAGCCTGCTGCGGAACTTCACTTCGCTCAACAGCCCCAACGGGCCTTCCGGAGTGGGCGCGAGCGACCCCGGGGATCGCAAGGGCGGCTTCGATTTTCGGTATCGCATTCCGGGACTGCGCAACTGGCTCACGCTGTACAGCGATTCGTATTCGGATGACGATCCGTCGCCGCTGGCAGCTCCTCGCCGCGCGGCCATCAATCCGGGCATCTATCTGACGCACGTTCCGGGAATCCCGCGGCTGGATTTCCGAGTGGAAGCGCCTTCCACGATGCCGATGGAAGGCGATCAGGGCGGCACGTTCATTTATTACAACGACCAGTACCATAGCGGCAACACCAATTACGGATACCTGGTGGGCAACCCGGTGGGACGCGATGCGCGCGCCATTGAGGGTTGGGCTACCTACTGGCTGTCGGCGCGCAACAAAATCGAAGCCAGCTTCCGGCAGGTGAAAGGCGGCACGAGGTTTCTCCCGGGCGGCAGCACCCAGACCGACGCCACCTTGAAGAACTCGTTTCCCATCGCTCGCGACCTTCGCGCGGACTTGATGCTGCAGTACGAACGGTTCCTGATTCCGCTGTTGGGCGGCCCGCAGCGCAACTTGAGCGGATGGGTGCAACTCACCTGGGAACCCGAGTGGCGGCTGATCCGGTGAGATCCAAGTCTTGAGTTTTCAAAAATTCTTATCGATAAGGATCATTCGCAGTGAATCGAGAAATGCGCTTAGTTTCAGTCCTGTTCGTTGGACTGGCGTTATGGATACTGCCGGCCGGCGCCCAGACGACGACGATGGGGGGACCGCCGGATCCGACCGACCCATTCTTCACGCCGACGGCAGCCTGCTCCGGACCTCTCGGATCGCTGATCCCGGAATGCCAGCCCAAGAACGGCGTGGAAGGGCTGCTTAACCCCGGCCGTGGCGGCGGCGCTGTGCCGCCTGCCAATGTACGGATACCGGGCGCCAAAGATAGCGATGCCTCCCTAACGCCGCCGGAACCGCCGCAACCGCCCACGGAGTTCCAGCGGTTTGTTGCCTCGTCGGTGGGCCAGATACTTCCGATCTTCGGCGCCAGCCTTTTCGACAAAGCTCCGACTACCTTCGCCCCACTCGACCGCGTACCGGTGACTTCCGACTACGTGGTGGGTCCCGGCGATGAGCTTCTGCTGCGTGTCTGGGGCCAGGTCAGCCTGAACGCGGAACTGACCGTGGACCGCGCGGGCGCCGTGTTCGTTCCCCAGGTGGGCGCCGTCAACGTGACGGGTCTTCAGTTCCAGCAGCTCTCCGGGTACCTGCGCTCGCAGCTCGGGCGTGTCTACCGCAATTTCGATCTGACGGTCAACATGGGTCAATTGCGGTCGATTCAGATCTTCGTTGTCGGACAGGCGCGGCGCCCGGGAACCTACACCGTCAGTTCGCTGAGTACCCTGGTGAATGCGTTGTTCGCCTCCGGCGGGCCATCGTCGCAGGGCTCCATGCGGCGGATCCAGCTCAAGCGCGGCGCGCAAGTGGTCACCGAATTCGATCTCTACGATCTGCTGTTGAACGGCGATAAGTCGAAGGACGCCCGCTTACTGCCCGGCGACGTCGTATACATACCCTCCGTGGGACCGCAAATCGCCGCCGCCGGAAGCGTCCGGACCCCGGCCATCTATGAAATCAACGGAGAGAAAACCGCGGGAGAGCTGATTCGCATGGCCGGTGGCCTCTCCGCTCTGGCCGATGCGAAGCGCGCCACCCTGGAACGTATCAACCAGCGCACATCGCGGGAGACCCTGCAATTGCATACTGACGCCGCCGGTCTGGCAACCCCGGTGAGCGATGGCGACGTGCTGAACCTCCTCGCCATCATGCCGCGCTTTTCGAACGCGGTGACCCTGCGAGGGAATGTGGCTAATCCGGGACGCTTCCCCTGGCGCGCCGGCATGCGCCTCCGCGATGTCATCCCCGACAAAGAGTCGCTGGTAACCCAGGATTACTGGAAAAAGCGCAACGTGCTCGGGTTCACACCGCCGGACGTCGGCGTTGCGCCGGAGCCGGCCGCCGAAACCCGCCGCAAGCCGGCAGCTACCAACGTCGATCTGGACGTGCCGGACATCAATTGGTCGTATGCCGTGATCGAGCGGCAAAACCCAACCGACCTGAGCACACAACTGATTTCGTTTCACCTGGGAAAGCTGATTCTCGAGAACGACGAACAGCAGAACCTGGAAGTGCAACCGGGCGATGTGATCACCATCTTTTCACAGGCGGACATCCGGGTGGCCGTGGCGCAGCAGACCCGCTTTGTCCGTCTGGAAGGCGAATTCGGCGCGGCGGGGATCTACGCCGTGAAGCCCGGCGAGACCCTGGCTCAACTGTTGCAAAGGGCCGGCGGCCTGACGCCTCAGGCGTATCTCTACGGAGCGGAGTTCACGCGCGAGTCGACGCGGCTGGACCAGCAGCGCCGGCTCGACGATTTCACCCGCGAGATGGAAAAGGAGGTGCAGCAGTCGTCCACGCGCCAGATAGCCGGCGCCAATCCGGAGGAAGTAGCGGCGGCCGCCGCGAAGTTGGAGAGCGACCGTCACCTGATTGAACGTCTCCGCCTGGTGAAAGCCACTGGCCGCATCGTCCTGAACCTGGAGCCGGGCGATGCCAGTTTGTCCAAGGCCGCCGACTTCCCGCTGGAGGATGGCGACCGGTTCATGGTCCCGGTTCGTCCGGCCACGGTGAACGTGCTGGGCGCGGTCTACAACCAGAACTCCTTCCTCCACGAAGCTAGTTTCCGCATTGCCGACTATCTGCAGGAAGCCGGAGGTCCGTCGCGCGATGCCGACAAGGGCCGAATCTTCGTCATCCGCGCCGATGGTTCCGTGCTCCCGAAGCAGGGTTTCAGCCCGTTCAGCCGAAGCTTCGATTCCGCGCTTCTGAATCCCGGCGATAGCATCGTGGTCCCGGAAGCTCTCGCCCGTGGGTCCTTCATGCACGGATTGCGGGACTGGACGCAGGTGTTTGCGCAGCTCGCTCTCGGCGCGGCAGCTATCAACGTTCTCAAGTAACGGACCGTTTAGAAGGATTTATGTCACAAAAGGTTGCGGTAGTCGGAAACGGGTACTGGGGCAAGAACCTCATCCGGAATTTCCAGGAACTCGACGCGTTGGGGACGATCTGCGATGAGAATCCGGCGGCCGAAGCGGTCGCGCGCGAGAAGTATCCGCGGATCGCGTTCCGCCGCGACTATGCCGAGGTCCTCTCGGACCCGGATATTCAGGCGGTGGTCCTGGCCACGCCGGCGGTGGCCCACCACTCCATGGCCCGGCGCGCCTTGGAAGCCGGCAAAGACGTCTTCGTGGAAAAGCCGCTCTCCCTGAATGCCTCCGAAGGCGCCGAATTGCTGGAGCTCGCCCGATGCCGCGGCCGCATCCTGATGGTCGGCCACATTCTGCAGTACCACCCGGCCGTGCGGCGGTTGAAGGAACTGATTCAGACCGGCGGCCTGGGCCAGATTCAATATCTGTATTCGAATCGGCTCAATATCGGCAAGATTCGCTCCGAAGAAAACATCCTCTGGAGTTTCGCGCCGCATGATATCTCCGTCATCCTGGGTCTGCTGAACGAAGAGCCAACGGAGGTGATCTGCCATGGCGGCTCCTATCTGAATCGGAAGGTGGCCGACGTCACGCTAAGCCACCTGCTTTTCCCGAGTGGCGTACGGGCGCACATTTTCGTGAGCTGGCTCCATCCGTTTAAAGAGCAGCGGCTGGTCGTGGTGGGATCGCAGAAAATGGCCGTCTTTGACGACACTGCGTCCGACAAGCTGGTGCTCTATCCCCACAAGGTGGAGTGGAAGAATCGCATACCCACCGCGGTGAAAGCCGAGGGCGAGGCGGTTCCCCTGGAGACCACCGAGCCGCTGAAAGAAGAGTGCCGCCATTTCCTGGAGTGCCTGGTGTCCCGCCGTCCGCCCAAGACCGACGGCGCCGAAGGACTCCGCGTGCTTCGCGTTCTGAATGCCTGCCAGGAGTCCTTGGAAGCGCGAAAGACCGTCGGCATGGCGCCGCTTCCCGCGCCCGCGGCCCAAACGCCGAAGGCGTATTTCGCCCACGCTACGGCTACGGTGGGAGAGGGCTGCGAGATCGGCGCCGGCACGAAAATCTGGCACTACAGCCACATCATGAAGGGCGCGACGGTGGGCGAGCGCTGTATCTTCGGCCAGAACTGCCATGTGGCGGATGGCGTCGCCATCGGCAACAACGTCAAAGTGCAGAATAACGTCTCCATCTATGTCGGCACAGTCGTCGAAGACGATGTGTTCCTGGGGCCATCTTGCGTCCTCACGAATGTCACCAATCCGCGGTCGCAGGTGAACCGCCATTCGCTGTACGAACAGACGGTGATCCGGCGAGGCGCAACCATCGGCGCGAATGCCACCATCGTCTGCGGCGTGGAACTGGGCCGGTACTGTTTCATCGGGGCCGGCGCGGTGGTTACGAAGAACGTCTCCGACTACGCCTTGATGGTGGGAAACCCCGCCACACGGGCCGGCTGGATGAGCCGCCACGCCCAGAAGTTACCCGGCCCGGACCCCGACGGCATCATGACGTGTCCGGAGACCGGGTACCGGTATCGCGAGATACGGCCGGGAGTGCTCCGCTGCCTTAACCTGGACGAGGAGGCGCCTCTGCCCAAAGAACTGAGCACGGGCGAGACGGCCTACGACGATTGCAAGGCCCGCGGGCAGGAGCAGGTAATTCGAATATGAAAGTCCCTCTTCTCGACCTCAAGGCGCAGTACGCGAGTATCAAGACCGAAGTCCTTGCCGCCATCGCCGAAGTGCTGGAATCGCAGATCTGTATCGGCGGACCGAAAGTCATCGAACTGGAACAGAAGATAGCGGCCTTATGCGGCTCGAAGTACGCCGTGGGAGCCTCCAGCGGCACCGATGCCTTGCTCAATAGCATGATGAGCCTGGGGATTGGTGCGGGCGATGAAGTGATCACCACGCCCTTCACCTTCTTCGCGACCGCCGGCTGTATCGCGCGTCTGGGCGCCCGGCCGGTCTTCGTCGACATCGACCCTCGGACGTACAACATCGACGCAGGGCTGATCGAGCAGGCGATCACACCGCGCACCAGGGCGATTGTTCCCGTCCATCTCTTCGGACAGATGGCGGATATGGACCCGATCCTGGAGATCGCCCAGCGCCATGGCCTCGCCGTGATCGAAGACGCCGCTCAGGCGATTTCCGCGACCTATAAGGGCCGCCAGGCCGGCAGCCTGGGGACCGTGGGATGCTTCAGCTTCTTCCCCAGTAAGAACCTCGGCGGCGTGGGCGACGGCGGGATGATCGTGACCAACGACGAGAAGCTGTACGAACGCCTGGTCATGATGCGCAACCACGGATCGAAGCCCAAATATTATCACCGTGCCGTCGGCGGCAATTTCCGGCTGGATCCCGTCCAGGCGGCGGTGCTGCTGGTGAAGTTGCCGCACCTGCGGGAGTGGTCGGACGGACGCCGGAGAAATGCGGCCTATTACGACCAACGTTTCGCCGGTACGTCGATTCAGCCGCCTTATATCAGTCCCGGCTGCGTCAGCATTTACAACCAGTACGTGATTCGCACGGAGCGTCGGGACGAGGTGATGGCGCACCTGAAATCGAATGAAATCGGAACTGAGATTTATTATCCGTTGCCTCTGCACTTGCAGGAGTGCTTCCGGGACTTGGGATATCGCGAAGGCGACCTGCCGCAAGCCGAGAAGGCCGCGCGGGAAGTGCTGGCGCTGCCGGTGTATCCGGAACTGAGTGAGGCAATGCGCGAGAAAGTGGCCGATTGCATGCTCGCGCTCCACTTACAGGAAGTTTGAACCATGGGTGGCTCTAAGACTGCGATCGGGCCTCCGAAACCACCCACCCAAATCTCATGCAGGTCCTGAACATACTATTGATCGCTGCGTTTGCGCTGACCACACTCCGCGATCGGCGGTTGGGGATGCTCCTCTTCATCCCTCTGGTCCTAGTGGCTCCGAATGCCGGTCTGGCGGGTCTGGACTTCCGCGTTGAACAGATATTGACCATCTTCCTCTTGTTTGTCGCAATCCTCGCAAGGCCGAATCTCCTTTGCCCGCGGGAACTGATACCGTTCCTGGGCTGGTTAGCCTGCGTCGCTGTCGGATCGGTAGTAACTGCCGCGCCCGGGCAATGGATGGGCTACTACGGGATGCTTCGACCCGTATTGTTGTTCTGGATTGCATACAACGTGTCATGGAAAGAGGCGGACTTCTGGCGAGGTTGCACGGCCTTCGTCCTTACTGGAATTCCGCTCGCCTGCCTCTCGGTGGCGCAGGTTCTTCAGAATTCCTGGGCGCTGAATTTAACGTTCAAGGCGTACACCGTAGCCAATCAGACGGCCCTCGACCGGGAGATGGACGCCCTCGGCGAGGGCTATGAGGTGGTCCGCAGCGTGGGCGTCTTCGGCAACGTCTCCCCCAATGGGCTCTACTTCTCCGCGGTGACTGTCCTATCGTTGTACTTACTAAGTATGGAAAAGGGACGCATCGCATTCCTGGATAACCGCTGGCGGCGGATTTTATGGGTGGCGTTTCTCTCCGGGATCATGGGCGGCTGCGCGACTCTCTCCGGCACCTATTTCGCGACTACGGCAGCCAGCGTGCTTCTGTTTTGCTTCTTCCGCAGACGGGTTTGGATCGCGATTCGGGCATCCCTCATCGTGGCCGTTGGTCTCATTAGTCTGGTGGTATTGATCGATCCCGACGTCCTCGACGGTTTTGTCGAACAAACGCTGTATCAATGGAACAAGATCGCCCTTTTCAACACCGCGGGCCGTTACAGCTCGCAAGACGGAATTCTTTCCGACCTCATGCACAATATCCAGGGTCACCTGGCGTTCGGATTCGGAGCCACCAGACAGGATTTCTTCATTGGCGATTCGTTGTATGCCGTGCTGATCGCATTCGGAGGAATTGCGGGCGCACTCTGTTTTGTTGTGGGGATAGTCTGCGTTCTGGCCAGGTTGCGCAGAACCGGCGCCACGGGATCTGCCTTTACGCTCTTTTCCTGCGTCTTCCTCCTGGGCGGCGTCAGTTGCAACGGAATGCTGATTGCCCGTTTAGGCGACTGTTGGTGGCTGCTCGCCGCCATGTGTTGCCGCCTGGCATTCGCCAGATCCTTCGCCTCGACTTCCGCTGCCGAAAAGCGAGCCGGCATGCGGATCGACGGGGGCTTACCGGAGTGTGCGCGTGCCTGAAACATCCGTTCGACGCGTCCTGTGCCTGATCCCGGGGACCGGGACCGGAGCCTCGATGATCTTTTCGCGGCGCATTTTCACTGCCCTGGAATCCTACGGCGTGCTCCCCCGTCTCTTGTTTCTGCCCTCCACCAGATCTCCACTGCGTCTGCTGGCTCAGGCCATCCAGGTGGCCGGGGAAGTGCGCAGCTTTCGGCCGGAAGCCGTACACGCAGATTTCGGCGGCCGGACAGCTTTGTTGGGGGCTCTGTGCTCACGGTCGCCTCTGGTGATTACCTACCGCGGCAGCGATCTGAATCCCTGCCCAAATATGGGGCGCTTGACGCGCGTCTTCTACCATGCGATGTCGCAGGTGAGCGCCTTGCGCGCAGAGGCTATTGTCTGCGTGAGCGCGCAGTTAAAGGCGAGGCTTTGGTGGAGGCGGGAGCGAGTCACCGTCATACCCTCGGGTGTGGACATTTCAACGTTCGTTCCGATGCTGCGGAGCGAGGCGCGTAGACGGCTCCGGTTTGGCATTCATGAGGAAATTGTTCTCTTTAACGGGGGCGGACCTCGCGCGATTAAGCGCCCCGATCTGGCGATGGCGGCGGTCGAGTACGCCAACCGGACGAGAAGCGGAATTCGCCTGGTGGTCCTCGACGGGACAGTCGATCCGTGCGACGTGCCGCTCTACCTCAATGCGGCCGACTGTCTGCTGGTAACCAGCGAATGGGAGGGATCTCCGACCATTGTGAATGAGGCCATGGCGTGCAACCTGCCGGTAGTGTCGGTTAACGTCGGGGACGTCGCCATGCAACTTGCCGAAGTGACTCCCACCGAGATTGTGCCCCGTTGCCCGGAATGCCTGGGCGATGCCATTGTGAAGATCCTGTCAGAGGGCCTGCGCTCCAACGGGCGCGTTAAAGCCCAAAGGATCTCCACTATGGCGCTTGCCGAACAGATCAACGCCATCTATTCGAATATTCTCACCGCGGATCGCGTTCCGAAAAAGGTCCCGTCGGATTGACCGGCGCCATCCAGTTGCGCGCGTGGGGAGGCTTCCTCGCATCCATTTCCGCGGCCGCCGGCTCCCTGGCCGGCAACTTCACCTGGATCATCGCCGGCAATGTAATTTACGCAGCGTGTCAATGGGGGCTGGTCACAGTGTTGGCAAAGTTGGGCGATACGGTAATGCTCGGGCAGTACGCCCTGGGACTGGCGATTTCGGCGCCCATCCTGACCCTGGTCCAGATGAACCTGAAATCTGTGCTCGTCGCCGACGGACCGCCGCGGCGCGGGTTCGGAGAGTACTTGACTCTACGGCTGGCGTTCACCGCTGCCGGAACGCTGATCATCTTGGGAATTGGCTTCGCTGGTTCGTACTCCACCATCACCCGCGCGGTGATTGTCGTCGTGGGGGTCTCACAAGCCGTCGAAGGGATCAGCGACATCTATTACGGGCTTCTGCAGAAACAGGAAAACATGCGGCCCATCGCGCTTTCGATGATCGGCCGCGGACTTCTGTCCGTATCGGGCATGGCCGCGGCCGTGTCACTCACCCACTCGGCGCTCTGGGGCGCGGCATGGACAGTCGTCGCGCGCGCGCTGGTGCTGATCTTTTGGGATATACCCCAGGCCCGCTATCGACGCGTCGTCAGGCCCGGCATATGGACACTGCTGCGGTCCCAATCGAAACTGGCAGCCACGGCCTTTCCCCTTGGCGTCGTACTCATGCTGGGAACGTTGGCGGCCAATCTGCCCAGGTACGCCATCGGAAAGCACCGCGGCCTGGCCGAACTGGGCCTCTTTGCCGCCGTTTCGTCCCTGATTTCCGTTGGCAGCACGCTGATGAACGCGCTGGGAACCTGCGCCATGCCGCGGCTCGTGAAGCTGCACCAGCACCAGCGGCGCCGGGAATTCGCTTCCCTGGCTGTCGCTTTAGTGCTCTGCGGCGGCCTGGCGGGACTGGTTGGCATTCTTGCGGCCGGAGCCGTCGGAGGCCCAGTGCTGGCGCTCTTATTTCGAAAGGAATACGCGGGTTCCCAGGCGCTCCTGGTGGACATGATGATCGTGGGGACCGTCTCCTATCTTGCGCAAGGCGCTGGATACGTCGCCACTGCATTGGGCGCGTTCTGGAGTCAGGTACCCGCAGTGGCGGGCGGCGCCATCGTCTCTGCCGGTCTCAGCTTCATCCTCATACCGCGCCTTGGCCTGTCGGGTGGAGCGTGCGCCATCGGGATTGCCTCCGCCGTGCAATTCGCGGGGACGGCAGCCGTTTCCATCCGCGCGCTCCGAAAACCCCGCCGAGCGGCGATTCCGCAAGATGGGACGCCCATCGAGAACTGTGGGAGGGAGGTCTGTTGAACCGATGCGACTCCGTGTACTGCACGTAATTCCAAATCTCGCCCGCGGCGGAGCGGAGATGATGATTGGTAATCTCCTCCCGCTGATGGATAAGGATCGTTTCGAAGTGGTGCTGGCCAGTCTCTATGACGCGCCGCCTCAAGGCCTGGAACCCGTCCTGGACCAAACTGAAATACCGGTCTATCATCTGGGGAAGCGCCCCGGATTCGACCCGCGGATTCTGTGGAGGTTGGACCGTCTTCTGGCCGCGTTTCGGCCGTCGGTGGTGCACACTCACCTCGGCGCCCTGCACTATGCGTTAGCACCGGCTCTCTGGCGCCACGTACCCGTTCTGGTTCACACCATCCATAATGTGGCGCGGAAAGAGGGCCGGGGGTTCTTCCGAATCCCGCGTCACCTGGCATTTCGGCTGGGGGTCGTACCGGTAGCTATTGGCCAAGAGGTCGCGCGCACCATCGCCGCCACTTACCGGCGGCCGGACGTCGACATTGTCCGAAATGGCATACCGGTCCACGCCATCGCGGCGGCCTCGGCATCGAGAGATGCAATGAGGGCCAGGGTGGGACTCGCGCCGGACATGGTGCTGTTCTTTAACGTGGGCCGCCTTTGCGAGCAAAAGGACCACGCTACCCTGATCGAAGCATTCGCCGCGGGGGCGGCCAGGGACCCGCGCGCTCGCCTGTTCCTGGCGGGGGACGGCGAGTTGCGGGAGCCTCTCCAGGTGCTGGCGCGCACTCTCGGCGTCGAGGGGCGGGTTCGATTCCTGGGGATGCGTGAGGACGTGCCCGATCTCCTCGCGGCGGCCGACATTTTTGTCCTTTCTTCCCGTTGGGAAGGAAGCCCCCTGGCAGTCATGGAAGCCATGACCGCCGGAAAACCGGTGGTCGCCACTGCCGTCGGCGACGTGCCGGAACTGGTGGATCACTTGGTAAATGGATTCCTGGCGCCTCCCGGCGACATCGAGCGCCTCGCGGATGCCATGTACAAGCTCGCCGGCGACCCGGAGTTGCGCAGGCAAATGGCGTGTCAGGCGGCCCGCAAAGCCGCCTCTCATTTCGACGCTGGATCTATGGTGCGGGGATATGAGGGCCTCTACGGGAAATTGCTGGCCGCCCAACCGGGCGCCGCTCCCGCCGGCGGCCTCCCCAATGGAATCTCCACGTGAAACTGATTACCATCGTCGGCGCCAGACCTCAGTTCATTAAGGCGGCAGCCGTGTCCCGCGCCTTGCGCGCCGCAGATTCGTGTGCCGAAATCCTGGTGCATACCGGTCAACATTACGATCCCTCCATGTCGGCGATCTTCTTCGACGAACTGGACATGCCCCAGCCGGATCACAACTTGGGCATCGGGTCCGGCCCGCATGCAGCCCAAACCGGCAGGATGCTGGAAGCCATCGAGCGCGTACTGATCTCCCAGCAGCCCGATTGCGTACTGATCTACGGCGATACCAATTCCACCCTCGCCGGCGCCCTGGCCGCGGCCAAACTCTGCATTCCGGTCGCTCACGTCGAGGCCGGATTGCGGTCGCACAACCGCCGCATGCCCGAAGAGATCAACCGCGTGGTGGCAGATCATCTCTCTACCATCCTGTTCGCACCCACATCGGGCGCGTGCCAACAGCTGCGGCGGGAGGGCATCGCGGACACGAAAGTCCATCGGGTCGGCGACGTCATGTATGACATAGCCCTGCAAATGGCGGAGCGCGCCGCAGTTTCCAGCCGGATTCTGGCGCGCCTCGGGCTGGCGCCCCGCGAATACGCCTTCTGTACGGTTCACCGGGCGGAGAATACCGGCGATCCCCAGCGGTTGCGCACCATCCTGAATGCTATCGGCAAACTGTCCCTCCACATCCCGGTGATCCTCCCCCTGCACCCCAGAACGGCGCGCGCGCTGGCGGATTATCAATTTCTGGCGCATGTCTGCGAGGGCGTACGGCTGATCGAACCGCTGGGTTACCTCGACGCCACTATGCTGCAGAAGAATGCAGCCCTGACCGTTACCGATTCCGGCGGCGTCCAGAAGGAAGCCTTCTTTCATCGCGTACCCTGCGTGACCCTGCGCGAGGAGACCGAGTGGACGGAGCTTGTGGAACTCGGTTGGAACCGGCTCGCGCCGCCTCACGACGCCGCCCAAATGTACCAGGCGATGCGCGACGCTCTGGGAACTCGAGGCTGCGAGTCCAACCCGTACGGCGATGGCGATGCCGCGCGGAAACTCGTGGCCATTCTGCTGCGGGAGTTTGCCGCTGCACCGGCTAGCCGGGTGGAGGGAGCGGTCGCAGGATGAATATCCTCCTCATCAATCACTACGCCGGATCGCTACGCCACGGAATGGAGTACCGGCCATTCTACCTGGGCCGCGAGTGGGTGAAGCTGGGACACCAGGTCACAATAGCCGCCGCTTCCTGTTCCCACCTGCGCACCGTTCCACCAGGCATGTCCGGCCCCGTCGTCGAAGAGCGGATCGAAGGCGTCCGCTATCTCTGGTTCAAGACCCCGGACTACAAAGGCAACGGGGCACGGCGCGCGCTCAATATGTTCGCGTTCGTAAGTCAGCTATTCCAGCGCCAGGAGCAACTCGCCGGAACTTGCGCGAAGGGCGCGGTGATCGCCTCCTCCACTTACCCTCTCGACATCCTGCCCGCGGCAGCCATTTCCAAGGCGGCGAACGCGCGCCTCGCCTTCGAGGTCCACGACCTTTGGCCGCTGTCGCCCATGGAACTCGGCGGGATGTCCCGCTTCCATCCATTCGTCCTGATGATGCAGAGAGCCGAGAACTTCGCCTACCGGCACGCCCAAAAAGTAGTGTCGCTGCTCCCCAAGGCGGCGCCGCACATGTGCCGCCACGGCCTCAACCCTGAGAAATTCGTGCACGTTCCGAACGGAATCGACCCCTCCGAATGGCTCTCGTCCGCCAGCGAAATCCCCTGCGCGCATCGCGAAGCCCTGGCGGAAGTGAACCGGGCGGGCGGCTTCGCGGTCTTATATGCCGGCGCGCATGGCCTGGCCAACGCCCTTCCATCCGTGGTTCGCGCGGCGGAATTGCTGCGCGACACCCCAGCCGTCTTTCTGCTGGTCGGCCAGGGGCCGGAAAAACCGGCGCTGCAAGAACTGGCGCTGCGGCTCAAGCTCCGGAATGTGGTGTTCCTGCCGCCCGTACCGAAGAGCGCTATACCCCCTCTGCTGGCCGGCGCCGGCGCTCTCCTGATTTCGCTGCGGCGTACGCCGATTTTTCGCTTCGGCATCAGCCCCAACAAGCTCATCGATTACATGATGGCCGCGAGACCCGTCATCCAGGCCATCAAGGCCGGCAACGATATGGTGTCGGATAGCGGCTGTGGCATTACCGTGCAGCCGGAGGATTCGCGGGCCATCGCCGCCGCCGTTCTGCGCCTCATGCGCCTCACCCCCGCGGAACGCGCGGAGATGGGAGCGCGCGGACGCAGCTATGTTATGGCCCTGCACGACTACCGGGTCTTAGCCAGGGATTTCATCGAAGCGCTGGAGACCGCCTGAACATGCCCACGGAAGTCGACCAGATCAAAGACCGTTATACCCGCCGGGCCACGGCGGTCGGCAGCGGCAGGTACAATCTGCTGAATCCGGCGGTCTATATGTCCGTGCAGGAGCGTGAACGGGTTCTGCTGCGGTGGATCCGGGATTGCGGCATCGCACCGGTCGCCTCCCGGCACCTCCTCGAGATCGGCTGCGGCGCCGGCTACAATCTGCTGGATTTCCTGCGCTTCGGATTCCACCCGGACGGACTGGTGGGCAATGAACTTCTCCCCGAACGCGCCCAAGCCGCCAGGCGCGTGCTGCCATCCGGGATTCCAATCCTCACCGGAGACGCCCTGCAATTGGAACTGCCGCCAGAGTCCTTCGATGTGGTCTATCAATCCGCGGTCTTCACATCGATTCTCGACCCCGATTTCCGGACCGCCTTGGCCCGCCGCATGTGGACGTGGGTCAAACCCGGCGGAGGCGTCCTCTGGTACGACTTCATCTACGATAACCCCCGGAATCGCGACGTGGCTGGCGTGCCCCTCCGCGGAATCCGCCAGTTATTTCCCGATGGGAACCTGCGCTACTGGAGGCTTACGCTGGCGCCTCCGCTCGCACGCGCCCTCGCCGGCATTCATCCGGCGCTCTACACCGCGGCAAACGCATTCCCATTTCTCAGGACCCATGTAATGTGTTGGATCCGGAAAGCCGATAAAGGATGAAGATGGCCCAACAACACGATGCATCCGGCTCGGCGTGCCGTCGCCTGAACACCGCCGACATCGCCCAGGTGGCGTCTATACACAGTGCAGCCTTCCCGGGCGGAACCCTCACCGCTTTCGGCGGACGCTGCCTGGAACAGTTCTACGCCTGGCATATGGAGGGAAAACATGCCATCGCCGCCATCGGGCTGGAACGCGGCGGAGCGCTCATCGGCTATTGCATTCTTCTGCGGAGAAACGATTTCGGCGGCTTTCTGCGCCGCGCCTTCCTCACCATTGCCGGGAGGTTGTTACAGTCGCCATCCCTCGCCCTGAGATCCGGATTTGTGCCTCGCCTCCGCGGCGGCCTGAGTCTGGTGGCGGGCCGGGGAGGCGCCACGTCCCAGCCCGACGTCATCCGCATCCTCGCCATCGCCGTCCATCCGTCGTTCCAGGGACAGGGGTTTGGCCCGGTTCTCCTCCGGGCCGCCACCGCAATCGCCCGCGAGCAGGGCGCGGCTTCTCTGGCGCTGTCTGTCCATCCCAAGAACGAGAGAGCGCTTCGCGCGTACGCCCGCGACGGGTGGGAACGCGTGCTCGTGGATGGCGTCTTCGCTGGCTCCATGCGCAAATCGCTGCGCAAGAGCGCCGTCAAAATGCCCGCCATATCGGTCTTATGAGCCATCCCTTCATCCCCTTCGCCCGGCGGGACTACTCCGAAGCCGAACTCTCCGAAGTCGCGGACGCGATTCGCAGCGGCTGGCTCACCACCGGTCCTAGGACCGTCCGATTCGAACGCGAATTCCGGCAGTATGTCCGCACAGGCCACGCGCTCGCGGTGAATTCCTGCACCGCCGGCCTGCACCTGGCCCTGGCGGCCCTCGAAATCGGTCCCGGCGACGAGGTCATCACCACACCCCTCACGTTCTGCGCCACCGTCAACGTCATTCTCCAGGTGGGCGCCACACCCGTCCTGGCCGATGTCGGCCCCGATCTCAATATCGACCCCGACGCCGTCCGCCGCGCCCTCTCCAGCCGGACCAAGGCCGTGATTCCCGTGCATCTCGGCGGTCTCCCCTGCTCGATGCAGGAAATCTGGGACATTGCCGATCAATACGGTGTGAAGGTAATTGAGGATGCCGCGCATGCGGCCGGGTCGGAGATTGCCGGCGTTCCGGTGGGAGGCGGCCGGTCCGACGCCGTCGCCTTCAGCTTCTACGCCACCAAGAACCTCAGCACCGGCGAAGGCGGCATGGTCACCACTCACAGTGCCGAACTGGAGCGCCGCATGCGAACCCTCTGCCTCCACGGCATCGGCCGCGACGCCTGGAACCGGTATGCGGAAAAAGGCAACTGGTACTACGAAGTAGTCGAGTGCGGCTTCAAGTACAACATGAGCGATATCATGGCCGCGCTCGGCCTGGTCCAACTGGACAAGCTCGAACCAATGACCGCGCGGCGGATCGAACTCGCCCGCCGCTACAACGACGCATTCGGCGACATGCCCGAGGTGGAAATCCCCCCGGACCGCGTCGGCATCCGCCACTGCTACCACCTCTACATGCTGCGGCTGCTCCTGGACCGGCTAACCATCGATCGCGCCCGGTTTATCGACGAAATGCGGAACCGGGGCATCGGCTGCAGCGTCCACTTCATCCCTATCCCGCTGCATCCGTATTATCGAACGAACCTGAAAATGACGGACCCGTGCGCCCGTGCACTGGCCGAGTATCCCAGGCTGGTCTCGCTCCCACTCTATTCCAACATGACGGATGGCGAGGCGTATCGGGTCATCGAAGCCGTTCGGGAAACCGTGGCGGCGTTCCGGACGGAATCCCCGGTAGCGCTCTGCGAACGGGTCTGAAGGCAAAATGGGAAAGCGCTCGTTTGACATCGTGGTGAGTGCCCTGGTCCTGCTGGTGGCATGGCCGCTCCTGGCAGCCGTCGCGGTGCTGGTCTGGACCAGTTCCGGCCTTCCCATTTTCTTTGGGCAGCAGCGCGCCGGCATGGGCTTCCGGCTGTTCCGAATCTGGAAATTCCGGTCCATGCGCACCGAAGAATCCGGCCGGCTCATTACCGTGGAGGGCGACGCTCGAATCACTTGCGTGGGGGCCGTCCTGAGGGCTTCCAAACTCGACGAGCTGCCGCAGTTCTGGAACGTTCTGGTGGGTCAGATGAGCCTGGTGGGCCCGCGGCCGGAAGTGCCGCGGTACGTCGAACTGTATCGGGAGCAATATGCCAGAGTGCTTACCGTACGGCCGGGTATCACCGACCTGGCGTCGATCGTCTACCGGCACGAAGACAAGCTCCTCTCGAACGCCCCCGACCCGGAGCGATACTACCGCGAGGTGGTGTTGCCGGACAAGTTGAAGCTGGCCCTCCGGTACCTGGACACCCGATCGCTCGCGCTGGATGTGCGGATTCTATTCCATACGCTGCTGGCGATGTTGCGCCCCCAAATTCACTGAAAGCAAGAGAAACCACCGTGCCAACGGAAACACTACTGAATTCATCGCGAGATATCCCTCTAGCCGCACCGGAGTTTCCGACCGCGGAACCCCTGGGTCCCGGACTCTTCGATTTGCTGATCGTCCTTGCCGCGCGCAAGTGGTTCATCCTGGGGATGGCCTTCGCCGGAGGGCTGATCGCCGCCATCACCGCCTTTCTGCTCCCTCCGTCGTACACCGCGGCGGCGGTGATCATGCCTCCGCAACAGCAGCAGTCGGCCGCATCCGCCCTCCTGGGACAGCTCGGTCCCATGGCCAGCCTCACCGGGCGCGATCTCGGTTTTAAGACCCCCGCGGACCTGTACATCGGCATCCTGTCCGGCCGCACCATTGCCGATCAAATCATCGCCGCCTACGGACTGAGGCATATCTATGGCAAGAAGACCCTTGAGGAGACCCGCTCATTTCTGGCCAAATGCACGCATTTTTCCACAGGGAAGGACTCGCTCATCAAGATTGCGGTGGACAATCGCGATCCGAAACTTGCCGCCGCTCTTGCCAACGGGTACGTCGATGCGCTCTACGGGCAAACCAGGCGCCTTGCACTCACCGAAGCCGGTCAGCGTCGTCTGTTCTTCGAACAGCAGGTGCTTGCGGAGAAAAACGCGTTGGCGGATTCGGAAACGGCGCTGGAAGCCACCCAGGAGCGGACCGGCGTCCTGCAGGTCAATTCTCAGGTGGAGGCGACCATCCGGGCCATGGTGCAGTTGCGAGCTGAAATCGTCGGCCGCGAAGTCATGCTGGTTTCTCTAAAAGGGGCCGCCACCGACCAGAATCCCGCGGTGGTACGCCAGGAAGCTGAGCTGGGCGCCCTGCGGCAGCAATTGCAAACCCTCGAATCGAGAGGCGGCTCCAGCCGCTCGGGCGACCCCATTATCAGTACGTCGGAACTGCCCAAAGCAGGCCTGGAGTACGTCCGCTCCGTTCGCGATGTGAAATACCACGAGACGCTCTTCGAACTGCTGTCCAAGCAGTACGAAATCGCGAAGATCGACGAAGCCAAGGAAGCTCCCGTCATTCAAGTCGTTGACTCCGCCGTGCCGCCGGAGCGCAAGACCTGGCCCCCGCGATCGCTCCTCGCCATTGCCGGCGCTATCGCCTTCGGCCTGCTGGCCTGCCTCTGCGCGTTCCTCAACAATCGCCTGCAAGAACCGGCCGATGCCGAGAAACTGCGGCTATTCCGGAGCGCCTTGTTCGGAAAGGCCATCGGGTAACGCCAAATGCTAAGAAGAGCCTTTCGCACTCTCGAACACCATACGTTCACAAGCCGCCTGTTCATTTGGACAATCCAGCTCACGATCGTCGCGGTCTGCGGCATCGCGGCATTCCTGCTGCGCTTCGAATTCTCTCTGGGGCGCGGCGAATTAGTGCGCATGGCATGGGCGCTACCCATCTGGCTGGTCGCCAAGGGCCTTGTATTTCGGGCCTTCCAACTCGACCGCGGCACCTGGAAATTTGCTTCCGTGCCGGACATGTTGCGAATCGGCGCGGCGAATTTGGCCGGTTCCGCTGTTTCCGCCGGAATTATCGTACTCATCGCGCCACCTGGATTTTCGCGAGCGGTTTGCTTGCTCGACCTGCTGCTCTGCGCCCAGGCAACCGCCAGCGTCCGGCTGGTGGCCCGCATGTTTCGCGCCGCTATCCTGCGGTCCCCGTCCTCCAGCGACTCTAAGGACGTGCTCATCTATGGCGCTGGGACAGCCGGCGTCATGCTGCTTCAGGAAATCCGGCAAAATCAGGCTCTGGCTTACAACGTCCGCGGCTTCATCGATGACAATCCCCTGAAGACCGGAAAGCGCGTCCAGACCGTTCCCATTCTTGGGACCGGGTCGGATCTTCCGGGCATTGCCTCGCGCCAGAAAGGGACCCTGGTATTGTTGGCGATTCCATCCGCCACCGGTCCCGATATGATCCGCATCCTGCAGCACTGTCACCAGGCCGGAGTCCGCTTCAAGACGGTTCCCGGAATCGGCGAACTGCTCACAGGGGCGGGCCTGGCCAAGCAGATCCGCGAAGTTGCCGTGGAGGACCTTCTCGGCCGGAAACCGGTCCACCTGGACGAATCGGCCATCCTCCACAAACTCCAGGGCGCGGTCGTCGTGGTCACCGGCGCCGCCGGCTCCATCGGTTCCGAACTCTGCCGCCAGATTGCGCGATTCGAGCCGCGCGCCATCGTCGCTTACGAAGCGGCCGAAACGCCGCTATTCGAGCTGCAGCAGGAGATGCTGGCCCTTTTTCCCACGGTCGCGTTTCATGCCGAAATCGGCAACATTCTGGATGAGCGGCGCTTGTCGGAGGTCTTCGTCCGGCACAAGCCTTCCATCCTGTACCATGCCGCCGCCTACAAGCACGTCCCCATGATGGAATCGGCCCTCTTCACCGCCGCCGAGAACAACATCCTGGGCACGTACAATGTGGCCACCGCCGCCCTCAAGCACGGAATCGTGGACTTCGTCATGATCTCCTCCGATAAAGCGGTCCGCCCCACCAACGTCATGGGACTCACCAAACGCGTTGCCGAACTGTTGATCAAGTCCCTCCAGACCGGCACCAGGTTTGCTTCGGTTCGCTTCGGGAATGTCCTCGGTTCCAATGGCAGCGTCGTTCCCATCTTCAAGAAACAGATTGTGGCGGGCGGTCCGGTGACGGTTACCCATTCCGAGATGCGCCGATTCTTCATGACCATCCCGGAGGCGGTCCAATTGGTGCTGCAAGCCTCCACCATGTCGTCCGGAGGGGAGATCTTCGTCCTCAATATGGGAGAGCCGGTCCGTATTGTCGATCTCGCCCGCAACCTCATTCTGCTTTCGGGTCTTCGGCCCGGCGAAGACATTCAGATCTCGTTCACCGGCGTGCGGCCGGGCGAAAAACTGTACGAGGAGATCAGCGCCGCCGACGAAAACATGCGCGAAACCTACCACGAGAAGATCAGGATCTTCGCCGGACCGGCCGTTTCCAGAGCCGAGATGGAACGGTTCATTCAGGCGATCCGCCGTCTCTGCACTATCCGCGATGCAGCCCACCTGATCCTGGAGTTGAAACGCCTTGTCCCCGAATACAATCCCAGCAGCCACGTGCTTCACCGGATGCTTCAGATTGAACCCTTGGACGCACCCCCCATTTCCGCGTACGTCCAGCCTGAAGTGCTCCAATAGCGGAGCGGCCAGCCAGTTACCTCGCTTCGTATGTCTTGCTGAACCCGTTCCGCAAATTGGTCATGGTATAGCGGCCGTTCGAGTCGACCGAGAGCTGCAGCAGATTGCCTTTGCACTCCGCGGTCGATTCCAGGTTCGCGATCATCGCCTCGCCGGTTTGCACTTCTTTGGGAGTGCCTAACGCCAGGTGCCCCTGCCAGATGTCCTCCACTCCTGGCGATTTGCGGAGCGTCTCGAACACACTGGCCGGCCCACCCTTTCGCGGGCCGTTGTTCATCACCACGACCTTCGGCTGGATCGCCCACACGAACTGCGGCGAGTTGGACCGGTCCAGCCCATGGTGCGTGGTCTGGTACACATCCACCTTTCCAATCAGGTTCGCCGGGCACACCAGCTTCTGCTCGTAGTTCCAGGTGAGATCCCCCATGTCGATGAACCGGAATCTCCCGAACTGCACCACGATGCCGACGCTCTGATCGTTGTCCGGGTCGGGCTCCTTCGCGTGCGCTTGGAAGTCCGCGCAGGCTGGGTTCGGCGATCCGGCGCCCGGCAGCGCTTTGTCAATCGGCAGACCCGCCGACATGATCGCCTCGACGTCGACACCCTTGAGCTCGATCCGGTCTCCCGCTTTGAGGATTCTCCGCCGCCCGGCACTCTGCTCGACGTAGGCTTTATAGTTCGCCGCCACCTGTGGCCGGTCCATCTCCACCGATTCGCCATGGTCCATGTACATGCCGATCGGAATCAACTTCGCCAACGCCGCCATCCCTCCGATGTGGTCGCTATGGAAGTGCGTGGTCAGCAGCATATCGATCTTCTGCAGCCCCGCCTTCTGGGCCGCCGCGAAAATCCGTTTCGCGTCCCGATCGTCGGGCGTTCGATTGGCCGTATCCACCAACAGCGACTCGCCGCTCGGCGCGACGATTAGCGTGGCCGCCCCTCCCTCCGCGTCAATCCAATAGATCTCCAGCTTCCCCGACGCTGCACCAAGCCCGCCGGCAAACAAAAGTCCCGCGAAGATCGCGACCATCGTTCTAGACACGCTATACCCTCCCGCTCTGTCGAAAACTGTATCACGCCGCGAGACTCCAGGTGGCCCACCTAAAGTCGGGGCACGCTAGTGCCTTTCAGATGTTATCATCCGTTTACTTCGCGTCTGGACGAAGGCATCGCCATGAAGACGAGATGGATGTTGCTCGCGCTCCCGGTTGCTCTATTCGCAGCGGCTATTCCCGAAAACCCGGTATGGCCCCGGCCGGTTGTGGTCCCGATACCCACGGCCACTCACGCGGTACAACAGCCGGTGGTTTCCCTGAACGGCCTCTGGAAGGTGAGCACGGCGCCCCCGGCCGACTTCTGGATGAACTCGGTTGACCCGTCGTCGTGGCAGGACATCCGGCTTCCCAGCCACGCGGTGCCGCAAGGAGTCATCCTCCCTCGTGGCGGACAGTATGCCTTCAAAAGAAGGATCTCCATCCCCGCCGAGTTTACCGGCAAGCGGATCCTGCTTCAGTTTGACGGTGTGACCGGTCAGGGCAAGGCATGGATCGACGGCGTCTATCTGCGGGACCATTTCGGCGGGTTTACCACCTGGAATTGCGACATCACGGAGCATGTTGTTCCCGGCCGGGAGGCCTGGGTTACGGTCGCCGCCACCGACGCGAATGAGGGACTATCGAGCTATAACAGCGGTGGCGTTTTGCGCGCCATCCGGCTTGTGGCCCTGCCTCAGGATTATGTCACCCGGTTCAACATCGAGCCGGTGCTGGACGCGAACTACAAGAACGCCGTCCTGAAAATCTGGGTAGCGATGAGCTTTCACCGGAGCGCCGGCGGGCAGGTTCGTCTGACCTTGAAGAACACGCGGGGACAAGCAGTCCCTTTGACTCCATCGAGCATCGATCTCAGCAGGGAAACCCCGGAAACCATTGTCGAAATCCCGGTAGCCTCCCCCGTGAAGTGGGATGCCGAACACCCCAATCTCTATACCGTGGAGGCCGCCGTTGAAGAGAACGGGACGGTTCTTGAAACCGTAACCCGGAAGATCGGTTTCCGCAAAGTCGAAATCGCCGGCCGGAAAATGTTGGTGAACGGCCAGGAAGTCAAGCTGCGCGGCGTCTGCCGGAAGGATATCTATCCGCTCACCGGACGGAGCGTGCCGCTGGAACTTCTCGATGAGGATATCCGCATCTTCCGCGCCGGCAACATCAACTATATCCGAACTTCCCACTACCCCACCAATCCGGAAATGCTGGATGCCGCCGACCGTTATGGAATGTACATCGAATCGGAAAACTCCATATCCATGGCTCGCGGCCAGCTCGCCGACAATCCGCAGTTCACGGCCGGCTATCTGAGCCAACTCGCGGAAATGATCGAGCGTGACCGGAGCCACGCTTCGGTGGTCATCTGGTCTCTGGGCAACGAGTCGGCCTGGGGCTCCAACGTCGCCAAAGAGGCACAATATGCTCGGGCCGAAGACCCCGTGCGCCCGCTCATGTTCAGTTGGAGCCACCTGGTGCCTCCGGAACTGCAACACCAGGTTTTCGATATCTACAGCTTCCACTATCCTTCCTACCGGCGCGACATGGCCGCCGGCGGGCCCTTGCCGGGCGGCGATCTGGAGCGGAATCGCGAGCATGGCGCGGAAGCCAGCACCTTTCCGATCCTGCACGACGAGTACTCTCACGTTCCGGTCTATATCACCGAGGATCTCAAGCGCGATCCCAACATCAATAATTTTTGGGGCGAGAGCATCAAGCGTCTCTGGGAGTCCATCTTCCGAACGGAAGGCGCGCTGGGCGGAGCCATCTGGGGCTCGGTAGATAATTCCTCCATTGCACCCGAGGACCGGCTGGTGGTCTCACGCAACGATTGGGGCCTGATCGACGGCTGGCGCCGTCCGAAGCCCGAGTACTGGCTCACCAAGAAAGCCTACTCGCCCATTCGCGTCGACGATCGGCCGCTGCCCAACCCCGGCGCCGGCCACCCTCTCACACTGCCGGTCAAGAACTGGTTCGACCACACCAACCTTACCGAAATCTCCGTGCAATGGGCAGTCGGCGGGGAATCCGGCCACCAGAGCGGACCCGATCTGCGGCCTCACGCGGAAGGCGCGTTGCGGCTGCCCGCGCGGCGCTGGAAGGACGGTGATGTACTGAACCTCAAGTTCTTCCGCATGGGCGACATCCTGGTGGACGAATATAATCTGCCGATCAATCCGCCTCCAGCTCAGCCCGTGCCCGCGCCACAAGGCCCGGCGCCGGCCGTCGAGGAACTCCCGGATCGCATCACCGTCAAGGGCGAAAATTTTGAACTGGTCTTCAGCCGGCAGACCGGACTGCTGACCAGCGGATCCTACCGTGGGACCCGGATCGTCGAAAGCGGCCCCTACCTCAATCTGGTAGGACAGAAGTTGGGCGACTGGTCCATGAGCGCGATCGAGGTAAAGCGCGAGGCCTCCGAGGCCGTCGTCGCCATCGCCGGCAAGTACGGACCCGTGGTGGTCAACTTCCAGGTCAGAATCGATGGCCGGGGCCTGATCGCCACTCAATACACAATTGTGGATCTCCCACCGCTGACGCGCCGTGTCATCGATGAAGGATACCGGCGGGACGTTGGCGGCTATTGGGAGGTCGGCGTAGCGTACGTGCTCACCAATGACGTCGACCGCCTGGAGTGGCGCCGCAAGGGTTTGTGGTCTGCCTACCCCGACGATCACATCGGGAGAAATACCGGTATCGCGAACCGTGAAGGCAAAGGCAGCCTGCAGCGCTATGGGGAAAAGCCCGCATGGCCGTGGGCCGAAGATGAGCGGGACTTCATCCTATTCGGTCAAAAGGACGCCGGCGGACGCGGAAGCCGCGACTTCCGCGGCATGAAGGAAAACATCTACTACGCCGCCGCCCTGCTGCATGGATCGCAGGCTCGTCTCGAAGCTCTGTCGGACGGCAAGGATGCAGTGCGTCTGGAAGTGGTCCCCAACGGCGTGCGGTTCATCGTCAACAACGAATGGAACTGTCCGAATCTGGCCTGGGGCAACTATGTGAAGGACCCGGTCCTGGTGAAGCCCCCCTACTCCAACCAGGTACGCATCCGGTTCTCCGGCCGCGCCGAAACCAGATAGTACCGCACGCACTCATACCTGCCGCATCCCGCCTCGTCGGGATGCCTGCCCGGCTCAACAAGATGGAACCAACTTCCGCTATGGCGGAAACATGGATAAGAGCCTTCGAAACGCAACCTCAGTTTTCCGGATCATGATTGACTCGTCCGCTTCCGCCACCACCCATCAGACCCTGCCTGACAATGTTCCCGTCCTGCTGCATCAGTTCTTCGAAAACGCAGTTCGGCGATGGCCGGGGCGGACGGCCGTGGATGTCCCGCCCGGCCATGGCAGACCCGAGCGTCGCACGGTGACATATGCGGAACTGGCGCGGCAGGCGGATGCCGTGGCGGGCGCGCTGCGCGGGTTCATCGAACGCGAAAGTGTTGTCGACATCCTTCTGCACCGGCGCTCCGAGCGGCTGTACAGCGCCCAGTTGGGGACGCTCCAGGCAGGCGGCGCGTATGCCTGCATCGACCCGGTCTTTCCCGACGGGCGAATCCGCGAAATCCTGGAAGACGCGGCGGCCCTGGTGCTCCTCACCGACGCCATCGGAGCTGCTCGTGCCCGAGGCGTCGGCTATCCCGGACGCATCGTCTTGGTGGACGAGTTATCCGCCGCACCGGCGGAGATTCCGCGGGGCGGCCCAGCCGATCCGGCCAGCCTGGCCTATGTCATCTACACTTCGGGCACCACCGGACAGCCAAAGGGCGTAATGGTGGAGCACCGGAGCATCGTCAACTTGGTGGCGGCCGATCTCGCGGAGTACCGGCTCACCCCCGATGCGCGGGTAGCCCAGAACTCGTCGGCGGCGTACGACTCTTCCGTTGAAGAGATCTGGCTGGCATTCTCCGCGGGAGCCACATTGGTTGTCGTGGACGACGAAACGGCAAGGCTGGGACCGGACCTCGTCCCCTGGCTCCGCCGGGAGCGGATTGCCGTCTTCTGCCCACCGCCTACCCTCCTTCGCGCTATGGGATGCGATCGGCCCGAGGTGGAGCTCCCGGAGCTTTCCTTTATTTACACCGGCGGCGAGCCACTGCCGCAGGACTTGGCCGACCGCTGGTCGAAGGGACGACGGCTGGTCAACGGTTACGGCCCGACCGAGTGCGCCGTCACTGCCACGCGCACGGACATTCGCCCCGGCGAGCCGGTCTCCATCGGTCGTCCGCTCCCGGGGCTGCAGGCGTTTGTGCTGGACTCCGCTCTCCAGGAAGTCGCCGAAGGCCAGTGGGGCGAGCTCTGTCTCTGGGGCATCGGTCTGGCGCGCGGGTATCGAAATCGTCCCGGGCAGACGGCCGAAAAATTCGTCTCCCACCCGCGCTTCGGACGGATTTACCGCACCGGTGACCTGGTCCACCGCGCCGCCGATGGCAGCTACTTCTATCACGGGCGCTCCGATTCGCAGGTGAAGATTCGCGGGTATCGCGTGGAGCTGGAAGAAATTGAAATGCGGCTGGCCGCCTGCCAGGGTGTCCGCTCCGCCGTGTGCGCCGTTCAGGATGGTGTGTTGGCGGCCTTCATCGTCCCGGAAAACGGGTTGGAGCCGGAGCCGTTTGGCGCGATCGAAGCCGCCTTGCGAAAGGATCTGCCGGATTACATGGTGCCCGGCCGGTTCGGAATTCTGCAAGAACTGCCGGCCACCGTCGGCGGGAAACTGAACCGGATGGCGCTCCCGCGGTTGAAGGGTCAGCCGCGGAGCAAGGAAGGCATGGCGCCCCGGAACCCGGTGGAAGCCCATCTGGCCGAGGTTGTCCGCGACGTTCTCGGGCTCGACGAAGCCGTACCCATCGATGCCGATTTCTTTACCTCGCTCGGTGGAAATTCGCTGCGGGCCGCCCAATTGGTGACACGGCTGCGAAAGGACGATCCGGCAACGCCCATCGCCGTCCGCGACGTCTACGAAAGCCGCACCGTGGCGGGGTTGGCCCGGAGCGTGAGGCCGCTGACAGCCGCGCTGGCCGCGACTTCGGGTCCAGCTTCGGGACCCGTTCAGAGGCGGTACCGTCGGGGAGCGGTTTCGGCGACGCTGGCCACCGTCGTTCAGGCTCTCTGGCTGCTGGCGGCTTTTTCCGTCACCGCGATAGCCGGGTACTGGAGTGTGTTCCATCTCGCTCCTTCCGCCATACAGTCGCTGGGGCTCATCCCTTCCGTGCTCCTCACTCCGGTCTTTTTCTTCGCTGGTCTGGCAGTCTACACGCCAGTCGCGGTGTATGCCGCGGCCGCCGTGAAGCGCTGCCTGATCGGCCGCTACCGTCCGCTGCGAGCGGCCGTTTGGGGCAACTTCTATGTGCGGAACTGGATTGTCCAGCAGGCTGCGCGCGCCATCCCGTGGTGGCTTGTGGAAGGCACTTGCTTCCAAACGATGGCACTGCGAACGCTGGGAGCGAAGATTGGCCGCCGGGTCCACATTCACCGGGGAGTCGACCTGCGGCTGGGCGGCTGGGATCTCCTCGCCATTGGCGACGATGTCACCATCGGCCAGGAAGCCATCGTCGGTCTGGTAGAGCTCGAAGACGGAGATATCCTGGTCCGCCCGGTGTTTCTCGGAGACGGCGCAACGCTCGACATACGCTCCGGAGTTTCCGGCGATGCGCGCCTGGAAGCGGGGGCGTACCTCACCGCGCTCTCCTGGCTGCCGCCGGGTGGCGCCGTTCCGAGCGGCGAACGCTGGGATGGAATCCCCGCAAAACCGGCCGGATCCGCCCCCACTCCACCGCACGTGCCTCCAGGGCAGATCGCACTTTCGCCCGTCGGCCACGATGCGCTGATGGTTCTCGCACGGTGCCTCGTCGGGTCATTGCCGGCATTGCTTCCGGAGCTGTTTGCCGCGGTGGCCGCCGCCATGCTGGGCGTGGATGGGGAGCGAATCTCCCGGTGGCTCGACAATCCCACGCTGCAACCGGCGGCCGTTGCCGCCGGGCTCGCCTTGCTAACGGTATGTGTCCCGCTCACGCTGACGCTAGAGGCGCTCATCGTGAGAGCCATGGGGCGTGTGCCGGAGGGCGTGATCGGCCGCTGGAGCCTCGCTTATATCCGGGTGCGGCTGAAAGCGGAGATGCTGGAGGCGGCCGGCGCCTGGCTCGCCGGCGCGCTGTTCTGGCCGGTGTGGCTGCGATGGTCCGGGATGAAGCTCGGGCGCGGCTGCGAAATCAGCACCATCCTCGATACGGTCCCGGAGTTAGTCGAAATCGGTTCCGGTACCTTCCTGGCCGATGGCGTCTACATCGGCGGCCCGCGTCTCCATCGCGGCGCCGTCACGCTGGCCGCCACGCGCCTGGGCAGCAACGTGTACCTGGGCAATCACGTAGTCATTCCCGCCGGCCGGACGCTGCCCGATAACGTCCTGTTGGGCGTCTGCACGGTAGTCGGCGAAGCCATGCCAGGCGGCGTCTCCTGGTTCGGCCATCCTCCGTTCGAGCTTCCGCGGCGGGAGGTGGTGGCATGCGACGAGCGGCTCACCTACAAGCCGAACGCGGTCCGCTACCTCACCCGCCTGTTCTGGGAACTGATGCGCTTCGTGCTGCCCATACCGCCCATGCTCGCGGCGCTGCTCTGGCTCCGAGTGGTGTCGGCCGCGGAGGCGCATCACGGATGGCTGTGGCTTTCGGCGGTCGTCTGTCTGGCCGGACTGGCGGCGGAGGCGCTCCTGTGTCTTCTGGCCGTCGCCGTCAAGTGGTCGCTGCTCGGCCGCATCCGCCCCGGCCAGCATCCGTTTTGGGCGTGCTGGTGCGGGCGTTGGGACTTCCTGTACGTTGCGTGGGAAGCTTGGGCTCGCGCCACGCTGTCCCACCTGGAAGGTACCCTTCTTCTCTCGTGGTACCTGCGGGCGATGGGGATGAAAATCGGGAAGCGAGTGGTGCTGGGGCCCGGTTTCTCACAGGTGGTGGATCCGGATATGCTGATCGTCGAAGATGGGGCCACGGTCAATGCCATGTTCCAGGCTCACACCTTTGAAGACCGCGTTTTGAAGATGGACTATATCCACGTCCGGCGAGGCGCGACGCTGGGCTCCGCATCGGTGCCGCTTTACGGCGCGGATATTGGAGCCGGCGCGTATGTCGCGCCACACAGCGTCATCATGAAGCACGAACACCTGCTGCCGGGCGTTGCCTACGAGGGTGCGCCCACCGGGCGGCGCGCCGCCATTCTCACGGAGTGACCGCAATCCGGTGGCAACCTGGGAGAAATGCGCACAGCAGATGTGTTGTTACGCTTGACGTACAACGTACAACGTACAACGTACAACGCGATATACTCTGTCCATGATCCGGTCGTTCTCTTCGAAGAAAACCGTGCGGTTGTTTCATCAGGAGCCGGTCAAAGAGTTCGCCGCGTTTGCATCGGTTGCCTTACGCCGCCTGGCCGCTCTCGACAGTGCGGAGATCCTGTCGGACCTCGCAATCCCTCCGGGCAATCGCCTGGAAGCCTTGACCCGCGACCGCAAGGGGCAGCATAGCATTCGGATCGACGACCAGTATCGAATCTGCTTCACATGGAAAGAGGACGGACCCCATGACGTCGAAATCACCAAACACTACTGCTAAGCTGCCGCCGGTTCACCCCGGCGAAATCCTCAAGGAAACCCTGGACGATCTCGGTCTCAGCATGAACCGGCTGGCCCAAGAGTTGCACGTTCCGGCCAACCGGATATCCGGCATTGTGGCAGGGCATCGCGCGATCACCGGAGAAACGGCCCTGCGCCTGGCCCGCTACTTCGGGACCACGCCGGGCTATTGGATCAACCTGCAAACGCAATACGATCTGCGAACAGCCCGCGCCGCATGGGACACCAAGATTCAAACGGAGGTACGGCCCCGATCCGAAGCGGCATAGGGCAAGTTCCCGCTGCACCCGTGGGCAGTCACCCACTCATGCCTCCTATCGAGGCCGAACGCGGAGTGGCGGAAGATGATGGAAGAGAAGGAGTCCCGACACGCCAACAGCGAGAAACTGTAGCGAGCTGCGAAACCGGCTGCCCGCCGAATCCCGAAAGCGGATCGCGGCGCGGGTCCAAGCCACCTTACAAGGAATGGCCCTTGACGAATTGCGCGCCGCCCGAGAAATGACCCAGGAGCGACTGGCTGAAAACCTAGGCATCCTGCAAGCTACCGTCTCGAAGATCGAACACCAATCCGACATGTATGTCAGCACCCTAGCCCGCCTTGTCGAGGCCATGGGGGACGCGCTCGAAATCAATGCCTGCTTCCCGGAAGCCTCCGTCCGGCTCAAGCCGTTCTCGGAACCCGACCCAAAGCACACGACGGTGAACCAGCTCAGTTCGCGCGTCGTTTCGGGCAGCAATACTGCGCCACCACGCCCCCCATGCGCTCTCGCAGTTCCTGCGCCTTCGATCATTGACGAATTTCTACGTAGACAAAATAGCTGATGAAGGCGCCTCCGACGCTGGCGCCGATCCACCATGAGCGAGGCGCGACGAGTCCGAGGCTCGCGGCCGGCATACCACCAAGGAGCCACAGCCCGGCAACCGTCGCGCTTACGGCGGCCTGGGTCAAGACTGTGTGGCGATACAGGCGTGTCTTGTCTGGAGTCGCACCGGCGCGGCGCAGGCGGCGTACTCTCCGATACGACAGCAGCGGCGCAACAATCGTCGCATAAGCCGCCAAGAGATGAGCGAACACGACAGTCATGCGATCGCCTTGGACCAGCGGTAGCGAACCTCTCCGCTGCTCTCGCTGACCTCAACTTCTCCGCGCTCGGCGAGGCGCTTCAGAATTGTGTGAATTGAGGCCAGGGGATTCGTATAGGAACTCAGATCGAAACCTGCGCCACGTAGCAGATCTCTAACCTTCTTCGCCGTTAGCGCCTGAGAGGGAACATTGCGCAGCACATTTCGCACCGAGTCTGTAAATCCTGGCGGCCCGGCAACCATCTCGGCCAGTTTCTGAAGCTGTGCAGCGCGCTCCTCTTCTGGCAGGAAATTTGCGTTCGCCGAGATGAGTTCCGCCGTATTCTCGATTTTTCGGTTCAGTTGGTCACGCTCGTCAAGCAGCTTCCGCAATGCGAGAGAGTAGAAAGTGACAGTCTTGCGACACCGCCGTATATCCATAGACAGAATATTATCATGTCTAAATAATATGTCAAGAGCGATGTATAAATGTGGCCCGTGTTCAGTCTGAGCGCGGGTGTGGGCGGTTTCTGCGGGAGGCGACTGCCCAGCAACACAAAAGCGGAAGCCACGCTATCAGGTATCGGTTGCGCGGAGCTTCTGGCCGCCATTCGAACGTATCAGTGACCCACAGATTCCTCTGTTTAACTGCACCATGCCGGGGGCCGTGCCTCAAGCGCGGTCCCCCGCGTCATACTGGTAGTTTGTCAGCCCCGCTCCTCAAACCGCCGCGCGAAGCCTGGGCTCAATGGATCAGCCCCCAGACGCTCCTGTCGCAGGTCCGCAACACGGCCCCGTTCCTGGAACCCCGGCTGCCCGCCGCCGAACATGGCCGTCTGGTCGAGCTCGGCCGCTCGCCCCATGGCTTCCTGCGCATCCTTGCCAGTTGGAAAAATATCCTCCAGCCCCGCCTCGCACCCGAAGAACAGTTGCAGGACTATTTCGCGCTCTGTCTGGCCTGCCACCATTCCACCGTCGCCACGTTTGTGCCCACCGATGTCGATACCAAGATCCGCGGCGTCATCGTGCGCGAATCGCGCGACCCCGAGGTCTTGCGGCCCATGCTGCGCCTGGCCCTCGATTCGCGCGAATGGACCGAAGACGGCATCTCCATCCGTGCCGTCCGGGGCGTCAGCGGACACAACGGCGAACAGTGGAGCGCCATCGCTGGCACTCTGGGCCGCCTGCTGGAACTGGGCGACACCGCTTCCGCCCAGGAGGCGCAGGCCGCCATTGAAACCGAGATCGATCGCGAACAAGCCGTCTTCGATGCCGCCGCCGCCGAACCGGGCGCCGAACTCGACCTATTGCGTCTCTCCATGACCCTGGCGCACAACCGCGGCGACCTCACGCAAGGCATGGGTTTCTGGAAACGTACCCCGCTCACCGCGCCCATCATGGAGCGCCTTTCGGCGCGCGGCCGCTTCCCGCTGGCCGTCCGCGTCTATCAGCACACCGGACTTTCCGCCGAAGGCCACCGCCATTATCCGCTGCGTGGCGTGAAAGCGCTGCGATGCTCCACGGCGACGCTTCTGCCGCTCTGCCCGTTTCTGGATGAGTGGGGCGCTGCGATTTCGCGGATCGATGAGAGCCACGAAGTGCTGGCGGCGCTCGTAACCGGCTGCCGCAAGGTGGAAGGACAGCAAGGCTACTACCGGGCCATCGCCGGAATGCGTGCCGCTTCCCCTGCCGCCTTCGAACGCACCGCCGCGCGCATGCCCAACGCCGTGCAGCGACTCGTGCGCGATGCCGCTCTGCGCAAACTCATCGACGTACCGCGCGTTTCCTTCGAATCCATGATGCGCAAACGCGCCCGCGCGGCCCTGGCGATGTTCGCGGGGATGTCATCGCCAAACGGGCCCTGAATTATGTGCTGCAGATCGAAAAGCCGCCGTCGATGCGTCGTCGAACATCCTACCGCCGGCTCCGCAGCTTGCTCATCAATCGCAGAATCTCCAGGTACAGCCACACCAAAGTCACCATCAGCCCGAAGGCTCCGTACCACTCCATGTACTTCGGCGCGCCCTGTGCCGCGCCTTGTTCGATGAAGTTGAAATCCAGAATCAGGTTCAGCGCGGCAATCACTACCACGAACCCGCTGAAGAGGATCCCGACGATGCCGCTGCCGAAAATGCCAGGAACCTGGATGCCGAAGAAGCCAATCACCATGTTGATCAGGTACACCACGAAAATCCCGCCGGTGGCGGCAACCACCCAGAGCGTGAACTTCTGCGTCGCGCGAATCAGGCCCGAACGATATGCCAGCAGCAGACAGAAGCACGTCCCGAACGTCAGGCCCACCGACTGTATGGCAATCCCCGGGAAGCGGACATCCGCCATGGCCGAAATTCCGCCCAGCGCCAGACCCTCCAGCAGCGCATAGATCGGAGCCGTAATCGGCGACCACTCCTTTTTGAAGCAGGTCACCAGCGCCATCGCCAGCCCTCCGATAACGCCGATCGTCATTGGAACAGTCACCGAGGCCGGGTCCCGAGTGGTCAGAAATTGATTCCAGGTATAGAACGCGGTGGCCATGGCGCACAGCAGCAGAATGCCCGTGCGATGGATGGTCCCGTTTACGGTCATCGTCTCGCCATACGCCGCGTGCATTCCCGGTGTGCCGTACATCGAGTTCCGGAACGTGGGGTTTGAGGTTTTCATCACTTCCATATACCTTATGATACAAATAAGAGCCGTGGGAGATCCGATCATGCCCCGTCTTCAGAAGACTCTACCGTTGTTGGCCCTGCTCTGCGTGAGCCCGCTGGCCCGGCCGCAGACCATGCAGGCGCCCGACATCACCCGGACGCCGACGCTCTACGTTGTCCCGTATGCGCACCTCGACACGCAATGGCGCTGGGAGTTTCCCCAGTCCATCAGCGAGTACCTGCTCAAAACCATGCGGGTCAATTTCGACTTCATCGAGAAGTATCCCCACTACGTCTTCAACTGGACCGGCGCCAATCGCTACCGTCTGATGAAGGAGTACTTCCCGCAAGATTACGAAAAAATCAAGAAGTACGTGGCCGCCGGACGTTGGTACCCCGCCGGATCGTCCATGGAGGAAGGCGACGTCAACCTGCCCACCGCCGAAGGCATCATTCGCCAGATTCTCTACGGCAACTCGTATTTCCGTAAGGAATTCGGCAAGGCCAGCGCGGAATACATGCTGCCCGATTGCTTCGGCTTCCCCGCCTCGCTGCCCAGCATCCTGGCGCATGCCGGCGTCAAGGGATTTTCCACTCAGAAACTCAGCGCCGCCTGGCAGCCCGCGCCGCGCGTGGGAGGTCCCGATTCCGCCGAGAAGACCCCCGAAGGCATTCCCTTCAACGTCGGCCTCTGGGAAGGCCCCGACGGCAAAACCATCCTCGCCGCTTTGAATCCCGGCAGCTACGGCAGCAACGTGTTCACCGATCTCAGCAAGGAACCGCCGCCCGCTCCCGCCGGTGGACGCGCCGGGGAACAGGACTGGGTAAAGCGCATCCAACTTGACGGCCAGGTCACAGGCGTGTTCGCCGATTATCATTACGTCGGCACCGGCGACACCGGCGGCGCCACCCAGGAATCCACCGTCAAATTGCTGGAGGCCATCGTCACCCGGACCGAGACGGTGTTGCCCGTGCAGGGCGGACGGGGCGGACGCGGACAGGCGCAGACGCCGCCGCCGGCTCCGGGACCTCCCGTGAAAGTCGGCGATGGCCCGCTGCACGTGGTAATCGCCGCCGCCGACCAGATGTTCAACGACATCAAACCCGAGATGACTTCGCGCATGCCGCGCTGGAAGGGCGATCTGGAACTGATCAACCACTCCGCCGGTTCGCTGACGTCGGAGGCCATCCACAAGCGTTGGATTCGCCGCAATGAGATTCTAGCCGACGCCGCCGAAAAAGCATCCGTCGCGGCCGCCTGGCTGGGCGGACGCCGCTATCCCATGGACCGGCTGAACAACGCCTGGACGCTGGTGATGGGCGGCCATTTCCACGACACCGGCGCGGGCACGGCCACTCCGCGTGCGTACGAATTCGCCTGGAACGACGACTTGATCGCCCTGAACCAGTTCTCCGATGTACTGACCGACGCCACCGGGTCGGTCGCTTCCGCGCTGGATACGCAGGGCTCGGGCGCGGCCGTGGTTGTCTATAACACGCTCAACATCGCACGCGAAGATGTCGTAGAAGCCACGCTCGCACGGCCTTCGGCCAATGTGGTTGGACCGGACGGCAAATCGGTCCCGGCGCAAGTGGAAGGCAACCAGGTCGTCTTTCTGGCAAAAGCGCCGCCCGTGGGCTACGCCGTGTATCACGTGGGGCCCGCCGCGGCAGCCGCGCCGTCGGCACTCAAAGTGACCGCGTCGTCCCTCGAAAACGCCCGCTATCGGGTCGCGCTCGATCGCAATGGCGACGTCTCCAGCATCTTCGATAAGTCCGTAGGCAAAGAGCTGCTCGCCGCGCCCATTCGTCTGGCGTTGTCCACCGACGCCCCCCGCCAATGGCCGGCCTGGAATATGGATTGGGACCAGGTGCATGCCGCCCCGCGCGCTTATGTCGGCGGACCCGCGAAGATTCGGGTAGTGGAAAATGGCCCGGCGCGCGTCGCCGTGGAAGTGACCCGCGACGCCGAAGGCTCTCATTTTGTCACCACCATTCGCCTCGCGGCGGGCGAAGCCGGCGATCGCGTGGAGTTTGCCAACGCCATCGACTGGCGTGGGCTCGCCACCAATGTGAAGGCCGTGTTCGCGCTGACCGCCTCCAACGAAAACGCCACCTACAATCAGGAAATCGGCACTGTCGAACGCCCCAATGAAAATGAGCGGCAGTTCGAAGTCGGAACGCACCAGTGGATCGATCTCACCGACAAGAGCGGCTCCTACGGAACGACTCTTCTGACCGATTCGAAGAACGGCTCCGACAAATTCGACGACCACACTATCCGCCTGACGCTGCTTCGCACTCCCGGATTCCCGCCGCTGCAGCCCGGCCAGCAAGTGGGCCGAGGCGGCCGCGCCTACAGCGACCAGCTCAACCAGGACTGGGGACATCACGAGTTCGTCTTCGGAATCGCCGGCCACAAAGGCGACTGGCATTCGGCCCAGACCGATTGGCAGGGACATCGCCTGAATGAGCCGTTGCTCGCCTTCGACAGCCCGGCTCACGCGGGCGCGCTCGGCAAGCAGTTCTCGCTGGTGTCGGTCAGCACTCCGCGGGTGCGCATGATGGCGCTGAAACAGGCTGAGGCCTCCGACGAAGTGGTGGTGCGCCTGGTGGAACTGGACGGCAAGCCCGCCGCGAATGTGCGCTTGAAGTTCGCCGGCCCCATCGTGGAAGCCCGCGAGGTCAACGGCCAGGAACTGCCGCTGGGGCCGGCAACGCTCGAGGGCGGAAGCCTGGTGACTTCGTTCACGCCCTACCAGCCGCGAACCTTCGCGCTGAAACTGGGCGCTGCTCCCACCAAACTGACGTCCGTCGAATCGCAGCCGGTCCCGCTCACCTACGATCTGGCTGTCGCCAGCAATGACGATACCCGTTCGGTCGGCGGTTTCGACGATCCCGGCAACGCCATGCCGGCCGAAATGCTGCCGGAGAGCCTGGTGTTCCACGACGTGACCTTCCGCCTGGCTCCCGCTGGAACCGGCAAGGCGAACGCTGTGGTGGCCAAGGGTCAGACCCTCGACCTGCCCGCCGGCCGGTTCAATCGGGTCTATGTCCTGGCGGCCGCGGACGGCGACCAGCCCGCCACCTTCCGCGCCGGGGACCACGCGACGAATGTGACCGTGCAAAACTGGGGCGGATTCATCGGCCAGTGGGACACGCGGGTGTGGAACATCGACCGCGACTGGGCCATTTCCGCCGAGCATGCCGTCTGGCCTCCGGAAACTCCAACCGGACGCGGAGGCCAGCGAAGCGAACCGCGCTATCCCGAGGATTACGTCGGGCTGAAACCCGGCTTTCTCAAACCCGCGACCCTGGCGTGGTACGTATCGCACCATCACACCGCCGCGGGCCTCAATGAGCCGTATCAATATTCTTATCTGTTCGCCTATGTCCTGGACCTGCCCGCCGGCGCGCACACGCTGACCCTTCCGGCCAACGACAAGATCCGCGTGCTGGCCCTATCGGTGGCGGAAGAGAATGCCGGCGTCACCCCGGCGCAGGAGCTATACGACACACTACGAGAGCCGGTCGCGGTGGGACGCGTGGGACAATAGCCGGGAGGAGAGAATATGAAACGAACATCAAGCGCCCATTGGGCAGGCGGATTGAAGGACGGGAAGGGCACGGTTACCTCGCAGAGCGGAGTACTCAAAGAGACGCAATACTCGTTCAGTACCCGCTTTGAAGACGGGATCGGGACGAACCCGGAAGAATTGATCGCGGCGGCGCATGCGGGATGTTTCACGATGGCGCTCTCAGGACAACTCGGCGCTGCCGGGATGACCGCGGAAAGCATCGACACCGTGGCGACGCTCACCATGGAAAAGACCGACGCCGGATTCACCATCACCGCCATGCATCTTGACGTGACGGCAAAAATTCCCGGCGCCGATGCCCAAAAATTTCAACAGGCCGCGCAGAATGCCGAAAAGGGCTGTCCCGTCTCGCGCGTTCTGAAGGCCGACATCACCATGGACGCTAAACTCGCGTCTTAGCGATGAAAATCCTGTCTTTCGGCACGGCAGCCGTCCTGCTGCTTAGCGCTGCCGCGCGCGCCGAGTCTACACTCGCCATGCAGAACGTAGCGGCGAGAGCCGGCGCCAGTCTCAACGGCACATGGAGAATCATGGTGGACCCCTACCAGGCGGGGTATTACGATTTTCACGGCATCCCGCGGAAGGACGGCGGCGTGGGCGCCAACGTGGCGCCCAAATCCAAGAGCGACCATGAAGAATTGGGCATCCCCGACACTTCGCCCTCGCTCGATGTCCCCGGCGATTGGAACACCCAGCGCCCCGAGTTCTACTTGTACGAAGGGACCATCTGGTACAAGCGCGAGTTCGATTCCGCGGTTCGTCCGGGACGCCGCCAGTTCCTATGGTTCGGAGCGGCCAACTACCGCGCCATTGTGTTCCTCAACGGCAAGCAGATCGGCGAGCACGAAGGCGGATTCACTCCCTTCCAGTTCGAAGTCACCGGAAAGGTGAAGGAGCGCGGCAATGCGCTGATCGTGATGGTGGATAATACCCGGCACGCCGAAGCGGTGCCGCAAACCATGACCGACTGGTGGAATTACGGTGGGCTGACGCGCGACGTCCGCCTGCTGGATGTGCCCGAAACGTTCATCGAAGACTACTCCGTTCAACTGGAAAAAGGCTCCGTCAACCGCATTTCCGCGTGGGTGCGCGTCAATGGTCCGGGCAAGGTGCAGACGGTGACGGTGCGCATCCCCGAGGCCGGCCTGTCGATCGCCATCGCTACCGGCGCCGACGGCACGGCGCGCGTCGCGGTCGCCGCCAACCTGGCACTGTGGTCGCCGGAGCAGCCCAAACTGTACGACGTGGTGGTGGAATCGCCCACCGACCGCGTAGCCGACCGCATCGGGTTCCGCACGGTGGCGACGGCCGGACAGCGCATCCTGGTGAACGGCAAGCCGGTCTTTCTGCGGGGCGTGTCGATTCACTCGGAAGCGCCGTTCCGCACCGGGCGCGTCTTTTCGGAGGCCGAAGCGCGCACACTGCTCACGTGGGCCAAGGAACTGGGCTGCAACTTCGTCCGCCTGGCGCACTATCCGCACGATGAGAACATGGTCCGCGTGGCCGATGAGATGGGGCTGCTGTTGTGGACCGAAATCCCGGTCTACTGGGCCATTCAGTGGGAAAATCCCGCGACGTACGCCAACGCGGAGCAACAGCTCACCGAGATGATTACGCGCGACAAGAACCGCGCATCGATCATTTTATGGTCGGTGGCGAACGAGACGCCGCTGGGGGACGCGCGGCTGAAGTTCCTTTCGTCGCTGGCGGCCAAGGCCCATGATCTGGATCCCACGCGCCTGGTGACGGCCGCGACGCTGACCCACGAGCTGACCGACGACCATCGAGCTGTCGACGATCCGCTGGGAAAGTACCTGGACGTGCTCGGCTGCAACGAGTACATCGGCTGGTACGACGGTCCGCCCGAAAAACTCGACCGCGTCCAGTGGCAGACCACCTACGATAAGCCGGTGGTCTTCAGCGAATTCGGCGCCGACGCCTTGGCCGGCAATCACGGCGATGAAGACGCCGCATGGACCGAGGAGAACATGGCGATGATCTACCGCCGCCAAGTGGCCATGTTCCGGCGCGTGCCGTTCCTACAGGGGACGGTGGCCTGGATCCTGATGGACTTCCGTTCGCCGCGCCGCGAGGTACCGCAGATCCAGGACGATTTCAATCGGAAAGGGCTGTTCAGCCCGCGCGGCGACAAGAAGCTGGCGTTCTACGTGCTGCGCGATTTCTACCGCGAGAAGGCGAAAGAGTCAACCAAATAATCCAGCCTCACTTCTGCCGAACCACGACTTCGGAATCGACCACGGTCACGGTGTACTGGATTTTCTTGTCGCCCTTGAATGTCAAGGTCAACTGCTTGGTGCCGGAGATGGCGGTAACCGCCGAGGCGGCGATGGTGACAAACTTTCCTTCCCCATCCACCTCAAAGGCAAGGCTCTTTCCTTCGAACTGGACATCGACCAGCGTGTGCAGATCCGGTCCGAGATTGGAAATGACGATCTTCTGTTGGCCCTTGGTCACAGGTTCGAGCGGCTGTGGCGTTTGGGCGGGGGGCTCACCGGGAAGAGCCACCAGGAACAGTTCTCCGGCGGGGTCTGTCAGGACCATTTGCTTCAGATCCTTGAGGTCCGCCTTTGGCACCTTGAGAATGGCGCCGGAATCCTTCTGAGGGTCAAACTTAGCCGAGGGCGGCAGAAGCGGTTGTAAGTCTTTCAGGCCAGTTCCGGTTAGCGCGATCTGCAAGTTCACCTTATCCTGAAAGACAACGGTTGCCTGGCTGATAACCGGGGTGGTGCGAAACGCCTTTTCGTCCAAGTCCATTCCGGACTCGAACGCAGGACCCCAAAGGAGCCGTTTCACCATGACATGCCGGGAGTTCTGGAGAAGCCCCGTCGGCACCAGAAAGGACACCGTATCCCCGGTTGTGTACAGGAACGGGGCGTTGCGCAAGCCGAATACCTGATTGGCAACCACGGCCACCAGATTCCTGGTGGTGGTGAAAGGCTTCGAATCTTTCTGTTGTATGCAGGCGGCGCTATTTGTCAGGGAAACCTTAACCGTCACCTTGGTCAGGCCAGCTCCCGCAGGACTCACGCCGACTCCGTCCGTGGGGATATCGAGACAGCGGTCATTGGATGTAAGAGTCTGTACGGAGACAGTGACAAGATCGGAGTCATCCCCGCCGCGATCCACCATGTACCCGTTGTGCGTGGCAAGCTGAATGGCCGGCAACGTAAACCGGATTCCCGCCGGATCTTGAAACGCGTTGCTTCCGGGAACGAAGACGGATTGCCCGACCTTGACGAAAGTACCATTCAGAAAGTCGCCCTGCGCAAACACGGTTACCGATCCATCGGCATTGTCTTCGTAAGAGGCCTCCCGGACCTCCGGATGCAAGTTGAAGCGTTGAATGTCAAAGAGCCGGTCACTCTCCGCCGTGGTGCCGGGGATTTCGTCCAGTACGATTCCCTTCTTGCGGTCATATTTTCTCCAGCGGGTAGTGATGTGCACGCTGCCATAACTGGATACGTTGGGGAGTTCCGGGAAGGCGAGTTGGACGAAACAGTTGCGCATTCCGGTGGTCACGGTTTTTTGTCCCAGCACGGGCCTGATCTGCCAGCCGAACCGGGTGGTGGTGGAATCGTCGCTGGCCTCACGGGGTAACTGCAGGGCTACGGTGTCCTGATCTTGCACCACGAAATAGGCCTTGTGTCCCCAAAGAGCGCTTACGCCCAGGCTGATCAACTGGGTAGCAATCGCTCCTCCGACCGAGACCGACTTATCGGTTATCGACGCCACGTTGTAAGTCTTGTCGCGCGGCAAAATGGCTGTGACGACCGGCGGCTGGTGAGCCTCCGCTTTTAGCGGGCGCACGGTCAGGATAATCTCAGCCACCGCATCTTCGTCCTGTTTTAATGCGCTGATCGTGACGGGGACGCCAATGGTGACCCGCGGGCGCACCAACTGCGCTTCGGATACGCCATCCGGCGAATAGCGCAGATAGTGGTCGCTCAACGCGCCTTCGAGCAGTAGCTGATACCCGGTGATTTCGTAGGTGAGCTCCAATTGCTCATTCAAGATATTGGACGCCCCGGGAGAAAATGAGGTGGGCAGCGAGAGCGTGCTCGGTGCGATGGTGGGGGGCGTGGGGTTGGCCGCCGCCTGGGTGGTGACGGTCTGTAAGCTGGGTCCCGCAACCACCGTTTGATTGCTGCCGGTGTTGGTGATCTGGGTGCTTGGACCGGTTACCGCAAGCGTATCGCCCGATGTGGCGGTTCCCTGAGTCTGGTTACTGGTGGTTCCTCCGACGGTCGACACCGTATTCGGATTGGTTCCTCCGTTGGTAGCGACTACGCCAGAATTGGTGGTGTAGCCCGAGGTGGTTTGATTGTTGGTTCCGCTGGTGGCGGTATTGACCGAGTTACCGGAGTTCTGCTGATTGTTGAGGCCTTGGGCGGCGGTGGTGGTGGTGTTACCGGTATTGGCGGTCGACGTGATTCCGGGCAAGGGCGGGCCGCCGGCCGACACGGAGAACGCCGTCTGCGAAAGCGTGGCGCCCTGCAGGGAACCGACTTGCCCATTGATCCCGGCTTGATTGATCACCTGGATGGCCGCCAGTTGGGCCCGCGCCGCGTTCAGCGCCTGTTGTAACGCCTGGTCGTCATAGACCTTGATATCGTTGACCAGAATTCCATTATTCTTGGAGGGTGGCGGCGCATTTCCGCCGCGCAATCCGGCCATGGTGGTTTGGACTGGCTGTTTTCCCGCGATACGCACCACCACATCGTCGGTGTAGGCTCCCACCGGCGCCAGCGCCACGATTTGAGTGTTGCTCCAGCTCTTGACCGGCGCTTCTTTCCCTCCCAGCCAGACGCTGCTTTTACCTTGTCGATCTCCAAAATCGGACCCGGGAATTACGATTTGCGTTCCCGCGGGCACGAAGCTCGACGGCGCCGCGGAGACCGCGCCGATTCGCGGTGTTTGCGCCGCGGCCGGCCATGCGGATAGAGAGGTTAGTATGAGCATCCCGATGAAATGTCGTTGCATGGTTACCCTCGCGGTTTGACTTCTCATTTTGTGGCGGAATCAATCAGGAAAACCTCGCCCGAAGTATCGCCAGTAACGGAAATGGAGCTCCCGTTTCCCGCGCCGATGACAGCGAAGAAAGGTTTCGCCGCCGCGGCTCTTTGATTGAATGTCCCTCCCGGCGGGGTGTTTCTCATGACCAACTGGATACCGCTCGGCTTTAGGAAAGACAGACCGCCTACAATTTCGAGTGTTCCCTTCTTGGTTTCCATATGGGTAAGAACGGAAATCTCCGCCACTCTCCTTTTCTTTTTTGTCTTTTTTGCCTAGGACAGACTGCCACAGAGTGCCGGCTGAAAGCAATGGGTATTTCCCCTTTCCGCCCTACTCGTAGCGGAGGGCGTCAATCGGGTTGATGCGGGAGGCCTTGAGCGCGGGGTAGATGCCGAAGACCACACCTACCACGACGGAGACGCCAAAGGCGATCACTACGGAGGCCGTGGTCACGATGGTCTTCCATTCGGCGGTGCGCGCGATGAGCCATGCCAGGAAGAAACCGAAAGCGATGCCCAATAGGCCGCCGCCTACGGAGATGAGGACGCTCTCGGTGAGGAACTGGCGAAGGATATCGAAGCGGCGGGCGCCAATGGAACGGCGGATGCCGATTTCGCGAGTGCGCTCCAGGACAGTCGCCAGCACGATATTCATGATGCCGATGCCCCCGACCAGAAGAGAAATGGCGGCGATGGCCACCATGACGTAAGTGAAGATAGTCTGCGTCTGCTGCTGTTGGGCGAGCAGGGCCGCGGGGATGGTGACGCTGAAATCCTGGGTGTTGTGGTGGGTGTTGTTCAGAATCGCGGTAACCACCTTGGCGACTTCGACGGAATAGGACGCCAAGCGTTCGCCGGAGGGCTCGGGCTTGAGGCGGATCTCGATGCCATCCAGGTCGTCCTTCATGGAGCTGCTCTGGTCGTAAAAGCGGTATTCGAAGGTGTTGAGCGGGATATAGACGATATTGTTGACGTCCTGCATGGAGGCGCCGCTGTTGGTGGAACCGGACATGAGTTGCTCATTGAGGACGCCCACCACTTCGAGCCAGGCATCGTTCACTTTGACGAATTTGCCGAGTGCCGGGCCATAACCGAGCAGGTTGACCTTGGCGCCTTCGCCCAGGACGCAGACGGTGGCGCTGGAGGCGTCGTCGGATTCGTCGAAGAACTTGCCTTCGGCGAGGTGCAGGCTGTGAATGATGCTATAAGCCGGATTGACGCCATAGAGTTCCGGCATATCGCGGGACGGCTTGGGCAGCACGCGCGCGGGGTGCAGAGTGCGGCGCGCGGAAAGGGTTTCGAGGGCTTCGACATTGGCCTGAAGAATGCGAACGTCGCGGCGGGACAAGCCGGGAGACGAGCGGCGGCGCTGCTGAAACTCTTCGCGGCTGGTAGTAGGCCGGGAATCGACGAGGACGTTGCGAACACCCAGTTGCTCGATGAAGCGCATAGATTCTTCCTTGGCGCCGGAACCGATGGCCAGCATCCCGATGACGGAGCCAACGCCGAAGACAATGCCCAGAGCGGTGAGCAGGGTACGCGTCTTCTGGGCCCGGAGGTTGGACAAGGCCTGGGTGATATCGGAGAAGCGGAAGATCATTTTTGCAAAGCCTTCATGGCGCCGCCATCCTGGCTGGCGGGCTTGTTCTGCTGGTCGGGATTGGACATGGCAACTACCGCGCCTTCATCGATGCCTGTGACCACGGCCTGGCTTTCGCTGCTGCGGGTGAGGGTGACATCGTGCGGCAGGAACCCCTTGGGAGTTTCCATATAGACGAAGTTACGGCCGTCGCTTTCGAAGAGCGCCTGGGAAGGAATCCAGGTGACATTCTTCAGAGTCTCGACGACGATGACCATGTTGGAGGTTTCTCCGGGGCGCAGTTCGGGCGCGGGGCGGTCGAGCGCGATGCGGCATTCAAACTGGCGGTTCCACGGCATTCCGGAGGTGCCGCCGATGGTCTTGACGTGGCCGGGGAAGGACTTGCCGGGCAGGGCGACGACACTGATGGAAACGGGCTGTCCCTCGCTCAAATGGCCGCGGTCCAATTCGCCGATCTGAGCGCTGACTTCCCAGGATTTCAAATCGGGGATTTGCGCCACGGCCAAGCCGGGACGAGCCGTGTCGCCCAATTGGAAGGCCTGAAGCTGCATCCCGGTGTAAATCATCATCAGGTTGGAGGTATTGTTCTGGACGCTCACATAGCCACCGCTCTTACTGCGAAGAGTCATGCTCTCAATGACTTTGGTGGCGGTGTCGGCGGTAACCTTGGCTTTGTTGTAAGCGGCGTCCTGAATGGCCACGGCGGCGGCGGACGTATCCTTCTTATTCTTCACGTCCTGCTCGGCCTGGCGGCGCTTATTCTGGGCCTGTTCGAGCGCGATGAGATTTTGCCGGGCGGTGATATTGGGCAGAATGGGGTTCTTGCGCACGTCCAGTTCGGCCAGCTTGACATCGCCTTCGGCGGAAAGCAGGGTATAGGCGCTTTCCGCATCGGTGGCTTCGGCGGTGGCTTTGGCCTGGATGACCTGTTGCCCGGCTTCGGCGAGGTCGGCCTCGGCTTCGCGGAGATTGAATTCCTGCTGAGTAATGTCGAACTCAACGATGACGTCGCCCGGTTTGACCATTTCGCCGGGTTCGCGCAGATAAGTGATGGCCAGACTATCGTTGCCGGTCATGGGAGCGACTAACATCTCGGAATGGCCGCCCTGGAGTTCTCCGCGGGCAGCCACGGAGATAGTGACGCTCCCCCGTTTCACGCGAGTGGTGGGGATTCCGGCGACAGACGATGCGGTGGCGGCGCGGACCAACCGCAAGGTAGTCCATGCGGCGGCGCCGACGGCGGCAAGCACGATCAATAGCACGGCGATGCGGGTTTTCATCGCTTGCTCTCTTTTTTGTCAATGTCGACGGTAGCCACCATGGTACCCGCCGGGATGCCGGAAATGGCCACTTCATCGGGATTGCGAGCTAGCAGTTGCACCTCCACCGGGCGGTAGTGGCCGCTCTCCGCCACATAGACCACGGGTTTGCCTTCGTGGGTGAACAGGGCTTTGCTGGGGATGCTGATGGCATTGGGAATGCGATTGATGACGACGTCCATGCCGCTATTCATACCCGGACGGAGGCGCGGATCGGGATGGGGGAGCGGCGCCCAGGCTTTAAAACTGCGGGTGGGCGGGAAGTCATTACTGGCTTCGGCGAGGGGAGAGATCTGTCCGATCCTGGCGGGGATGGAGAGTTCGGGCAGGGAATCGATGTGCACGCGAACCTCCTGGTTGACGGAGATGCGGCCGCGGTCGATCTCCTCGATTTTGCCCTCCATCTGAAGGGTGGTGAGGTCGGGGATCTCGGCGAGGCTCATGCCGGCCCACACGTTATCGCCGACTTTAAAGGGCTTGGCGTCGATCCATCCCTGGGTGTAGTTAATGGAGAAGACGAGGAACCCGGTGAGGGGGGCCTTGATTTCCATTTGGGCGATGCGCGCCTTGTTGACGTCGACATCGTTCTGGTTGTAGTCGCGAATTCGGGTGAGGGAGCCGATGTGGGAGCGATCGGAGGCGGCGTGGAGGTCGGCGGTAGCTTGCGCCACTTTGAGCTTCTGCTCGCAGAGGCCGAGATCGATGCGGCTTTCTTCGGCCTGCAGGGCGCCGACGATTTCCTGCTTGGACACTTCGAGCCTGGCCTTTTCGACGTTGAACTGAGCGTCGGCGAGATCGCTCTTGTCCTGGTCGGCGGTGATTCGGGCCTGGGCAACGGCTTGGTCGAGAGTCGCCTGGGCTTGGCCGAGCGCGGCTTCCTTCTGCTGGAGCTGCTGTTCGGAGGCGCTGGAATCGAACTTGATCATGAGATCGCCCTCTTTGATCATGGCGCCGGAAGGAGCCAGCCAGGCGATGCGGAGCTGCGGAACGACGGGGGCGTAGACCTGAACGGATCGGGCCGCCCGCAACTCGCCGCGGGAACGGATGATGACCAGGAACTCGCCTTTGCGCGCGGGGGCCGTGGGAAACGACACGCTGGCCTGAGCCTGCCGCATGCGGTAGACCCCAGCGGAGGCGCCGCCGATTCCGAGCAGCACGGTCAGAAAGACGATCCACGAACGGATGCGCTTGCCGCGAGCGCTCATTTGGAGCCTCGGCGGGACGGCAGATCGGCGGGATTCGCGTCAATCACGACCGCGGCGGAGAGATCGGGGAGGAGGTGAGAGTCGTTTTTTTCGATGCGGAAGACGGCGTTGAACGACTTGATGGGACTTCCCCACCCGGAAGACGCCACAGGACTGGCATTTTCGAGGTGCGCGGGCAGGGCGAGATCGGGGTAGGCGTCCAGGCGGACGGTTCCGCGGACACCGGGCGTGAGGACGCGCAAATCGGGTTCCCCGACCAGGACGAGCACCTGCATGTCGGTCGGGTCGAAGATGCTGACGAGGGGTTGGCCGCGGTAGAGTTGGTCGCCTTCCTGGGCGTGGCCCATGGAATTGGAGCGGAACACGTTTTCCTGGGCGATCATGCCGGCCAGCGGAGCGTGGAGGGTCATCTTGTCGAGGTTGCTCTGGGCGCGCTCCATGGCGACTTTCTGGCGGTCGCGCTGGAGCTCGAGGTAATGCAGGGCGGCGGCGTCGGCCTTGTCGTGGAGGGCGTTGGATTGATTCAAGCTCTCGACATGGGCACGGGCGGTCGCCGCATTTTGCTCATTTTTCAGGCGGTCGATCTCACTGAGGATGGGCCCTTTACGGATCTCGATTTCGGCTTTGGCGAGGTCGGCTTCGGCTTGACGCAGGGTGGAGATGCGACCCTCCGCGTCGGCGCGGTTTTGAGCGCGTTTCTGGTCGACCTGATGGCTGAGATCGTCGAACTTGCCTTTGGCATCGCGGACGGCATCCATCATCGTGGTGGGGTCAAAGGTGGCGATGACGTCGCCCTCTTTGACGGTGCTGCCGTTTGGGATGAGATGGGTGAGGGCCATGTTGCTGTAATTCCCCTGGATTTGGGGTACGAGAACTTTCGAAGAATGCACGGCTTGAACGGTGCCGGTGATGCGGATCTCGCGTTTCGAGGGGACGGCCGCGGCGGGCGACGGGGAGGCAGCCTGAGTGACCGGCGGGGCAATCCGGCTGCACGACACCAGCACGAGAATCGGAATAGCGATCGGGAACTGACGCACACGCAGGCTCATGGCGGAATCCAGCAAATGGTTAGACGCCGAAGTACCCCTAATGGTTGATACTGATGATGCCGAAATGTGGTGTCCGAGGCGAGGTGCGGCGGCGGGGGTTGGTTTGGGTTCGTTTTCGAGAGGCATAACTGGTGTGTTTTGTGGGGGCTATACGGGAAAATGGCTTCGTTTGGTGGATTCTGTTTTGGGGGGCGGCGGAACGGGCGGCATTGGGGCATTGGGGCCGAAAGACGGTGTTGGTGGTGGCGCGCATGGGTCCTTTCGACTTTAGCTATAGCATGGGGGTGGGCGGGAGTTTGAGATTCGGCGCGGGATGAGGAAGGAAATAAAGGAAATATCGGTCTCAGAAAGTTGTGAAACGGGTTTACCCGGTTTCGCGGGGCAGGAGGCCAGGAAAGATGGCGAGTCCGAGGCCGCGAAATTGATGAAACCGATCGGTGAACTAAACCGCAGGATGAGGGGCGGGGGTAGTGCGTTTTCCTTGCCGCGCGGTTTCGAGCGCGGTAATGCAGTTTCGCTGCGAGCGGCCGCCGGCGCGGGTCCGGGGGACTATGAAAATAACCGATTCGCAGACGATTACCTGAAGCGGTATAAGTCGACCAAGGATTTACCGACGAGTCCGAAGCGCCGTCGACTGGTCGGGGCGGATCACCCCAATTCGGAAGTCGCGCTTGCTTCCGAGCCATGGAACTAATCACGATCCTAAACCGCTGCCACCGCTTCCGGGGATTTGTCTACCGGCACGCCCGGTTCAGTCCGGACAAGAAGAGTATCGAGGTCCCGGTACGGCCGCAAGGGCTCCGCCGCGATGAAGGCTCAACCCACTTCCACCATACTCGGGCGAAAGGGGCTGCAAGGACGAGTAAGGCTGGCGTCGACTGAGGGCAGCCGGAAGGGATCCTCCCCACGCCTTACCTGGCCCACGGCCGAATTGCAGCGGCTGCTGTGGTAGTCCTAACGACCCGGTGGTCGCCAAACTGCCGAAGAGGAGACAGGCGGAACTGCGGAAGCATTCATGGATTACTCACAAACAGGAGCACTCCGGCCTGCGTCTGCACACCGCCGACGGATGCCTGTAGAGCGACTGCGCCGGCCGGCGCCGTGGCGGGCAGTTGAATGGCCACCTGGTACAAGCCGACGCTTCCAGTCGAGAGAACCGTGCTGATCACCTGAGCCGCCACGCCACCGACCGTTACCGCGGGAGGCGTCACCACCGCCGGCGCGCCGCTTACGGATGTGCCCGCGGCTACCGGCGGATTCGTCGCGCCAAAGCCCGTGCCCCACAGCACCAGGATGTCGCCCGGCTTCGCCGCTACGGTTCCCGGAACGGCGGAGGGGTTCCCCACCAGGGCATAATCGGTCGATCGCGACGCGACGGCATAGCTCGTCCCCCCATACATGAAAAATGCCGGCGCCGCGGCCTGCAGTTGCGCCGCGGAGGGAGCGCTGACGCCGCCGTTGTTGTCGACTATCACGGCGACCGCGCCGGTGGCGCTATCCGAAGGCGCCTGCACGTTGATCTGCGTGGGGCTGATGTATTCCACAAAGGCCGGCTTGCCATCGATCGTGACGCTGACTCCATCGAGCGACGTGGGCAGGTTGCCGTTCACGATTTCGGCCGCGGTCCAGGTGCGGCCGGGGTACGTATTAGCCAGGTTGGAGCCCTGAATGGTCACCCAGGACCCGGCTTCAATACCCGGTTGGTAACTGGCGCCGTTGAGCACGGAAGTAATTGCCGGCGGACCCGGCCGCGCCAGTTTCACCACAAACGCATCGCCGTAGCTGAAGGGCGCCTGCACCCCTCCGGCAACCGGGAAATTGCCGGACCAGGTCTGGCCCGCGAAGATCACATCGCCTTGGGAATCCACCGAGGCCGCCAGCGCGCCATCGTCCTGCGATCCGCCGAAATACGTCGAGTAGTTTATCTGGCTGCCGTCCGCCGAAATCGTCGTCACGAAGGCGTCCGCCAGTCCGGCGCTGGTGGTTTGCGCCGGCATCGCCACCGGGAAATCGACGGCGCGGGTTCCACCGGCCACCGTCGCGTTTCCAGCCGCGTCGAGCGCGATGGCAGAGATCCAATTCTGCATCGGGAAGACACCGGGTTCGGCGGCGTAGAAGACGGACGACTCCATGGAGGCGTGGCCGCGCAGGTATGTGGAGTATTCGATACTCGACCCATCCGCGCTGAGCTTGGTAACAAAGCCGCTTGTCGCTACCTGGTTTGTGGCGGCGTAGAGCGTGCCGGTAGATCCGGCCGGAACGATGCCGGTGATCCCGGGGCCGGCCGCTTCGAAACCGGGCGGAGGGATGAAGGACCCAATGGCCGTCCACGTCTGGGCGTGGTCGTGAGAAACGAATATGCCGCTGGCGGAAACCGCATACAGCGTTCCAGTGGGGTCCACCGCCAGGACGCCGCTATTCGAGTTCGCACCCGGCGGAGGAGTGGTCGGCGTCCAGGTGACGCCTCCATCCACGCTGCGCATGCTGTAACCGTCGTACACCGTCGAAGGGTTGGTGGAACCGTCCACGGTCAGGTTGTTCGGCGCCGGTAAAGTCTCCTGGACCCAACTGGCCCCGCCGTCGGTGCTGCGGTAGAGATTCGGGCTTGCATTGCCGTTGCAGAAGAAACCGCAGAAGACGAAGTTCGAGACCGCCAGAACAGTGCCGCTCGCGTGCGGGTCGAGCACCATCAACGCGACGCTTCCCGGGAAAGTCACGGCGTTCCAGGTGGCGCCGGCGTCGGTGCTCTTCCGCAGGGAGGCGCCGATCTCCCAGACGATGTTGGAATTCTGCGCATCCACGGGAAGTTGGGTAATTGACAACGGCGGGGAATCGATCAGAGTCCAGCTAGCGGCTCCATTCACGCTCTTATAAACCAGGCTCGATGCGGCCCCACTCACCGTGGCGGCATACGTGGCCGCATACAAGGTCTGCGGATGCGCTGGATCGATCGCCAGCGCCTGCAGGTTCGTACCCGAAACGCCGCTGTTGGCCGCACTCCAGGTGGCGCCGCTATCCACGCTCTTGAAGAGGCCCAAATCCCCTGTGGCTTCGTAGAGTGTGGTGGGGGTGGTTGGGTCCACCACCAGCGCCTGCGGAAGCGCGAAGGGCAGATCGTCCATGGGCGCCCAGGTGGTTCCGCTATCGGTGCTCTTCCAGAGCGGACGCGCGCCCGGCGAACTCTGCAGCGGATGCACCAGCGGGAAATCCACCGACGACGTGCTCCCCGCAACATAGGCCGCGCCCGTGCCGTCCACCGCGATCGCCGTTCCGCCCGCCTGGACGCTGCCGCCTAGCGTGGTTTCGTAGATTTTCTTCGTTCCGTCGGGAGAGATCTTGAATACCATGGCTTGCGCGGCGCCGGGGGCGCCGAAGCTGTGCGTTGCAGTGCTGGGGTTAGACGAATAGGACGTTCCAGCCACGTAGGCGCTGCCCGCGGCATCCAAGGCGATTCCCCCGGCGGCGCCATAGGGATGGAAGAACGAGTAAATCAGCGCGCCCTGAGGACTCAGTTTGCAGACCACGATACCGAACTGATCCGGCGCGTTCTGCGTACCCGGGAAGCCTGTCGTGGAGCCCACGGTGACGGCGACGTATGCGTTCCCGGCGGCGTCGGCCGCGATGCCGGCAGCCCCATCATTGTCCGCGCCACCCAGAAACGTGGAATACAGGAGCTTGGTTCCGTTCGGGTCGAGCTTCGCCACGAAGGCATCGTAGTCGTCCGATGCGCCATTGTTATACGTGCTCTCAATCGCATTGGAGAGCGGGAAATTCGCGGATCGCGTATATCCGGTGACCAGCACATTGCCGGCGCTATCCAGGGCCACGCCGGTGGCCCAGTCGTCTAGAATGCCGCCGAGATAGGTGGACCAGATCAGTTTGCCATCCGGCCCGATCTTGGCGATGAACGCGTCGCACGTACCGCCAAACGTGGTCTGCACGGCTCCCGCTGTAACCGGGAAATCGGATGAGTAGGTAAGGCCGGCCACGTAGACGTTGCCTTGCGCGTCGGACGTCACCGAAGTGGCATAATCCTGGCCGCTGCCGCTCAGAATGGCGGAGAACGCCGGGCCGGCGGCGTGAACCGGGCCGGCGAACAGCCACAGCAGTACCCAGAACGCCACGGCTGGTGGGGCAGAATCACCCCTATGCCGGGACGTCGACGCGCATAAGCCCAACATTTCTCGGTACCTCACACCTAATCTTCGCTATTTTATGGCAATCGTACCGCCGCGATCGTTTTCCTATGCACGCTTTCACTCAATTGGGTGGGTCAAAAGCCACGTTCCGCGCAAAACCGACCCGATTTGTCCATTTAATTCCGCCTTCCGAATATGGCACTTCAAGTGCATGGCCGATAAATAGAACAAAAAGACTCTATTTACCTATATGCAACTTACACGAGCCGCCGACTACGCGGTCCGGGTGATGATCCACCTGGCCGCCCAGCCGGCACATACGCGCGCCAGCCGCGCCAACCTGGCGGAAGCGGCGGAATGCCCGGAGCAATTCCTCTCCAAGGTCTTGCAGAGCTTGACCCGCGCCGGCTTAGTGGTCTCCCACCGGGGCAATACTGGAGGATTTGAGCTGCCTGTCTCGCGGCAGGAGGTGACCTTTTTGGACGTGCTGGAGGCCATCGAAGGTCCGGTTCGCCTGAACCTCTGCCTTACCACGGACCAGGCGTGTGCGAGACAAAGCTGGTGCCCCGCCCATCCGGTTTGGGACGAGGCGCAGCGCGCCATGGCCGAGGTCCTGCGGAAAGCTACCATCCGGGATATGGCGCGGAGTCTGGCTCCCCCGCGCTGCGACTGCGGAACCGGTACCGAACTGATACGGCCTTGGAACTGATCCGGACGGCAATCGCCGGCTGAGCCACAATAGACCCGTATGCTCGGCATCCTCGTGCATGGCGGCAACCACTTCATCGTTCGCGGCCCGCAGCCCGATCGTCCCACGGCGCTGGCGCTGGCCCGGCATTGGTCACTGATTCGGATCGGCGAACCGCTTCCGGTGGAGTTGTCGTCGCGGTGGCGGATCAGTACCCGGGAATTTCGCGAAAATCTGCAATGGGCCGTGATGGTTCCCGGGGATGGCGAGGTCTCTCCGGCCGTCGCGCAACTCCTCGGCGAACTGCGGGAACGCGCGATCCCGATCCTCGACGCCGCTATCGATTCGTGGTAACTGCCTTACGCTGATACACTGTCCTCAGTGGCTGCCAATACAGCAGCGGGGAGTAACGTCGGCGAATGGGTCGGACACCGGGAGGTGCGCGACTGCCTGCAGTGGTTCAGCCGCGAGAAACAGTGGATCAACGAGATCCACGTGCAACTTTGCCGTATCCCGGCGCTTACGTTTATGGAACAGGACCGCGCCGCCTGGTTCCTGGAACAGTTCCGCGCCGCCGGATGGGATGCCACCATCGACCGCGCCGGCAATGTGATCGCCTCTACCGGGCGCAGCCCCTATGTAGCACTCACCGCGCACCTGGATACGGTGATCGCGCCGCGTAACAAAGATGAGATTACGGTCGAGGGCGACGGGCGATTCTGCGGGCCAGGCGTCTCCGATAACGGCGCCGGCCTGGCGGCGCTGCTGGCCATGGCGCGTTTGTGGAAGACCTGCCCCAAACTTCCCGGCCTGCCGCATGGGCTGCTTCTGGTAGCCAACGTGGGAGAAGAAGGCGAGGGCAACCTGCTCGGAATGCGGTATCTGTGCAAGCAGTCGCCGCTGGCCGGAAAGGTCGGGGCCTTCCTGGTGGTGGATGGCGTGGGCAACGACCACATCACCAATCGGGCGCTGGGCAGCCGCCGCTTCGAAATCATTTTCCAGGGTCCCGGAGGCCATAGCTGGAGCGATTACGGCGTGGGGAACCCGCTGCATGCCCTGTGCCGCGCGGTGGCGCTGTTCTCCGAAACCCGCATCGAGGCCACCCCCCGGTCGTCGTTCAACGTCGGGTTGATCGAGGGCGGGTCGAGCGTCAACGCCATCCCGCAGATGGCTCGCGCCAAGGTGGACATCCGATCGGAAAGCAACCGCCGGATGGAGGAACTGGTGGACATTCTCTCCGCGGCCGTAGACCGCGCGCGCGATGCCGAGAACCAGCGCGCCACCAGCGGCAAGGTCTCGGCCAAGTTAAAAGATATCGGCTCGCGGCCGGCCGCCTCGCTGCAGGAAAGCGCGCCCATTCTGCAATACATCCGCGCGGTGGATGCGCACCTGGGAATCCGCTCGCACCTGGATTGTTCCTCCACCGACGCCAATATTCCGCTGTCCCTAGGGGTCCCGGCAATCGCGATCGGCGCGGGCGGCGCGGGCGGCGGAGCCCACACCACCCAGGAGTGGTACCGGCCGGAAGGCCGCGACTTGGGCCTCAAGCGCATTTTCCTGACATTGCTGCTGCTGCTGAATGAGGGTTTGCCGCCGGCCGCCACGGATGCCGGCCGGTGAGCCTGCGATCGCGGGCGGAAGCGGCCCTGGCGGCGAATACGATACTCTGGGGCGCCACCTTCGTGCTGGTCAAGGCGGCGTTGCGCGATGTCTCGCCGGTACTCTTTCTGGCCCTGCGATTTTCCCTGGCGACGGCCGCGCTGCTGGTGCTCTTTCGGGGCGCCTGGAGAGCGCCGGGAGCCTGGAAATCCATTCGGGCCGGGGCTCTGGCAGGCGTCTTCCTGTTTTCCGGCTTCCTCTTTCAGACCTTGGGATTGCGGCTGACCTCGGCGCCCAAGGCCGCCTTCATTACCGGCTTGACTTCCGCGATGGTACCTTTGCTGGCAGCGTGCGTCTATAGGATCAGACCCCATTTCTCCGAGGTGGTTGGGGTGGTAGTGGCCACGGCCGGACTCGGGCTGCTCACGCTGGAAGGAGCTGTTTCTTCCGTCAATGCAGGCGACCTTCTGACGTTCGGTTGCACCATTGGGTTCGCCGCGCATGTGGTAACGCTGGGCCACTTTTCCGGAAAAATGAACTTCGAATTGTTGTCGGTAAGCCAGGTTGCGGCCGCGGCCGGGTTGTCCTGGGCGCTGGTATGGAGTGAACCGGCCCACCTGGTGTGGCGGCCGGCCGCGGTCTGCGGGATACTGATTACAGGTCTACTTTGCACGGCTCTTGCGTTCACAGTTCAGGCATGGGCCCAGCGGTACACCACCTCGACCAGAACGGCTGTGATCTACATGCTGGAACCCGTGGTTGCGTGGGTGACTTCGTACATTCTCGTGGGAGAAGGTTTGGCGGGACGCGCCGCCGCGGGCGCGGCCCTCATCCTGAGCGGAGTTCTGTTAGTGGAATTGAAACCATTGGGTTCCGGGCAACATCCATCACGATAGGAGTTAAGAGGTCCATGAAATTCGTTGACAAGTTGCGCACACAGAAGCTGCTTTCGTTTACGCTGATTCTCTTCACGCTGGCTTTCGGAATTGTCATCGGTACGCTGATCAATTCCAGTGCGAGAGCGGAAAAAGACAACAATGCGGCGCCCGGTGCGACACCGCTGGTCATTCCAAGTCCGGTTGAACTGTCCAATCAGTTCGCCACCATCGCCAAGCAGGTGGATCCCTCGGTGGTCCATATTCAGACGGACACCCTGCCGAAGCAGAAGCCGCAGGCCAATAACGGAGGCCGCCGGCGCCAGCAGGCGATGCCCCCCGACGAGGATGGCGATAACCCCCTGGGCCGCCTCTTCGGCGGCAATCCGTTTGGCGGCGTCTCCCCGCAACAGCGGTCCAGCGCATTGGGCTCCGGCGTGGTGGTCGATAAGGCCGGTTATGTTCTTACCAACAACCATGTCATCGAAGGGGCCGACCGGATTCGCGTGAAGTTCATGGATAGCCCCAAGGAATACAGCGCCAAAGTGGTGGGCTTCGATGCCGATACCGATCTGGCGGTGATCAAAGTGGAACCCGGGCACGAGTTCATCCCCGCCAAGATCGGCAATTCCGACGCCGTCCAAGTGGGAGATTGGGCCATCGCCATCGGCTCTCCGTTCGGTTTCCAGGCCACCGTGACGGCGGGCATCATCAGCGCCAAGCAGCGCGACATCCCTGGAGATTCCTCACAGTTCCAGCATTTCCTGCAGACCGACGCCGCCATCAATCCCGGCAACAGCGGCGGACCGCTGCTCAACATGCGCGGAGAAGTGATCGGTATCAATACAGCTATTGCGTCGCAGTCGGGCCATTATGAAGGCATTGGTTTCGCCATGCCCATCAACACGGCCGCCGGCGTCTACAACGAGATCATCAAGAACGGCAAGGTGACGCGCGGCGCCATCGGTATCAACTACAGCACTATCGATCCCAACCGGAACGCGGCGCTGCTCAAAGTCAATGGAGTGACGGGTGGGGTGTTTGTGGAATCGGTGCCGGCGGGCGGTCCGGCGGAGAAGGCCGGACTGAAGGACGGAGACATCATTGTCGCCATCAATAGCAAGCCGGTGCGCGACGGCAATGAGCTGGTGAACGTGGTTTCCAATACACCGATCGGCACGTCCGTGACCCTGGCGGTGGTGCGCGACGGCAAGCGGTCCGACTACAAAGTGGTGGTAGCCGACCGGACCCAGGTGGTCCCGGATCAGATTGGGGAAGCGAAACCGTCGGATGCCAATAAGCCTGAAGGAACGTCGGTCAGCTTCGGTATGTCGGTGCAGGCGCTCACCGATCTGCGGCGCCAGAACCTGGGCGTCAAGGAGTCCGGCGGCCTGGAAGTCACCGATGTGGAGCCCAACTCTTTTGCCGAGGACATTGCCTTGGCCCCGGGCGATATCCTATTGAGCATCAACAACAAGCCACTCAATTCGATTCAGGACCTGAAGGACCAGCAGGCCAGGCTCAAGCCCGGCGACGCCGTGGCATTCAAGGTATTGGCGACCGACGGAAGCGCGTTCGGACGCCGTGGCGCATGGACCACCACCTATCGGGCCGGCGAACTGCCGATGAGTTCGAGATAACTCAGGTTAATCCTCCTGGGGGCCGGGTACCCACCCGGCCCCTTTTTCTATGTAAAATAGAACTTCATCATGTGGAAGCTCCTTTGTTGTGCTGCGTCCGCCGCGGCACTGATCTTCGTTGCGAACGCCGCCGATACCGCCGCACCGAAGAAGAAGGCGCCCGTGCCAGCCGCCAAGACGGCTGCCCACAAAACCACGGTTCCTCCTAAGAGCGTCGCCGCTTCCAAGACCGGCGTCAGGACCAGCACGGGAGCGCGGCGCACCACCACGGCGGCCGTGCCCCGGCGGCCTGCCACAACGTGGCGGAATCGCCAGGCGGCGCCCACCGCGGATCGCTATAAGGAGATTCAGGACGCGCTCGCCGCCAAAGGCTATCTGGAGACCGATGGCGCCACCGGCAAGTGGGACCAGGCATCCATTGACGCGCTCAAGAAGTTCCAGGCTGATCAGAAGCTGGATTCCACCGGCAAGATCAACTCCCTGTCCCTGATCGCCCTGGGACTCGGCCCGAAGTACGAACAGCCCACCGCTCCGAAACCTGCCGAGCCGCCCATCGGGCAATAGCCGCTTCGCCCATCTGGCGACGCCCCTACTGATACGAGACCTGACCGCCGTACCCCAGGAAACTGACGAAAGTTCCGTTAATGGATCCGCCGGCTGTCAGCGGGGCGTTAAAGGTACTCGGCGTCACTGTGGAGGCAACCTCCAGGAAACCGTTGCCGGAACTCAGGGTCGCGGCCGGTAACTGCAACAGCACCGACGAGGATACGGTGAACCCTCCCGTCCCGGCAGTGGTGGTGCAGAAGAAACCCCAGGTGGTGGTCGTCGCATTCGCGCCCGTCCCGGTGGTGGTGGAGGAAGAGCCTAGAATCTCGACCAGGTCGCTTGAGTTCCCGCCCGTCCAACTTAGCGGCAATCCCGCGCTCCGATTCACGGACGTCGGCAAGCCTCCGGCAATGGTTAGCGGCGCCCCGACGGTGATCGAGGAACTGAACTTGCCTACGTCTTTGCCGCCGGCCCCGGAAACCGTATATTGCCCGGCCACGATGGTTCCGGTACCCGAACTGCCGGTAGGTAAGCCGGTGGTGGCCAACATGAGCGAGTAGCCATAATAGGGCGCCGCACCTTCGGTGAACGCCAGATTGGCGACGCTCGAACCGGACGGCCCGTTGAGAGTAACCGCGCCGGCATCCAGGCCGATACCGCTGCCGGAGACGGTCGTCACGGCGCCGGTCGTCGTGGATTCAGTGACGGTGCAGGCTCCCGTGACGGTGGTCGCGGACGCCGCGGAGGCCGCGCCGGAAAACTGGTACGCGGTGTACTCCGTAAACGATCCGGAGGCGGAATTGCTCTTGATGGAGCCAACGGATGACACCGTTTCCTGGATTTGCACGAGGCTAAAGCCGCCCGCGGTGTAGGCGCCGCCGTCGTCGAGATTCTGCAACTGGGCAGTGGTGAAGCCGGGTTGGACGCACGCGGCCGCGGTGGTATTCGGCGCGATGGCGATATAGGTAGGGACGCTGAGCACGCCGTTCACCGAGATCTGGAAACTGGTGGTGCAGCCGGTGGGCACGTTAGAAGGCAGGGCGAAGGTGATCTGGTCTTCCCCCGCATAGCCGGCACGGCCTGCGTACAACACCGGAATGTTCATTCCGCCGACGATCGCCGCCACTTTGTATCCGTTGCTGCTGAAATCGTAATCCGGCGAGGCGGAATTATCGCCGCCAACGAGCGGTCCCATGCCGGTTCCGTAGGCCTGCATATACTGTCCGGGGTGCGCCGGAGAAATCGTGGTGCTCTTGCCGTTGCCGGTGGTGAAGCTATTCAGATCCACTTCCGATGCCGAAATGTAGTTCTGCACCGAGGCCATGCCGCTGCCGCTGCTGTCTTGCGTAAACAGTTCGAACTTGCTCTGTGTCACCTGGGCCGCAAACGGCGCGCTGACGGTTCCGTTCGTGACGGTCACATTGTAATTGCCGGGCGCGACCGTGGAGGGCAGGATCCCGGCGAGCTGGCTGGCGCCGCCGGGGTTGTATTCGTACCATAGCAGCGTATCCGTTGCGGTTCCTCCCGCCGCGGGCGTAAACGTAATCTTCACGCCATCGGAACCGACCGTGGGACGCGGAACATTATAGACAGCCGTCGGGTTCTCGGTGGGGCAGAGATTCGTACCTTTGACAATGAAGATGCCTCCCTGCGCCACGCCCGCGGTATTGCTGGCGGCATCCAGCACGGCCGTGACTATGGGCGGAGCCGGTCCAACAGTGCCGCCCGTGGTGATAGTGCCGGAGCCGGTTACGGTAAGGGCAATCCCCGAAGCCCCGATTGTACTGGTGACGGCGAGGCTGGGAAACGAGCCCGCCGCTCCGCTATAGGCGCCCGAACCGCCAGTCACAGTGGCGGAGCCCGAGCCCGAGCCCGACAGCGCCGTCGCCGGAACCGTGAGCATTCCGTTGATGGCGCCGCCACCAGACAGTGTGATGCTGTAGGGCCCGGAATAGTTCGCGGTTGCGATCGCCAGAACCGCAGTAAACGTTCCGCTTCCGATGCCGTTCGTCAGGCTGGCCGTTCCGGTGAGAGCCAGACCGGTCGCGGAGACGCTGCCAGCCGCATTGATGGTCGCCGTGGTGGCGATGCTGGCGGCATGCGCTGCCGCGCACCCCAGTATTGCCAGGGTACAGCCGGAAAGTTGTAATTTTCTCAGCATGAGTCATCCTCCTATCAGGGAAACGCGGAATTCCCGGAGAAACCGGCTCACGATATTTATCGCTGGCTTAAGCCGCCGTCCACGGCCAGCGTTTGACCGGTGATGAAGTTTCCAGCGTTCAGGAAGTAGACTACGGCCTCGGCAATTTCAGCCGGGGTACCGCCGCGGCGCGCGGGCGTGTTCTCGATCATCCGCTTGCTCCGCTCGTCGATATCGTCGAACGGGATTGCGCCGGGAGCCACGGAATTCACGGTAATCTCTGGAGCCCAGGCCTTGGCCAGCGCCCGGGTCAGCATGATGACGCCGGCCTTGGAGGCGCAATAGTGCGCATGTTCGGCCCACGGCCGGATACCGCCCAGCGAGCTGATATTGACGATTCGCCCGCCGCCCGACTTCTGCATCAGGCGCGCGCCGTTCTGGCAGCAGAAGAAGGTGGCCTTCAAATTGACGGAGTGAATGAAATCCCAGTCGCGCTCGGTGATAAGGAGCGGGTCCTGGCGGGCAAACCGCGCGGCATTGTTGACCAGGCCGTCCAGACGCCCCATGCGTTCTTCGAGCGCCGCGAACATGCTCGAGATCTCTTCGACGCTTTCCAGGTTGGCGCGAAACAGTTCGGCGCCCGATTCCTCGGCGGTGCGGCGCGCATCGGCTTCGGAGCGCTGGTAGTGGATGGCGACGCGCGCGCCTTCCTTGGCGAGACGAAGCGCGATCCCGCGTCCGATGCGCCTGGCCGCACCGGTTACCAGGATTACTTTGCCGGTAAGACTATCGGTCATAGGGACCGCCTACTACACCTTCGATTCGCCATGGACTTCAACATCCTCGGGTTCCACGCCCCGCCGCACGGGGTCGGGCAGACGGCCGGCAAAGTTGGCCACACTCCAGAATATCGCGGTAGTGGAGCTGAGGATTCCTGCGATCGCTCCGATGGTCCGAGGATTCCACGCATAACAGCCCGTCGTAAAAGCCCGGTTTTGGGCAATTTGCCCAAAAACTGCGTGTAAGTCCTTTGTTTCCGCTTGAATTTGGGCGATTTGCCCAAATCGCAGGTTTCACCACGGGCCGATAGGGACCGCCTGTGGCACGCATGAGTGCCTGCGCCGCCTACACCTTCGATTCGCCATGGACTTCAACATCCTCGGGTTCCACGCCCCGCCGCACGGGGTCGGGCAGACGGCCGGCAAAGTTGGCCACGCCCCAGAATATCGCGGTAGTGGAGCTGAGGATTCCCGCGATCGCTCCGATGGTCCGCGGATTCCACGATTGCGACGCCGCGCCGGCCAGGAGCATCGACACCAGCATCACCGACCACGTAACCGATTCCATGGTGGAAAATACGCGCCCGCGGAACTCGTCCGGCACAATCCGCAGCAGCAGCGACATGTTCAACACGCTGCTCATGCCCACGCCGGCGCGGGAGAGCGCGATGAACGCCAGAGCCAGCGGGAAGCTGCGCATCTGGCTGAACAGCACGTACGCGCCGCCGTGCACGATGTAGCAGACGGCGATGGCGCGTTTGTAATTGACGAAGCTCAGCTTCCGCCCGATGGTATAAGCCGCCGCGCCGCCGCACAGCAGGCCGATGCCCGCGAAGCCCCAGATCATGCCGAGCCCCGCCGGGCCGCGATTGAAGACGATCTCGCCGAATACCGTAAACAGAATTTGCGCCGCGCCGCCTCCCGTGGCCCAACCGATGTTGATGATCAGCAGGCCCAGCACCAGCGGCACCGAACGCATGTAACGCAGGCCTTCGGCATACTCGTGCCAGGGCCGCACCACCTGGGCCTCGGTAAGCGGGCGGGCGGGCGGCTGGAAACCGCGGCCCGGCAAGAACAGTCGCGAAATGCACCACGCCGAAATGAAGAAGGAAAGCGAATTTCCAAAAAATGCCCATCGGTAGCCGAATGCCGCCACGCTGGCGCCGGCCAGCAGCGCGCCGATGGTCAGCGTGGTCCACTGCGTGGTCTGCGTCAGCGAATTGGCCGTGTGCAGTTCCTCTTTGGTGGCCAAGGCGGGCAGAATGGACGCGCGCCCGCTGGTGAAGAACGGCGAGGCCAGCATCAGCAGCGCGCTGAGCACGTAGATCAGCCACGTATTCGGATGGTTCACAGTGAGGATGAATCCGGCGGCCACCACACCGCGGATGAGGTCGCTCGCGATCATCACGCGCTTGCGGTCCAGGCGGTCGAGCGTCACACCCGCCAGGGGGCCGGCGAACATCGCGGGGACCGCGCGCGCCAGGAAAATGAGCGTGACCACCATGCCGCTGCGCGTGGCCGCCACCGCCAGGCTGAACACCGCGATGTTGTTGAAGTGGTCGCCGACTTCACTGACCACCTGGCCGATCCACGTGTACCGGTAGTTGCGATTCTCCCGCAGCAGCGAGACGAATGCCGTCAACCGACCGTCTCCTCGCGCACCGTGATGGCGCGGATATAATCCAGGTCAATCTCATAGCCGAAACCCGGCTGATCATTGATCCGGATGGTCCCTTGGGGTGTGGTCTCCACCGGCGGCTGGATGATGTCGCGCTTCCAATACCGCTTGCTGGCCGACACATCGCCCGGCAGTACGAAATTTTCGAGGGTCGCGAGGGCTATATTGTGGGCGCGTCCGATGCCCGCTTCCAGCATGCCGCCGCACCACACCGGAATCGCCGCCGCGCGCGCCACATCGTGCACCCGCCGCGCTTCCGCAAACCCGCCCACGCGACCCAATTTGATATTGATTATGCCGCAGGCGTGCAGTTTGATGGCCTGTTCGGCATGGTGCGCCGTGCGGATGCACTCGTCCAGGCAGATGGGAGTCTCCATTTGGCGCTGTAGTTCGGCGTGGTCGATTATGTCGTCATGGCCGAGCGGTTGTTCGATCATCATCAGGTAGAACTCGTCCAACCGCTTCAGGTGCGCGGCGTCGCTCAGACGGTAGGCCGAGTTGGCGTCCGCCATCAGTTTGATGGAGGGAAACCGCTGGCGGACCCGCTTCACCACGTCGACGTCCCATCCGGGTTTGATTTTGATTTTGATGCGCTGATAGCCGTCGGCGAGTTCGCGCTCGATTTTCTCCAGGAGTTGTTCAACTGAGTCCTGAATCCCGATGGAGACCCCGCAGGGGATCTCGCGGCGCGCGCCGCCGCCGATTTTTTGCCACAGCGGGACGCCCTCCAGGCGAGCTTCCAGATCCCACACGGCGGCCTCCAACCCTCCCCGCGCCATGTTGTGGCCGCGGATGTGCGCAGTCAGCGGGTAGACATCTTCGGCGCTGTTAAGATCGCGATTCAGCACGCGGGGCGCGGCGTAATCGCGGACAATCATCCACGCCGCCGCGGTCCACTCTTCGTTGTAGAACGGGTTTTCGCCGGCGGTCACTTCGCCCCAGCCGGAAACGCCGCCGGCCTGAACTTCCACCAGGACGATGTCGCGCTCGTAGGTGCGTACGAAACTGGTTTCGAAGAAGTGCACCAGGGGCATGCGGACCTGCCGCAGGGTAACCCGATCGAGTTTCATCTCCAAGGCTCCCATTTCATTTCCAAGGCTCCAACAGATAGATTCCTTCGGTTTCCGAGCGCTCAAAGCCGGTCACCGCCAGGTGGCGCGCGAATGCGCTGTGGAACTGCTCCGCCGAGCCCTTCTGGATTTCGCGCGCGCGGCCCGGATCTTCCGCGCGGATCCTCCCGATATCCGCCGGCAGGGCGATGCGCTCGCGTTCTTCCATGCCGGTTCCCCGACCCGCCAGTACCGCGTGTACACGCGGGGAATCGATCCACCATTCGGCATAGCAGCGGTCCGTGGGCAGACCGCCCTGCAGCGGGCTGCCGGTCGCGCCGTACTGATTTTCGGAGTAGCGCCGCACAATGGCGCCCAGCCGCTCGATGTTGAAAAATGCGTTCTTCAATTCCAGAGGATCGAAGGTCCACTCGATCAGCGAGATGGCGCGGCCCAGGGCGTCGTCGCGCTGCTTCAGTTTGAGGCGGCGGCCGATCGCGAGGTTGCGGTATTCGGGCAGCACGCCCAACATGTGGCTATGCAGGTAAGGCAGGCCATCCGGTCTGATGCCGGGGATGGCGAAGCAGAAGCCGATCATGCGGCCGTCATCGTATGCGCCGAAGACGTGCCCGCCTACATGGCTCACAACCACCAGAAAACGCACAGGCAGCAGTTCGACATCGGGAAACTCCCAGATCGCCTGCTGCAGGCGAACCACCTCGCGGAATTCTTCCAGCTTCCCCAGCCGGCGAATCTCGATCACCGCTTGGCTTCCTGCCACAACGCCTCCATCTCGCCGATGGTCGATTCCGCGGGCGTCTTGCCGCGTTCCGCCAGCTTGCGTTCGATGTAGCTCCAGCGGCCGCGAAATTTGACGTTGGTTCGCCGCAGCGCCTGTTCGGGGTCGACTCTGACGAAGCGGGCCAGGTTGACGACAACGAACAGGATGTCTCCGAGCTCGTTTTCCAGTTCGTCCTGGGAAGCGTTGCGGCGCGCCTCGTCGAACTCGCCCAGCTCCTCGTGGAGCTTCTCGATCACTTGCTCGGGATTCTCCCAATCGAAGCCCACGCCGGCGGCTCGCGAGGCGATCTGCTGGGCTTCCACCAGCGCCGGCAGCGCGCGCGGCACGCCAGAAAGCAGTCCTTCGGCGCCGCGCCCCAGATCTTTCTTTTCGGCCGCCTTCACCTCGCCCCAGATGCGTTTGACGTCGTCTGGCGTGTCCGCCTGCCCGTCAGCGAAAACGTGCGGATGGCGGCGCAGCAGCTTGTGGTTGATGGCGTCGAGCGCATCTTCGATGCCGAACAACTGCCGTTCCGAGGCCATTTGGGCGTAGAAGACAGCTTGCAGGAGGTAGTCGCCCAGTTCTTCGCTGAGCCCCGGCCAATCGCGGCGATCGATGGCGTCGAGCACCTCGTAGGTTTCCTCCAGGGTATAGGGCTTGATGGTGTCGAAGGTCTGTTCGCGATCCCAGGGGCAGCCGCCAGGAGCGCGCAGGCGCGCCATGAGGGCCACTAACTGCTGAAACTTGTCGCCCGCGGTTGAATCGGCTGGCATGTGGTTTGGGACGTGAAACTACCCGTGTTTTTCCAGGGTAACATGTGGTGAGAACAACAGGCCGCTGGCACGGAACCGCGAGCGTCAGCGAGCCGGCCCGGCCGGTGGACTCGGCGTACGTCCTTATGGATCGGACCCCCTGAGTGACGTCTTGGTTGGGGAGTCGGGAAGAAGAGTAGCGGGTAAAAGGTGTTTGGTCCGAGCCGATGCCCGATGACACGATTTCTGGCCGCTGACGGTCTTTTGGTCAGCGATTTTGGCTGGATTATGCAGCAACCGCCCCAGTTGCGGCTGCATGGCGCCGAAGATCCACCGGACCCCAGCGTACCGATCGTGACCACCAGCCCCCCCGCGCACAATGATTTCTGGCCTCGGTATCGCAGGATCAGACGGTGCGGCTGGGGACACTACGACGGCCGCCGAGGTATTTTCCTATCGGGCGGAGGCGTTGTTTTCCTGCGCCTGGCTCCCGGATGGTCATCCTCTGGTTGCGGGGGCCATTTCGGAGGCATCCACGTGCTTCGAATTCGCTGGGCTGAGACCGTAGCAGGAGTGGCCTGAAACGATTGGATTTCATCGAAGTGTAGTGACTCTATCACTACCAGGACACCCCATCAAGAGCTTTTCGGCGTCTTGGCGCCACGGCCGGCACACCTCCGTAACTCGCCATATATAATGGCGTCATGATCCGACGCATTCTGATTACGGCGCTTGCGGGCGCGACGCTTCTTCTGGCCGCCGATCCCACAGGTACCTGGACCGGCGACCAGCCCGGTCCCGGCGGCAATACCTATCCCATCACTTTCAAATTGAAGGCCGATGGCGGGAAACTCACGGGCACGATGGGCGGCGGCCAGTTCGAGCAGCCAATCCAAAACGGTGAAATCCACGGTGACGACATTGCTTTTACAGTTCACTTGGACTTCGGCGATGGTATCGATTTGAAGTACACCGGCAAGGTGGCGACCGACAAAATCGACTTCAAAGTGCAGAGAAGCGGCGACGATACGGCACAGCCGTTCGTTGCCAAGAAAACTCCGTAGGATACCGATTCGCCCGCCTCTTTTTCATCTGTCTCGCGCGTATTCGGGTGTGAGCTGTTGGATGACCTTGCCGGGAAATGCAGCCGCTGCCGGAAACTGCGCCTTCTCCTCCATTTCGGAGGCATCCACGTGCTTCGAATTCGCGGGGCTGAGACCGTAGCAGGAGTGGCCTGAAACAATTGGATTTCATCGAAGCCACTTGTCAGTGCCCGCCAGACGATCAAAGGCCTCTTCGAGATCGGCGACCGCTTCCGGCATTCCCACCGAGAGCCCCAGGTAATCGCGAACGGACTTCCTCTGGCCATCGACTTCAATGCTGACGGTGAACGACGGGAAATCCGTAATTGCCGCAGCATATTGCTCCTTGAGGGAAAAGAAGTCCGCGCGCCTGAAGGCGGCCAGCAGTTCCGCGACGGCGTCGCTCGAGACGCGATCGCTGCGTTTTCCCATTACGCGCACATGGGCCTGGCCTTCAAACTGCACAGTGCCATCGCCACGGATTTCCACGGTGTAGGCGGGGCACGCCCCCAAGCACATAGAGCGGGTCAGGGTCATCCGCAGCGTCGCCATATTCTTCACGGCGGGGAATGGCGAATGGGTTCCCCATTGTTCGAGCGGCAGAACCATTATGTAATCCTGGCCAGCGGCACGCACGGCTGCGCCCTTCTTCAGGAATGGTGCGAACTTGCGATCGCGTTCCAGTTTTTCGGCCTCAAGGAAAAACTCGGAGGGACCGTCGACGGCGGTGGCCGTTTCCACGATGCCGAGCGGCGAAATAACCACGTGCAGAGTGATGGTGCCGCGCGTCGAACCGGCGGTGTGGATTTCGCGGATTGGCGGGATGCGGTGGTCGTTGACCTCCCGCGGCGAGACCGCGAGGGGAGCCGTCGCGTCCTGAGCGGCAGCGGAGCGGCTGGCGAGTGCCGCGAGCGCAGTCCAACAGATCGTCCATCGTCGATTCATCGTCAATCTCCTGTCATCTTCCGATTATGGGGTAGACTAGCAGTCTGGCAATCGGCCTGCCAGTCCACCCCGGAAAGAATCGGCATAGGGCGCCCTAAATCGGTGCGCTGACAAACTGCCCCAGACCCTTGAAGAACTGAATAGCGCCGAAGATCACCGGACCCCAGGCGACGAAGTACATTCCACCGCGATCCGAGGCGGCGAGCGTACCGATCGTGACCACCAGCCCACCCGCGCACCACAGGCCGCCGGTCAGCATGTTCTTCAATCCTACTTTCCTGGTGACTTCCGGGATCCCCTTCACGCGCGTCTCCCCAAGCATGTAACCCTCAGTGCCCTGACCATCGCGGATCTTGACAAACTTCGCGGCGCCGTCCTCCACCAGTCCCGGAAAAATCCAGATGCGGGCGTTCTTGCCCAAACGCGTCCGCACCCACGAACTGGTTGAGGGACCTGCATAAACCGCGACGTCTTGCTGGTCGACGGTCATCGGTTTGATGTGCGATGCCTTAGCGCCGCCCGGGATGTAACCCGTTTGGCCGTTTCTTCTCCGGACGGGACAAAATCCCACGCCGTTCCGTTTGACTTCCCCTCCGATTTCGACCTCTTCTCCCATCGCGATCTCCGTGTCGGTATGGGCCGAGAGGTCCGGCTGCGAATAGAGTCTTTGCGCTTGATCCATTCTGAATTTCATGGTGGTTTCCTCCTGATCTTCTTCAATATGTCTAATATGCGTCGTTCGTGTTCGAATTGAACTGAACGGCGTGGGTTTGGCAGAGATTCCGGCCCTGCATATAATCCTGGTAGGCGCCGTCCGTGAACTGAACGCGGAAGTCATAGACGCACGTGGCCGAGGAGTCATGGAAAAATACCGCCGTACCGAGGGAATTGGACAGGGTTGAATTGCCCAATATATCGTTCCCCCAGGGGGATTCCACGCCGTGAGTGGCGATGTAAAAGCTGCTGATCGTCCGCCCCGTGTTGTTGAGAACCCAGAAATTCCGGTGATCCGAAGAGCTCGCGCACAGGGCCACCGCCAGAAGCGCCATTGCAACTGAGAGAATCTTTTTCATGATCTTTGTGAACCTCCTTCCCGGTTCACCTGAATATGCGCAAACCAAACGAAAAGTGGTCGGACGAAACGAAGAAATTTGCCGTCTTGCTAGCCCCGGTTACCATGAGAGTCAGGGACCCGGTTGATCATGACTGGACGGATCGGGCCTTGCCCACGAACAGCGCGCTTTTCCTGTGCGGGGCTGTCCGTTTCAATGGCTCTTTCGACCAGATAATGCCGACCGCCGGATTATGCCGCGTCAGGGCTGGGGAACAGCCTCGGTCGCGAGGATCTCTGATTTTCAGGACTCGCGATGGAGCGGAGCCGTGGCAGCCAAATGCCTCACTGTGTGCGGCGTCACCATTTTCGGTATCGGCGATGGGCAAGTCCGGCGCGCGGTCGCAATATGTCTGAGACGAGTCGCTGGAATTCGTCGGCGCTGAGCAGCCCTCCATTCGAATTGGAAACGACGGGATCGGCTGCCTTTCCTCCCTGCCGCGACAACCTGGGCCCATCCCCGGGCGAGCGGCTGCACATTACCGGAATCTCAACATAAGTCATGCGTGAGAGTCCGATCGCCGTTCCCCTTCGGCTTCGGAACCCAAAACACGCATCCGGAGCATGGACCTTCCACCAGCATGTTCCGACACAGCCGAACCAAAGAATCGACCCCTTTTGCCCCCGTCCCAGTCCACGGGTTCACTTGCAACCGGCACGCGCATCTGAGCCGCAATCGGGATCACCGGACCACATCCCGCCATGCGCGCAAGAGGCTCGCCCAGTCGGCTGGAACGCTGGCTTCCCCTGATGCGCATCTCAGATCCCCGAGGAGACTCGAACTCGGGGACATACTCTTCCCTTCTATAGCGGGCGGCGCATCAGTTCCACGAATGCTGGTCGCGCCAGCTTTGGCCGTGAGGCCGCGATCCCTCGATCTCATGTAATCCAGCCGCAGAGGGTGCGGTGTCTGGTAACGTGATACTTCCTGGTCAACGGCGGCCTGCCAGAAAGGCCCCGGCATCTTCGTCCGCGGCTTTTGCGCACCGCGTCACTGCGATCTCTTTTCTGATCCGCTGGCCGCCGGAGCCACCGCCGGGCACATTGCCGTAGACTTCCGCTCACATCCGGGTTTTCACCTGGTAAAACACCGAGCGTAGATGCCGCTTGGATTCAAACTGCGGACAGATCCCGTTCAGCGATTCCATGGCGCCGATCACCAGGGAGCCTCCAGGCTCGAGCGCACGTTCGATGCGCCCAAACAAAGAGATCCGGTCTCGCTCCGTGAAGTAGATCGCCACATTGCGGCAGAAGATAACGTCGAATCGTCCCAGGGCGGAGAAGTTCGCCATCAGGTTCAGCTTCCTGAAGGAGGCCATGGCGCGGATCTCGTCGCGAATCTGCCATTCGCCGGCGGCGGAAACGAAGTACCGGGTCCGCTGGGCTTCGCTCAATCCGCGCGAAATCTCGATCGGGCTGAACCGTCCGCTGCTGGCCCGAGCCACGGCAGCGTCGGAAATGTCAGTACCTAGAAGGCTGACACCGTAGCGGTCCGGGTCCCCCAGCAACTCTTTGAGCAGGATGGCGATACTGTACAGCTCCTGGCCGGTGGAACAGGCTGCGCTCCAGATCCGGATGCGCGCCGCGCCGGTTCGCGCCCGGTGGTCGATCAGCTCCGGTATGATCTTATGGCGCAGCAAGTCAAAAGGCGCGGTATCCCGAAAGAAGAGCGTTTCATTGGTAGTAATGGCGTCGACAATGCGGCGATCGAGCGCCCGGCTGGAATCGGACCGTGCGCGCAGCAGCAGGCCGCCATAGCTGACGCAGCCGGTCTCTTCGACCAGGCCGGCCAGGCGGCTTTCAATCAGATATCCCTTGGATTCGTCCAACGTGATTGCGCACAGCGAGTACACATACTGGGCCAGACTCTTCTGCTCTTCGGGTTGGAGACGGATCACGCTCTGACCTCGCGCACCGAGCGAACTATGGCCGCCCCAATGGCATCGAGCGGCGCCACCGTATCGACTACTCCGGCGTCGATCGCTTCCTTCGGCATCCCGAAAACAACGCAACTGGCTTCGTCCTGGGCGATCGAGAAACAGCCGCCGCGCTTCAACATACGGAGACCCGCGGTCCCATCGTTACCCATGCCGGTGAGAATCGCGGCCACGGACCTGCCGGGAAAGTGCAGGGCGGCGGAGCGAAACAGATAATCCACCGCAGGCCGGCATCCGTTCTCGGGAGGATCGTCGGTAATGTGTATAACGATTTCTCGATTCGTGCCCGGCGATAACTTCATCTGCCTGCCCCCCGGCGCCAGATAGGCGCAGTTCGGCTGCGCGGCCTCGCCATCCCGCGCTTCTTTGACCCTGATGGCGCTCTTCTTATCCAGGCTCGCCGCCAGCGGTCCGGTGAACATGGCCGGCATATGCTGGACGATAAATACCGGCGCCCCCAGGTCTCCGGGCAATGCCGGCACAAGCCTGGACAATGCGGGCGGACCGCCGGTCGAGACGCCAATCAGTACCAGCGGCGGTCCCTTTGGGCGCATTCCCCGAGCCGGCCGCGGGCCTGTCTGACGCGGAGCGAGCGGCGCCGTTAGGACTACTTCCGGTACAGACCTCGAACCCTCGCCGCGCAACATCGTGCGGATTTCGCGCCGCCGCTCGAAGGCCGTGACCATCGGCAGCAGACGAGCGCGCAGTTGGGCCAGGTTCAGCTCCGCGCTGCCGCCATCGGGTTTGGTGAGGAAGTCGAAGGCCCCCAACTCCAGGGCGCGGACGGTCAACTCTCCGCCGCGGACTGTTAAGGAGCTGAGCATAATCACGCCGGCCTTCATGCCGGCCGCCGCCATCGCCTCCAGCATTTCAATCCCGTTCATCTCGGGCATCTCAATATCGAGCGTTACCAGATCGGGCTGAAGCGCCGCCATGCGTGCCATGGCCAGCCGGCCGTTGGAGGCCGTGCCGACTACCTCCACGCCAGGCGCCCCGGCCAATGCATCGGAAACGATGCGCCGGAAGACGACCGTATCGTCTACTACCAGAACCCGTAGGCTCATAGCCGAGTCCGTGCCGGGGGCGTCACTGCCCCCCCTCGGCCAGGATCTCGCCGGCGTCCAGCAGCGTAATCACCCGGTCGCGGACGCGGCACACACCCTTGAAGAATCGAGCCTGTTCGCGGCTCACATTCGCCGGCGGCGGTTGCCAATGGCCACGCTCCGCCTCCACCACCTCGTCCACACGATCCACCAGCAAGCCGATGAATTCGTTGCGATCTTCAATGATGAAAATGCGGCTGTCATCGCACGGTACGGCCTTGGGCAAATCGATCCGCAGGCCGAGGTCGACGATGGTGACAATCTTGCCGCGCAGGTTGACGATGCCGAGGACCTCCTCAGGGGCATAGCTCACCGGAGTTAGCGGGCCGAGCCGGATCACTTCCTGGATCCCGGCGGCGTCCAGGGCACACAGCACATCGCGCACGAAAAAGGTGGCCAGCAGCACGGTCTGGCCGGCCTCGGTGGTCAGCATCTGGGACATGGTCTCCTCGCGAACCTAGAACCGCTGCACAGTGGTTTGCAATTGCTCGGCCACCTTGGAGAGTTCGGTGGCGCTGGTATTCACCTGGTTGCTGCCCTCGGCCATTCGTCCCGCCGCTCCGTCGATGTCGGCGATCTCGCGAGCGATCTCCGCGGTGGCCTGCGAAGCCTCGGACACGCGTTTGTTGGCGTCCTTCACGCCGGTGGACGCTTCCCCTATATTCCGGGCAATGTCGCGAGTCACTGTGGACTGTTCTTCGATGGCCGCGGCGATGGAAGCGACGATATCGCTGACGTCGTGAATCACCTGCGAGACCTTCTCGATCTCGGCGATCCCGCCCGAGGTCGACGATTGTACGCCCGCAATCCTGCCTTTGATGTCTTCGGTAGCGGCAGCGGTCTGCTGCGCCAGTTCCTTGATCTCGTTGGCGACGACGGCAAATCCCTTGCCCGCCGAGCCGGCGCGAGCGGCTTCAATGGTGGCGTTGAGCGCCAATAAATTGGTCTGCGAGGAAATCTCGGTGATGGTCTCCGTAACTTTACCGATGTCGCGTGCGGCCGCGCCCAACTGATTCATTTGTTCACTGATGCGAGCGGCCTGGCGTGTGGCCTCTTCGGTGATGCGGCGGGCCTTCTCCGAATTACTGGCAATCTCGCCGATGGTCGCGGTCATCTGCTCGGTGGCGGATGCCACGCTGGCCAGGTTGGTGGTGGTCTGTTCCATCCCCGCCGCCACCGACGTTACGTTGGCAGTCATCTGCTCGGCGGCGGCGGCAACAGCGTGAGCCTTGTTGGAGGTCTGACCGGAACCGTCCGACATCTGGGTCGAATTGGCGGACAGCTCCGCCGATGAAGAAGACATGACCTCAATTCCCCCGGTAATTTCCTTGATGGCCTCTCGCAGGCTCTTTTGTGTCATCAGAACGACACCCACGCTAACCAGGAGGCAGAAGCCAAGCAGGGCGAAGGAAACAATACGCTGCGTGCCAGCCTTTTCCGCAAGTTCCACTTTGTCCTGCGCAAGAAGCGTAAGCTGAAGTTCCAGTAACCGCTTGGCATCCGCACTAATCGCCTTATAAATCGGCGCGGTTATCTCTTTGCGGATGCGGTTGGCCTCAATGGTGCGCCCAGCCTGAGCGGCGCGTAAGAGATCTTCATGGGGCGAACGCCATTCGGCAATTTTCTCGCCGATCCTGGCGACAATTGCCGTTCCCTCCTCGGTGTTTAGTAAAGGCCGAATCTCCTCCAGGGATTTCTGAATAGCCTCAGTTTCCTGGCGAAAGCTCTGTTCATCGGCCGCGATTTCCTGTGCGTCCTTGGTTATAGACGCAAGCACCGCTCCGCGCTGACTTGAGACCATCTCCACCTGCGCCGACTCGATATTGCCTTCCAGTAATATCTTGCGTACGGTTTTGTCGATTACCGTGTCCAGCCGTTCCTTGAACATAGCGTTCGAAGACAATCCGAAGTATCCCAGGATGGCTGTTAGAATGAACGTCACTGTGGCGCTGGCGAACATTTTCTTTCTAATCGTGAGTTTTGATAGCATAATCTTCTCTTTTCTCTTTCAGTCTCAGGCGGTCAGCGGATGGCTCAGTTTCCTTCCCAGGACCTTACGAATGCTTTCCGTCAGCTCTTCCTTATTGAGCTTGATTTGATACTCGTCGACGCCGGCGGCCATACCGCGGGCGATCTCTTCTTCTCCAGCCAGAGAAGACAGCGCGATCACCGGCAACCCGGCAAAGCGCTCATCGGCTCGAATCTGCCGGGTCAAGGCCAGTCCGTCGAGGCGAGGCATTTCGACGTCGGTAGCCACCACGTCCACCTCACCCGAGTGATGGTCCAGGATCTCCCACGCCGCTTGGCCGTCTTCCGCGGTTAATACCTTGCAGCCGACGGATTGCACCAGGCGCTGGATCTGGCCTCGGAAGAATTCCGAATCGTCGGCTACCAGCACCGTTGGGGCTTTGCCCTGCGTGTCCCGCAAGGGCGCCTCCGCCGCCGACGATTGTCCCCCTTCGGGCCGCACGGCATCGGCCAGTTCGAAAATGTCCACCAGCAGGATGGTGCGGTCCTTCAGTACCGCCGATGCGGCGATGCCACGCTGCCGTAAGGTAACGGTATCGAGGTTCAGCGCCGCTTCCAGCATGTCCAGCGGCTCGGCGGCCAATAGACCCAGCGGGCGGCCTAGCCTTTCAAAAACGATGACCACCCACTGCTGCTCGCCCAAAAGTTCTCCGACCTTGGCGGTATCGTGCAGGCTCACCAGCGGCAGGCTGGCTCCGCGATACTGCATGGTGCGGCGTCCACCGACGTGTTCGATTTGCGAAGGGCGGACCCTCTCGATGCGCGATACCTGCTCGATCGGGACCGCGCAATTTTCGCCAGGGGCATTCTGGAAGAGCAACAGAGCGTGCAGTTCCCCCTCGGCGCCCCGTTCCATTTCCTGCCGGGTTACCGCTTCCGCCGTGCCGGACGACAAGTTGGCCCGCGCGGCCAGACCCGCCACGTCCAGAATCACGGCCACTCGCCCGTCGCCCAGAATGGTAGCGCCGGCGTACTCGTGCAGCCCTTTCAGATGGCGTCCCAGGGGTTTCACAACGATTTCCACGGTGTCGTGCAACTGCTCCACCACCAGCCCATATTCGAAAGCGCCCGTATCCACCAGGACCACGTTCAGCGCCTTCGACGAGTTCGCCGGACGCGCGATCCCCAGGGCATCCCCCAGGTGGATCAGCGGCACCAGCCGGTCGCGCACGTTCAGAACTTCGGCATCCCCAACCCGATCGGTGCGTTGGGCCAATTGACCGGCTGGAATGCGGATCAACTCGCCGACGTTCATTTGCGGAATGGCAAATCGCACTCCCGCGTCCGATACCAGCAGCGAGGGAATGATCGCCAGCGTCAGCGGCAGCTTGATACGGAAGCGCGATCCCCGGCCGGGGGCGGAATCGATTTCGATCTTACCGCCCAGCCGGTCCAGGTTGGTCTTGACAACGTCCATTCCGACGCCGCGCCCCGAAACGTCGCTCACCTTCTCGGCCGTGGAAACGCCGGGCAGGAAAATGAGCGCCATCTTTTCGCGCTCCGGCATGCTCTGCACCTGTTCGCGAGTGACCAGGCCTTTGGCGACTGATGACGAGGCGATCTTCTCGGATGCCAAACCTTTGCCATCGTCCGAAATTTCGATCACCACCTGGCCGGCCTGGTGGGAAGCTTTCAGCGTCACGGTCCCCGCCGGAGGCTTGCCGGCCGCAGATCGCTGGGCGGCCGGCTCGATGCCATGATCCACGGCGTTGCGCACCATGTGGGTGAGAGGGTCGCTTAAACCTTCCAGGATGGTCTTGTCGATCTCGACTTCGCCGCCCTCGATCTTGAGTTGTGCTTCCTTACCGAGGTCCCGCGCCAGGTCGCGCACCAGCCGCGGGAATTTCGCAAACAGGCTGCCGACCGGTTGCATTCTGGTGAGGGTCACGACTTCTTGCAGTTCCGAAGTCACCAGGCTCACGCGTTGCGCGCCGGAACGTATGCCCCGATCGTCCCGCCGCGATAGGGACTCGTTCAATTGGTTGCGGCTGAGCACCAGTTCGCCGGCCAATGTCATTAGGGAATCGAGCAGAGTTACGTTCAGACGGATAGTGGTTTCGCTCGCGGGAACCGGCGCGCCGGCCACGGCTTTGGGCGACTCCTCAACCGGGGTGGTTACCGGCATGGGACGGGTTGCCGGGGCGGTTTGCGCCTCAGGCGGTGGCGCCACGGGTCCCGCCGTGCCGGCCAGCGGCCTAACGGATCCGTTCGTCTCGATCAGCCGCACACGCTGTGGGGCGACATCCACAACACTTTCCAGCATGGCCGGCTCCAGCACGGTGGCATACAACACTTCCAGCATCAACTGATTGGAGGGCTCGTCATCCAAGGTTCCGGCGGAGTCCAGATCGAAGACCGTTTCCAGAATGGCGCCGCACTCGATCAGGTCCTTAAAGACCCCCCAAGGCGTCTTTCCCCGCCGCTCGATGTCGTGAATGAGATCGTATTCGATCAGGTAAATGTATTTACCGCCCTTGCGCGCCTGGTTCAAATCGAACGCCGACACTTGAATATGCGGGTTTGCCTCGGACACCGGCACCGCGACCTGTTCGGAAAGGGAGCTCTTCTCGTTCGCCGGCAGACTGCCCGCCGCAAGCAGGGTCAGCGCCGAGACAAACTCGCCAATGTCGGCCTGGTTACTCTGGCGGTAGTTGAAGACCAGTTCGCGCAGTTTGTCGAAGGCCAGCAAGAGAACGCTGACTGCCTCGGGCGTCGGCGCCATTTGGCGGGAACGGATGAGGTCGAGTGCGTTCTCGGTCTTGTGAGCCAGTTCCCTGATGGTGACCAGATCGAAGAAGCCGGCGCCTCCCTTGACGGAATGGGCCGCGCGGAAGACGCGGTTTACCAGTTGCTCGTCGATCTCGGCGCCGCCCTGCTCGATCGCCAGCAGGTCCGTCTCGATGGTGGCCAGGTGCTCCCGGCATTCGGCCAGATAGTCCTGTATGAGTTCGTCGTCGACGCTAAGTTCGCCCATCATTCCCTCTCATTCCCCCTCAGTTTCCGGACACGCTGAAATGCTGATGCATGCGCATGGTCTGGAACAGTTCCAGAACGTCGGCGGAGGCGTGGATGACGGCGAGCTTACCGCCTACCTTCCGCAGGGAGTTGTATGCCGAGATCAGCAGACCGATCCCGCTCGAATCGACAATATGAATATCGGTCAAATCAACCACGAGATCCCGGACGCCCGCCTCGACGATCCCCCGCATCGTCGACCGCAATTCCGGGACCGAGGCGGCCACAATGCCATCTCCCTCCGGCCGAACGATTGCTTTGTTGTCTTCCCGTGTAACCACTGTCATTGGCGTTTTCCTCAACACAAACGTTTGATCATCGTAACCACGTTGCCGCGGTCGTTATACCGGACATGATCGGCATATATTCGAAGAATCTCCATACCCCGTCCGGAACAATCCCAGATCTCTGCCGGATGGCCCGCAGCCGCGCGCCAGTCGAAGCCATCGCCCTCGTCTTCGACGGCGATGAGCAATCGGCGGCCTGTCAGCCGCAAAGAGCAGCGGACCCGCTTCCGCGGATCGTTACGACATCCGTGCACCACGGCGTTGGTTAACGCTTCGCGTACCAACAACTCGGCGGCGAAACAGTTCACGCGATCCAGCATTTCCCGGCTTCTTCGCTGGAATTCCACGAAGAACTCCTCGACGGCCTGCAAAGTCGCTGGCAGCGCCGTCCGCATCTCGCAGTCCACCCGGCCCGGGTTTGCCATTTATCTCACCTCCACGGCCAGCAGCAGCAGATCGTCCTTTACAGTGTGTTCTCCGGCGCGAAGCTCGCCTGCAATCAAGGCCGCCGATTCGGCGAGCGGCGCCGCCCGATGGCGGACGCAGGCGTCCACCAACTGCTCTAACCCCTCGCGCCGTCCGCCGCCGGGCAAGGATTCGATCAGGCCGTCGGTGTAGAGGAAGAACCGGTCGCCGTTCGAAACACGCAGGTCCTGGCGGCGCAAGATCGCGGCGCCGAACATTCCCAACGGATCGCTTTCCAGATCCACGATTTTCGGCGCCCCGTCCCGGTTTACGAGGATCAAAGGAGGGTGCCCCGCGCCGACCACGGTGAGCCGGCGGGTCTGGCGGTTCAGGCGCGCGTAACACGCTGTCAGATATTGCTCCTCGCCCATCATCTGGCCCATCACGGAATCCACGCCGCGCATGGTGTCCTCGGGAGAGAACATGGGTCCGGCGTACTGGCGCAGCAGCGCCTTAACGGCCGAAGTGAGAAACGCGGCGCTGACCCCATGGCCGCTGATGTCCGCGACAAAATAGGCGAAAAGGCCCGTGCCCAGGGGGACAACATCGTAGAAATCGCCGCCGGCCTCTTCGAGCGGCCTGTACAGGACCGCGAAGTTCGCCTCCGGGCAATCTTCCGGGCGCACCAGGATGGCTTGCTGGGCGTCGCGCAGTTGCTCCAGCCGGGCGCGATGCTGCTCGACCAAAGCGCGGTTGTTCTCGCGAATTCGCAGATGAACCCGCACCCGCGCCAGAACTTCCTCGCCATGCACGGGCTTCGCGATGTAGTCGACGCCGCCGATTTTCAGGCCGGCGACTTTGCTCTTCACATCGTCCAGGGAGGAGAGAAAGATGACGGGAATGTCGGCGGTAACGGGATCGGATTTCAACTGTGCACAGGTTTCAAAACCGGTTTCGCCTGGCATCAGCACATCGAGCAGAACGAGGTCCGGCTGTTCGGCTCGGCTCAGACGGCGAGCGGCCGGGCCGTCGCTGGCGGTCAGGGTGCGGAATCCCTCGGCTTCCAGGACGCTCCTGACCAGGTCCAGATTCGTTCGCGTATCGTCCACAACAAGTATTGTTGGCGTTTCCATTGCAGCTTCTCTTACTATCGGCAGATGTTCGGCATACCTTTAGGGCCTCGTTATGAAATAGCTGCTCCCAATGTGGGGCGGCGGGCAATCCCGACTGCGGAGGCGCTTTCCAGCGCGTCCAAGGCTTGCAGCCACGATAGGCTGCCCCACGATGGCCCTAAAGGAAGGGCCGGACCACGCCGATAAGCGGAGAAGAGGTCTCTACCTCGCCGAGGTGAGTGGTGCGCCGGAAAACTGGCATAATCGAGCAGGCCGGTCTGGTTGCGGCCGTGCAGCAGGCCGCCGATGGCGTGGTGATCACCGACACCAGCGGGAGAATCCGATACGTGAATCCCGCGTTCACCGCGATGACCGGATACACAAGCGAGGAAGCTGTGGGACGATATCCGAGCCTCCTCAAATCGGGCCGCCAGCCGCTGGCATCGTACGAAGACCTTTGGCGCACTATCCGTTCCGGGCGGGTCTGGCGGGGCGAACTGATCAACCGGCGGAAGGATGGAACTACTTACCTGGAGGAGATGCAAATCACTCCGGTGGAAGCCGAAGATGGCGGGATTCTCAGCTATATCGCGATCAAGAGGGACGTGACCGAACGGAGGGCGGCTGAGGAAGCGCAACGGTTTCTCGCCGCGATTGTGGAAAGCTCCGAGGACGCCATCGCCGCCTGCACGCCGGCAGGTGTCATCCTCACCTGGAATCGCGGCGCGGAAGCGATGTTTGGCTATTCCGCTGAAGACGCAATCGGGAAACCCATGTCCATGCTGGCGCCACCCGAGCGCCAGCATGCCTTGGCGGACCTTGCCGAGCGGGTACTGCAAGGTCATGTGGTCTCGCATTACGACGGCGTGGGCCGCCGCAAGGACGGGCGGACCGTTAACCTCTGGGTGACCGGCTCCCCGATCCGGAATGGCGCCGGTGAGGTGACAGCCATCGCGGCCGTTCTGCGCGACATCACGGCGTTGCGGGAGGCGGAGCAAGCGCAGGCTTTACTGGCCTCGATCGTAGAAACCTCGGAAGAGGCGATACACGCCGTAAGCCGGGATGGCACGGTGGTCAGTTGGAACCGGGGCTCCGAAGATCTGTTCGGTTATTCGAGCCGGGAAATCGTCGGAAAGAGCATTGCCGTCCTGGTTCCTCCCGCCAGCCGCGAAGAAATGTGGCAGGCCCTTGAGGCCCTGCGGGAGGGACGCGCCATTAGCCCCTTCGAGAGGGTTCTCCAACGGAAGGACGGATGCGAGATCGATGTCTCGATCTCGCTTTCCCCGATGCGGAACCCAGCCGGAGACGTCGCGGGCGCTTCGGCCATCGTCCGTGACATCGGCGCGCGTTTGCGGGCCGAGCGGAAGCTCAAGGAAAGCGAAGAACGATTCCGCGAAGTTTTTGAGTACGCACCGGTCGGCATGTGCGTGCTCGGGCTGGACGAGTGTTTCATCCAGGTGAACGCCGCGCTCTGCCAGATGGTGGGATATTCCGAACGGGAACTGCTGGCCGCGGCGTGGACGGAACTGATCTATCCCGACGATCTGGCGTCCGCCCTGTGGAACAGGGACCGGTTGTGGGATGGCCTTGGCAGAGGCCAGGAGGCGGAAACCCGCTTTATTCACCGCAATGGAGGTGTGGTTTGGGGACGCGTCCGGGCCTCGCTGGTACGAGACTCCGGCGGCCGCCCATTATATTTTGTGATCCACGTGGAAGACAACACGGAGCGGAGGCGGACCGAGGAAGCGCTGCGCGAGAGTGAAGAACGCTTCCGCATCATGGCGGACAGTTGCCCGACTGGGATCTGGGTCACCGACGCACAGGGTGGGACGCGGTTCATCAACCGGGCATACCGGCAATTCTGTGGGGCAACCTGCGAACAGGTGGAGCGAGACGAGGGGCGGTTGCTGCTCCATCCGGAGGATGAGCCGGAGTTTAACGCTGCATTCCAGCGCGCGTTGAACGAGCACACGCCTTTTAGCTCCGAACAACGCAGCCGGCGCGCTGACGGCGAGTGGCGGTGGGTGGAATCGTACGCGGAGCCGCGTTTTTCGCCGGGCGGCGAGTTCCTGGGGCACGTCGGCACCAGCAAGGACATCACCGATCGCAAGCGGACCGAGCAGGCCCTGCAGGCCAGCGAGGAGAAATTCCGCCAATTGGCGGAAAACATTCGCGAAGTGTTTTGGATGATTTCTCCTCCCGCCGCCGAGACCCTTTATATCAGCCCCGCATACGAGCAGGTTTGGGGCAGGACTCGCGACAGCGCCTACCGGAACCCGATGTCGTGGGAGGAGGCGGTCCATCCCGACGACCGTGAAGAAGCCCGTTCGCTGTTTGCGCGGCGAATGCAGGGAGAACCTCTCGATTCGGAATACCGTATCCTAACGCCCGAGGGAGAGGTGAAATGGATCCGGGATCGCGCTTTTCCCATTCGGGACCAAGCCGGGCAATTGATTCGGGTCGTCGGAATCGCGGAGGACATTACGGGGCAGAAACGCTATGAGTCGGAGTTGATTCATGCGCGGGAAGGAGCCGATGCCGCCAACCAGGCCAAGAGCGCATTCCTGGCCAACATGAGCCATGAGATCCGAACCCCCATGAACGGCATTCTGGGAATGGCCGGGCTGGTATTGCACGGCGACTTGGATCCGCGAGAGCGCAAGCGGGTCGAAACGGTCCGCGATAGCGCCGAGGCGCTGCTGAATATTCTGAACGACCTTCTCGACTTCTCCAGGATGGAGGCTCACAAACTGACGCTGGAGGAGTCGGCTTTCGACCTGCGGGGCCTGGTGGAGGGAGTAGCCGACCTGATGGGCGTGAGGAGCCAGGAAAAGGGAGTGGAACTACTCTGCCTCATCGAGCCGGACGTGCCCACGCAGTTGATCGGCGACGCCAGCCGCCTGCGGCAGGTGCTGGTCAATCTCACCGGAAATGCGGTGAAGTTTACGGCGGCCGGGGAGATCTCGATTCGAGTGAAACGGGACGCATCGGGCGATCCGCGAGGAATCCGCTTCGAGGTGAGGGACACCGGTATCGGTATCCCCGAGGATAAGCGCGATCTGCTGTTTCATCCCTTTTCTCAGGTGGACGCTTCCACCAGCCGCCGTTACGGAGGGACCGGTCTGGGCCTGTCGATTGTGCGGCTGCTGGTGGACTTGATGGGTGGCGAGGTGGGCCTGGAGAGCGCCGAGGGCAAGGGGTCGTGCTTCTGGTTCACCGTGGCGCTGGAACGCCAACCCGCCGATGAGGAGCGGCCATGTCCGCTTTCGCTGGCTGGACGGCGAATCCTGGCGGTAGACGACAACGAAGCCAGCCGCAACCTGTTGATGGAGTTGCTCGCGTTGTGGAAAGCAAGCGCGGCGGAAGCCAGCAGTGCGGAGGCGGCACTCGACCTGTTGAGAAGTGCGGATCGCGATCCTTTCGATGCGGTGCCGGTGGGGCTGGAAATGCCGGGAACGGATGGCGAATCGCTTGGAAAACTGATTCGCGAGCATGCCGGGTTGGCCGGCGCCGCCCTGGTGCTGTTGAAGCCTCTCAGTCTGGCAGCGGATTCGGAACGCTGGCGGCGGTTGGGATTTGCCGGGCAGGTCAATAAACCGGTGAAGCAGGGCGAGTTGGGCGCGTGCCTGGCGTCGATCCTGGGTTACGGTCCCGCCCCAGCAAGCTCCAGCCCAAAGCCGAATCGGCCGAGTCCCAATCGAGAACTGCGGGCACAGCTTCACCTGCTCATGGTTGAGGACAACGCCGTCAATCAGGCGGTCGCGTTGGGAATTCTCGAGAACCTGGGGTATCGAGCCGATGTCGCCGCCGATGGCCGCAGCGCCTTACTTGCGCTGGCGGAAAACGACTACGACCTGGTACTGATGGACTGCCAATTGCCCGAGATGGACGGTTACGAGGCGTCGCGGCGAATTCGCGATCCCGATACCCGTGTCCGCAACCATAATATTCCGATTGTCGCCACCACGGCCAACGCCATGTCCGGCGATCGCGAGAAATGTCTGGCCGCGGGCATGAACGGTTACGTCGCCAAACCGCTTAACCCCGACGCGCTGGCGCAGGCAATCGAGGAATGGACGGTAGGCATGCCGGCTCCGCCGGAGCGGGCGCCGGCTTCGCCCCTAGGCTCCAACCGCGACCGGACCGCCGCGGTGTTCGATGAGGAGGAGTTTGTCGAACGGTTGATGGGGAATGAGGATCTGGCCCAGCGGATCGTTCGAGGATTTGTGGACGACATGCCTCATCAGCTCGCGCTGTTGGCGCAAGCGGTGAACAGCCTCGACGGCAACGCCTTGCGGTTGGCCGCGCACTCCATCAAAGGCGCTGCTGCCAACGTAGGTGGACTGGAGATGAGCGGGATCGCGTGGAAGCTGGAGCAGGCAGGTAGCGCCGGCGATCTGACCGCCGCGGCCGCTACATTGCCGGAACTGTTGGCGAGCTTCGAAAGGGTGAAGCCGGCCATGGAGAGGTTCTCCCATCGGGAGGGAAATATCCGCTGATCGATGTATATTGGGGCGCAGGAGTCAAACTGGCGCGGCCGGCTTGACGTACTGCCTGAGGTTCGATCTCGTCGGCAAAACCGGTTCGATATACACGGGACTGAGGTACTCGCAGGCGTGCATGACGATGTTCCGCGCCGATAGTTCTCGACCACGGCCTCTGCGGGTGCGCTCGCTGAAACGGCTCATCCAGTTTGCGGGCAGCTTCGCCGACGATTGTGATGTTGCGGCAGACGGCGTCCATAATCAGGGGTGGCTTACAGAGGCAAGGCCTCGGCAAGGACCAGATCCCGGATGTAGGGGTGGATTCCGCCGGATTCGACCAGGTCCATATCAACGCCCGGTAAGTCCTGGAGATCCGAGAGGAAGCCACCCATATCGAGCAGTCCGCGCCCTTTCTCCAAGTCCGCAAGGAAATCCACCTCGCTTGCCTAAACCACTGATTCTATGGTGCGCCCGGGGTGACTCGAACACCCGACCTTCTGGTTCGTAGCCAGACGCTCTATCCAACTGAGCTACGGGCGCTCGCGTGGCGGGTCCCCTTCAATGTATCCAATCACGGCCACACCGCGCAACTCAGCTCGTGTCAGAATAAGCTTTCCATGACTGATCGCCTTTACTACACCGACTCCTACCTGCAACAGTTCACCGCGCATGTCGCCGCGCTGTCGGCGGACGGCCTCGCTGTCTACCTGGACCGCACGGCTTTCTATCCCACGTCCGGCGGCCAGCCCTTCGACGCCGGCAGTCTCGCGGGCATCCCCGTCGTGGCAGTCGGCGACGACGAGTCCGGCATCGTCCACCAGCTCGCTGGTCCGCTCATACCGGGACCGGCCGGCCGCGCCATCGAATGCATCGTCGATTGGAACCGGCGCTTCGATCATATGCAGCAACATACCGGCCAGCATCTCCTTTCGGCCGTTTTCGAAGAGCGCTTCGGGCTGAAGACCGTCGGATTCCACATGGGAGCCGAGAGTTCCACCATCGATCTCGAAGGCAAGCTCGAGCCCTCCGCCGTCGCGGAAACCGAACTACGCGCCAACCAGCTTGTCTGCGAAAATCGGCCCGTCACCATCGCCTTTGAGGATGCCGCCAGCGCACAAGGCCTGCGCAAAGCGTCCGAGCGCGAAGGCGCCCTGCGGATCGTTTCCATCCATGACCTCGACCGCAGCGCGTGCGGCGGAACCCACGTGCGATCCACCGGTGAAATCGGCGCTATCCTGCTGCGTAAGCTGGAGAAGGTCCGCCAGGCCGTGCGGGTGGAATTTCTCTGCGGAGGGCGCGCCATACGCCGCGCGCGCGCCGATTACGAAGCACTCTCCAAGACCTCGCAGCTCTTTTCCGCGCCCATCGACGATATCCCCGCCCTGGTGGCCGCCCAGTTGGAGGCATCGCGCGCGCAGGAAAAGCCGCGCCGCAAGCTGGAGCTGGAGGTCGCCGCTTACCAGGGCAAGGAACTCTACCGGACCACCGCCGCGGAATCCGACGGTTTCCGCCGCGTCACCCGCCGGGCCGATCGGGGAAATCTGGAGGATCTTCGCGCGGTAGCGCAGAACTTCACGGCGCAGTCCAAAGCCGTGTTTCTGGCCGCGCTCACCGATCCGCCGTCGGTGCTTTTGGCCGTTTCCGAAGACGCGGGCATCGACGCCGGGAATCTCGTCAAGGCCGCACTCGCCGAAGCCGGCGGCCGTGGAGGCGGGACGCCTCGCATCGCACAGGGTAGCGTCCGCGACGCCCGGTCGCTCGATCGCGTGGTCGCCGGATTGGCCGCGGGAAGCGGAAGTCTCCGCTAACTCGGCTTCTTCGCGACGCCCTTGGCCGGCGCCGGGCCCTTCAGCAGTTCTTCGATTTGTTTGTGGAGGTTCTCCTCAATGACCTTTTCTTCCAGAATCGGAGCGTCCCCTTCAAACTGTGCGCGGATGATGCCGTCCTTGTCGATGAATACCAGCATCGGCATATGCGGTATCACGGCGCGCGGGTGTTGCAAATAATCGACCACCGCGGCCCGATCGGAAGTAAACCCCACCGGAAACGGCGGATTGAAGCGGTGGATGAAACCCGGCACGCTCTGCGCCGCGCCATCTTCCACCGCGACAGCCAGCACCTGCAAGCCGCGTGGCGCGAACTCCGGGGCATCTTTGCTCAGACAGGCTATGGCCTTCTGGCAATGCGGGCAAGTCGTGAGGATAAACGCCAGCACCACCGCCTGCCCTTTGTACTGGCTCAACTGCAGCGGCTTCCCGCTGTTCATCCGGATCGTGAACTCCGGCGACTTACGCGGCAAATCCACGGCGCGGGCAATTGGAGTTACCGCGAGCGTGAGGGCTAGCACGGCTATAACCCGGGGCGACACCATGAGATTTAGTCTACCCCAGCGGGAAGACCTTCCACGCTGGTCACGATGGCGCCCGCCCGTCGAAGCTCAAACCCGCCATCGCCGCTCGATCCCGTCACCGAATCGGCGGCTTCCGATTTCACCGTAAACGATTTCCCTTTCTTCTCCATTACCTGCCGGTAAATCGTGAAATATCGCTGGGCGTTCTCTTCGGTATCCCATTCCACGGCATAGAGCAGCACCGCCCGCTTGGTCTTGCGATTTTCACGCAGTTCGAAGTTGCAGCCGCGCCAGTGCGGCGCCAGGTCGCGGGCTGTCTCTTTGCCGGCGAATTGTTCGATCAGAATGGTATGTTCGAGTTCACCCAGGGACCCTCCGATCAGACCCTTGTAGCCCGGCGGCAGGTGCGGGTGGGGAAGATCCGGTTCGGTCGGCGCCACTTTATCGAAGTACTTGTCCGGGTGCAGAATCTGTTGCGTCGAAAGCGGTGCGCGCCGGAAGACCTCGGCAAACGCAGCCTGCCCGTCGCGCTGCAGCACCGCATTCTGGAACAGCATCCCCTTGGTGTACGGGAATACCAGGGTCTGCCGCAGGTAGAGAGGCGCATTCTCGAAGACCGGATATTGCCCGCCGCCGGCATCGTTGTCGCTGCTCATCAGCGCCACCATCTCGGGCGAGTCCCGCAGCGATCTGCCGGCGCGGCGGGCCAGGTACTCCGACATCAACCAGGTGGCCTGCCCTTCCATCACCGCCAGTCGCGCCGTCGCGCCATCATCGCTCTTGCGCCCCTGGCGGATGTACCGCGCCAGGTGAAAACTCTGGTCGGCCAGGGCGTGCGCCAGTTCGTGCGCCAGCACCATATCCTGAGAGTCCGATGGCGTAGTCTCGGTAATGAACAGTTTCTTCTTGTTGTAATCGTAGAACGCCGCCGCCTGTTCCGTGAGCAGGTCCACGGTGCTATCGGCGAGATTGAAATCGGGTGGCACGAACCCGAATTTCTTGAGTACCAGTTCCTCGGCGCGGATGTCCTCGGGATTTTCATTGTCGTGGACGCGTTTCTTCAGGAACTCGTTGATTTTCTCCTTGGTGATGAACGCGCACGGTACCGGATGATACAGTTTCATACCGGAAATCTGTGTCAGGCTCTCCGCGATGGCAGGCACCTGGCTACACAGATTGCGCGCATCGGAAGCCGGTTGCGCCCCGGCCCATGCCGCGCACAGCAACCCCAGAACCACCGCACACGCCGCCCGTCCGCTTCGCGCCATCTCTTCTAGAATACATGCCGCGCTCCGCAGGCGCGGGCACTCGCGCTACAATAAGGGGTCAAATCCAGATCGTTCCGAGGAGAATCCTTTTGCCTGAAGACAAGCTCTACAAAGCGGAATACGTAGGCAGCGGCACCTTTATCATCAGCAAGCCCAAACGCAAGAAGCTCAAGACTCGCCAGTCACACCTGAAGAATCCGCAGCGCGGCTCGCGGAAATAATCGGTTTGGCAGAGGGAATCCGGGGTATGAGAAGAACGCTCCGGAAGAGCGGATGGGGATTAGGGAGGAGATATCGAGGATTTCAGCGGGAAATTTGCGGGACCGAACTCCCTCTTGCCTCCTTCACATTAGCCTTACCAGATATTCAGTTCTTTTTCTAATAATCCCAAGCCATTGAAAACACAACGCAGAAAACCCCCACTTCGATGTGAACGGGATTTTGCGCCTGCCGAACTCGAAAGCCGGACCGTCTAGTATAATAGGCACTGTCGTGTATCGCAGACAGTCGGTTCATGGGTTTATGCTTCTTCGGACGGCCGTTCTCGCCTGGTTTTCGCTCGCGCTAGTGTACGGCCAGGCGGGCCAGCAGCCAACTGCCCCAGCCACGCTCACCATCGGCGGTGACATCCCATCGCGATTGGTTCTGAAAGCTGAGGATCTCGCGAAGATGCCTCGGGAAACCATGAGCGTCGCGGATCAGGATGGAACCAAGGTACAGTACGAAGGCGTTTTGCTGCGTGAGATTTTGAAGCGCGCTGGCGCGCCGATGGAGAAGGATTTGCGGGGCAAGGCGCTCGCCAGCTACATCGTGGCCAAGGCCAGCGACGGTTACCAGGTGGTCTTCACGCTGGCGGAGGCCGCCCCGGAGTTTGCGAACGAGCCTATCCTGGTAGCCGACAAGCGAGACGGCAAGGCGCTATTCGGATACCAGGGCCCGTTCCGCCTGGTGTGCCCGAACGATAAAGCGGGCGCCCGTTCCGTTCGCATGCTGGAGACTATCGAAATTGTGCGGCTCCAAAAGTAATCTCCCGCTCGCGTCTCTCGCCTGTTTCCTGACGATCGGGCAAGCAGCTCCCGCCCAACAGGACTCCGGCGTCTACGTGTGGAATCTGCCCAAGGGATTCCCCCAGCCGTACGTTCCCGCCGGCAATCCCATGAGCCCAGCCAAGGTGGAACTCGGAAGACACCTCTTCTATGACACGCGCATGTCGGTCAACGGAAAGGCAGCGTGCGCCACCTGTCACAAGCAGGAGCTGGCCTTCACGGACGGCCGTACCGTCAGCCTGGGAGCGACCGGCGAACCCCACCCGCGCGGCGCGATGAGCCTGATCAATGTTGCCTATAGCGCCGCTCTCACCTGGAACAATCCCCAGATAAAACTGCTGGAGGAGCAGGCGTTGACGCCGATGTTTGGAGATCATCCCGTCGAACTCGGACTTCGCGAGGGCGATGGTTTCCTGCCGATGCTGCGATCAGACGCCACCTATCGCACCTTATTTGAGCGCGCCTTCCCCGGGGACGCCGACAAGTTTGCACTCACCAACGTCACCAAGGCGATAGCCTGCTTCGAGCGAACCATCATTTCCGCCCGCTCGCCGTACGATCGCTATCATTATGGCGGCGACGACAATGCAGTCTCGGGTTCCGCGAAACACGGAGAGGTTCTCTTCTTCAGTCAGCCTCTTCGCTGTTTCCGCTGCCACGGTGGATTCAATTTGAGCGACGCCACCGTTTCCGAGCACACCGCCACGCGCCAGGTCGAATTCCACAATAACGGAACGGGCACAGGAAAGTTCAAGACTCCCACGCTGCGGAATGTCGCCCTCACCTCGCCTTACATGCACGATGGCAGTCTTCCGACTCTCGAAGCCGTGCTCGATCAATATGCTTCAGGAGGTCACGCGAATCCCGATAAAGACCCGCTGGTCGGTGGCTTCGTGCTCTCCTCGCACGATCGCGAAGACCTGATCGCATTCCTGAAGACGTTGACTGACGACGCGGTGCTCCACGATCCGCGGTTCGCCAACCCTTGGTAGCGCGCCCTCCGGTTTCAAGTAGTGCCGAGCATGTAGGAAATCCGCGTAGAGCCAGCTCTGTCAACTCACGTAGAATCCGGAGAAGTGCTTAAACCTGATGATATCCACCGGAACTTTTCGATTCGCGGCGCCATGAAGATCAAAAAGCAGATCGGCAATGCCGGAAGCGAACAGATTGTGTTTTCGAAATTGTTCAGGGGTTTCAGGATATTCCGGGCTGCGTTAACGGTGGACTTATAGGCGCCCCTCTTCAATAATAGGTCCGGTGTCACGCCAGGTATGGGTTTCCAATCGCCGAATTGGATAACCTCGCCGATGAGCTGCTCGGCCGCTTTGAGGCCGATCTGCTGGGATATGCAGAGCTTCATTTCCGGCTCCTACTTCTTCCGCTTCGCTATCAGCCGCACCCGCGTCGTTCTCGAGATCGCGCCCGGCGTCAGCGCGTCGTTGACGATTTCCGCCAGTTCCTGCTGATGCCGCTTGGCCGACCCGGTCGCCGGGCTCGCCGCTTCCGAACGGCCCACATACCGCACCTCGCGCCGCGATGCGTCCAGCAGCGGCTGAATGTACTCGCGCATCACCCGCCACGGCCCCATGTTCCGCGGCTCCTCCTGCGCCCACACCACCTCCGCCGACGTTGCGTAGCGGCCCAGAATCTCCATCGCCTGTTCCGCCGCGAACGGGTATAGTTGCTCCAGCCGCACCAGCGCCACGTGCGGCGCCTGCCGCTCCTCGCGCGCCGCCAGCAGATCGTAATAAATCTTCCCCGAGCAGATAACCAGGCGCGTCACCGCCTGCGGGTCGGCGGCAGCATCGTCCAGGACCTCGACAAATCCGCCCGTCGTGAAATCCTGCAGCGTCGAGACGGCCCGCGGATGCCGCAACAGGCTCTTCGGTGTGAAAATTACCAGCGGTTTACGCGTGCCGCGGCGGTCCGCCCCGCCATACATCTGGCGCCGCAGCAGGTGAAAATACTGCGCCGGCGTGGTGCAGTTCGCCACCAGCATATTATTCTCCGCGCACAGCGTCAAAAACCGCTCGATGCGTGCGCTCGAATGGTCCGGCCCCTGGCCTTCGTATCCGTGCGGCAGCAGCATCACCAGGCCGCTGGGCTGCCCCCATTTCGATTCCGCGCTCGAAATGAACTGGTCGATCATGATCTGCGCCCCGTTGGCGAAATCGCCGAACTGCGCCTCCCAGATCACTAGAGAAAGCGGATCGGCCAGGCTATAACCGAATTCGAAGCCTAACACCGCATACTCGCTCAGCGAGCTGTCGAGCGCGTCGAAGCGCGCCTGATCCGGCGAGATATGCTGCGTGGGAACGTACCGCTTGCCGGTTTCGTAGTCGTAGAACGCCAGGTGGCGCTGGCTGAAGGTGCCGCGGCCCGAATCCTGCCCGCTGAGCCGCACCGGCGTCCCTTCCAGAACCAGGGTGCCGAACGCCAGGACCTCGCCGAATGCCCAATCGATGGGCGTGCCGGTTTCCATCGCATCCCGCCGCTTGTCCACGAACCCGCGCAGTTTCGGATGCAGGTGGAAATTCGAGGGGAAGCTGGTGTTTCCGCGAATCACCCGTTCCAGAACCTGGTGATTCACCGCCGTCCGCGGGCAAAACGGACTGATGTCCTCGCCCGTCACCGCGCTCAGTTCCTGCAACTCGTACCGCTCGGCGCGCTGCTGCACCGCGTCGTAGGCTTCCGACAGGCGCGCCGTAAATACCTTGCGCATGGCGTCCACCTCATCCGGCGTCACCACGCTCTCCCGTTCCAGACGGGCGCCATAGATCGCCGACACGGGTTTGTGTTCTTTGATCTTGCGGTACATGATCGGCTGCGTGTAGCTCGGGTCGTCGCCTTCGTTGTGCCCGTGGCGGCGGTAGCAGAACATGTCGATCACCACGTCTTTTTGGAACTGCTGCCGGTAATCGAACGCTAGCTCCACCACGCGGATGGCCGCTTCCGGATCGTCGCCGTTCACGTGAAAAATAGGCGCCTGCACGCCGCGCGCCACATCGGTGGAATAGGGCGTCGAGCGCGATTCGTCCGGGTTGGTGGTGAAACCGATCTGGTTGTTGATAATCACGTGGATGGTGCCGCCCGTCGAATATCCGTCGAGCTGCGACAGGTTGAGTGTCTCCGCCACCACGCCCTGCCCCGCGAAGGCCGCGTCGCCATGCACCAGCACCGGAATCACGCGGGCGCGCTTGGTATCGCCCAGGCGGTCCTGCTTGGGTCTCACAATCCCTTCCACCACCGGGTCCACGGCTTCCAGGTGACTGGGGTTCGGCGAAAGCGACACCGCGATTTCCCGCCCATCCTCCATTTTCCGTACGGCGTTGGCGCCCAGGTGATACTTCACGTCGCCCGAGCCTTGCGTGCTGGATGGATCGATCTCGCCTTCGAACTCCGAAAAGATCTGCTTCAGGTCCTTGCCCACCACGTTGGCCAGAATGTTCAGCCGCCCGCGGTGCGCCATGCCCATGACCACTTCGTGAACGCCGTCCGACGCCGCGCGCTCCAAAATTTCCTCCAGGATCGCCAGCGCCGTCTCGCCGCCTTCCAGCGCAAACCGCTTCTGTCCCACGAATCGCGAATGCAGAAAGTGCTCAAATTCCTCCGCCGCGATCACGTGGCGCAGAATGCGAATCCGCGTACCCTTGTCGAGCGCCCAGTTGTTGGCCTTCGGCTCCATGCGCTGTTGCAGCCAGCGTTTCTGCTCGGGCACCTGGATGTTCATGTACTCGCAGCCGATTTTGCCGCAATACGTCTGCCGCAGCGTCTCCAGAATCGCGCGCAGCGTAGCGACCTCTTTATGTCCGCCTTCGCCGATGGCGTCGCCCAGGCTGCCCGTAAGGAATTCGCGGTCCAGGTCCCAGATGGTCAACCCGTAGGTTTCCGGATCCAGTTCCGGATGGTAGCTCGGCTCCGTGCCCAACGGGTCCAGATCGGCGATCAGGTGGCCGCGCACGCGATAGGCGTTGATCAATTGCATGATCCCCGCCTCTTTGGCAATCTCCGCGGTGCGCGCCGCCGTCATCCCCGGCAGCAGCGGCTTGCGGTCCGTCTCCCAGCGCACCGGCATGTGCGGCATGCGCAGATGGGCGAACACCTCGTCGAAGAATCCGTCCTTCCCATCCAGCAGCGCCTGCACCCTGCCGAGGAACGCGCCCGATTCCGCGCCCTGAATGATCCGGTGGTCGTACGTGCAGCTCAAGGTCATCACCTTGCTGATGCCCAGCACCGCCCGTGTTTCATCCGCCGCGCCCTGGTATTCCGCGGGGTAGTCGATAGCTCCCGCCGCGACAATCGCGCCCTGTCCCACCATCAGCCGTGGGTTCGACGACATGGTTCCCACGGTTCCCGGATTGGTCAGCGAAATGGTGGTTCCCTGGAAATCCTCCGGCGTCAGCTTGCTCCGCCGCGCCCGCGCCACCAGGTCGTCGAACTTCGCGACGTACTCGTAAAAATTGAGCGAGCCGGCGTTTTTGATGTTGGGAACCATGAGGCTGCGCGAGCCGTCCTTGCCGGCGACATCCACGGCGATACCCAAATTCACATGCGGCCGGACCACGCGGAACGGCAGCCCGTCCTTCTCGGCATAGGCATGGTTCAGCCCCGGCAGGTCGTCGAGTGCCTTGACCACCGCCCAACCCAGCAGGTGCGTATAGGAGACTTTACTCTTTCCGATGAGCGTCCGGTGCTGATTGATCATGCGCCGGTTCTCGTCCATCACCTTGACCGCGATGGTGCGCTGCGACGTGGCCAGCGGAATGGCGAGCGACGCCGCCATATTTTCGGCAATGCGTCCCGCCACACCGCGCAGCGGCTGATACTCGCCATCGATCGGCGGAGCCGTCTGGGCTGGGGCTGAAGGCTTCGGCTGTGTGCCGCCATTGGCCTCGAAGACGCGTTTCCAGCTCTCATCGACCGCCGAGTGGTCGTGCCGGTACTGCTGATACAGCTCGTCTTCGAGCCAGCTATTGATATTCGATTCGGAGTCCATCGGAAGGGAGAAGCTCTCTCATACCATGATAGCGTGAGAGGCCCTGGCGGAATTTGGGGACAGGGCCAAGGCCTGCCTGTATCAGGAGATGGAGCAGGAGCGGGGCGACCACGCTATAGTGAAATCATTCGTGGCCACTCGCACCAAGTCCGTTCGGCCGGCCGCAGCGCCCACGCGTGAAGTGCGCGCCATCAGCCGCGTCCTTGCCGACCCGCGGCGCTACCAGATCCTCCAGCACATCGCGTCGTCGCCCTGTATGGCGTGCTCCGATCTTCGAACCGCCTTTCCCATTACCGCGGCCACGCTCTCCCACCACTTGAAGGAGCTGGAATCGGCCGGTCTCATTCAAACCGCCCGGCGCGGCAGGTTCGTCGATATCTCGTTTCAACGCGATGTCTGGAAGTCCTACCTGTCCGAGCTGAAAAAACTCTAGAATCCATCTCCGCGTACCGGCATCAGTTAGTGCGATTTCCTGATCGCGGTTCCCGTGAAAACGTTCGAATCGGGGGACAGCAATCGCGACCTCCACATGATCCAGGTGGCCCGCGGCGGGCAATTTCCGATGGTCACGGTGCGCTTGCGATTGCCCGAGGACGCCGCTTCCCAGACGACCATTCATGCCGATCTCGAGGTAGAGCTTGCAGGCCACACTGCCCACTACAAGCAGGTGCCCTTACAGCACGTGACTCAGGGCAGCGACAATCGAATTTCGGGGACGATTCCGGCCAAGATGACCGATTTCCAGATCGATCCGCCGTCGCTGCTGGCGATCCCCACCAAGGACGAAATCCCGATCCGCGTCGAAATGACCTGGCGCACGGCGATGTAGCGGCTGCTACCTTCCACCGCCTCCCGGGGGCGCCGCCGGTGCTCCACCCCTTCCGCCGCGCGCAGGGGGCGGCGCGGGCATCTGCTCCGTGGTGAAGCGCGGGAGCAGCGTGTCGCGGTTCGCGATGTGCCAGACTTCCGCTGCGACTACGATTGCGGGGTCGTTCAGCCAGCCGGGATGTCCGAAATCCCATGGCTCCCGTTTGGCGTTCTGGAAACCCCACTTGGTGAGCTGTTCGGCCACCCGGTGAGCCGCCGCCTCGTGATTCGGCCACCCAGCGAGTCGCGGACCGCAGAGGTCGGTGAGCACGTGCAGCGTGTACATGGCCTGCGAGTGCCCCTTGTCTTCCTGGCGAATTCGGGCGCTGGCGTTTTCGTCGATCTTCTCCTGTGCCATGGCGGCAGCGGATAGAGCGAGGGCTAGTAGAAGGCTGCGCCTGGGTACAAGGATATCTGAAAGGTGAGTTACAGTGTCAGCATGAGGATATTCGCGTGGGGCGCGCTGATGGCCTTCTCCGCATGCGCATTTGCGCAGGGGCCGCTGGAACTCTGGTATCGCGAGCCCGCCAAGCTCTGGGTGGAGGCGCTGCCCGTAGGCAACGGCCACCTGGGCGGCATGATCTTCGGCGGCGCGGCGCACGAGCGCATTCAGTTCAACGAACAAACCGTATGGACCGGCGAACCGCACGACTACGCTCATCCGGGCGCGTACCGCTCTTTGGGCCAGATCCGGCAACTGCTCTTCGATGGCAAGCAGAAGGAAGCCGAAGACCTGGCCATGCGGGAGTTCATGAGCGTGCCCATCCGCCAGCGCGCCTATCAGGCCTTTGGCGACCTGCTGCTGGATTTCCCCGACATCAAGGACGACAGCGTCACGGCGTACCGCCGCAGCCTGGACCTGGACACGGCGGTGGCCAAGGTGGAGTTCACCTCGCAAGGAGTCACCTACCGTCGCGAGATCTTTGCGAGCTATCCGTCAAAGCTGCTGGTGGTGCGCCTGACGGCCAGCAAACCGGGGAGCCTGTCGTTCACGGCGGGGCTCAAGAGCGCGCACGAGGGATCGGCGATCCAGGTCCTGAACGATGGCGACCTCACCATGTCCGGGAAAGTGAAGGACGGCGCGATCCGCTTCGAAGCGCGCCTGATGGTGGATGCGCAGGGCGGTCATCGCGAGACGCGCGACGGTAAGACGGTGGTGACCGGCGCCGATTCGGCCACCGTGGTGCTGGCTGGCGCCACCAACTTCGTGAACTTCCGGGATGTTTCGGGCGACCCGGCACGCCACAACGTGCAGGCTATGGTCTGGGCCCACTCGCGGAGCTATGACGCCCTGCGCGCCGGCCACATCGCCGATTATCAGAAGTTGTTCCGCCGCGTGACGCTCGACCTGGGGACCTCGGCCAGCGCCGCGGCCAAGCCCACCAATGAGAGGATCCGCGCGTTCGATCAGACGGGCGATCCGCCACTGGTCGCGCTGCTGTTTCAGTACGGGCGCTATCTGCTGATTTCCTCCAGCCGGCCGGGCGGCCAACCGGCCAATCTGCAGGGTCTGTGGAACGAATCGAACGACCCGCCCTGGGACAGCAAGTACACCGTCAACATCAATGCCGAAATGAACTACTGGCCGTCGGAAGACACCAACCTGGCGGAGTGCCAGTTGCCGCTGTTCGACGTGATGAAGGAACTGGCGCAATCGGGCGGCATCACCGCGAAGGAGCAATACAACGCGGGCGGATGGGTGCTGCATCATAACTTCGATCTGTGGCGTGGCGCGGCCCCCATCAACGCGTCCAACCACGGCATCTGGCAGACCGGCGCGGCGTGGCTGTCCACCCATCTGTTTGAGCACTACCTGTTCACGGGCGACAAAGTGTTCCTGCGCGATACCGCGTACGGTTTGATGAAGGGCTCCGCGCAGTTTTTCGTGGACACGCTGGTGAAGGACCCGAAGAGCGGCCGGCTAATTACCGGTCCCAGCAATTCGCCGGAACAGGGCGGACTGGTGATGGGTCCGACGATGGATCGCGAAATCGTGCGGACGCTGTTTGGCGACGTGATCGCCGCCAGTCGCATTCTGGGCGTGGATGCCGAATTCCGCCAGAAGCTGATGGAGATGCGCCAACAGATTGCGCCGTTGCAGATCGGCAAGTACGGCCAGTTGCAGGAATGGCTGGAAGATCAGGACGACCCCAAGAACCAGCATCGCCACGTGTCGCACCTATGGGCGGTCTATCCCGGCAGTGAAGTGACGCCTTATGGAACGCCGGAGCTGTTCCAGGCGGCCCGGCAGTCGCTGATCTTCCGGGGAGACGCCGCCACCGGGTGGTCGATGGGCTGGAAGCTCAACTTGTGGGCACGGTTCCTGGATGGCGACCACGCCTACAAGATCCTGCAGAACCTGGTATCGCCGGCCAACGATAAGGACGCCACGCACCCGGCGTCGCACGCAGGACTGTTCGCCAATATGTTCGACGCACATCCGCCGTTCCAGATCGACGGCAACTTCGGGGCAACCGCGGCCATCGCGGAGATGCTGTTGCAGAGCGACGATCCGCACGGCGCCGAACTGAGCCTGACGACGGCCGAAACGGGCGAGACCGCGTTCCTGCATCTGTTGCCCGCGCTGCCCTCCGCATTTCCAAACGGGAGCGTGGAGGGACTTCGCGCCCGCGGCGGAGTGGAGGTGGGCATCGCGTGGCGCAACGGCAAGCTGGTGGAAGCCACGCTGAAGAGCGACCAGACAAAGAAGGTGACAGTGCGTTACGCCGGCAAGGAAGTCGCGATGGACCTGGCGGCGGGACAAGTGAAGACGATTGGGGCGGGGTTGCAGTAGCACTCACGGAACCGCGAGTGTAAACAAGCGGCCCAAGCGTCGACCGAGCTGGAACGGCGGGTGAAATGTTCCTCGCTCGGGCCGCTCCCTAAGGGTCGCGGTTTCGTGGCGATTGTGCCGCTTGCAGCCTCTCTACGGCTTTGCTTTTTTCTCTTCTCCCCATCCTAGCGCGTCGGGGCCGGAGAGCTGCAGGAACAATTTGTAAGCGTCGCGGGCTTCTTGCGTCTTCCCGGTCTTTTCGGCCAGTACTCCTCTCAGATAGAAGAAGCGCGGGAAGTAGAGAGTGGTGAACACGGTGAAGCCGGTGGCCGGGGGGATGGGATTGGTGTGCAGAAGCGCCGCGGCATCCGGATACCGCCCGGTTTCGAGCAGGGTCCACGCCAGCAGGACCGGGATGCCTTCGTCGACCGGCGTGTGCGTGCCGTCGTCGTATAGCTTCCGCAGGATCTCGGAAGCCGGCTGATACTGCTTGTCGAGCAGGAGCGCGCTGACCAACGCCACATCCCGGATTGGCTTCAGGGTGGGATTGGGAAACAGCTTGCCGGCGCGATCAGTCCACTCCGCCGGGGTGGCCGGCGGCTGGGCCAGAAACCGCGCCACCACCGCGGCGGCCGATAGCTGCGCGCCCGAAACGGTCATGGCCTTTTGCGCCATCTGCGCGGCGGCGGCGCGGTCGCCCAGGAAGAGGCTCCACATCGCCAGATCGGCATAGCAGTGGGCCGCCGCTTCGCGATCCGTCCCGGTCTCGAGCGAGCGGGCGTTGGCGAGCATCTGCTGGTACGCCTCGTGACGCCGGCCGATGGCCCAGGTCCATTCGCCGCGCTCGACTTCCACATGGTGGGCGGGATTTCCTGCCAGGGCTTTCACGTAGGTTTCGTGGATTTCCGTTGCACCGGGTATGTCGCCGGTCATTAGCCGCGCCATGGCGGCCTTGAACAGATCGGCGCCGTCTAAGAATTTCGGGTTCTTCCGATAGGCGCTGAGGTAGAGTTCTTCGGCTTCGGGCAAATGGCCGGTCATGAGGTATACGTCGCCCAGCGAATCCGTTGGGTTGGGGTCGCCGGGAGCCAGGGTCCGGTAACGCTCCAAGGCTGCCACCGCGGCAGGGAGATCGCCCGCATTGGCGGACGCGTAGCCGAGCGAATTGAGGGCAGCTTTGTTGTCCGGTTCCAGAGCCAGCAGCTTGCGGAACGCCGCTGCCGCCTCCGCATCGGCATGGGCGGCGTACAGGGCGTCGGCTAGAATTCGCCACTGCTCGGGGTTACCCGGGTCGGCAGTGGCGAGTTCGGCGAGCGCCCTGCGGCGGTCGATGGCATCGTTGCTCAATCCGGCTAATTGAAGATGGATCCGAGCGCGTTCGATCGGCGAAGAAGCTCGTTTCGCGGCCTGGTCGAGCAATTCCAGGGCGCCGGCCATGTCGCGCTGCTGTGCTTTCCGTTCGGCGAGCAGGCGATAGGCCGGAGTGAAGCCGGGGTCGGCGGCGATGGCCGCGGCGGCATTGAGCTGGATGTCTTCGGGGACCTTGCCTTCGATCGCGTTTACGTAATCCTGCAGCGCCTGGCCATTCGGCGCCATGCCCCCAACCGCCAAGGGCGCGATCTGGCGGGCGAGCGAATTGGCTACTCCGGCCACGTCCGAAACCGCGCCGGACGCGGAAATCACTTTGTCGTACTTGCGCGCGGGCACGTCTTCCAGGAAAAGGGTGGCTTCCAGCCGTCCCCGCCGTACGGCGAACTCGCCATAGCCGACGCGGTTGGCTCCGGCCAGCAGCGCCAGGCTGCTTTCGGCGGAGATGCCGGGCGCGACACTCGGACGGGGTCCCGTGGCGCGGGCCAGGCCATGCAAAGTACCTGAAGATATCGAATAGAGACCCGGCCGCCCGGCCAACCGGTCGGCGATCGATTCCGACAGCGCGCGGCCGATCCAATCCAACGCGGGGTTGGCGCCGAGGTTCTCGAACCGGAGGATAGCCACGCGTTCTTCCGGGACCGTAGCGGCCTGGCGTGAACAGGCCGTGAAAAACAAAAAGCCCAGCAGTACAGGGAGTCGGCGCCGGACGCTACAGGACACGCTGCTCCGCGGACATGAGTTGCTTGAATTCCGGGAGGTCGCGAATACCGGCGAATTCCGGGTCTTTATTGAGCTTGTCTTTCTCTTTGAATCCCTCTTCCAGGGCCTTTCGGAGGTACTGCAGCGCAAGATCGTTGCGGCCCGACTTGGCGTACAATTTGGCGATGTAATAGTGGTACTTGGCGCGCTCCTCGACGTTACGCTCTTCCAGCATCACGCCATAGTTGCCATGCCGCTCGAAGACTTCGGGATCCAGCTTGAGCGCCACCTGGTTGGCTTCGGCGCACTCCTCGTATTTCTTGCGCGCGAAGAAGGCGGTTCCCAGATTCATATAGATGGAGGCGGACCTGACATCGTCGGGAGCCAGTTTAACGGCCCGTTGGTAATACGAAATCGCCCGGCGGTAGCTCTTGCGGGCATAGTAGATGGTGCCGAGGTTGTTGATCGCCTCCATGTAATCGGGCCTGAGCTTGATGGCCTGCTCGTAGGCTTTCCTGGCCAGATCGAGCTGCACCAACTGGTGGTAGGCGATTCCGGTTTTGTTCCACAGTACCGCATTTGCGGAGGCAGGCGCCTGATAGACGTCGATGGCCTCCCGGTACTGTTTGCGCGCCATGAAGATATCGCCGCGCATTTCGGGTGTCAGAATAGCAGTGGGCGGAGTCTGCTTGGACTGTGAGGACGTTCTGGTAGGGTCAAGGACGGCGTTTCCAGACTGTCCGGCGGCGGGGGTCGAGGTCAAACCGACTGCCGCCAATATCAGGCCCAAATGCCGGTAGAACATAGTACACCCCCTTGGGTCCTATTTAAACACACCTAGGATTCGTTGGAGGAGCCCCTTCTTCTGGCCCGTTTTTTCGTCCCTCTTGCCAGGCGGTATTGCGGCGCCCGGAGCAGCCGGCGGCGACTGACGGGCTGCGCGGCTGGCCACGGCCGTGGGAGCCGCCTGTCCGTCCCCATTGGTTCCGGTAGCCGTCACGCCGCTGTCGCGAGCCGGCACGGTGTCCCGGCCGGGCGCGTCGGAAGCGGGCTTGCCGGAGGGCATGGAAGTGTCCCAACCGGCGACGTTGGTGACCCCGGTGCGCGCGCCGCCATGCAGGGGACAGGCCCCCACCGGCTCGGTGCCGACGATGAAGAATTCGTGGTGCGTCTTTGGGCATCCGCCGGTGGCGGGCATGCCGGTTTGCGAATCGATTTCGACGCTCACCACTCCATCCGGAACCGAAAATTCCTTGGTGTCGCGATACTCGCGGTAGGCCAGCGCGCGCTTCATGAAATCGCCCCAAATAGGAGCGGCCGATTTCGCGCCTTCCAGGTCGAGATCGCTGTTGTCGTCGAAACCCACCCACACCACGCAGAGCAGCTCCGACGTGTATCCCGCAAACCATCCGTCGCGCGATGTGCCGGTCTTGCCGGCCGCCGGAGCGGTGAAGTTGAACTTGGGGCGCACCCCCGCGCCGGTGCCGCTGCGCAGCACTTCTTCCAGCAGATTCGTCATCAGGTAAGCCACCCGCGGATCGAGCACCTGCTTCCGTTCTATCTGGTTCTTGTACAGGGCCTTGCCATCGTGGTCGCGGACCAGAGTCAGAAAACTCGGCTTCACGTAGACGCCCTGGTTGGCGAACATGGTGTAGGCGCCAGCGGCTTCGAGGGGCGTGATGTCGTACGAGCCCAAGGCCACGGCCGGCGTCGCCTGAATTTTGTCGTTCATGCCGGCGCGTCTCGCCATGGCGACCACGTTGCCATAGCCCACCATCTCCGCCAGGCTCACGGTGGGGTTGTTGAGGGAGTGGGCCAGCGCTTCGCGCAGAGTTACGTCGCCACGGTACTCCTTGTCGAAATCCTTAGGGCTGTACTCCCTGCCGTCGAACCAGAAGGTAGTAGGCTCATCGTGCAGGACGGTGCTGGCTGTGATCACGCGCGACCCGCCATCCACGGCGGTATTGAGCGCGGCTGCGTAGACGAAGGGTTTGAAAATCGATCCGGGCTGGCGTTTGGCGAGAATGTGGTTGAGCTGGCTGGCGCCGTAATTCCGTCCGCCCGCCAGCGCCAGCACCGCGCCGGTATGCGGGTCGAGAGCCACTAGCGCCACTTGCGGTTCGGGAGGCGTCTGCCCTTTGAAACGGCGCTGCCTCTTGATCTGGTCGTCCACCGACTGCATTCCGGCACGGATGGCTTCTTCCGCGGAGGCCTGCAGCCGCATGTCGAGCGTGGTGTAAATGCGGAACGCGTTGGCCTGAAAATTCTGGTCCTGGAAACGGTTCTGAACGTCGTCGCTGACAAGATCTATGAAATACGGGGCTTCCTTGGATTGCGAGGCTCCCTTGGCCACGGTCAGCGGCGATTGCACGGCCACGGCATAATCGCGGTCATTGACGAAGCCATTGTCGCGCATCAGCTTGAGAACCAGGTTGCGCCGCTCCGTCATGTGCTCCGGGTGGCGGAAGGGGTTGAAATACGAGGGACGCTGGATCATGCCCGCCAGTTCGGCGGCTTCCGGTACGGTGATCTGGCTGAGATCCTTGCCCAGGTACGCTTCCGCCGCCTCGCCGAAGCCGTGGATGCTGAAGGTGCCGCGCATCCCCAACGGAACCTGGTTGGCGTAGTCCTCGAAGATCGTGCTCTTGGAGAGCTTCTTCTCGATCTGCAGAGTGATCATCATTTCGGCCAATTTGCGATTCCAGCTCTTGTCCTGGTCGAGCCAGAACATGCGCGCGAGTTGCTGGCTGAGCGTAGAGGCTCCCTGTTCTTTGCGGCCGTCCTTGAGGTCCACATAAGCGGCCTTGACGATCCGAACCGGGTCGAGACCGGCGTGCTGGAAAAAGCGCTTGTCCTCGGCGGAGGTAACGGCTTCCACGAGAACCCTGGGGATGTCGGCGAATGTGACGAACCGGCGCTTCTCGCGGCTGGGGCCGGAGAGGTTGGTAATGAGCTGCGGTTCCAATTCGTACTGGTTGCGCGCGGTGTTGTCGCCCAGGGAAATGATCTGCGAGATACGGTCGCCCGAGAACTTGATCACTCCGGGTTCCTGGTCGAAGTAGGAATCCGTGCCGGGGTAGACTTCAATCGAATTGGCCCGAATCTGAAACCATCCGATGGGGTTGCTGCGCGATTCGGTGTATCCTCCACGGCGCAGCGCTTCCGCGATGCTCTGAGCCGTCCGGACGTCGCCCACCGCAACCGCTTCGGGGGCGGCGTAGATCTTGGCAGTGGCGGCGAATGGCCCGGCCTTCAGTTTTTCGTCGATCAGACGGGAGTATTTGACGTAGAAGAAGGTGAAGACGCCCATCCCCACAATCACGCATAGGGCCGCCGCGGCCACCAGGATCCGGCCGACCGGACCCAGCACAAACCGTGCGAGGCCGGCGTTCCGGGGAATCCGCACCTTCACTTCTCTACGGGGTGTTGTTTTCGCCACCTTCATTTATTCTCTCATGTGCGGCCATGTGGGAATGGCACGTTGGAGGCCGTCATTTCACGAACGCGGAATCAATCGGTTGCGGGGGAGGGCTGGGTTGGAATGTGTCCCTCCGGACACGGACTCCGTGTCGGAGCCAAACCGCCCGGCGCGCTATTTCGGGTCGTCCTTGACAATGCTTCCGCAAAGCTCTTCCCAAATATCGCCGGATTGAGGTGTCCACTCCGGTGTTGCCAGGCCGGATATCTGCACTTCGTCGGTGCGCAGTGTGCCGTGACCGTATGGACAGATGTATTCCACGCGCGGGCGGCCGAATTGCAGCATCCGGCCCCAGGAACCGGTCTCCACGGGCATGCGCAGGCGGCGGAGGCAGACACGGCACCGATACCGCTGATCGCGGATGATGAAGAAGACGGCCACGGCCGCGAGCAGGAAGCACGCCATCAGGGCCGCGTTGTTCACCAGCTCCGGGCCTGCATTTTCGAGCGGCGCCAGCAGTTTGGCCCTCTCCGCGTGATCCACCGGGATCATGCGTCCTTTGGGGAGCACCCGGTTCAGCAGCACCAGCAACCCAAAGAGCATCCCGCCGACGGCAGCCAACTTCGCGGCAAAGTACGCCCAGTAGCGCATATCTCTTAGACTACTCCAACGGGGAAATTGTTTCGCGGCCTATTTCCGAAACAGATTTCTGACCATAAACAGCACATTCGCCGGACGCTCGGCCAGGCGGCGCATGTAGTATGGATACCAGGCTTTACCGAACGGAACGTAGAGGCGAAGCCGATAGCCATCCTGGATCAACTTGCGCTGCAGATCGCGGCGGATGCCGTACAGCATCTGGAACTCAAAGGTATCGGGTGAGATCTTCTTTCGGGCGGCATAGCGCTTGGTCTCTTCGATCAGGGCCTCGTCGTGGGTTGCGATGGCGGGGTAGTCTCCGCGTTCCAACAGGAGTTTCATCAGCTCCGCATAGGCGCGGTCCACGTCGGCCTTCTGGGGAAACGCCACCGAAGCCGGTTCCAGATACGCCCCCTTGCAGAGACGCACGCGAATCCCTCTCTCGCACAGGTCTTCAACATCCTTGCGGCTGCGGTACAGATAAGCCTGGATCACCACGCCCACGGCTTTGTGGCGGGCGTGCAGGTCGCGCACCAGATCGAGCGTTCGGTCGGTATACGCGCTGGATTCCATATCTACGCGCACGAAGGAGTTCCAGGCGGCGGCCTGGCTGACGAGTTGTTCCACGTTGGCGCGGCAATCGCCGGCGGACAGATCCAGCCCGAACTGGGTCAGCTTGAGCGAGACGTTGCCGCGGATGCCGGTCTGCTGAATCGCGGTCATGGCGCCGAGATACACGTCCCGCGCCTCGGCGGCTTCCTCAAGGGATGTGACACTTTCGCCCAGATGATCGAGGGTGATGGAAATATTTTCGGAATTGAGATCCCGCCCGACACCGAGGGCCTGGTCGAGGGTTTCGCCCGCCACGAACCTTGTGGCCAGGCGCCGGGCCAGAGACGATGTTTCCATCCATTTTCGAAGGTGTCTCTGGCGCGAGAGAAAGAGCAGGAGGCTGCGCACGAACTACAGACTAACATCCGGCAGGGCGAACTTTGATAGACTGCCGGTTTGGAGACCTTCGACGAACCTGAGATCAAGCCCGGCGAGGTTCGCTGTCCTCGCTGTTTTGGGCTGGATCTGGCGCCTTCCCGCCCACGGGGATTCCGAGACGTAGTGATGCGGTGGTTTGGCCGTGTGCCCCGCCACTGCCGTTTCTGCGAGAAGCGCTTCTTTATTCGGGATACGGGCCCGCGGCCCGGAGGATCTTAGTCATCCTACCCCACCGTGCAAGGTTCCAGGCAGGGCCACGTGGTGCCGCGCAAGACCAGTTCCGTAGGCAGCACCACTTCGGGCAGCGCGGCACATGGGGAGTTCGCCTTCTCGATGGCCATCCGCCCCAACTCCCGCCCCAGTTCGAAGAATGGATTGTGTACCGTGGTCAGCGGCGGACTGGTCACGCGAGCGTCCGGCAGGTCGTCGAATCCCACCACCGAACAATCCTCCGGCACCCGCACGCCTCGGCGGCGCAACTGTTCGAGTACACCGAGCGCCACATGGTCCGATGCCGCGAAAATCGCCGTCGGCCGGATGCCCTGGCGCAGAATCGCCTCGGTGGAAGCGAAGCCGTTGCGAAAGCTGTCCCCCGCCAGTCCCACCGTCTGCGCCATGGGCTCCAGGCGCGCTTCGTTCAACACTGAACAATACGCCTCGTAGCGGTTCGCAAACCAGGGCTGGGAGATGTCCCCGATAAAACAGATGCGGCGGTGCCCCAGCCGCGCCAGGTAACGCACGGCTTCGATGGACCCGGCGCGGTCGTCTGCACGGGCCTGGTCGGCGCCTTCATGCGGCGCCGTTCCGACGAGGTTATTGCGATACAAGACGTAGGGAACTCCAGCCGCGATGGTAGCTTCAATGAGATTGGGGTAATTGGTGCCGGCCAGAATCAGACAATCCGCGATGCCATGCTCTCGCAGAAGCGCGGGCAGACCTAACTCGGCCGCGGGTGTGGAAGCGGCATATTCCAGCCGTTTGAAAACTACGAAGTACCCCAGTTCCTCGCAATATTGCTCGGCCCCCTGCAGCATGCGCGCGTGCATGGGATGCAGAAACTCGCGGTTGCTGAGCACGAAGGTGATGATCGGGCAGGTTTCCCGGGTCGCCCGCCGGCCGTGGTCGCCCCGCACATACCCCAGGTTGCGGACCGCATCCATCACCCGGCGCCGCAGTTCGCTGTCCACGTCCCGCCGGTTGTTCAATACCCGCGATGCCGTGCCCAGCGACACGCCCGCTTTCGTGGCAACGTCCACGATGGTTACTCGCCGTTTATCCTGACCGCCCCGCACGGGAAGAGAATATCACACATGTTTCGGCCATTTCATGAAAATTCGGACCTTCACCGCCGAAACTATTGGGCCGGCATTTTTATGCGGATAAGGTTTCATGAACCTCTCTCTTGTACGACTCTCGCTTCAGCACCGGGAACCGCTACGCCGTAGCGGTTTGCGCACCTTAGAATCAAGCAGTTACAGGTAAAAACCGCTTTTTCGTAGCGGTTTTACCGCCTCAGCCCCAAATATCCCCTACCGTGAATCCCTCCGGGAACGGGTCTTCCGGATCCACCACGTACTGCGCAAAGCCCGTGATCCAGGCTCTTCCGGACAGCGTCGGCGCCACCGCCCGGTATGGCCCCACGCGCGTCTCTTCCATCAGCCGGCCGGTGAACGTTGTGCCCAGTATCCCTTCGTGTACGAAGTCCTGTCCCAACCCCAGTTGCCCCTTCGCGTGAAGCGCCGCCATCTTGGCGCATGTACCCGTACCGCAGGGCGAGCGATCCAGCACCCCGGTCCACGACGACGGCCGATTCCAGTCCAGCGTGCCCGTCGACACCACCACCGTGTTCTTGCGATGCGCTCCCGCGATCGAGGGCGGTCCCGAGATCTGCGCGATGCTGATCCCCGCGATGCCCGGATTCTCAGGATGCGTCACCGGAAGTTGTTCGCGCGCCGCGGCCTTGATCATTTCCGCCACGCGCACAATGTCACGGGCTTCGTCCGGCATCAACCGGAAACCCAGCGGCCCGGCTTCGGCGATTACGTAGAACATCCCGCCGTAGGCCACGTCCACCGTCACCGTGCCCAAGCCGCGGACTTCCACCGGCGCATCCAGGTGAGTCGCGAACGCCGGCACGTTGCGGAACGTAACTTCCTTAACCTTGCCGTTGTGGACCAGCGCCTCCACTTCGATCAGACCCGCGGGCGTGTCCAGCTTCAACCGCGTGATCGGCTCGGACACCGTCACCATTCCGGTTTCGATCAGCACCGTCGCCACGCAGATGGTGTTGGTTCCCGACATCGGCGGGTATTCCACCTGCTCCATGATGACGAAACCCGCATCGGCTTCCGGATTCGACGGCGGCAGAATCAGGTTGCAGTTAGCCGCCGGATACCCGCGCGGCTCGCGCAGCATCCGTTTGCGGATGTGGTCCGCGTGGGTCTCGAGCCAGTTCTTCTTGTCGAACATGGTCCTGCCTGGAACGTCCAGCACGCCCCCGGTGATGACACGCCCCGGTTCGCCGCAGGCATGCGCGTCCACTGCCGTGATCATGGTCGAGAATCGCACACGAGCATTGTACCTGCTAAACTTCAGGAGACTGGAGGGTTACCCCATGAAACGAACCATTCTTGCCGCGACTCTTCTCTTCGCCGGCGCCGCTCTGGCGCAGGATTATAAACTTGGCTCCCAGGTCGGCGATTTCACTGTCCAGGACCTCAAGGGCGCGCCCGTTACCTTCAACCGGATCAAGGGCGACGTCACCGTCGTGGTCTTCATTTCCAAACAGTGTCCCGTTTCCAATGCGTACAACGAACGCATGAAGGCCCTGTATACCGATTACACCCCCAAGGGCGTCCACTTCCTTTTCCTGAACTCCAATAGCACCGAATCGGCCGCTGAAGTGGCGCAGCACGCGCAAGAGCACGCATTCCCGTTCCCCGTCTATAAGGATGCCGACAACCTGGTGGCCGACCATTTCGACGCGCAGTCCACGCCCGAAGTCTATGTCATGGACAAGACCGGAACCATGCGGTACCACGGTTCCATCGACGATTCGCAGCAGGAAGCGCGCATTCAGAACCAGTGGCTGCGCAAAGCGCTGGACGCCATGATCGCCGGCCAGCCAGTGCAGAAATCCGAGACCAAGGCTTTCGGCTGCACCATCAAGCGCGTCCGAAAATCGCTGTGAAGCTGGCCGCGGTCCTATTGAGCGCCACCATGTTATGGCCCGCGGCGCCCAGTCTGGCCCCGATGGACGAGTCCGAATTCGCCCGGACGCTCAAATCCAACGAAGGCAAAATCGTTCTCTTCGATTTCTGGGCCACGTGGTGCGATCCCTGCCGCGCCGAGTTGCCGCACCTCGTCCAGCTTCAGGAGAAGTATCGCGGCCGCGGCTTCGTTCTTCTGACCGTTTCCGCCGACGAGCCGGAATCCGCGGCCGCCGCGCTCGAATTTCTGGAAAAGACGGGTATCCATCCGCCCGCCTACATCAAACAAGTCAAGAACGACGAAGACTTCATTAACTCCATCGATACGAAATGGAGCGGTGCGCTGCCCGCTCTCTTCCTGTACGGCCGCTCCGGCGCCCGCGCCGCCTCATTCTTTGGGGAGACCGACGACGCCGACATCGAAAAAGCCATCGATCGCCTGCTTCAATGATCCGCGCCGCTACCGGTCCCGGCTGATTTCTCGCCGGGACCAGGCACGGAACCGCGCGCGTTAGCAAGCGGCCCGAGCGCGAGAGTTGGTCCGGATCGCCGCTCGGGCCGCTCGCTACCATGCGCGGCTCTGTGCCGGATTCACGGCTGAAAGCTGACGGCTGAGGGCTGACAGCTATAATGATTTGCTGTGACTGCCCACTTGAAACCCATTGTCTGCATTCTTTCCGCCTCGCTTCTCATTGGCCAGGGACGCTTCCAGCCGGGGGTGACTCCGTTCGTTACGGTCGATGCTCCGGTGGTCGTATTGCAACATGTGCGAGTGATCGATGGAACGGGGGCGGCGCCGGCCGAGGACCAGACCGTAGTCATCGATCACGGCAAGATCGCCGCCGTCGGGCCGGCAGCCTCCACGCCTGCTCCGGCCGGGGCACGAACGCTGGATCTTTCGGGGCACACGGTCATTCCGGGCCTGGTGGGCATGCACGAGCACCTGTTCTATCCCTCGGGTTCCGGCATCCCGATCTATACCGAGCAAGCCTTCAGTTTCCCGCGTCTCTACCTGGCCAGCGGCGTCACCGCGGCGCGCACAGCCGGCAGCCTGGAGCCCTATACCGACCTCAATGTGAAGCGGCTGATCGATCGCGGGCGCATGCCCGGGCCGAAGATGTACATTACCGGTCCGTACCTGGAGGGTCCCGGCAGCATCGCCGGCCCGCAGATGCACGAACTTTCGGGTCCCGACGACGCCACGCGCACCGTGGAGTATTGGGCCGCCGAAGGCGCCACGTCGTTCAAAGCCTACATGAACATCACGCGCGCGGAACTGGCCGCGGCCGTGGAAGCCGCCCACAAGCATGGCATCAAGGTGACGGGCCATCTCTGTTCCATCGGCTTCCGGGAGGCCGCGGCCATCGGAATCGATAACCTGGAACACGGCCTGCTGGTGGATACCGAATTCCATCCCGGTAAGCAGCCCGATGTTTGCCCGCCGCAGGGCCTGACGCGCGCCGAACTCGGCCGGCTCGATGTGACCTCCGCCCCTGTGAAGGACATGATTGCCGATCTGGTGTCTCACCACGTGGCCATCACTTCGACGCTGGCGGTTTTTGAAGCGTTCGATGGCGCGCGGCCGCCCGTGGAACAGCGCTTCCTCGACGCCGTCTCGCCGGATGCCGCGGTGAGCTATTTGAGTTCGCGGGCACGCTCCGCGGCCGGCCCGGAATCGGTTTCGGCGCAAGCTCTCAAGAAGGAACTGGCGTTCGAGTACGCATTTGTGAAGGCGGGCGGTCTGTTGATGGCGGGCGCCGACCCCACCGGGAACGGCGGCGCGCTCGCCGGATTCGCCGACCAGCGCAATATCGAACTGCTGGTGGAGGGCGGATTCACTCCCGTGGAAGCCATCCGGATTGCCACCTCTAACGGCGCGAAGTTCCTGGGTGAACTCGACCGGTTCGGCACGGTCGCGCCCGGTAAACAGGCCGACCTGATCGTCATCGACGGCAACCCCGCCGCGCGCATTGCCGATATCCACAAGATCAAGCTGGTCTTCAAGGACGGGGCCGGCTACGATCCCGCCAAATTGCTGGATTCCATTAAGGGTTCGGCCGGAATTCATTAACCCGGCAAAATGCGCCGCCCGGTTATTACAAAACTGCTGTATACTCGTTGAATCGAAAACGGTCCTCGCTAGACCGGTGGATGCCGCGGCAACTGCCGCACTAGAACAGGGGGCTTACCATGACTTCGCCGAAGCAACGGGTCCTTCGCCCGCGCTGGCTGATTTCCCTATTGGCGCTCGCATTCTGCGTGCCGTCTCAAGCGCAACAGGTTCTCGGTGCGATAACCGGAACCGTCGAGGACGCTTTAGGCGCCGCCGTGGGCGATGCCACCGTCGACGCGCGTAGCGTCGACACAAACCTGAAGGTGACGGAGCATTCGCAGTCCAACGGTTCTTACACGATTTCCAATCTTCCGATCGGGACCTACGTGTTGACCTTCGCGAAGGCCGGATTTGAGACCGAAAGCCATACCAAGGTTCTGGTCCAGGGAGATCGGACCACCACCGTCAACGGAAGTCTAAAGGTCGGCGCGGTCAGCACCACCGTGGAGGTTACCGCCAGTTCGCAGATGAACCAGGTGGATACCACCAACGGCTACGTGGTCGATCAGTTGACCATCCAGGACACGCCGCTGGGCACCGGAAGCTTCACGCAACTGGCCATTTTGACACCGGGTGTCCACGCCGATTTTCTGGGTGGCGGGGGCTCCAACACGGGCTTGGGAAACCAGGCGATTTATGCGAACGGCCAGCGCGATACCAGCAACAGCTTTTCGCTGAACGGCGTGAATACCAACAATCTGTTTAATGGGAACTCCACCAGCCAGGTCGGTGAGAATCGCTTCATCCTCAACACCGGCGAGAATTTCGGAGTGGGCGGATCGGCTCAGACCAGCACTTCGGTCTACGGCGCCATCGGCCAAGCCCTCCCCACTCCAGCTCCCGAAACCATCCAGGAAATCAGCGTGAATGCGGCCATGTACGATGCGTCGCAGGGAGCCAACAGTGGCGCACACATTGGCGTGATCACGAAATCGGGCACCAACAATCTTCACGGCGAGGTCTATGAACATTTTCAGAACAGCGACATGAACGCCGCGCCGTTCTTCTACAACGCCTCTCCGGCGATTTTGACCAAGGTGCCGTTCCTGAACCGTAACGCGTTCGGCGCTGTCCTGGGCGGCCCGATCAAGAAGGATAAGCTGTTCTATTTCGCCTCCTACCAGGGAGTCCGCATCGCGGATGGGCAATCCTCCACCGTGGGCGCGTATGTCCCGATCAGTCTCACCAATGACCGCAGCGTGACCGGAATCATCACGGCCGAGCAAGGGCAAGGCACCACCGTCACTGCGAGCCAGATCAATCCGGTGGCGCTGGCGATCCTTCAGGCGAAACTCCCCAACGGAAACTATCTGATCCCGACTGCGACGGTGACCAACGTGGCCACCGCCAAGCAACTCGGCTACGACGCCTTGCAGCAAGGCCCGAATACGCAGGCGCAGGTGAATCAAGGCAGCGGCAACGTCGACTACCTGATCAGCGGTAAGGATCGTCTGGCGGCCAAGTATTATATCCAGAGCGACCCGACCACCACTCCGTTCGCGGCCGTCACCCAGGGTCTTGGTTTTCCGCAAACGCTTCAGTCGGGCAGCCAGGTCGTCTCGTTCGACAACACCGTGATTCTGTCTCCCTCAATGACGTGGCAACAGCGCGTCGGCTTCACCCGCATGCAGGCCTATTCGGGGACCACCGATGGTTTCACGCCCGGCGATTTCGGAATCAACCTTCCGGGCGGCGCGGAGTTTCCGGAAATCACGTTTGCCAAGGCCGATGCGACCCTGAGCGGCACATTCACTTTCGGCGCCAACCCCAGTTTCGGCAATGCCGGAATGTACCAGAATCAGTTCGAGTACGCCACTACGTTGCGATGGATCAAGGGGCGTCACTCGCTAAGTTTCGGCGCCAACCTGGACCAGACGCAGCTTAACATTATCAATAACAATACGAACAGCGACATCATCGCTTTCAGCAGCTTCACCAACTTCCTCGAAGGCGTCGTCCGTACCGGAACCAAATCGCTTGCCTTTATCGGATCCGGCGACCGCTATTACAGGTCCGATACCGCGGGAGCCTTCGTCAACGACAATTACAAGGTACGGAGCAACCTGACTCTGACGCTGGGCTTGCGCTGGGACTTTGACGGCCCGCTGAGCGAAAAGTATGGCCGGCTGACCGGCTTTAATTCGAACGATTACTCCTACAACGCGGCCACCGACACCATCACCGGCTCCGGCCTTGAGATCGCCGGGAACAATCCGACCATGGCCACCGCGGGCGCCAGCAATTCAATGATGAACCAGCGGCAGTGGGGGTTCGCCCCACGTATCGGCGTGGCGTGGAGCCCGGCGAAGAAACTGACCGTGCGCGCCGGAGCCGGCATTTATTACGATCGCGGAGAGCTGTTCAGCTATCTTTCCGCGGGCGCCGGTGGCGGCTTCAGCGGTCCGTTTGGCGTCACTCTGTCGCCTCCGTTTGTGAGTGAGGTCACAGGCAGCTCCGCTTCCACCTTCGCGAACCCGTTCCCCTCCGCCGGCGCGGCGATTCCGGGCAGTCCGGCGGCGTTTCTGGCGCAGCTTCCGAATTTGGCCGACACCGCCAAGCAAGTGAATCCGGCCGGAAATCTCTACGGACCGTTCATTTTCAGCGGGTACGATATCAACAACAAATTGCCGTACAGCGAGAACTGGACGATCGATCTGCAGTATCAACTGAGCAACACCTGGCTGGTGAAAGCGGGCTACGTGGGGAATCATGGCCAGCACCTGGTGGTTCCGGTTACGTTTAATGAGCCCCTGATCGCCACGCCTTCCAATCCCGTCAACGGCCAGACCTCCTCCTACGGGTTCAATTACCCCAGCACGAACACTCTCACGCCGATCGAAACTCTGGAGGGCGGCAACACCGGCATCCGGGTTCCTTACCTCGGCTACAGCGCCAATTCCGTGATCTACAAGGCCGAGGGAATTTCGAACTACCACGCGCTTCAGCTTCAGATCCTCAAACGGCTATCCAACGGGTTGCTGCTCACGGCCAGCTACACCTGGTCGCACGGCCTTGACGACCAAAGCGGCGCCGGCCTTTTCTACACCGGCAACGATCCGTTGAATCTCAAGTCCGGGTATGGCTCGTCGGATTTCGACCAGACTCACGTGTTCCTGGTCAACTTCAGCTACGCCGCACCGGCCATTCAGAAATTCAAAGGGAACAAGGCCCTCAACGGAGCCCTGAACGGCTGGACCATCGGCGGGCAGATCACCGCGCAGAGCGGTCAGCCCTACAGCGTGTACGATTACTCGGGTTCCCAGGCGAGTCTGTACTTCTCGAGCGAAGATGAGATCACCAATCCGATTGTTCCGCTGGCGCCGGGCGTGACCGCGAAACAAGCTCAGTTGCAGGGGACCACCGGCGTGAATGCCGGGAAGCCGGTTTTGAACGCAGCCGACTTTCTGCCGCAATTGCTGGCTCCCGGCCAGGACGGCGTTCCGGCCGGGGACACCGGCGAATCGGTTTTCGGCAATAGCGGCCGGAACCTGTTTCGCGGCCCGTTCGGCGTCCGTGTCGATACCTCGCTCGGCAAACAGTTCCAGTTGACTGAGCGGGTCAACTTGCGCTTCAGTTTTGAAGCCTTCAACCTGTTCAATCACCCGAATTTCGACACCCCGAATAACGACGTCTCGTTCTATCCGAACTTCGATCCGCCGGCCACCATCCCGCCGACGGGCAGCCTGGGCATCATCCAACACACCATTGGAAGCCCGCGGTTCTTACAGATCTCAATGCATCTGAGATTCTAGGCAGCCACGCTCGAAACGGCCGGGGTGGGATAATTCGAACAGACCGTCGTGGCTCTTTACGTCAATACGTTCTTCGAAAAACGCGTGGAACAACTGTTTGACCTGGCAGGACGGGTGGAAGCGGCATTCGCCGCCGCCGCGCTCGAATACCGGGTGATTGGCGGTTTGGCGGTTTATCTCTACGTGGAAGAAGCCGAACCGGATGCCGGACGCCTCACGCGGGATATCGATATCGTGGTGCGCCGTGAAGATCTGGACCGGATTGCGCGGGCGGTTGAGCCTTTCGGGATGGAGTATCGGCATGTCGCGGGGGTCGACATGCTGGTACAGACGGGCACAGCCTCGGCCCGGCGAGCGGTCCATATGGTTTTCACGGGTGAGAAGGTGCGGGCGAACTATCCGGAACCGGTCCCGCCCCTGGGGCCTTCACGGACGCCTCATGGCATTCGCCTGATTCCCCTGGCGGACCTGGTCCGCATGAAACTCACCAGCTTCCGCTCGCAAGACGAAACCCACCTGAAAGACCTCGACGAAGCCGGCCTGATCGCGCCTGAGAGTGAGACCGGCCTGCCCGCAACGTTGCGTGTTCGGCTCGCGCAGGTTCGAGCGCGCGAGTAGGCTCCATCCTCGACGTATCGGTAAACTCACCGATCAGTCACGAAAGCGTAATAACCCGCTTGTTATCGTTGTCCTCAGGGGAAATCTCGAATTTGGATCCGCCGCCTAAACTCGGCGTAACACATTGATCACATTGACGTTTATGCGTTTCCGGCAGTTAACAGGCAAAAACTCGGTCGAAAAGCAATCGGATTGTTACAAAACTACTGTATACTCGGGAAATCGCATGTAAAGCGGTCTCGCAAACCGCTCGATCAGGGTCTTTTCGTAACGATACTTTTGGGAGGCTTTTCTCGATGAAAATGAAGTATTTTGCAGCGCTATGGCTGTTTGTATCGGCGCCCCTGCTGGCCCAAATCGGCGGCGTGGCTGGAATCTCCGGCTCCGTGCACGATGCCACGGGAGCCGTGGTCCCTAATGCCAAGGTTGTGATCTCCAGCGTGAGCCAGGGTGAAATCCGCTCGGTCACCACCAATGACGCCGGTGCATTCGCGGCGCCGGCTCTCACTCCCGGCTCGGGCTACAAAGTTACCGTGTCGTCCCCCGGGTTTAACACATATGAAGCAGGGAATCTGGTTCTGGCGGTTGGCCAGAATCTGGATCTCAATGTCGCGCTAGCCGTCGGCACCAGCACCTTGCAAGTGGATGTCACCGCTACCGCGGCCTTGGTCGACGATACCAAGAGCGACGTCTCCACGGTTGTCGATAACCAGCAAATCCAGGAACTGCCGGTCAACGGACGGCGCGTCGATTCCTTCGTGCTGCTCACCCCGGGGGTGACTAACGACGCTACTTTCGGATTACTGAGTTTTCGCGGTGTGGCTGGAAACAATTCCTTCCTGATCGATGGCAACGATAACACCGAACAGTTCTACGACGAAAACGCCGGGCGCACGCGCATTCAATCGCAGATTTCCCAAGACGCCGTGCAGGAGTTCCAGGTGGTTTCCGACGACTATTCCGCGGAATACGGGCGCGCCATGGGCGGCGTGGTCAACACCGTAACCAAGAGCGGCAGCAACCAATTTCACGGAACTGGTTTTTACTACTTCCGCAGCACCGGGTTCGACGCCCGCGATACCTTCGCGGCTTTCAACCCCTCCGAAAAGCGCGTCGAGGGCGGCGCTACGGTTGGCGGCAAACTCGTGAAGGACAAGCTGTTTTTCCTGCTCAATTTCGACCTCACCCATCGCCTGTTTCCGCTGGTGGATAGCTACGTCAAAGCCAACGTGATCAACCCCGCGACCGATCTTTGGGTAACCAGCGGAACAGCGGCATGCGGCTCTCCCGCGACTCCCGCGCAGTGCGCGGCCATCAACGCCCTTCTGCCGCGCTTCTTCGGCCAGATTCCGCGAACCGACGACAACGATCTCGGTTTCGGCCGGCTCGATTATCACATGTCCGACAAGAACACCCTCACGGCGGAATTCAATATGCTGCGCTGGCTATCGCCCAACGGTATTCAGACCGGTCTCAGCTCCACCTCGGGCGCCGGCATCACTGGCAACGGAGACGATTCCGTGCGCGTGCGCAACGGCAAACTCTCCTGGACTTTCGTCCCCAACAGCAGCTTCGTGAACACCTTCCGCTTCGGCATCGATAGCGACCGCCAGGCCGACTCCTTCGACCAGGCCGAACTCGGAGGCGGTCTCGGCTATCTCGACGTTGCCGTCGACGGTGTCCAGCTTGGACCGGCCACCTACCTGCCGCGCGTCGAACCCTCCGAAACCCGCTTCGAATTCGCCGATGACGCCAACCTTGTAAAGGGCAACCACACCATCAAGTTCGGCTTCGGCTTCTACACCACCGAGGACTACAACTATTACATCAGCAATGCCTTCGGTTCCTACACGTACGCCACGCCCACGACGTTCGCTTTGGATTACAGCGGCAACACCACGGGAGCCAAGAACTGGACCGGCTATTCCCAGACCTTCGGCAACCCGATTGCCGATTACCGCATCAATGAGCTGGCGTGGTACGTCCTGGATCAATGGAGGCCATCGGCGAAGCTCACTATCAATCTGGGCGTCCGCTACGATAAGTCGCTCAGCATGAACTTCCCCGTCGTCAATCCGGACTGGCCGCAAACCGGCTACATCCATACGCCGAGCAGCAACTTCTCTCCGCGTGCCGGACTGGCCTACCATCTCACCGATAAGACTGTGGTGCGAGCCGGATTCGGCCTGTTTTATGCGCGTCTGTTGGGCGGATTGATCGACGATCTCTGGACCACCAACGGCATCTATCAAATTGCCGACTCGTTAAGCAACAGCAACCCCACTCAGCTCGCCGCCGGACCGGTGTTTCCCAATGCCCTGGCCGCGGCTCCCACCGGCGCCACCGTCGGCGCGTCCACCATCCAGTTCGCGGCGCCCAATCTGAAAACCCCGTATTCGGCCCAGGGAAACGTGACTCTGGAACGCCAGCTCACCAAAGATATGGTGCTCAGCACTTCCGTCATCGCCAGTCGCGGCATTCATCTCATGGGCGCGGTCGATTTGAACGCTCCAACGCCCACCTCCACCTATACCTATACGGTCAACAATGCCAGCGGCGCCCCGGCCTCCACCTTCACCGTCCCGCTCTATTTGTCGGCCCGCCCCAACACGAAATATGGCGCCGTAATCGAAGATACCAACGGCGTGGACAGCGTCTATGACGCCCTGGCTGTCACCCTGACCAAGCGGTTTACGCACGGCATCCAGATGCTGGCCTCTTACACCTGGTCGCATGAGATCGATGACGGCCAGGAACAAGCCTCCAACGCCATTTTCTTCAGCACCCTCACCACCACTTACAACGGCAACAATTCGTTCGAAAGGGGCAACGGCTGGTTGGATCAGCGGAATCGGTTCGTGTACTCGTTTGTCTGGGCCCCCAGAGTTCGGTCGAGCAACGCTTTCGTCAAAGCCGTCGTCGACAACTGGGAGCTCTCCAGCATTACCACTCTGGCCTCTGGCCGTCCCTATTCCAGCCCCTCCATCAGCGTCAGCAGTTCGCTCGCGGCCTGCGGCAGCACGGGAACGTCGGCATGCATACCCGGCAGCGTCGGCCTTCTGTCAACCTCCTACGTCGACGGCTTTGCCGGCAACTCGCGGGCGCCGTTCCTGCCGGCGAACACCATTGCGACGCCGGCCTCCTACCGCGCCGACGCCCGCGTCAGCAAGTTCATTCCCATCCAGATCAAGGATCGGGAAACCAAGCTGTCGCTCAACTTCGAAATGTTCAACGTAAGCAATTCCTGGTCGCCCACCGCCATGTCCAGCACGGAGTACACGGCCACCAAAGGAGTGCTCTCGCTCAACCCCGGCGGCTATGGAATCGGCACGGCCGATGGCGGCTTCCCCGATGGTACCCAGGCCCGCCGCATGCAGATCAGCGCCCGTTTCACTTTCTAGGGTTCGGGTAACCCGCATACGGAGGGGCAGACGACGCAATCGGTCGTCTGCCCCTCTTTTTTTGGCCACGGAACGGCGGGCGTAAACAAGTGGCCCGGGCGAAGGAAGGTGCAAACCCTAACCCCGGCTCCCGCGCGCGAATTCACGTTTCCGATGGCTGACGGCTTTCGCTTGCGCTAGTCTGAGAGGGTGAAACGCCGAAAGTTCTTGCAGACCTGCGCTGCCGGCGCACTGACCTTAGGGGTAGACGCCCGCCTCCCCGCGCAATCCACCCCCGCCGCGACACTCGAAGACGCCTTCCGCAATCCGCCCTCCACCGCGCTGGCGCGCACGTGGTGGCACTGGATGAACGGGAATATCTCGGAGATCGGGATCACCCGCGACCTGGAGGCCATGAAGCGCGTGGGCTGCGGCGGCTTCCAGATTTTCCAGGTAGGCACGGGCATCCCCAAAGGTCCGGTGGAGTACGGCAGTCCCCAACACATCGCGCTGCTGCAACATGCGGCCCGCGAGGCCGGCCGTCTGGGGTTGGAATTCGCCATGCACAATTGTCCGGGCTGGTCGTCGTCCGGCGGCCCGTGGATTACGCCGGAACTGTCCATGCAGGCGCTCACGTGGTCGGAAACGCTCGCGGCGGGTGGGCAGCGGCTCAACATTACGCTCCAGCAGCCGCCGGCGCGGCGGGACTACTATCGCGATGTGATGGTGCTGGCGTTTCCAGCGGGGCCGGGCGAAGAGGCGCGGCCCACGGTCAAGCAATTAGGAGTGGATAGCCCGGCCTATTTTTTGGAATTCGCCGAGCCCATCGAAGCACGGTCGGTCACGGTGTATTGGCAGCCGGACGGCCAGACCGCCATGCCCGCCAGCGGCCGTCTCGGAACCGCCGCGGTTTCCGATGACGGAGTGACGTACCGCAAGCTGGCGGATCTCATCGCCGTGCCGCGGGGGCGCGTCAGCCCCTTGGCCTATCCGCTGACGGCCAGCTTTCCGGCGACGCGCGCCAGGTTTTTCCAGTTCACGGCGGCACAGCCGATGCGCGTGACAGAGGTCCGCTTCTCATCTGCGTCGCGCATCGCCAATTGGATCGGCAAGGCGAGCTTCGGCGGCCGCGCCACTGCATCGGCGGCGATGGATGCGATGGATGCGATGGATGCTGGCGGCCCTTCCGTGGCTGCGGCCTCCGTCGTCGACATCACGCCCTTCATGGATGCCCAGGGACGCTTGGACTGGACGGCGCCAGCGGGAAACTGGACGGTCTTGCGGATCGGACAAACCACCACCGGCGCGATCAACAGCCCCGGTCCCGATGGCGGCGTCGGTCTGGAGTGCGACAAGTTCAATAAGGAAGCGTACGAATTCCACTTCGCCCAGTTCTTCGGAAAACTCTTCCCCGTGATCGAACCGCTGGCCGCGAAGGGCCTGGCGGGCGCGACCATCGACAGCTACGAAACCGGCTTGCAGAACTGGACCGCCAAATTTCCCGAGGAGTTCCGCCAACGCCGCGGCTACGACCTGAAACCGTACATGCCGGCCATGTTCGGGCGCGTGGTCGGGTCGCCCGGGATCTCCGACCGCTTCCTGTGGGACATCCGCAAGACGCAGGCCGAACTGATGCAGGAAAACTACTACGGCGCATTTCAGGAGCAGTGCCACAAGCACGGCATGAAGGCGTTCATCGAGCCATACGATCCAGGCAATTTCGATGAGGAGCCCACCGGGCAGTACGCCGACATGGTGATGGGCGAATTCTGGCTGGGACAGCCCAACCAGCACAGCATCAAGCTGGTGGCGTCCGTGGGTCACATTTACGACAAGAAGATCATTGGCGCGGAGAGTTTCACCGGTTCGTCGAAGTGGCAGGAGCATCCCTACTGCATGAAGACCACCGGCGACTTCATGTACACCCAGGGTCTAAATCAGTTCGTGTTCCACCGCTATTGCCACCAACCGCATCCCGACGCGAAACCAGGCATGACCATGGGTCCATGGGGCTGGTTCTTCGACCGCACCAATACGTGGTTCGAGAAGTCGTCGGGTTGGCTGAAGGGCTACGTGGCGCGGTCGCAGAGCATGCTGAGGCAAGGCGTCTTCGTGGCCGACATCTTATATTTCACAGGCGAGGATTCGCCGCAGATTACGCCGGCTCTGGCGCAACTCGATCCGCCGCCGCCCAAGGGATACGACTGGGACACCATCGACGCCGCCGCCATCGAGAAGCTCGTGAAGATTGTCGAGGGGCGGATCGCGCTGCCGGGCGGGCAGACGTACAGCGTGCTGGTGCTCCGTCCGGCGGCCAAGCTAACTCTGCCGCTGCTGCGGAAGATCCGCGATCTGGTGAACCAGGGGATGAAGCTGGTGGTGTCCTCCCGGCCGGAGCAAACTCCGGGGCTGACGGATTATCCGAACTGCGATGCGGAAGTGAAGCGGATCGCCGATGAGGTGTGGGGGAATCTGAACGGGACGTCGGTGACCGGTCGGGTTTTCGGTAAGGGTGTGGTGAGCTGGGGCCGTCCCTTCGAGGAGATTCTGGACCAGCCGGACTTCACGTTCAGCGCCAAGTACGTGGACCCGCCCATTCACTGGATCCACCGGCAAGCCGGAGACGCCGACATTTATTTCATAGCCAATCGGGGGAGGCAGTCCGAGGATCTGCTGTGTGAATTCCGGGTACGTGGCAAACAGCCGGAGTTCTGGGACGCTGCCACCGGCGAACTCGCAAAGGCGCCGGTCTTTAGCTGGCGGGAGCCGATCGACGCAACGGCCAATTACGGGACCACGATTCCACTTCGGCTGGAGCCGGCGGGATCGAGGTTCGTCGTATTCCGGCCGGCGGACCAGGACCGGGGCGTGGCCCTAATCGATGTTTTCCGATATCACGCGGCGGTTGCTCCGCCTACGCCCCCTGCTCGGGCGAATCAAATCACGGACAACTTCGCGATCGGCGTGTGGGTCAAGCCGGATATGGACATGGGAATTCCGCCGGCCGGAGCCGTCGCGCCCGGAGTGGGCGCCTCCAGCGGCATGATCAATCCGACGTTCGTTTTCTATCCTCAGGCGCAGCCTGCCGATCACGCAGCGTGTGGTCTTGCCGTGGCGCGCAACGGACTCGCTCTGTATGAGCGCACTACCGGGAACCCCGTCCCGGTGGCTGTCGCGCGCGTGCCGCTGGCAGGCTGGACCCACGTCGCCGTGGTCTATCGGGACGGTGTACCGTCGTTATATGCCGGTGGGAAGCAGGTAGGACAAGGAGAGAAATCGAAGTGGACTGTGCATCCCGGCCTGGGCGGCGCGCGAGATGCTCCCATGGATTTCATGGGGCAGAAAACGCCGCTGGAGTTGATCGAGGGCGCCGTTGATGAAAGCCGCATTCGGCAACTCGCGGCGTCGAAACTTCCGGATCCCGAGGAGCCACCGGCATTCGAACCGGCCAGCGGCGTGAAAGCGGGACTACTGTTCTGGCAGGACGGGGACTATCCCATGGGTCCCAAGCCGATGCACATCTCCGGTATCCCCAAGCCCACTCTCATCCCCGGCCCCTGGACCGTAACATTTCCGCCGAACCTGGGAGCCCCATCCCAGATCACCCTGCCCGAGCTGAAATCCCTGCACCGGCACGATCGGGATGGCGTGAAGTACTTCTCGGGCGCCGCGACGTACACTACGCGCTTCCAAGTCGCCTCCGATGCCACAGCGGGCGGCAAGCGCCTGTACCTCGATCTGGGACGCGTCGAAGTGATCGCCGACGTGAAAGTGAACGGCAGGCCCGCCGGCAATCTCTGGAAGTCTCCCTACCGCACCGAAATCACCGCCCTCGTCAATCCGGGCGAAAATCAGCTCGAAATCGAAGTCGTCAATCTCTGGCCGAACCGGCTGATCGGCGATGAGCAACAGCCGGCGGAATACGAATATGCCGGGGAAACAGGCGCGATCAAAGCCATCCCCGATTGGTACACGCAAGGCAAGCCGAAGCCGCCCGGCCCGCGCGTGGCGTTCGCGACGTGGAAATGGTTCAGCAAAGACGATCCGCTGCTGGAATCGGGACTGTTGGGGCCGGTGAAACTGCGAACAGCCATCCGGCGGGATGTGGAGTAGCGCTTACGCCGCCGATTTGAACTTGCGCACGCGTACAGCAGCCCGTGGCGCACGCTGGTACCCCGGCGGTGTCAACGGTATTTTTATCGCCTCTTATTGACGTATATCGATACCACCGGGCCTCGCATAAGGTACAATGTCCCGTACGATATCGGAGTCGGCCCACGCAACGGAGATGTGCTTCTAGTCCCCCCGCTTCGATTTGACTTGGTACTATTAGAACTCTACAATTAAGCTGGACCAAAGCGGAACGTATATGTCTGATAACAATGCCGCGGCGAACGGCCCCTCATCCGGAACGGGTGTCCCGATGAGTTCCAAAATCCGGATCGTGGTAGCCGACGATCATCCGATTTTCCGGGATGGCCTCTGCAAGCTGCTAGCGCTGGAAGAGGATTTCGAGGTAGTTGCCCAAGCTTCGGACGGGCGCCAGGTTCTCGATGTATTGCAGCAATTCGAACCGGATGTTCTTCTGCTCGATCTCAAGATGCCCGGTCTGGATGGCTTGGCTACGCTACAGCGGCTGCAAGCCGCCAAGAACAAGACCCGCGTCATCGTCCTGACCGCTTCCGACGATAAGAATGAATTTGTTCAGGCTATGAAGTTGGGTACTTCTGGTATTGTTCTGAAGCAGACGGCCACGGAGTTGTTGATCAAGAGCATCCGCAAAGTTCACGCCGGGGAGATCTGGCTGGATTCCCACACTACCGCCGCGGTCATCCGGCAATTTGTGGCCGCCGAAGAAGCGCCGCCGCCGCCCCAGGCCGTGCAGGGCCGGGATCGCGAACGGTCGCCGCTCAGCCAGCGCGAGCGCGAAATCGTGGCGCTGGTCGCGCAGGGTTTCAAGAACAAGGAAATGGCCGAGAAGATGTTCATCAGTGAGCAGACGGTCAAAAATCATCTGCACAATATCTTCGACAAGCTGGGTGTTTCCGATCGCCTGGAACTGGCGCTGTACGCCATCCACAATAATCTGCACACCGGGCGATAGCGGACCGCTCGGTACCGCGCTACACCGGCCCGGATGTCATACTGGACGCCTGCGCCACTCCATACTCCTTCAATTTGTTGTGCAGCGTCTTCAGGCTGATCCCCAGGATCACAGCGGCCCGGGTCTTATTGTTGTGGGTATGTTCCAGTGTGCGCAGGATGAGGCCCTTTTCGGCCTCTTCCACGGTGGTCCCCACGCTGAACCGCACCGCGCCGGCTTCATCGGCCGCGGCGGCAGGAGCCCCCATTGGCGTGGCGGGCACGTGTCCCGCACGGCCCTGCAGGAAGGCGGGCAGGTGGCGCACTTCGATGCTGCCTTCGCCCGCCAGAATCACGGCCCGTTCCAGAACGTTGCGCAGTTCGCGAACGTTGCCCGGCCAGTCGTGGCATTCGAAAGCGTCTAACACTTCCCTGGACATGGCGGTCACGCGGCACTCGTGCTTCCGATTGAGGTCGACGAGGAGGGATTCCGCCATCGTCCCGATATCGCTTTTTCTGTCGCGCAGCGGCGGCAGGTGGATGTGGAACACGTTCAGGCGGTAGTACAGATCTTCCCGCAGACGTCCGCCGCTAACGGCTTCCTCGGGGATCTTATTGGTGGCGGCGATCACGCGAACGTCCAGCTCGAATTCCGTCTTCCCGCCCAGCCGGCGCACCTTGGAATCCTCCAGAATACGAAGCAGCTTGGCCTGGGTCTGCATCGGCATCTCCCCGATCTCGTCGAGCAGCAGGGTGCCGTGTTGGGCCAGTTCGAAGCAGCCCGCGCGACGCTCGGACGCCCCCGTGAACGATCCTTTCTCGTGGCCGAACAGTTCGCTTTCGATGAGCGTCTCGGGCAGGGCCGCGCAGTTGATGGCCACGAACGGACCCTGACGGCGCTGGCTGAGCGAGTGAACCGTGCGCGCCACCAGTTCCTTCCCGGTCCCGCTCTCGCCGGTGATGAGCACGCACGCCTTGGTTGGGCCGGCCTGCTGCAAAAGAGAGAAAATCTCCTGCATCCGCGGCGATGTGCCCACCATTTCGCCCAGCGCGCCCTTATACCCGAGCTGTCGCTCCAGGATGCGTTTTTCGGCGCGCAATCCGGCGACGCTGGCCGCGCGCCGTATGAGCGTCTGCATCGCGCCCGCCTGGATGGGCTTTTCGAGGAACCAGAAAGCGTCCAACTCGTGCACCACTTTTACCGCCGTTTCCACATTGCCGTATGCCGTCACGACAATGGTGGGCGGCATCTCGCCGGATTCGCGCATCCGCTCCAGGAATGCGAAGCCATCCATCCCGGGCATGTTGAGATCGGTGACGATGACGTCCACCGGCGTCTCGGCAAGCTTTTCCAGCGCTTCCTTGCCGTCGGCCGCCGTGAAGGGGGTCATACCCCAGGAGGAGATCATGGCCGCCAGTCCGCTCCGCTGGCTAGCTTCGTCGTCGACAATCAGAACTTTGAGGGGCTGGTCCAAAAGGGTGACTCCATTGACCATTATGCGGCATTCGCGGGAAGCCGTTAGCCGTTTTGGTATTATGAGAACTAATTCTTGGTACGGAACGTCCAAAAGATAGGTCTCTGAAGTGCTAGAGAGCGGGCGAGGGAAGACTGTGTTGACGCTGGTTCACCAGGTTCGGCGGCGCCTTTTCGGCAATGACCTTCTCGCGCAGGGGGCCAATGCATCCAGCGCCGCGCTTTTCGTTCTGATTCTGCTGCTTCTGCTCGGAACACAAGTACTGAGCTGGTATTGGATTGTGCTGGTTCCCGCACTGGCCGCCGCCGCCGGTCTGTTCCGCGCGCGCCGCCGCATGCCTGCGCCGTACGCCGTTGCACAGATGGTGGACGCGCGTATGGGGCTTGCCGATACACTTTCAACCGCCCTGTATTTCAGCCAGGCGCCGGAAGGGCCGGGCGAAATGGCGCCCAGCGTGCGGCGTCATCAGCACGAGCAGGCGGAGCGTCTGGCGGCCACCGTGGATGCACGCCGTGCGGCGCCATACTCGGTGCCGCGAACCATTTACCTGGTGGCGGCCCTGGCCCTGGTGGCTTCCACCCTGTTCGCGGTGCGCTACGGCCTCAATCGGAAGCTGGATCTCAAACCGCCACTGGCCAGCATGCTGCAACAACAGTTCGGCTGGAATCAGAAGAAGGATCCGGCGCGCGCCAATCGGCGGAAGGCGGCTCCGAAGCCGGGAGATCCCGAGGACGCTCCGGACGCCGGGCAGGTTCCGGACCAGAAAGGCGCGGCGCAGCCGGACCCCACCGGCGGCAATGAGCAGGCCGCCGCGGACCCGGGAAACACGGACCAGAAAGGCGGCGTCGCGGATAAGAAGAAGTCCGATAGCCCCGCCAATGGAGCCGGCGAAGATCAGGAAGCGCAAGCCGAAAAGGGCAACGACTCACAAGGGAACGACTCCGCCAACGCAACCCCGCAAAATGGGAAAGGGGATCAATCGCAATCCGGCGGCAAGCAGGACTCCAATAACGCCGGCGACAACTCGAGCTGGATGAACAAACTCAAAGATGCGTTCCAGAATCTGATGTCGCGCGCTAATCCGCAAAAGGGCGGCCAGGGCCAGGATCCCAGCAACCAGGACAAGCAGCAGGGCAAAGGCCAGCAGAGTGCCGGGAAGCAGCAATCCGGTAAGGACTCCCAGCCTTCGGGCGACCAGGCCGGCGATGCGCAGGATGGCCAGTCGGGCGAAGATGGCAAGAGTCAGCAGGACCCCGACGGCAAGAGCGCCGGCAAGAACGAAGGCCAGCAGAGCAGCAAGCAGCCGGGCAGCGGAATCGGCAGCCAGGATGGCGACAAGAGTATCAAACAGGCGCAGCAGCTTGAGGCCATGGGGAAGTTGAGCGAGCTCTACGGCAAGCGCGCGGCCTCCATCACTGGAGAAGCCACCGTGGAAGTGCAGTCCACCAGCCAGCAACTGCGAACCCAATACGTGCAACGCGGCGCGCAGCATTCACAAAGCGGAGCCGAGATCGACCGCGACGTGATTCCCCTGGCGCTGCAAGGCTACGTGGAACGGTATTTCGAGCAGATGCGCAAGCAGGCGCCGCCCGCGCCCGCCGGAACCAAAGCGGGAGCGGCCAAAACCGCGGCCCCGGCAGCTCCAGCCGACAAGAAACAGTAAGGGTCGTCGTGAAATAACTGTTCCCAATGTGGGGCAGGCAATCCTGCCGCAGGTAAATAGCGCGCTCTCAGGGATGAAGGATCGATGCCAAAAGCCCCGCGGGACGATGTCCTCCACATGCCGGATCTGGTTCCCGTTTCCGCGGCGTTGCTTGCCCTGATTCGGGACTTGGCCGGAGCCGGCTACTCCGCGCTCATCGTGGGCGGAGCAGTGCGGGATGCGCTGCTCGGGGTCGCTCCCAAGGACATCGATGCCGAGGTGTACGCAATCACTTACGAACAACTGTCCGGCTTCCTCGGCCGGCGGGGCCGCGTAGACCTGGTCGGACGAAGCTTCGGAGTCGTGAAGTTCACCCACGAAGATGGAAACCAATGGGACTTCAGCGTGCCCCGGCGCGATAACAAGATCGGCATCGGCCATCGCGACTTTCTCTCCACGTTCGATGCAGGCATTTCCCCCCGGGAAGCGGCCTCGCGCCGCGACTTCACGATGAATGCGCTGGCCTACGATCCGCTCAGTGGCGAACTGCACGATTACTTCGGCGGCAGACCCGACCTGGAAAACCGGACGCTTCGGGCCACCAGTTCCGCTTTCAGTGAAGACCCCCTTCGGGTCTTGAGGGGAATGCAGTTTGTCTGCCGCTTCGATATGACCCTGGACCCGGCGACCGCGGAGATGTGCCGCGCCATCGCGGATCAGTTCGGGACCTTGCCCAAGGAACGAATATGCGAGGAGTTCACCAAGTGGGCGGCGAAATCGAGCCACCCGGGAAAGATCGTTGAATATCTCGACACCGTCGGCTGGCTCGCGCACTTTCCGCTGTTGGAGCGGCTGCGGGGCGTACCCCAGGATCCGGATTGGCACCCCGAAGGCGATGTCGCCATTCACACGATGCACGTGGTGGACGCCGCGGCGGCTATCGCGGCCCGCGATGGTCTTGAGGGTGACGACCGGAGCGTGTTGATGTTCAGCGCCTTGACCCACGACTTCGCGAAGCCGGACGTAACGGAATTGCGGGACAAAGGCGGGCGGATGCGGTGGACGTCGTATGGACATGAGAAGGCCGGCGGGCCGCTGGCAAGGTCGTTCCTGGACGACATCGGAGTGAAGGCGGAAATCGTCGATAAGGTGGCGCGGCTGGTTGAGAATCATCTGGCGCACGTGGTTTTCCACGGCGCCGAAATCCAGCCTCGCAGCGTCCGCCGCCTGGCCGCGAAACTGGAGCCCGCCACCATAACGCAGCTTACGCGATTGATTGAGGCCGACCATTCCGGCCGCCCGCCGCTTCCCCCCGGAATGCCGGAAGAAGCCCGCAAGATGCGCGATCTCGCGGTAACGTTGCGCGTGGAGAGTGCGCCGCCCTCTCCGCTGATTCTGGGACGTCACGTCCTGCCTTATTTCAACGGCAAAGCCGGCAAGCACATCGGCGAGGTCGTCAAGGCCGCATACGAAGCCCAGATGGACGGGGATTTCAGCAGCGCCGAAGACGCCCTGCCATGGCTTGCCGCTTACATGGCGAACAGGCCCGAGTGACCCCGATACGCTTTGCGCATGCCGGCCAAGAGCCCTGGCTTCACGGCAATTGCGATCGGGCTTGGCGGCGCATTCGCGCTGACCCGGCCGATGCCGGGGATGTTCTTTGAAGCCGGCGATGCTCTTTGAAGCCGGCGCCACCGATCCCGCGAGATTCGGCGCATGCACGTTGCGGACCTGGCGGAGCGTTCAGGAAGCCCTGGAAGCGCGGCGTCAACGGTGACAGCCAACTGGTGCTTCTGAAGTTCCCCGACTCGTGTGAGACAATGCTACGGTGATGTTGTCCAGCACATCCGCCCAGTTTTCCCCGTGGAACCAGGTGCTCGACGATATTGCCTCCCTGACCGAACATCTTCGCTTTGTTCTACGGGTTGCCAATTACACTAACCAGCGCGCCCTGGCGCGGCAGCTCGCCGGCCTGCTCACGTCTACCCGCAACGCGGCCGTCGAAGTCACGCTGATCGGCAAAACGGACTGCGGCGTGCTGGAACTCGCGGAGCGGGTGGAAGCAGCTCTCCCGAAAGTGCGCACGACCGTGGTGGAGGCGCCCGACTACGCCGACTTTGCTGCGGACATCGTCACGCGAGCCAAGAACTCCGCCGCAATCCTGTTTGCGGTGCCGGCGCTTGCGCCGTTCTTCGACGAGACGGCGGAATTCATCGCGAACCAGGTTGGCGCCCACAAGGACAAGGTAATGCTTGCGGCTGTAGCCGAAGAACACGAGTTCTCCAAGGAACTGCCGCCGTCCCTGCGGGGTTTCTCCTGCTGCACACAAGACGAGCTGGTCCCGGCGCTATCGGACCTGCTCGCCCGGACCCAGTTTGCGGAGCTGCAAACCGGGCTGCGTACCCGGATTCGAATGGCTTGCGGCCACCTGCTTCCCGTCGTCCGGACCTTTGCCGAATTCCTGTCCATGAGCCAGCCCCAATACCTGAGGCAGTTGGATTTCATCCGCAAAGACCTCAGCGCGCTCGATGTCCTCGCGCAAAAGGCCCGGCAAGCTCTGGATGTGCAGTCCCGAAGAGCCCTTTCGGATCTGAACGGGGGGGTGCAATCGTTGGCTCAGACCATGCGGCAACAGGCCGAAACCACGGTGCACAACGCTCCGTTACCCAAGGATATCCTGGCGGACCAGGAAAAGCGGACGAGCCTCGGCCGCACCATTGTGGCCGCCGCCAGGGCCGCCGGATATCGCGAATTCGAAACCCGCGTGCAATCGATCGCGATGAACCTGAACAGTTCCCGCAGTCTCCTGCTTTCGACCGTGGACCAGCTTCGCGCCGAAGCGCAGGCCCGGTACGAGGAGTTAGCTCTGAACCTCGGTCCGGGACTGCTGGCCGCCTGGCTGGAGGAGGCGTCGCCCGGTTGGCAAGACAAGCCATTGGAGTTTTCCTTCGAGGCGGCGACCGGCTTTCCGGACCTGGTAATGGCCGCGGCGGGCAAAGTCCGCGCCGAAATTCCGGAGTTAGCGTTTTCCAGCGGTTGGACCAGCCGCATTGAGAGCGTGTACCGGACAGAAATGATCACTGCCGCACACACCCGTTGGAGGCCGGACACTCTCGACCGGAGCCTGGTGCACGCGATCGACAAAACATGGAAGGACGCGGCCGAACGCAGTTCCGGGATGCTCATCGGCCGTCTTGAGACAATCGTGCATGCCGTGTCCGGCGGTTTGGCCTCGAGCCGCATGGAGTCGCTCGAACTGCCAAAAGACGAAACCACCCGCGCCAAACTCGGCGACGCGTATCGAGGTTTCTCGGCGGATTTGGAGAAGGTACAGAGTCAGGTTTCCTAAGGGGGAGAAAATGGGCAGTCAGGTAGAACCAGTCGCAGCCGGACAAATGGACTACGCCAAGACGTCGGCGCAACTTGCGCAGGATCTGGCCATGATCAAGGAATTCTCGCAGCAGGTGAGTCTGAACAATTCGCTCGACTTGATCGAACAGGTCGCCTGCCGCCTGCGGGAGCACCGCTTCACGGTAGCGGTCGTGGGCGAATTCAAAACCGGCAAGAGCACATTCGTGAACGCGCTTCTCGGCGTGGATGTAGTTCCCACCGACGTGATTCCCGCCACCGCTACGCTCAACCGGTTGACCTATGGAATGGATAGCTCCATCGAGGTGTTGTACAAAGACGGACATCGCCACTCCGTCGGATTCGACAAGCTCAAGGAGTTTGTGACCAAGGAATTTGTCACTACCGATTTATTGGATACCATCGACGAGGTGGTCATCCACCACCCCGCGCCCTACCTGTTGAACAACGTGGACATCATCGATACCCCTGGGCTCAACGACGAGTCGTCCATGACATCCGTGTCGCTTTCCGTACTGCCGAAAACCGATGCCGCTATCCTGGTGATCTCCGGGCTGAGCCCGTTCAGCGACTACACCCGCCAGTTTCTCGAAGAGCGGTTGCTCTCCTCCGACCTGGGGCGTGTCGTTTTCCTGGTGAATCGCCTCGGCCAACTCGGTTCGCCCGAGAATGCCGACAAAATCGTGAGCCATATTGAAAAGCGCATCGCTCAAAACGTGATCGACCGCGCTAAGCGGGATTTCGGCGAAAATTCGCCGGAATACGAAGTCTACGTAAAAAAGATCGGTAAACCGCGTGTCTTCGGCATCGATGCGCACGATGCGCTCGAAGGCATTGTTAATAATGACAAGGCGCTGCTGGAGAGAAGCCGTTTTCCGGCGTTCCAGAATGGCCTGCGCCGCTTCCTGAACGACGACCGGGGAGCCATCGTGCTGCAAGTGCCGGTCAATCGCATTCTGGCGTCCGTCAACGAGATTCTGCTGACCCTGAATCTCCGCCGCCAAACCGCCAAAATGAGCCTTGAGGAGTTCAATCAGAAGCGCGATACCGCCGTCGAAGAGCTAAACCGCATCCGCGAGCGCAAAAGCGAGGACATGCTGGAGGTCGACCGCAAGAAGGCCGAAGCCTATGAGCGGGCTCGCGCCGTCTTGAAGGGTCTGGACGATCGCGTAAAGGCCGCCGTCCGCGACGCAATTGCCGGAGTGGCGTTGAGCGACGACGAGGCGGCCAAGGGCAAGCCCGCGGCCGATAAAGTGCAATCCGCCATCAACATCGAAATACGGACCGCCACCGAGCGGGAGGCCGAACGGGTAGCCGCGGAAGTCAACCGAACCGTGTCCGAAGTCGCCGACCAGTTGCAAAAACTGACCGCCGACCTCGAGCAGACCGTGAAAGGCATCGTCCTCAATTTCGGCAGCGGCAGCGGCGGCGGTGTGCGCGGTGAGCAGGTCGGGGCGGCCGCGTTGGGCGCCGCGGGCCTGGTCCTGGGCGGCTTCGGCGTGGTCGGCGGCGTCGTGTCCGGCTACAAACAGGCCGGGCTTGTCGGCGCCGTCACGGGAGGCGCCGTTGCCTATGGAGCCCTCTACGCCGCGGCTTCCATTGCGCTGGCCATCGGGCTCCCCCTCTCGCTGCCGGTGATGTTCGCGGCCGGGCTGCTGGGCTTCTTCAGCAGCGACAAGATCACCAAGGCGTTGTTCACGGGCTCGCGGGCCAAGACCTTTAAGGAGAAAGCCATCGAACAGACGCTCAAACAGATCGATGAGATGCACTTGGAGGCCGACATGGTGCGCTCCACCAAGACCTACATCGACGAGGTCTTCAGCCGTCTCGGTAAGTCCGTTTCCGCCGACGTGGACGCGGTCATCGGGAATACCCAGCGGACGCTCGACGAACTGGCGCGCCAGAAGGAACGGCACGACGTGCTCACCGAGGAGCAGGTCCGCGATCTGGACCAGATCGAACAGAGAACCAAATCCATCCAGGAAAGGACCGCCGTCGTCAACAAAATGTTGACGGCGCGCATGGCGGGAGCAGCCTTATGAGCACCACTCTCAACCCGACTTCGGGCATCGACCTCGATTTTTCCGCCTTCACCGCGCAGCGCGAAGAGAGCTCGCGTAAGCATTTCGAGGGCGCCGCCACCGATTACTGCTTCTCGCTCGACTTGAAGTTGAGACAGCGCCTCTCCGCCATCCCGGCGTTGCAGCTTGCCGCCAAGGCGTTTCTCAGCTTTGGGCTGGCCTTACAGAAACAGATCATGTCCCTCAGAGGCGTGGCTGTCGGCCCCAACCAGTTTCCCCGCATTTACAACATTGCCCAGGATTGCGCGGAGCGGTTGGGCATCGGCATCCCGCAGGTCTTCGTGCTCTACGAAGTGCAAATGAATGCCTACACGCTGGCGACCGAGGAATCGGGAGACATGCTGGTGCTGCACAGTTCGCTGGTGGAGGCCATGACCGACGAGGAACTTCGATTTGTCATCGGCCATGAGTGCGGCCATATCCACAATGCGCATTGCGTCTGGAGCACCCTGGGACAGATTCTGGCGAACGGCGCGCTGAATGAATTGGCGAAAAAAATTCCCGGCGCCGGGATACTCTTACAACTCCTCAGCGGCGGAACCTCGCTGTTTCTCAACTCCTGGTTCCGCTGCGCGGAATTGACCGCGGACCGCGCCGGACTGATCTGCTGCGGCAACCTGGACACCGCCCGGTACGCCTTGGCGAAGCTGGCGACCGGAGGAAAGAGCGAGATTCTGAAGGACATCAATCTCGACCAGTACGTCAAACAGCTCGACACGGACCAGGCCACGCCCGTGCGCCTTTGGGAAAGCATGATAGACCATCCCATCACCAGCAAGCGCGTCGCCATGATGCGCATTTTCCGGGAGTGCGAGGTCCTGTATCGCTGGCGTCCGGAGATGCGCGGCGACAAGCCGGGTATGTCGAAGGACGCCGTCGATTTCCAATGCGAACAGATTGCGCGCGTGTTCCTGCGAAAGGGAGGGAATTGAGCCATGGCGGACCCAATCGTGGAGCCGGGCGGCCTGGAGTTGACCTACAGCGCCGAAGTTCTGGACAAGGAACTGCTCGCGGCAGCCGAAGATTTCACCAACAGCCTGCAAGTGGACAACGTGGGGCGCCTTTTCGGAAAGAGTGTCATGAGCCGTATTGGGGCGGCCAAGCGGACCGTCGAGGAGCGGCTCTCCAGCCCCTTCTCCATCATGGTGTCCGGGGACTTCAAGCGCGGCAAATCGACCTTGATCAACGCTCTTGTCGGCGAGGCCCTCGCGCCGGTGGATGTGCAGCCGGAGACCATTTCCATTAACCGCATCGAGTATTCCGACGAGTTTAGCGCGCGCATCCAGAGCAAGGATGGAGGCGTTGCGGCAATTGCGCGCGAAGACCTGAAGCGCGAGCGGCTGGAACCCATCTTCGCACGCCTCTCGGCTCCGCTGCGCCACCTCCGCGTCGGAGCCCCCGTGGAGATGCTGCGCCGCGTCACCCTGATCGATACTCCCGGACTCGGCGACATGTTCCGCAAATTCGAGCCGCTGGTCCGCGATTACATGGACCAGGCCGACACCATCGTATACGTGCTCTCGTCCACCTCGCCGCTTTCGCAGACCGAGCAGGAGTTTCTCCTCGGAGCCGTGGCGCCCCGCCATTTTCCCAAAATGTTTTTCGTCGTCAACGCAATCGACGCCCTGGCGTCGGAAGACGACGAGCGGCGTGTCATGGACCTCATCCGCGCCAAGCTCAATCGCATCATGCCGGGCGCCAGCGTGTACGCCATCAGCGCGCTCGACGAATGGAGCCGCACTTCCGGCGGCGCCCGGCCGCTGCCCGCGCGGGCCGAGTCCCTGGAACGCTCCTTTGCCGCGTTTCGCCGCGATCTGGATGCGGCCATCCAGTTCCGGCAGCGTTATTACGTTCTCGACCGCACGGCCCAGGCGTTCTCCGAAATCGTCGACCTGGTGGGGCAACACGCGGCCGGCCTGCAGGCGGCGTTGCAGCACGGCCAGGAGCAGCTCGAAACGGCCGTTGCCACACTGGAACAGGGCCGCCAAACCGAATCGAAGGAGTTTCAAGCCGCCTCCGACGCTTTGGAGAAGGGCTTCGACCGCCTGCGGCGAGAGGCCGACGGATGGATGTCGGAATTTGTCGACCGTATCGAGCGTGACGTAATCAAGTCGCTCGCGAGCTTTAAGGCTTCGCAAATCCGCCAGCATCTCCCCTTTTTCATGAAGGACCGCCTGCGCAAAGCCATCGAAGCCTGCGTGCTGGCGCACGAACCCGTCATCTCGGAATTGATGGAGGAGTACGCCCAAGGCGTGGCAGCCCAGACCGCCAAGGCGGTTCAGACCATGCCGGATTTCGACAGAGCCACCCCGGTTCCCGCGCAGCGCTGGTCCAAGCTGCAGACCGCTCAGCTCGTCGTCCAATTTCTTCCCGTCGCCTTTCTTCTACAGGTCGGGTTGGCCATGTTCTCGCGGCAACGCATCGATGCGCAATCGGCCCAGGTGGCCGATGCCGTGGCCAAGAGCCTGCCGGAATTGCGCGACGAAGTCCGCCAGCAGCTTCGCGACGCTTACAGCAGCGTCAAGACACAACTGGTGGCGGAATGGACCAGGCAACACGAAAAGGAACTGGAGGCGCGCCTGGAGGACCTGAAGCAGGCCGTCCAGCTTCGCGAGAGCGGCGGTCAGCGAGTGGCGGACGCTCAGACCAAACTGACCGAGGTGCGCGAGATCGTCGACGCGCAGAAAACGTTTCTCGACCAGTTCCGGCCGAAGGTCTGGTCGGGTATTGACGCCGGCGGCTTCCCGGCATAGACCACCATGAACCTTCCGATCCGCGCTCCTAGGATCGCCGCGCCGGGGATACGGATGGTGGTCGACTCCGTGGCCGTGCAAGCGGGAAGTGAGGTGCGCGCGGGCGACCCGTTCATGGATCTCCGCATCGGAGGATTGCGCGCATCTCTGTGCTCCGAACTGAGCGGCGTGGTGCGCGACATCCGCGCCGCCGCTGGAGACGTTCTCATTGCCGATCGTGTGATCCTGTGGATCGAAAGCGGCGATCCCCCACCCCTCGACAGCGGTGCGGGGATTTACCGGGAACTCCCCGGCCTGCCGGCCGACCCCCACGAAATTCGGTTCCGCCTTCCCGCGGAGCTGTTGCGTTCCCGTACTCCGCGCGTACATCGTGTCCTGCTTCTCGCGGGCCAAGAGGCCGGCGAGGCTGCTGCCCTGCTCGAAGTGACCGTGTCGCCGCTGCGATTCGCATGGTCCACAGCCGCTGAAGGAGCTGTGGCGGAATGGTTGGTCAAGCCCGGCGACGAACTCGCCGAAGGCATGCCCGTCGCACGCCTCGCCGGCGCGGATTCCGCCGCGCGGCCGGCGCCGGGTCCCGCGCCCGCACCGCCCGCGCGCCTGGAGATTCCGGAACTGACCCTCGCGGAGTTTCGGCGGACCGCCGGCTCCTTGCGCCAGCCGGTGGAAGAACTGGCGGCTCTCCTGGCATCCGTGGGCCTGGCGAACGGCGCCGATTTGCTGCGCGCCGAGATGTTGAAAGTTTCGGGCTGCCGCTTCAGCTTCGCGGTCGTCGGGGAATTCAAACGCGGAAAATCGACATTCCTGAACGCCTTGGCCGGCGGCGAGTTTCTCCCTCACGACGTGATTCCCTGCACTGCGTTCGCCTGCCGTTTTCAATATGGCGACCGCGTTCAATTGGTGTTGGTGCAGCCGGACGGCACGGAGGTGGTATCGCCGCTAACCACGGTTGCCGAAATTTCGGCCGAACTCAACCGCCTCACCCGCGACCCCCAAACGTCGCTCCTTGAAGCCATTGTGCGGTTGCCCCTGGACCTCTGCCGCGAAGGCGTCGACCTGATCGATACGCCCGGCCTGAACGATTCCGAAGCCATGAACCAGGTGACCCTTTCGGTGCTGCCCAACGTGGACGCAGCCGCGCTGCTCCTCATTCCCGAAAGTCCCCTCTCCGATACCGAAAGGAGCTTTCTTGAGGATCACCTCCTCGCCAAAGACGTCGGACGAATCATGTTTGTCTTGAACGCGAAGGACCGCCTGTCTCCGGCGAAACTGGACCGGCTGACCGCCTATATTCAGGGACAGATCGACCGCATCCTCATCGCCCGCGGAAGAACAGGCGTTGGCGTGCAGTTGGTCCCGGTTTCTTCGTGTGAGGAGATGCAAAGCCCCGGCAGCCCGTCGAGCGGCTTCTCCGAGCTCCGCGCGCAACTCGACCGCCTGATGTTCCGCGAGCGCGGCCGTTTGCTCCTGATCCGGATGGTGCAGCGCGTCCGCCGCGCCGCGAGCGATGCCAAGGCTTCGGTGCAGTTGCATATGGCGCAGCTTGCCAGTTCGCGCGAAAGCTTTCAGGCATCGCTCCACGATATCGAACGGCAACTCGCCGCCACCCGCCTGCACGCCAACGAACTGCGCCGCCGTCTGGTGGAAGCCCAAGCAAAGGCTGAGACCTTAGCCGCCGCCCACGCTCGCCAGTTATATCTGGCGCTGCTCGGCGCCAGGGAGTCGCTGCCGCTGCAGGTTTCGGCGGACCTCTTGAAGCGCGGCGCTGACCAGATCAGGATGGAACTCGGCAGTCTGCTCCAACAGAATGCCGGCAAGCTGTATCAGCAGGCTCTGACCGCGTTGCTGGCGTCTCTTCACGCCGTGTACGACCCGATTGCGCGCGCCGTGCGGCTGTTTTTCGACCAGGCCGGACACCGCGGTATGGCGCCTCTTGAAGCGCCGCCCGAGTCGCTCGAATTCCGCGGCGGCTTTCTCATCCGCATCGACCTGTCGCTGGGCGCGCTTTCATGGCTCTACCTTGCGGAGTCGGCCAATTCAATTCTGTCGGGAGGCGAATTGGCCTCTTCCCTTCAGGCCCGCGCGCTTGCCAAACTGCGGGAGAGTTACGGCCACGAAATCGAGCAGCAGGTGCGTCTGAAATCGGACGAAATGATTCTGAGAGCCCAGCTCCGGGAGTTCGTGCGGCGCCCGTTCAACGATCTCATGCGCCGGCTCGACCAGGAACTCAAGGCGCTGCTCGACGATTCGCTGGCAACCCTGGCCGCTCTGCGCGAGTCGGCTGCCCCCGCAGGCGGCTCCCAGCCGGGCCGCGATTGGGAGGATCTATACAAAAGGATCGAGAGCGCGGCCGACCGATGCGAAGCGCCGGTGTTTGCAATCGATGCCACAAGCGCGGCATCGGACTGATCTCCGAAAGTGTACCTTCGTCCAATTCCTATCGTTTGCCGGCAGGATGTTCCTTTGCAATTCTTTCATCATGCCTGGCCCATCTACTTCTCAACCGAAAACAACCTTGTGGTCACATACCGTTCCCCGGTGTCGGCCAGGATCACGACGATGGTTCTCCCGGCGGTCTCCGTCCGGCCGGCTATGGCAAGGGCCGCGTGAAGCGCCGCGCCGGATGAAGCCCCGGCGACAATCCCTTCCTCACGGGCGAGCCGGCGCGCGCATGAGAATGCGTCCTCATCCGTCACGGCGGCCACCTCGTCCGGAATGGAGCGGTTCATTACATCCGCGACGAATCCGATGCCGATTCCGGGAATCTGGTGATTTCCCGCCGGGCCGCCCGAAAGCACAGCGGCGTTGGCGGGCTCCACGGCGACGATGCGGACACCGGGCTTCCGCTGCTTCAGAACCTCGCCTACGCCGGTGATCGTTCCACCCGTGCCGACGGCGGAAACGAAATAATCGACCGCTCCTTGCGTATCTTCCCAGATCTCTATGGCCGTCGTTCTTCTGTGGATCCCGGGATTTGCCGGATTTCTAAACTGATCGAGGATGATGGCTCCGGGGACGTCCTTTGCGATCTGCTCTGCCCGCGTAACCGCGTCGTTCATGAGGATGCCAGGGGTCAGCACGACCTTCGCGCCGAGTTGCTTGAGCAGTGCGACTCTTTCCACCGACATGGTTTCCGGCATCGTCAGGATAAGCCGGTACCCTCGAATAGCCGAGACGAAAGCCAGTGCAATGCCTGTATTCCCTCCCGTGGCCTCGACGATCGTCATCCCGGGCTTCAATAGGCCGCGCGCTTCGGCATCCTCGATAAGCGCTACTCCGACCCGATCCTTTATGCTTCCACAGGGGTTTCGCATTTCCAATTTCGCGAATATCCGTCCGGGAAGATCTTTCGCCAGACGCCCGAGTTCAACCAGGGGTGTCCGGCCCACCGTGGCCATGAGGTTCGGATAAGCCATAAGTCGTAGGTCACTCATGGCGCAGTGCTGTTAGCGGGTCAACGCGGGTAGCCCTCTGAGCGGGAATGAGACACGCCAACAGCGCCACTAGGGCGAGGAGTGCCGTGAGGGCGCCGAAGGTGAGCGGATCCGTGGGTCTGACGTCGAAGAGCATCGTCTGCAGGAATCGTGTCAACATCGCGGATCCAAGCAGCCCCGCCACCACTCCGAAAGCGACGATCTGCGCGCCTTCTCCCAGCACGATTTTCAGAATATCGCCGCGCTGCGCGCCTAGCGCCATGCGAAGGCCGATTTCACCGGTTCGCCGGCGATCTTCCGCATGGTCGTTTCGTCCAACTCGGACGCCTCTGGAAATACCGCCAGCGCATTCCCCGCCAGCGCCTCCGTCGTGAAGACGTCAACCACCTTTTAGCGATAAGATTTCATCAATCGTCAGCCTGCTATCTGTCATCATGGAACAGCTACTCGTGACGTGTACAGATTCAGATCAGGTCGATTTATACCAGTACAGTTTCCGGAATCATATGGGCAGATTCGGGTCGTCGATAGGCGGTTGTCTCCTTATAGATCAAGTACAATCGGAAATAAGTTGAATCGATTACCCAGTACAGTCTGCATCGAGTCCTGATATACTCCCCGGCATGTCACCGCTTTATGTTCGGATTGCGGAGACGCTGGTTCAGCAAGTAGCGCGCGGCGCATTGCAGCCCGGCGACCGTGTGCCCTCGCTGCGGCAGTTGAGCCGCCAGCAACACGTCAGCGTGACGACGGCTTTGCAGGCATACATCTGGCTGGAGAATCGCGGATACCTGGAAGCGCGCCCGCAATCCGGGTTCTACATCCGAACTCCATTTGCAAGATTAATTCCCGAACCGCAATTCGAGGCCGCTCCGGGTAAGCCCACCGCGCTGGGAAACAACGCGGTCCTGGCGGGTATCATTGAGTCGGCTGCCGATGCCGCCAATATCCCGTTCGGCGCCGGGTGCGTCAGCCCTGAATTGTTCCCCAACCGCAGGTTAAACCTGATCTTGCGGGAAATCGTCCGCCAGCGGCCGTTGCACAGCGCGAATTACGAGTTTCCACCGGGCGTGGAATGTTTGCGTCGCCAGATTGCACGCCGCGCCCTCGCCTCGGGCTGCCCGGTTTCACCCCGGGATGTTGTCATTACCAATGGAGCTCAAGAAGCGATCAATCTCAGCTTACGAGCAATTGCGCGGCCCGGAGACGTAATCGCGGTGGAGAGCCCTGCCTATTTCGGAATCCTGGAAAGCGCGGCTTCGCTCAACATGAAAATCCTGGAGATCTCCACCCATCCGCAAGGCGGGATGGACCTCGACGAACTGGAGCGGGCAATCAAGAAGCATTCCGTTAAGGCCTGCGTCATTATGCCAAATTGCCACAATCCTCTCGGATACGTTTTGCCGAACAGCCACAAGCAGGCTTTGGTGGAGTTGACGGCGCGAAGGAACGTTGCGGTGATCGAGGACGATCTGTATGGCGATCTTGCTTTCGACGATCCGCGCCCTTTGACTGCAAAATCCTTCGACCGCAAGGGCCTCGTCGTGCTTTGTTCGTCCTCGTCGAAGACTCTGTCTCCGGGGTATCGAATCGGCTGGGTATTCGCGGGGCGCTTTCAGGCCGAAGTCGAGCGTCTAAAGCTCATTACTTCCATGGCGGCGCCCTCCCTCCCTCAATGGGTCGTGGCGGAATTTCTGTCATCGGGAGGCTACGACAGGCACCTGAAGCGCTTGCGCGCAATCCTTGCCGGGCAAGTCGAGACAGTCAGGCAGGCAGTCTTCCAATGTTTTCCCAAGGGAACCCGGATCAGCCGGCCCGCGGGCGGCCACATGTTATGGATAGAACTGCCGGCGAAAATCGAAGCCATGAAGTTATGGCGCGCCGCCCTTGGCGAACATATCGGTATTTTGCCAGGACCGGTATTTTCCGCCGCCGGGCGTTACAAGAACCACATTCGGCTCAATGCGGGAATCGTGCCATCGGACGCCCGTAACCGCGCCCTGGCAACTTTGGGACGCCTCTGCCAACACCGTGCGTAGACAGTAAGACAGGCGGTTTCCTTCCCAGGCTATTCCCAGACCCGTTTCGGAACGCCATGGTCGCGGTCCTTCACCCGGTCGTACAAGTAATACGTCGAGGTGGTGCCGAGCGAGTCGTTGTAGTAGCTCTCCTGCCCCAGGGCTTCCTTGAGGTCTTCCTCAAAGTTGTGGAGGGCTTTCAGTTCATCCGCCAGGGCCGGCTTCTGCTTGCCGGAAGGAGTCCGGAAAAACTTCTGGTATCCGCCGTCGATGAGCGCGCCGATTTCGGCGCCGGCCAGCATCCCGGCCCGTCCCAAGGCGCGGACACTCTGGCCGTCTTCCACCAGGTCGATGGCGCACTCGTCGCGGCTCACGCGCACGCGGCCGCCCGGTTCGGGCGTGGTGGTGAAGTCAGCCTTCCGAAGAGTGTCGAGCCGTTCGGCGAAGGTCGGCGTCTTGGGGCGCTCTCTGCGGAAGAACATAAACACCATTATACCGGCCCGGCTGTGTGAGCCGCTGGTGTGCCACGATAGCGGTATGGACCCGCTGAATCCGCCGCCGCCGGAGGCTCCCTTCTACGACCGCACGCACGATCGATGGGTGCTGAGCCGTTATGCCGATGTCCTCGCGGCGTTTCGCGAACCGCGTCTGTGGCCGGTGGGCGCCCGTCCCCGGGAGCGCTCGCAGATCGGCGATTCGGTTGCGCAGGCCCGCTTGCGCGCGGATTTGCAGAGCGCGCTGGCGCCGGCGAAACTGGCCGGGTGGGAGACGCGCCTGGAGTCCATGGCGCGTGAGACGGCCGCGGCGTTGCCTGCGGGAAAGCCTGTCGATTTGGTCGGCACATTCGCCATGCCATGGTCGTTACGCGTGGCAACGGTGGTCACCGGGGCTGATCCGGCGCGCGCGGAAGAACTGGCGGACCTGGCGCGCGCGGTATCGGCCGCGGCCGCCGAGCCGTATGACGACGCGCTGCAAGCCGCCAAGGCCGCGGCCAATCCGCAACTGGAGCGGCATTTCGAAAACGCCAGGATGCCCATGGCCGCGGCGGCGTTCGTGGCCCTGTCGCACACGCTGCCGTGCCTGCTGGCCGATATATGGCTGGCGCTGCTGCGCCATCCGGCGGAGATGGCGGCGTTGCGCGATGGCGCGGACATGCCGCGCGCCATTGAGGAGTTGCTTCGCTATGCGGGGCTGGCTCGCATGCTGTTCCGGCAGGCGATCGGGCAAGTCGAAGCCGGTCTAGGAAGTATCACCATCCCGGAAGGCGGCTCCGTCGTGCTGCGCGTGGCGTCGGCGAATCGCGATCCGGAGCAGTTCGCGGAGCCGAACCGGTTGGATCTGGCGCGGCGTCCGGCGGGACAACTGTCGTTGGGAGCCGGTGGGCACTCGTGCGCCGGCGCATTCCTCATCCGCATGGCGGTGACGGTGGGGACGCGCGCGTTTGTCCACCGGTTCGCGGATGCGCAAGTGATCGAGCCGCTGGAGTGGCAGGGCGGGTCGGGGTTTCAATCGCCCCGCGCGCTGTGGGTGAAATAAGCCGGCCGTTTGACTTCGATCGCCATTTCGCTTACAAATCAAGCAAGGAGTACGGCCATGGACGATTTTCGCGTGGGCTCGATTCCTCCGTATGACCAGATCAGCCGCCATCAGACCGACGACCGCGCCGGCCGCAAGAAGCGCAAACATCCCGGCCCCCAGGCCGCCGAAGAGGATGTGGTGAGCCTCTCCGATCACACACCTGAGGATAAAGAGGACGATACCGGGTACGCACCGCACCGCGAGGAGGATTGAGGATCTTCACTCGCTCGGAACTGACAGCCGCGCTGGCGCCGTCGGAAGTGATTCAAGCGATTGAAGACGGATTCGTCGCCTACTCCCGCGGTGAGGTGGTGGCGCCGCCGGTTGGGCGCCTTGAGTTCGCCGAGCCCCCGGGAGATTGCCACATCAAGTACGGCGCCATTCGCGGCGGTGATACGTTCACGGTGAAGATAGCCACCGGGTTCTATCGCAATCCCGACTTCGGCCTGCCCTCCAGCAATGGCGTGGTTCTGGTCTTCAGCAGCCGGACCGGCGAGCCGCTGGCCGTTCTTCAGGATGAAGGCTATCTCACGGACCTGCGCACGGCCGCGGCTGGCGCCGTGGCGGCCAGACTCCTGGCGCCGTCGCGCGTCGATTGCATCGGTATGGTCGGCGCCGGAACGCAGGCGCACCTGCAACTCGAGCTGCTGAAGGAGGTCATACCCTGCCGCCGGGTGCTGTTGTGGGCCCGTTCGCCCGAGCGTGCGGCGGCCTTCCAGGTCGACGGTTTTCAGATTGAGATTGCGCCCACCGTTCGCGATATGGCCGCGCAGTGCCAGTTGATCGTGACCACTACGCCCGCGCGACAGTGGCTCGTTGGAGCCGATGACGTCCAGCCCGGAACTCATATCACGGCGGTCGGCGCCGATGGCGGCGGCAAGCAGGAACTCGACCCGCGGCTCTTCGCCGGCGCCGTTTGCGTGGTAGACAGCCGGAAACAGTGCGCCCAGTTCGGCGACTCTTCGTACGCGCTGAATGCGGGGCTGGTCCGCATGGAGGACCTTGTGGAAATCGGAGCCATCCTCGAAGACCGCGGCCTGGGCCGGCGGAACGACACTCAGATCACCATCGCCGACCTCACCGGAGTGGCGGTGCAGGATATCCAAATCGCCAAGCTGGCGATGGGCCTTTAATACCCGGTCGCCTTGCCGATCGCGCGGCCGTCCGAACCGCCCTGCAGCCAGCCTCCGTCCACCAGAATGGCCTCGGTGCGCGCCAGCACCACGGCGGGCGAGAAATCCACGTCGTACCCGCGGGCTTTCAAGATCGCGACGGTATCGGGCGAGATGCCCTTCTCGCATTTCAACTTGTCGGGCATCCACTGGTGATGGATGCGCGGGGCGTCCACCGCGTCCTGCGCGTTCATTTTGAAATCGATCGCGTTCACGATCACCTGCAACACGGCGGACGGAATGTACGATCCGCCGGGCGCGCCCACTACCAGGAATAGCTTGCCGTCGCGCAGCACAATGGTCGGGACCATGGAAGAAAGTGGCCGCTTGTCCGGCTGAATCGCGTTCCGTTCGCCCTGCACCAGCCCGAACATGTTGGGCGCTCCAGGCTTCGAGGCGAAATCGTCCATTTCATTATTCAGCAGAAAGCCCAGGCCGGGAACGGTCACGCCACATCCATAACCGCCATTCAGCGTGTAGGTAACCGCAACCGCATTGCCGTCGGCGTCCACCACGTTGAAATGCGTCGTCTCCAGGCTCTCGGCTCCCGCCGGACGACCGGGCCGGATCTCGCTCGACGGCGTGGCCCGCTCGGGATCGATACTGGCCCGCAGCTTGGCGATGTATGCCGGATCCAACATGCCGGCGACCGGTACCTTGACGAAATCGGGATCGCCCATATACTCGCTGCGGTCGGCGTAAAACCGGCGCATTACCTCGGCTAGGTAATGATAGGTCGCGGCGGAACCGGCGCCGGTCTTCTCATATCCCGTGCCTTCCAGCATTCCCAGCATTTGCAGGATTCCGACGCCGCCGGAACTGGGCGGGGGCGAGGTAATAATTTCATAATTGCCGTGATACTTTCCGGTGAGCGGCCGGCGCTCCACAGCAGTGTAATGCTTGAGGTCGTCCAGCGTGATCAGCCCGCCGTTCTTGGCCATTTCGGCGGCCAGCGCCCGGGCCGTCTCGCCTTCATAGAAATCGGAACCGCCGGTGGCCGCGATGCGCTGCAGGGTCTTCGCCAAGTCGGGTTGTGCAAACCGGTCGCCGGCCTGATAGAAAGTTCCGTCCTTTTGGAAGATGCGCTTCGATTCCGGGAAGCGCCCGAGGTTGCGGGAGCCGCGCAGCGATTCGGCCAGCGAGTAGGAGACCTCGAATCCGTTGGACGCCAGTTCGATGGCCGGGGCGAGGTCGTCGGCCCATTTGGCGCGGCCGAACTTCGAATGGGCCAGTTGCAACCCGCGAACGGTTCCGGGAACGCCCGAAGCACGCCAGCCCTCCAGGCTATCGCGGGTCACGTTGCCATCGGCGCCCAGGTACATATCGTGCGTGGCTTTTCCCGGGGCGCGCTCGCGGAAATCGATGAAGTCGGTGCGCCCGTCGGCGAGACGGATGAGCATGAAGCCGCCGCCGCCCAGATTTCCGGCGAACGGATGAGTGACGGCCAGCGCGAACCCGACGGCTACCGCGGCGTCCACCGCGTTGCCGCCCTTTTGGAGGACGGCGAGTCCCACATCGGCGGCAAACGGTTCCTGGGCGACCACCATTCCGTGGCGGGCGCGAACCGGTTGGCGCGCCCCCAATTGGACCACGAACGCCAGGAGAACTACGAAAATGAGACGCCGCATGGCTCCGATCTTACCAAAAGAACGGTTCCCAGATCGGCGGTATGACCACTATGGCCGCGACCAACTTGTAGCAAAACCCGCTGAACGGCTCGCTCAGACTGATGGTCAAGAGAAGCTTTCGACCGGGCGGGATCCCGAGTTCGACCGGCGAGTGGCTGCCGGGCGCCAGCATTGCGAGTGCCCGTCTGTACTCCGGATCGGTGAGCGGAAGGTCGTATTCGACCTGGTGGAAGTGGATTATCACTCGCGCCGGGTTTCGAGCGGTCCGGCCGTCGGGTTCCCGGCGCCAGCGAATATCTTCGGGCTGCACCAGCACCAGCGACTCGCGCCCTGGTTGGCTCCGGAATTGCTCTTCCGGCACGCCGCTTCCGGTGCATCCCAAAAGTAACGGGTCGCGCGAAACCGCGCGAGCCATCACCGCGGCGTAGCAATTCTTGCAAGCGGGGCGCTGAACCGGTTTCCATCGAGATCCATCGATCAGCCAGTTCTCGGGCTGGTGCGGCAGGGGCCGTGGTTTCGAAAGTCCGACGCGGATCACGTCGAGCACCTTCGGCTCCGAGCGGTCCGGATATTGGTACTGCTGGGAATCGAGTTCGCCGTGCTCCCGGCCGCTGACCGGCCGGACCCAGCCGCCTCCATCCGCGCGCAAACCGGCCAGGCACCGCCGACTGTGCTTATAGGAGTTTGCCAGGCAGATCAGGTCGAAAAACGGCACGGAGTCTTTTCACAGATGATGTATCCGGAGATCTCCCCACCTCTCAGCTAAATATTCCAGCACCAGGCGGCGGTGACAGTGCTCGGCCGTCGGTTCGCTGCACAGCAGGACGGTGGGAAGCGAGAACAGCGAACGGTCCAGCTTTTCTTCGATCCGCCGCTCCTTCATCAAATCCACGAACCGCGGCTCGTACTCCGCCCACGAACCCTTCTCCTTCTTATAATGGTCGAGAATATCCTGCGTCGGCGCCAGCAGCGGCTCATGGCGGTATTCGGCGGCGCAGATCTCCCTCGCGAAGAATTGCAAATCGTCACGCTTGGTAAACCCGGCGAGTTGGGAGATATTGTTGAGCCGAACATCCAGCAGTTGGCGGATGCCGGCTTGCTTCAGAAGGCCGAAGAACTGCTCTGCCGTCTTTTTTGTGAAACCGATGGAATAGACTTCCACGCTTCCATTTCCTCGAATAATCCCATCTGATCTTTGGTTTCGGATGCGCGCAGTTCCTGTTCGGTCTGGAGGCGGCCATCGCCCCGAACGTGCGACACGGCGATGCCTTGTTCGGTAAGAACGCGGCCGATCAGCAGCCGGCGATGGCATCCGGCGGGATCTTCTTCGGCGCAAAGAATTGCCACAACGTGCTGCTCCAGCCCCTTTTTCAAGCGTGCCAATCCGTCTTGGAAGGCGGGCGAGGCTGAGACCCTGTCGTACAGAACCCGGCCCTCGTTATCGTAGAACGGGTTTCCGCGCGGCCGGCCGCCCAGTTCGGCGCCCAGGTACACGTAGCGGAGCCCGGTTTCATGCAGCGCCTTTAGGAGCAACTCGCGGTCAAACTGCGAGGCATATTTCGAGTAGGGATGGGAGCGAACATCGGCGACAACCTGAACCGAGTGGCGCCGGAGAAGGTCCAGAAAATGGTCCATCTCATGGTTCGAATGGCCGATCGTCAACACATTCGGATCCGTAAGTGAACGCGCTAACGTCGCCACTATTCAAGTTTATCGCGTAAAGCCTGCGGAGTCCAGAAGGATGCCAAGGTCGCGAACGTCAGGGGGCGCCCTGAAGGTCCGGTCAACCACTATCTCGACGATGCTGCCCTGTAGCGGGGTCGCCGATGTCAGCGTGTAGGAGCCGGGACCGTCATACGAGCCGGAAGCCACTTCGCGGCCATCCAGCAGCAGCGTCACGCGTCGGGCGGCGGCGGAATCGGGAATCGTGAAGACGACGCACAGGGGCAGGGGAGTGGCGGGGCTCTTCAGCGCCATCACCGCGCGGGCCGACATCCAGCGGTAGCGGTTGTCTTCCAGCCCGTAAATGCCGCTGACGATGTGGTCCGCGGCTTCGGGCGCGTTCATCGCCAGATACTCCAAGATGGGATGGCGTTCGCCCACGATGTTCGCGCGGACGCGATCGACCACGCCCCGCGACACGCCGAACGGCCAGTAGCCGCGCGATACCGTCGACCAGGCTGAACCGGTCTCCAGCCCGATGAGGCGCAGCGGGACCGAGGGACGGATCTCCATCGCAGCCATCGGCAGCAGCGGCGCGGTGATTTGCACGGAGTGGCCCAGTTCGCTCGATACGACTACGTCGCCGGGGCGCAGTTTCCGGGTTTGCCGCAGCGGGAGCGCGCCTTGCGATTCCATGTAATAGCGCAGGCCCCATTCGCCGTCCACCCAGACGCGATGGCCTTCGGTCTGAGGCGCCAATTGGCGCGCGAACTGGCGGTAGGCGTCCCAGTGTTGGTAGTTGGCCGCGGCCAGTCCCAGGCCCAATGCCAGTTGCGCGGCGAAGCCTAGGGCCAGCCATCGGGGACGCAATCGCGATGCCAGCAGCGCTACGGGTGCGGCCATGGGCAGCAGATAGCGGGCTGCGCCGGCGAAGAAGACGGCGACCGCGCAGGCGAAGAAGATCGCGATCCAGGCGAACAGGAACCGCGTGTCGCGATCGCGGCGCGCACGCCAGAGGGCGATGGCGGCCGCGGGAACCAGAAGCGGACACACCAGAAACCACGAGTGGACGCTCAGGGCGATGGCATTGGCGAGTTTGGCGTGGGCCGTCTCGAGGACCGTGAGGTATCCGGCCAGAACAGCCGCCGGAAATGCGCCCGTCGAAAGGCGTTCGAAGATCTGCCAGGCGGCCAGCGTGGCGGGCGGGGTCAGGATCACGATCCAGCGTCGTGGGGATCGGGAGTGATGGATACAGAGATACGCAGCCAGGATCGGGGCTAGGGAAATGGCCTGGTACGCGGCCAGCGCGGCGAGCGCCATCGCCAGCACGGCCAGCGCCAGACGGTCCGCACAGAAGAGCGCGATAGCGGCCATCCAGAAGGCCAGAAACGGGAGATCGGCTTCCAGGGAATTGCCGTTCACCACGAAGACCGGGACCGCGATGAACAGCAGCGTGGCCCACACAGGAGCCGGCGAGAAGCGGCGCGCCAGCGACCACATGGCCGCGACTGCGATGAGCGAGAACACCAGGTACACCGCGTGGAACGGGACTTCCCGCACCTCGCCCGACAGCGCGAGAAGGCCGCCGAGTACCCAGCCATCGAGCGGCGGATGCGGTTGCCCGCGCAGGTCCACCACTTCGCCGCGAAATACATAGGCGGTGTGCTTGGGATGCAGCGGCTCCACCTGCGCGTGGACGGCTTCGGAGAGATAAATGTGGTCGTCGCCCTGGATGGCCTGGTTGAGAAACGGAATGCGGATGGCCAAGACTACGGCCAGCGAAAGCAGCAGACCCTTTACTGGGGCTTCCATCGGAGCACGGGCTTGCGCGCGGCCGTGACTTCGTCCACGCGGCTGGTGCGCGTGCCGTAGGGCGCGTTCTTGACCATCTGCGGATCGGATTCCACTTCACCCGCAATGGAAATCATGGCCTCGATGAACTGGTCGAGTTCCAGCTTGCTTTCCGTTTCGGTCGGCTCGATCATCAGCGCGCCGTGGACAATCATCGGGAAACTCACGGTATACGGATGGAATCCATAGTCGATCAGCCGCTTGGCGAGGTCGCCGGTACGGACGCCATGCGCCTCCTGCCGCTTGTCGCTGAACACCACTTCATGCAGGTTGGGCGATGGATACGGAAGATCGAAGTGCGGCTCCAGTTTCTTGCGAATATAGACCGCGTTCATCACCGCATCCACGGTGGCGTTACGCAATCCGTCGCCGCCGTGCGCCAGGATATACGCCAGGGCGCGCACCAGCACGCCGAAGTTGCCGTAGAAGGCGCGGACGCGGCCGATGGAGTGTTTGCGTTTATAATCCCAGGCCAGTTTCTTGCCGGAACGGCGCAACCGCGGAGTCGGCAAGAACGGTTCCAGCGCCTTCTTCACGGCCACCGGACCCGAGCCCGGCCCGCCGCCGCCGTGCGGAGTCGAGAACGTCTTATGCAGGTTGAGGTGCATTACGTCAACGCCGAAATCGCCCGGCCGGGCGATGCCCACCAAGGCGTTCATGTTGGCGCCATCCATGTACAGAAGCGCGCCTCTGCGGTGCAGAATTTCGGCGGCCTGGATGATATTGTGCTCGAAGACGCCGAGCGTATTGGGATTGGTGACCATCAGGGCGGCCACGTCTCCGGTGACGAGTTGTTCCAGCGCGCCTACGTCCAGCGCGCCGGTGTCGCTCGACTTGATGTTCTCCACGGCATAACCGGCAATGGCCGCGGTGGCGGGGTTGGTGCCGTGCGCCGAATCCGGAATCAGGATTTTCTTGCGCGGGTTGCCGCGCTTTTCGAGGAGCGCGCGGATGAGCAGGATGCCGGTGAGTTCGCCGTGCGCGCCGGCCGCGGGCTGCAGCGTCACCGCGTCCATGCCGGTGATTTCGGCCAGCGCGGCTTCGACGCGCGCCATCACCTGCAGGCAACCCTGCGACAACGCCTCGGGCTGGTACGGATGCGCCCAGGCGAGCCCTTCGATGCGGGCCACCAGTTCGTTGATGCGCGGGTTGTACTTCATGGTGCACGACCCCAGCGGGTACATGCCGTAATCGATGGCGTAGTTCCAGGTGGAGAGGCGGGTGAAGTGGCGGATGGCTTCCACCTCGCTCACTTCCGGGAAGCCTTCGATCGACACGCGGACGTTTTCGGCGCCCAGCGCTTCGGCCGCATCGACGGCGGGAACATCGAGTTCCGGAAGCTGATAAGCCTTCTTGCCGGGCGAACTGCGCTCGAATAGCAGCGCCTCGTTCTGCGAGAGGTGGGGGCGGACTTTGGTGATCATGCCTGCACCTCCTGGGGCTTGGCCACCGCAAGGACCGACGCCACCGAATCCATGGCCTCGCGGGTGGACATTTCGGTGGCGCAGAACAGCATGCAGTCTTTCAACTCGGGATAATGGCCGCCCAGGGGCAGGCCGCCAATGATTTTTTTCTTAAGCAAGGCCTTGTTGAGATCCTCGGGCGACCGGCCGTCGACGCGCGTCACAAATTCGTTGAAGAACGGGCCGGTGAAGCGGGGTTGAGGCTTCATCCGACCGGCCAGGTAGTGCGCCTTGGCCAGGTTCTGTTCCGCCAGTTCGCGCAAGCCCCGCTTGCCGTAAACCGACATGAAGACCGTCGCCATGAGGGCGATGAGCGCCTGGTTGGTGCAGATGTTGGAAGTGGCCTTCTCGCGGCGGATGTGCTGCTCGCGGGTAGACAGGGTGAGGCAGAAGGCGCGATTGCCGCGTGAATCGGTGGTCTGTCCCACCAGGCGGCCGGGCATCTGCCGGATGAACCTTTCCTTGGTGGCGATGATGCCGGCGAACGGTCCGCCGTAGCACGGCGAGATGGCGAAAGACTGCAACTCGCCGGCGACGATGTCCGCTTCAGCCGCCGGTTCGAGGAGACCGAGCGAGACGGCTTCGGTGAACACCATCACCAGCAGCGCGCCGTGCCGGTGGGCGATGCGGGCGGCGGCCTTCACCTGGTCCACGATGCCGAAGAAGTTGGGCGACTGCACGATAACCGCGGCGGTCAGGGGATCCATGCGCCGCTCCAGATCTTCCAGGTCGATGGATCCGGTCTCCGCGACGTAGCCGAATTCCTCCACCGGCATTCCCTGATTGCGGGCGTATGTCCGCAGCACCTCGCGATACTCCGGGTGCACACTGCGGGCCACCAGAACGCGGCCTTTGCCGGTGGCGCGCACGGCCATCATGGCGGCTTCCGGCACGGCGGTGGATCCATCGTACATGGAGGCATTGGCCACATCCATGCCAGTGAGCTGGCAGAGCATGGTCTGGAATTCGAAGATGGCGGTGAGCGTACCTTGCGAGATCTCCGCCTGGTACGGAGTGTAGGAGGTGAGAAACTCGCCGCGCGAGACCACCGTGTCGACCAGGACGGGGCGGTAATGATTGTAGACTCCTGCGCCCAGAAAGCTGGCGTAGCCGTTGGCGTTTTCGGCCGCGCGGCGCTTGAAATAGTCGACGATCTCGTATTCGGAGATCCCCGGATCGAGCGCCAGCGGGCGATTCAGACGGACGGCTTCCGGAAGATGCGCAAACAGCTCTTCGGCTGAGGAAAAGCCGCAAGCATCCAGCATCTGGCGGCGTTCGGAATCGGACTTCGGAAGGTATCGCAACTACTTTTCGGCTCCTACATAGGCGAGATAATCGACGGCGGACATGAGGCCCGCGAGTTCCGCCGGGTTGGACAGCTTTACCTTTACCAGCCAGGCCGCGCCGTGCGGATCCGTATTCAGGGACTCCGGCTTATCGGCGAGTGTGGCATTGACCTCGGTCACTTCGCCTGAAACCGGCGAATAGACGTCGGAGACCGCCTTCACCGATTCCACCGACCCGAGGCTCTTGCCCTGTTCGAGAGCGGCGCCCACCTTCGGAAGATCGACGTAGACGATGTCGCCCAATTCCTCCTGTGCGTGATCGGTAATGCCGATGGTGGCGTTGTCCCCTTCGGCGAGGACCCACTCGTGTTCCTTGGTATATCGAAAATTTTCCGGATACATTCTGATTTCACTCGTTCTTATTTCGCTCGTTTGTAAAACGGAGTCTCCACCGTCACAGCATCCACGGGTTGGTTGCGGACGACGACCTGAATGGACTTGCCGGGCTGAGCCTCCTCCGCGGGCAGATAACACAGGCCAATGTTTTTGTTGAGAGTCGGCGAAGGCGATCCGCTGGTGACCCATCCGGCGGGAACGCCATTGAGCAGCACTTCATATCCGTCGCGGCCGATGCCGCGGCCGCACATCTCAAACCCCACCAGCTTGCGGCGGAGCCCGCTCTCCGTCTGCTTCACCAGGACGTCGCGCCCCACAAAGTCACCCTTGTCGAGCTTGACGATCCACGCGAGATCGGCTTCGAGAGGCGAGATGGAGGCGTCGATTTCGTGGCCATAGAGCGCCATTTTGGCTTCCAGGCGCAGGGTATTTCGCGCGCCCAGTCCGGCCGGCTTGACGCCGAATTCCGCGCCGGCCCGCAGCAATTCGTTCCAGAGGCGGACGGCTTCGGCGGGTGGAATGTAGATCTCGAAGCCATCTTCGCCGGTATATCCGGTGTGGGCGATGCGGGCGCCGGCGCCTGAAACCTCGCCGTCGGTGAACCAATAATATTTGATAGACGAGAGGTCCACCGGCGTCAGTTTCTGCAGCGTGGCGCGGGCCCGGGGACCTTGAATGGCCAGTTGGGCATACCGGCCGCCGGCATTTTCGACCGTGCAATCGAACCGGTTCCGCGAGCGGATGTGTTCGAAATCCTTGTCCTGGTTGGAGGCGTTGACGCAGAGAAAGTAGTGGTCGCCCGAGACCTTGTGAACCAGAATGTCGTCGACGAACCCGCCGTGATCGTAGAGCAGGCCGGAGTAATGCGCCTGGCCGATGTTGAGTTTGGCGACGGCGTTGGTGGTGACGTAGTCGGTGAGTTTGCCGGCTTCCGGTCCGCGGATTTCGATTTCGCCCATGTGGGACACATCGAAGAGGCCCGCGGCGGTACGGACGGCGTGGTGTTCCTCAATGATGCCGGAGTACTGGACGGGCATGTCCCAGCCCCCGAAATCCACCATCTTGGCGCAGAGCGCGCGATGTGCGGAATTCAAGGGAGTGGACCGGAGCTGCACATCTGGCATGAAGTCACAGGCTAACAGCACCGAAACGGGGTGTCAAACTAGCGTTGGCGGGTCCGCTTTCGGGCGCACAACGGCGCGGGAGGCAGGGTGGGAGCAGCAACCGGTTCGTCTTTGTGGGTGTAAACAGTCGTGTTTTGTTAGGGTTGGGGAGAAAATTGGGTTCGTTCGGTATTTTTTGTTGGAGGGATCTGCCCAGCATGCCTTGACGGTCCTATACCAGCCGACTACTCTTACTTTACACTGAGTGAGTATGATGAGTTTAGCCGAAAAACACTGTGTGCCGTGCCGCGGGGGCGTACCCGCATTGAAGGGTGAAGAGCTGGAAAAAATGAAGGCACAGATTGAGGGATGGCAAGTCGTGGATGAGCATCATTTGTGGAAGTCCTATGCTTTCCCCGATTTCCGGACCGCGCTGGATTTTGTGAATCGGGTAGGGGAAACGGCCGAAGCGGAAGGCCACCATCCGGACCTATTCCTGGCATGGGGAAAAGCCGATGTTAAGATCTGGACCCATAAGATCGACGGGTTGACGGAGAGCGATTTTATCCTGGCAGCCAAAATCGATCGGGTGCGGAACTAAGTGCTTTGCGAATTTCAATTGAACGGATGGAGAGCCATACATGTTAGGAGTTGGAAGCCGGTTTCCGGCCTTTTCCATGCAGGCGACGGTCGGCATCGAAAAGGGCAAGTTCTTTCAGACCATTACGAACCAGGATTACAAAGAAAAGTGGAAAGTCTACTTCTTCTGGCCCAAGGATTTCACTTTCGTCTGCCCGACTGAGATCGCGGCTTTCGGTAAGCTCCAGCGTGAGTTCCGGGACCGCGACGCGCAGATTCTCGGCGGCAGTACGGATTCGGAGTTCGTGCACCTGGCCTGGCGCCAGCACCATGAAGATTTGAAGGACCTGCCGTTCCCGATGTTGGCGGACGTGAAGCGGGATTTGTGCCAGGCGTTGGGAATACTCGATCCGCAAGAGGGCGTGGCGCAACGGGCGACTTTCCTGGTGGATCCCCATAACGTGATCCGGTTCGTCTCGGTGAACGATCTTTCGGTGGGGCGCAATCCGGAGGAAGTGCTGCGCGTGTTGGACGCGCTGCAAACCGACGAACTCTGCCCGAGCAACTGGCACAAGGGCGAGCCTGTCCTGAAGCCCGCCGTGTAGTGCGGCCATGGATCCGGAGAAGCGGCGGGAGGTTTTCGCGGGGCGGCTAATTGTCGTTCTTGCGATACTGCTGGTCGATTTTCTTCACGTAGAGGATGGTTTCGTTGTAGGGAGGAATGCCCTTATACTTGTCGACCGCGGCCGGGCCGGCATTATAGGCAGCCAGTGCGTGCCATAGGTGGCCGTCATATTTCTGCAGCAGATCGCGCAGATACCGGGCGCCCGCATCGACGTTCTGGGCTGGGTCGGTG
>Ga0182018_10000036_pt1 | contig 157421 bp, 133 predicted proteins | sample 812P2MmetaG_FD_120490 | JGI IMG/M metagenome (GOLD analysis project Ga0182018, IMG submission 120490) | Permafrost microbial communities from Stordalen Mire, Sweden - 812P2M metaG | ecosystem: Environmental > Terrestrial > Soil > Wetlands > Permafrost | place: Sweden: Stordalen | collected... | reverse complement strand
CGTCGGGTCGGAGCGCAGGCGGCGGGTGGGGCAAGTCTCGGCCGGCCGTATCGTCCCGTGACGATCCTCCCGCCCTCCCGGCCGAACGCGGGACCCCACCCGCCGCCGAGCACCGACCCGACGCGCGGCGGGCGATCGTCCCATCCTTGGCGAGGATGAACGCGAGAAAAGTGGCTCGATGCAGGCGGGCCTGTTGGGGAGGGGAGCTCTGCGCCAGCATCGAGCCGGGGCATACAATGGGACGACGCGGCGTCGCGACCACGTCGTAACGGACGAGCGGCATGGGTGCCCGGACGAGCCGTAACCCGACGGTCACGAGGGAAGCACCCTTGCCTACGGGGACCAGCCCCATGCAAGGTCATGCGCTGTGGCTTCGTCGACACCGCCCCCGACATCGACGTAGCCCGCCACCACGAGCGCGGTGCAACGAGCCGGTCGCGTGACCTGCGCCCTCCCGCCGCCCAAGAAACGGCGCCATCCTCCCGCCGCACGAACGGCGGTGCCGAGAAGCACGATGGGCGTGCCCGATGGCAGCGTGGACGCCCACGGGACCTGCGCGACGACCGACGCAACGCTTTGCAGGTCCCCGTGCCTTGCGTCGAGCAGCAGCGCGGCCGCGTGTCCCTCCGTGCTCCACTCGCGAAGTCCGAACGGCGGTCGGGGTTGTTTCGATTGTGGCGTGGGGGTCGACAGGCGCAGCGCGGAGGGTCGGGGATGCATCAGGAAGCGGACGGAACCGCCCTCGGGGCTCTCTCGGGGACGATCTCGACCTTCACGACGCGAGTCTTGTCGGCTTCGCGCACGATGAGCTTGAACCCGCCAACCTGCACAGTGGCGCCCACACTCGGCACCCGGCCGGCGCGGCTCACGATGAAGCCTCCGAGCGACTCCGCCTGTCCATCATCGGGAAGCGGCTTGCCGAGCGCGTGGGCGACATCCGCCAAGGGAACCGACGCGTCGGCGACAACGCGACCGTCGGCCATCGACTGAATGGGGGCTTCTGGATCGTGCTCGTCGCGAATATCGCCCACGATCTCCTCGATGATGTCCTCGATCGTCACGAGGCCGGCGGTTCCGCCGAATTCGTCGCTCACGATCGCCATGTGAAGCCGCCGCGATCGCATGTCTTGCAGAATCTTCGCCGCGGGCTCGTTCTCGGTGACGAACATCACCGGTATGCGCAGAATCTCGGCGAGCTTGGTCGTCTCGAGACGGCCGTCGCGGACGACCGCGAAGAGGTCTTTCGCGCTGAGCAGCCCGACGATGTTGTCTACGTTGTCTCGATAGACCGGGTACCGCGAGTGCTTCTCGGAGGCGACGAGCGCCACGATCTCGGGAAGGGCCTTGCCGACATCGATGCCCAGGATGTGGCGCCGGGGCACCATGACCTCGCGCGCCATCAGGTCCTTGAAGTCCAGCACCTTGCGGATCATCTCCGCAGGCTCGTTCGCGATGGAGCCGGCCTTTTCGCCTTCGCTCACGGCCCACTGGACCTCGGTCTCCGTGATCCTTGCGTCGACCGTACGCGACTTGGGAACGCGCTTGCCAACGGCTCGGCCCAGGATTGCGAGTGGATCGGCCAGTGGTGCCACGAGCCACTCGAGCGGCCCGAGGAAGGCGAGCACCAGAGCGGCGACGTTCTCGGGTCGACGCCGTGCAAAGGTTCCGACCACCTCCGCGAACGTTCCGTAGGTCAGCACGGTCCCGATGACGGCGAGAGCCAGGGCCAGCCGGTCGAAATGCAGGCTGCGGGCGGCATCGTTGAAGAGAACGGCCGCGATGCTCAGCGCTACGACGCGACCGACGAGCCAGCGCGAGTGCACGCGAAGGGGGTCTCGCGTGAAGCGCCGAAAGGCGGCGCCCGTGCCTCGGCTCGGAGCACTCAGAGCTAGCCTGCGGCCCTCGGGAATCTCACTGAGGGCCGCGTCGCCAGCGGCGAACAGCGATCCTATGGCCGTGGCTAGCACCCCCGCAGCGAGGTCGATTGCGAGTCCCCCTGGACCGGTGTTCACCTAGTCACCTTACGTTGCGCCATCCCCTGGGGAGCGCCCAAACTGCCCCCAGGGCAGGGAACCTAGCCGACGCGGGGGCGGGGTCAACCCCCCAGCCCGGGCAGCGCAGCGCGCGCAATCCGCAACACGGCCGAGGAAGCGGTCGATGGGCAATGTATGAATCGTCTCGCCCCCTTGCCCGTCGGGCTCGCTGTCGACGCGGCTGCTCAACCGGCAGGCAAGCCCGCCCAGTCGGGTCGGATCAGCCATGTCTCCACAGGTCATATTGCTGTTGGATCTCCATCGTTTAGCGAGCATCTTCGCATCGCACGTGATGGTAGGGAGCGGGGAACACATGACCCCCAGCGAGACCTGCTTCACTCGGCGGCCCGACACCTTGCGCAGCTGGCACCGTCCGCCTCGACCCCTCTTCCTCCAACCCTTGCCGAGGGGTCGCAGCGAGGCACCCTGCCGACCCCGATTTCCGTCGAAGAGCTCTGGCCTGCCCTCGTCCGCAAGGCCGCTTGGTCGGGCGACGCGCGCCGCGGAACGGTCCGGCTGGAGCTCGGCGCAGGTGCTCTCGAAGGGGCCGTGGTGCTGGTGCACTCCGACAATGGGCGCGTTCACGTGAAGCTCACGGCCCCAAGGGGTGTTGACCTGACCGTCTGGCGTACCCGGATCGCGGCGCGGCTCGCGGTGAGAGGACTGGACGTCGAGGCCGTGGAGGTCGACTGAAGGATCAGGCCTCCGCGAGAACACGCATGACGTTGCCGCGCAGAATCTTGCCGATGGTTCTCGCAGGAAGACCCGCTCGAAGGAGCGCGTCGGTCAGGAGCGGCAGGCCTCGAGGATCGGCCAGCCGTGGAGTAGGCACGATGAAGCCGTCCCAGTCGCTCCCGAGCGCGGGCGTGTCTTCGCCGAGCACATCGAGAATGTGGACGAGATGTCGCACCACGTGTTCGAGGCCACTGCCGCCGAGGTACTTCGGGCAGAAGATGACTCCGACGATCCCGCCCTTGTCTGCGACGGCTCGTAGCTGAGCGTCGTCGATGTTGCGCCAGTGCTCGAAAGCGCCCAGGACCCCGGTGTGGCTGACGATGGGAGGTCGCGTGGCCACGGAGCACGCGTCGAGAAATCCCTTTCGATTGATGTGGGCGAGGTCGACCAGCACCCCCGCAGACTCGCACCGTCCCACGAGGTCCAGGCCCCAGGGAGTGAGTCCGCCATTGTCGTTGCGTCCCGGGCCGTACGCCGGCCAGCCCGCCTCGTTGGGCGTGAAGTGCAACAGGCCGAGGTATCGGACTCCCCGCCTTGCGAAGGCGTCGATGCGATCCAAGTCGCCCTCCAGTGCGTGAGCGCCTTCGATGCCGAGGAGGGCCGCGATGGCACCGTCCCGCCTGCAGTCCTCCACTTCGCTTGCCGTCTTGACCAGGCGAAGCTCGCCCGGTCGTCGTGCGATTGCCTCCGCGAGCAGGTCGATTTCCTCGTCGACGGCCCGGGCGAGCCCGCGCGCGCGCTTGCCAGTCGGCAGCGAAACCAGGCCGAAGAACTGCGCCCCCATGCCTCCATCCCGCATCCTGGGGAGGTCGATGTGCCCGCCGAGGGCAGCGCGCCAGAGAGGCGGCTCGTGCCTGGTGTGCAAGTCGTAACCGAACCACCGCGACCACATGAGCGTATCGGCGTGCAGATCGATGGGCGGAAACTCCGCGTGGAGCGCTCTCGCCTCGTTCGAGCCGTTCATTTTCCCCCAACGTTACGTCAAGCCACCCGCGCGCGCCCGGCCAGCCACCGGATCCCCGGGTCGGGGCATCGCATGCTAGAGAGAGGTCCCTCCAGAATGTCCCCGCCTCTGCCTTCGTCGCTTTTGCTCGCAGACGACGTGCTCGACCTCGTCGGCGACACTCCTCTGGTCGCGATCCGCGCGCTCGGGGGCACGGCCCCTCGGGCGGCCGTCTGGGGAAAGATGGAGCAGGCGAACCCGGGGGGCTCGGTCAAGGATCGCATCTGTCTCGCGATGATCCTAGACGCCGAACGCGCCGGAAAGCTCCGTCCGGGAGGGGTCGTCGTGGAGCCGACCAGCGGAAACACGGGCATCGGGCTCGCACTGGTGTGCGCCGTGCGGGGCTACCGCTGCGTTCTCGCGATGCCCGAGAGCATGAGTCTCGAGCGCCGGCAGCTTCTCGAGGCGTACGGGGCGGAGGTCGTCCTGACACCCGAGGCCGAACAAATGGAGGGCGCCGTCGCCAAGGCACGCGAGATCGCGTCGAAGACGCCCGGCGCATTCATGCCGCAGCAGTTCGACAATCCCACGAACCCTCGCGTGCACGCCGACACGACGGCCCGCGAAGTCCTGGAGGCGATGAGCGGCCTGTCGATCGACGCATTCGTCGCCGGGGTTGGGACGGGCGGTACCATCAGCGGAGTCGGAGAGGTGCTGCGTCGAGAGGTGCCGGCGGTGAGGATCATCGCAGTGGAACCGGAATCATGCGCGACGATCTCGCGCGGCGAGCGAGGGCCGACGAAGATCCAGGGGCTCGCGGCGGGGTTCGTGCCGCGCAACTACCACGCTGGCGTCGTGGACGAGGTGCGCAGGGTAAGCGACGCCGACGCGTGGGGGACCAAGGTCGGACTCGCCCGGCGTGAAGGGCTTCTCGTGGGAATCAGCGCGGGGGCCGCGGTCCACGTGGCGCTCGAGGTCGCCCGCGAGCTTGGCGAGGGAAAGAACGTCGTCACTGTGCTTCCGGATACAGGCGAACGCTATTTCAGCCTCGAGGGGTACTTTTCGGAGGGGAAGCCGTGAGACGCGCGAGCGCGCGCCTGCTCGTCGTCGGCGTAGGGGGTCTCGGCTGCGCCGCCGCCCTGGCGCTCGCTCGTTCGGGCATAGGCGTACTCGGCTTGTGCGACGACGACGAGGTCGATCGGAGTAACCTCCACCGGCAGATCCTCTTCGGCGACGAGGACGTGGGAACGTCGAAGGTCGACGCGGCGGCCCGTGCGCTCGACGCGATCGCGCCAGGACTGACTTTGCATCTCCATCGCGAGCGTCTGCTCCCCGAGAACGCCCTGATGCTCGTCAGGCAGTACGACGTCGTGGTGGAGGGGAGCGACAACTTTGCTACCAAGTTTCTCGCAGCAGACGCGTGCGCGATCGCCCGCGTACCAGTCGTGCACGCGTCAGCCGTCCGCTGGATCGGTACGGCGCTCGCTGTCGGGGCAGGGGCGCGGCCTTGCTATCGCTGCCTGTTCGAGGACGTCCCCGAGGGAGATTCCCCCGACTGCGCGAGCGCGGGAGTCATGGGGCCCGTGGTGGGTGTCGTCGCGGCGGCCCAGGTCGATCTCGCCTTGGCGATAGTTGACGGGATGCGCGTGGAGGGCAGCCTGGTCACATTCGACGGACGCCTGGACGTCGTCCGACATCGCGACCTTGGCGCGCGTTCCGACTGCGCCCTTTGTGGAAGCGCTCCGACCATCCGACGCATCGAACCTAGAGCGTATGTTTCGCCTGCATTTGCGGGCTGAAGAGGAAGAGGAGATACCCGACAATGGAAACAATCGTCCGCATCCCGACGCCGCTTCGAACATTGACCGGCGGGGCCGACGAGGTCACCGGCAACGGAGGCACGCTCGCCGAGGTGATCGAGGATCTGGAGCGCAAGCACCCCGGGATCCGCGAGCGCCTGCTGGACGAGAAGGGCGTGCGGCGCTTCGTGAACATCTACATCGGCGAGGAGGACGTGCGGTTCCTCGACGGCCTCAAGACCGTCCTCAAGCCTGGGGATCAGATCAGCATCGTCCCCGCGATCGCGGGAGGATGACTGCGGGATGCTTCGACACCAACGGCAGATGGGTCTGGCAGAGGTCGGCCCCGCGGGCCAGGCACGAATCGACGCCCTTCGTGTCGACGTGGGCCTCGACGGTTTCGCGGCCCAGGTTGCGGTACGCTATCTAGCCGGGGCGGGCGTCGGATGCCTGCGCGTGGCGGACGAACTGAGCGCTCGCCTGGCGCGGCGAGTGGACCCAAGCGTGCACGTCGAGATCGACGCCGCACTCCTGCCCGACGGCGAGGGCGAGCCTCTGGGTCTGCACGATCCTGTCGCACGCGATCTGGCCCGGGGAGCTCATTTCGCGCTCAGGGTGTTGCGCTCGGCGGTCGGGACGAGGTCATGACCTTCCGGCGAAGCCGCCGCCTCGAGTCGGTCGTCGACGCGGTCGGGAACACGCCGCTCGTACGGCTGCACAAGATTGCGCGGCACGTGCCGTCCGCCGAGGTGTGGGCCAAGCTCGAGTTCGCGAACCCCGGCGGAAGCGTCAAGGACAGGCCTGCTCTCAGGATGATGCAGGACGCTATCGCCGACGGGCGGCTGACCCGCGACAAGATTCTCATCGACTCGACGAGCGGCAACACCGGCGTCGCATACTCAATCTTCGGCGCGGCGCTTGGCATCCGCGTCCGGCTGGTCATGCCTTCCAACGTCAGCAAGGCACGCAAAGACATTGCACGAAACTTCGGCACGGAGATCGTCTTCAGCGATCCGATGGAGGGATCGGATGGGGCCATCCGCCAGGCCCGCGAGCTCGTCGCCAAGGACCCGGACGTCTACTTCTACCCCGACCAGTATTCGAATCCGTCCAACTGGCGTGCCCACTACGACGGGACGGGGCGGGAAATCCTCGAGGCTCTCGGCGACCGCCTTACACACTTCGTCGCGGGGCTCGGCACTACGGGCACCATGATGGGCACGACCCGGCGCATCAAGGAGCACAGGCCCTCCGTCGAGTGCGTCGCGGTCGAACCGGCCGAAGCGCTGCACGGCCTCGAGGGGCTGAAGCACATGGCAACGAGCCTCGTGCCCGAGATCTACGACCCCCGCGTTCCCGATCGAGTGACGCCCGTGGGGACAGAAGCCGGATGGGACATGGCGGATCGGCTGGCGCGCGAAGAGGGGCTGCACGTGGGGCACTCCTCTGGGGCCAACATCTTTGCTGCGTTGCAGATCGCCGAGGTCGCGCATCGACATGGCCGGCCCGCGTGCATCGTCGCCATCGTTTGCGACCGAGGAGATCGCTACTTCGCGCCGATGCGGTGGGAGCGCCGCTACGTGTGGTGAAACGCGTCCGCTATGCTTCCGGCGGGCACTCGAGGGTGATGCGATGCGCGACTTGACGAAGCACCCGTGGGCAAAGGGCAACCTGGTCGTCGGGCGATCCGTCGTGAATCAGGTGGACGAAGAGGCCCGTCGGGCCTACGCGAAAGACGAGGAGAGCTGCGGCTTTCTGGTGGGTCCCGCGAACGATGCGCGCAGGTTGGATGCCCTGGTGCCGATGGTCAATCGCGCCAATGCCCTACACCGCCTCGACCCGGAGAGTTACCCCCGCACGGGCCGCACGTATTTCGACATCGACTCGATGAAGTTCGAGGGATCCATCCGGCGCGGCGAAGCCGACGCACGGCCGGTAAAGGTCCTCTACCATTCACACCTCGACGTCGGCGCCTACTTCTCGCCGACCGACGCAGAGGTCGCCAAGATGGGGCAGGGCGAACCCCCGTGGGACCTCGCGTATCTGGTGACGAGCGTGCGGGCCGGGGTCGTGGATGACCGGAAGTTATTCGTGTGGGACCCCGGCACGCACAGTTTCGTCGAGAGCCCGCTCGAGGTGGAAGAAGGCGCCTGACCGTGAAGGTTCGGCGAGCGGCGGCGCTGGGGCTCGTGGCCACGGCTGCCGCGGCAGGCACAGTGGGTGAGGCACGGGGCGAACTCCGAGATTCCAGCAAGAGGCTCGCCGAGGCGTGGCGTGGGGCGGGCGCCGTCGTCGTCGTGGGCGGGAGCCGCTTTCTCGACGAGGACGAGACAACGTCGGTCACGCTCCCAGCGCTGCCCGCGGCCGACTGCACGACCGTGGTGTTCCTCGGACCCCGTGGCCTCGGGTTCCACGCCCGGGTGATCGAGGCCGAAGACAACGACGCCGGAAGGAAGATTCCAAGCGAAGCAGGAGCCGTATCCATCGAGCGGTGCGGCGAAGCGCCGCCGGTCAGGATCCGCCTGTCCAGCGACTCCGGGAGGGGAGCCATCGAAACCATCGTCGCGCGTTCGGCCGGGCCTCTGGTCCCGTTGCGCGTCATCCTCCCGGAGCGCAGCGGCGGGGTGGCCCCCCCTGGCCCCGACCCAGGAGCGTTGCCGACGCTGCCCGCACCGGAGAGCCGAGCGGAGATCGCGGAGGCGCGCGCGAGCCTGGACGGTGGCACCATCGAGTCGCGCAGAACATGGCAATCCGGGCCCGACGGCTCGGCGGCGGGCCACGAGACACTCGAGCCGGGGTGCCACCGGTTGCGCCTCCTTGCTCTCGACCGCCGGTCACCGCGGGCGCCGGCGCGCCTGGGCCTGGACCTGGACGCCGAGATGAGAGACGAAGCCGACGATCGTCTACTTGCGAGAGATCGCTCCGACGCGCCGGACGCCGAGCTCTCCGTGTGCGTCGGCGAGACTACCCGCGTCGAAGTGGTGTTTGCAGGGTCACCCCCCGACGCGCCTGTGCTCGTGGTCCATGCCTCGTGGTCGCTGCCGCAGTTTCTGCCGACGATCTGGGGCAACGAGGCGCGCGCGCGGATGGCGAGGGTGCTGCTTGCCAGGCAGGTCCGATCGCTGCCGCGCCAGCCTTTCATCCTGGTCCAGGGCGGCTCCGGCGGGACTCCGGTGCCTCTGTCGATCGAGCCTGGCAGCTGCTACCTCGCGGTCGTGTCGCTGGTCGAAGGAACGGCGCGCGCCGTGGCCCTTCGGATCCACGTGGGAGGAGAGGATGTTTTCGACGACCGCGGCATAGACGACCGGGGAGCCGCGCTGGCCTTCTGCGCGCGCCAGCACGACCGTGCAGTCGCGCGCGTCGAAGTGCGAGGTGCGCCACCGCTTGGCTGGGGACTGGCTGTCTACAGGATAGCGGACGGAGTCTGGCAGGCATCGCCGTGAGGGGAGGCGTAACGCTTGCGGCCACCTGCGGGCTCGCCCTGGCAGCCTGCGGGGCGGGCGGGGCGGGGCGCAGTGGCGGCTCGCCAAGACCCCTTCCGGCGCCCGAGGTCACCCGAGGGGAGCTCGACGGGCGAGCCTTGATCGGCGAGCTGTCGGCGAGGGCGGGGCGTCTCGGAGCCGGTGCCCCCTCCCTCGTCGCTTCGGCCGAGGCCGTGGAGAACGGGTGGCTTGGCGGGTTCATCGATGTGCCCTGCGATCAGTGCGTCCTCTCTTATGCGCGCGGTTCGGCGTCGATCGACGACGTCGACGTCGCGATCTACTCGGAGGAGGGCACGTCCCTTGCCGTTGACGAGGGTCGGGACGTGCATCCCACGGTCCTCCTCTGCGCGCCACATCCAGCCCGCGTCTACGTTGCGGCCCACGTCGTCGAAGGCGAAGGACTCGTTGCGGTCGGGGCGCAGCTCGTCCCCCCTGACCGCGCCGTCCTCGTGGCAAGGGCCCTCGGCGCTCGCGGGGGAGAGATGGAGGGGGCGCGGCCCGCGGGAGCCTGGCCTGGTCTCGAAGAAGCCGTACGCGTGCACCACCTGGAACTCGGGGGCAATTGGGAGGAGTTTCGGCGCGTCGCCCTACCGGTGGACTCCCGCGCGCCGACCACGGTGGCGTTCCCGGTTGGGCAGGATCAATGCGTCGACGCCTTGATTGTCCCGGGCGACACCGTGGCGTTGCTCGACGTCGAGGCCGTCGACGCGGATGGGCGGGTAGTCGCACGGTCCAGAGAGGGAACGAGCCGCCCGGCGTTGACGGTGTGCTCTTCCCTGGAGATCGCGGGAGCGTTGACCATCCGACCTCACGTGGGGGTTGGCCTGGTCGCCGTCGTCTTGGCGCGCGCCCCCGGGGATCTGGCTCGCGACCTGTCTCCCCGTCCGGACGTCGCGTGGGTAGCGCCGACTCAGCCTCTCGACATTGTGAGCCGAGCCCACGAAGCCCTGTTGACGAGGAATGGCTATGGCGCACCCGCCGTGTCGCTCTCGGGCTCGCTCGTTCTCGGCCGGCGGGTGAGCTTTGCGCTGGACCTGAAGCCGCCCGAAGTCCCGTGCAAGCGCGTGGACGTCGTGGCCGGCGCGCCCCTGGCTCTAGTAGAGGCGCGCGTGGTCGACGACCGCGGGGTGGTGCTGGCGTCGGGCGAGGCGTCGTCCTCGGTCGCGGTCTTCGCCTGCGCGCACGGCGGGGTGCGTATCGAGCTCGAGGCCCGCGCTCGGCCTGGGCCCTTCAAGGTTACCGTTCGTCCTGAGCCATGGAAGGACGCGGCACTGACGGCCCATCCGCTTGCCGCCTCGCGGATGCTTGCTCGGGCTGCGGGCGGCCCCGAGATGCTGCTGGAAGGAAGCGGCACCGCCGTTCGCGCAGTTTCACTCGCTGCGGACCGCGTCCTATCCTGGACGGAGGACGTACCAGCCGGACGTTGCCTACAGGCGACAGTGGGCGTGGAGGGCAGCGGGGCGGGCGTCGAGCTCCGTGTCTTCGAGGGGGCCGAGGTCGAGATCGATCGATCCGAAGGACCCTACGCGACGGCTGTTCGCGCATGTGCACCGCCGGGCTCGTCGAAGCGCGTCCGGTTCGAAGCGCTCGCTTCCGCCGGGCGTGTAGACGCGATTCTGGGTGAGCGCCTGACGGGCAAGCGCTGAAGCGCCGGCCTACGATTGCCTCAAGCGTGCCATGAGGGCATCCGCTCGGGACACGTCGACCGCGCCGATGCAGAGCTTCGCGCCGTCACGTGGAACGAGGACCACGCGACACGTCCCGGTCACACCGGGAGCGACGACGGACAACGCGAAGTCGACGGCCAGTCCGAGTGCCACGACGCCGATTCCCGCGGCGAACAAGGACGGCGAGGCCGCCCTGGCTCCATCGACGCACGACGAGACACCTACGTAACTTCCCGCCGCCAGGGCGAGCAGCCCCGCGTGGAAGGCGATCCGTGGATAGCGAACCTCCCGCACCGCCCGCACGAGGCCCGCGCGGGGAACGAGGACATCGCGATCCGCCAGGCGCCGTCCGAGCATTTCGACGCGCCAGTGGACGTGGACCGAGCCGTCGTCCGACACCACCACCTCTGCGGGTGTCCGGTACGCGAGCGCAAGGCGACCGAACAGGCGGGCGACGCGCATTGCCAAGAGAAGGCCCGTACAAGCCAGGAGGAGAGTGACCACTGGCCCCCGCGGAGCCGCTGTCACCTCGCCGACGAGGGCGTCGCCGGCGCGGACCTCGACGTCGGCTTCCATCTCGCTGAGCCCGTCTTAGAGCAGCGACGCCTCGGGCGCCAGTCTCCGCGGCCATTCAGGGGGGCAGCGCCAGGTCGCCACCGTGCTCCACGAGCTTGGCGAACGAGGCGATGCGGGCACCCACGTGCGATCGACTCGCCCCGATCAGCTTTGCGGGCCCGACGGCTTCGACGCAGAGACTTCCGAGGGCCGACGCAAAGAACATCGCGCAGCGCATCGCACCTGGCGAGAGGTCACCGCGCGAAGCGAGATACCCCATGAGTCCTCCGGCGAATGAGTCGCCGGCTCCGGTTGGGTCGACGACCTCCTCCAGCGGATACGCCGGCACGAAGAACGGACCCGCGTCGTCGAAGAGGAGCGCGCCATACTCGCCACGCTTGATCACGAGCATCTTGGGCCCGCGCTTCCGGATGTCCGCCGCGGCGCGGACGAGGTTGTGGATGCCCGAGAGCTGTCGGGCCTCCTCGTCGTTGATGACGAGCAGATCGATACGGCGCAGAAGGTCGTTCAAGAGCGCCGGCTCGCGTTCGATCCAGAAGTTCATCGTGTCCGCGGCGACGAGCTTCGGGCGCTCGAGTTGCTCGAGGACGTCGAGCTGCAGGGCCGGATGGATGTTCCCTAGCAGGACGAACGGACTCGGCCGCTGATTGGATGGGATCTTGGGATGGAAGTCGGCGAAGACGTTGAGCTGCGTGTCGAGGGTCGTGCGACTGGCCAAGTCCTTCGAGTAGCGGCCGTGCCATCGGAAGGTGCTCCCGGCCGCCCGCTCCACTCCCGAGGCGTCGATCCCCCGTGCCCGGAGGTCGCCCAAGATCGCTTCGGGAAAGTCGGCTCCGACGACCCCGACGACGCGTACAGCGTCGCGAAGGAGAAGGGAGGCCGCAAGGGCCGAGTAGGTGGCAGCCCCGCCCGGGACGTCGCGGTGCTCGCCGGAGGGGAGGTCGAGGTCGTCGAATGCGATCGAGCCGACGATGAGGAGATGTTTCGATGTTGTCACGGTGAGTCCCTTCTACCGCTGGAAGTACTTGCCGACGAGCCAGTCGAGATCCGCGAGCGCCGTGGGCGGAATGCGATCGCGCGACGTGATGAGCGCCGAGGCCAGCGCGCCGAAGGCACGGCTCTCCCTAGGATCCGGGAGCGCATGGGTCATCTCGGCGATGGCGCGTCGCGCGAGCGCAGCGTTCGCCTTAAGGACGGCCAGCACCGCGTCGACGCTTACTTCGTCCTCCGTCTCGTGCCAGCAGTCGTAGTCGGTCGCAAGCGCCAGGAGGGCGTACGGAAGCTCTGCCTCGCGCGCGAGCTTCGCCTCGGGCATCGCGGTCATTCCGATGACCGAAACGGCCCAGGAGCGGTAAAGGAGGCTCTCCGCACGAGTCGAGAACTGGGGCCCCTCCATGCAGAGGTACGTTCCGCCCTGGTGCACGCGGGCGCCCGCGCGAGTGGCCGCTCCGGCAAGTGCTCCGGCCAGGCGGTCGCATACGGGGTCGGCGAAGGCTACGTGTGCCACGAGCCCGGCCTCGAAGAACGTCGATGCCCGCTTCTTGGTGAGATCGATGAATTGATCCACGACGACGAAGTCGCCGGGGACAATCGCCTCTTTCATCGACCCCACCGCGCTGATGCTCACGAGATGCGTCGCCCCGAGCTTCTTCAACGCACAGACATTGGCGCGAGCATCGATGCGATGTGGGGCAATACCGTGACCACGGCCGTGCCGCGGGAGAAAGAGGAGCGTCGTGTCGTTCAGTCGGCCCCGCACCACGACGTCACTAGGCGGCCCGAAGGGAGTATCTACCCGCACCTCTTCGACGCCGACGAGCCCATCGATCTCGTAGAGGCCGCTGCCCCCGATGACGGCCAAGACATGCTCGTCGCTCATCGCATGGCCTCAGGGCAGCCGACCCGTGCGCAGGAGCGACTCGGCCAGAAGGGCTCGCCGTTCGCGGCGCGCTCGGCCGGCGATCACAATCGATCGCAATTCGTCGAAGGCTCGCTGCACCTCTTCGTTGACGACGACGTAGTCGAAGAGAGCGTAGTGCTCGATTTCGCGCCTCGCTGTTGCGAAACGCCGCGATAGAGATTCCTCGGTCTCGCTGGCACGGCCGCGCAGCCTGCGCTCGAGCTCGTCCATCGACGGAGGCACGAGGAACGCCGTGACCACGTCGGCCACCTTGGATTTGATCTGCCGCGCACCCTGATAGTCGATGTCGAAGATCATGCCCGTGCACCCGGCCGTGGCCCGGGCGCGGGCGATCTCGGCCGTCGAGGTACCATAAAGATTGCCGTGCACCTCGGCCCACTCGAGGAACGCTCCCCGGCCGACCAGATCCATGAAATGGGATCGATCCACGAAGTGATAGTCGCCGCCATCGACCTCGCTCGCGCGCGGCGCCCGGGTCGTGTGCGAGACGCTGAAACGAAGCTCGGGGCAACGGTCGAGAAGCATCCGCGTGAGCGTCGTCTTTCCGGCCCCGCTGGGCGAGGACAGGACGAGCAGCAGGAAGTCGTCATAGGTGTTCATTCGACGTTCTGCACTTGCTCTCGCATGCGCTCGATCTCGGCCTTTGCCTCGACGATCGCATGCGAAATAGGGGCATCAGGGCTCTTCGCTCCGACCGTGTTCGCCTCACGCGCCATCTCCTGCAATAGAAAGTCGAGGCGCCTGCCGATGGCTTCGTCGCCGTCGACGAGCGCCGAAAACTGAGCAACGTGGCTCTCGAGTCGGGTCAGCTCCTCGCTGATGTCGCTTCGCTCGGCGAACATCGCGATTTCCTGCTCGAGGCGTGGCGTATCAATGTCCATATCCACCGAGGTTCTCAGCCGTTCGGCACGCTCTCGCAGCCGCTTGCGATGGGATTCCAGTACGTCCGGGGACCGCTTGGCGATGTCGCCAGCTATGCGCCGTATGTGCGCAAGGCGGCGCGCGAGATCGTCCTTCAGGGCAGTGCCTTCGCGGAGGCGCATGGCATCCAGGGCGGCCACGGCCAGATCGAACGCCGCCCGCGTCGCGTCACGAACCCGCTCGGTCTCGCGTTGCGCCGAATAGACGAATAGGTCGGGGATGGCGGCGAGGATCGACAGAGGCACTTCGCTTCCCGGGGCCACCTCGTCGCGGAGCTCGCAAAGGGCCCCGTAGGCGGCGCGCGCCCGTTCGCGGTCTAGGACGGGCAAGGTGAGGGACGTTCCCTCGACCCGCATCGCCACGTCGTAGCGTCCTCGCGTGAGCTTCTCACGCGACACTTGCTCCAGAAACCCGGTCAAGTCGGCTAGTTCCCGCGGAACGCGCACCCGGACGTCGAGGAACCGATGATTGACACCCCGGATTTCGACCTCGAGCTTCCCGCTGCTCAAGGGTACCTCACCGAGGCCGAAACCCGTCATGCTTCGCATGCGTTTTTCTTTACGCTACGCCGATTCGCAGCGGGGCAAAAGGCCGGGGTCCCTCCGCCGGCTCACGACAAGGGGATGCATCACAGCCCCTTGCGGCGCTTCACCTGCTCCAGGACCTTGGCGTACTCGATTTCCCAGTCCCGAGTCCCCTCGCGCACGTGTCGAAGCTGCGCGCGCACCTCCGCGTCCAGCGTGGAGTCGACCGCCATGTGCTTCTTGAACACGGGCGCCATCGCCCGACGAAGGTCGATGTCCTCGACGAACACTTCGTCGACGTTGTTCGAGTGCATGAGCATCTCGACGACCTGGTCGAGCAGGTAGTCGAGCGCCTCGTCGCCCACCTTGATGCCCTTCTCGTCGGCGACCAAGGATCGCACGCGCTGGAACTCCGTCTGTGGCTTGCGGGTGCGCTCGAGGACGTCCTTGGCCCGCTCGTTCACGTCGCGCTCATCCGACAGGTATTGGTTGAGGACGGCTGCCACGTCGGCCTCCACTTCCTTCGGACGCTCGGCCTCGATCGCGTGGGGCGCGAGCAAAGCGCGCACGACCTCGGTCGCGACGGCGGGCACCTTGCCAGCGTAGAGGCGCATTGGGTGCGCCTTTCTACCCCGTTACCTCTTCTTCCGCACGTCCGAAGAGATCGCGGCCGTCTGAGCCTGCAAGTCACCTGCGCCTCCCAGCTGGAGGCGCCGCATGACGGCCTTTTTCTGGCGGTCCTTGTACTTGGCATGGGACGCGTCCCCGAGCTCGTTGTGCGTCTCCGTGTCCCGGTCGACGATCTGAAACTCGCAGATGACGAAAATCACGTTGCCGAGGGGGCCCGCGGCAACGGGAGCGCGGTCGAGGATGCGCTTCGGCAAGCGCACTGGCATGTCGACGACGAAATGGATGATCCGATAGGAGTCGGCCGAGAACTGGTTCTCGCTTGGGTTGAGGTCGTTTCCCTTCGAGCCGTGAAGCTGCATCTGGCCGAGCATCGACTTGAGTGGCGTCCTCTCGACGTACGACTTGAAGCCGAAGATCGAGTTGATGCTCTCGCCGGGCACCACGTAGTTGAAGGGGAACAGCCGCTTGGCCAGATACTGGAGGACCGGGAAAATGTCCTCCCGAGTGCGTGTGACCACGCGGAAGCGCAGCTTGTCGAAGATCTGGGCAGCGATGGTCTCTTGCTTGGAGAGAAGCTTGGTGACGAGCGAGTCCTTGTTCTTTCGTCCTCCGATGAACTCCACGATGGGAAAGCCGCCCGCGAGCATTCCCCCAATGACGCGGTAAATCTTCTCCTCGACGATGTGGAAGACCTCCTGGTCCGACATCGGAAGTACGAAAAGGAGCTCGCGTCCGTCGAGGTGGTGGATGATGTGCATACACTTGAGGATCGTGCAGGCGCACATGGCTCGGTGCCCTCGGCCCGCCGCCAGCATGAGCAACTCGGGCACGGTCGAGCGCTCGACGGGGCGGGGAATAGGGTAGTCGAACTGCCTTCGCAGGTAGGCGATCGACTCGGACTTGACGTGATCCATACGGACCCGATCAGTCGGATCGTCCGGCGCGAGCTCGTGGGACCGAAGAAACCGGTGGACTTCTTCCTCCGAGCCGAAGTCGAGGCGACGCCAGTCAATGACCGAGTCACCTCGCAGAATGAGTCGGATCGCCTCGAGGTCGGCGATCGTGAACTCGTCGAGTCTCTGGAGGCGATCGACCACGCCGCGGTTGACGTCGCTCATGGTCCCGGGGGTGCGACCTTAGCAAAGCACTGGCGCAGCGACTGCGCGCGCGGGGTATGCGACCGACCGATCAGGAGTGGTCGACGTGGCTCGAGTCGACCGCGACGGGGGTCGCGGAGGCGCTGGAGTGCCTCCCCAGCGTGAGCGTCCCTACGAAGATGCACAGCGTGACCGCCAGGACGGCGCACTGGCCCATGAAGGCGCCCGAGCAGCCGGCAACGGCGATGGGAGCGATGGCCACGAGATACCAGGGGGTCAGCTTCATACGTGATCTCCGCGAGGATGCCGACCACCAAGGGCCGCCTACGATGTAAGCTAAGCTACGACATCCAATAGCGGTGAGCCAAACTTCTACCGATCTCCGCCTCGGCTGTGCAAGGGAAACCGACTGCCGAATTGGGCTTCGTCGCATCCGAGTGGGTACATGTATGGCCGCGAAACAAGTTCGAAAATAGGGGGAAGTCGTTGCTACTCATGCAGCCTGGTTGCGACCGGACTGGCCGCGGGTTTATCGTCTGCAAGTGTCCGCCTCGATGACGACGCGACGCGGCGTGGCGATCGCGTGGCTGGGGCCACTGCTGAGTTGGGGATGCACGTCCATCGACCCGGGGCCGAACTTTGTGGTTCCGGACGAAACGTTCGACTCGGCCTACTTCTACTGCCACGTCGAGCCGCAGTTCATCTTCTTCAACAACTGCGGACCCGGGAACCCTGCGAAGGGGGACCCGCCGAACGGGTGCCACTTCAACCCCTCCGCCGTGAGCGGAATGGCCCTCATCAGTCATCCCGCGGTCGATTGCGGTGGCGGCGACGTCCCACTCGACACAACCCAGACCGGCACCGGAAGTCCGGCAGAGTTCAATCTGGAGTCCGTGTCCATCGAGATGAGCACCGACTACGTCACCGCCCCCCTCTTCGTGCGCCCCAGTGGGCACGACCACCCACGGGCGATCTTCAGCGAAAGCGATCCTCAAGTGCAGATGCTGCTGAGTACTTGGGCCTCCAAATGAGGGCGAGACCGCTCCTCGGCACGGCCGGTGTGCTGGCGCTCGCCTTGGCGTCGGAGAGCGTGTGGGCCGCGGACCAGGCCGAACCGGAGGCCTTCGCCCGCGTCGTCATCGATTCCGCGGACCTTCGCACGGGCCCCGGCGTGAGCTATCGCGTGATCTATTCAGCACACCGCGGAGAGACCTTCGCCCTCGACGGGCGTCCCGGCACGGGTTTCTGGTTACGCGTGATCCTTCCGGACGGGCGCGCCGCCTATGCACTGGGAGACGAGGTTCAGCCCTTCGCCGTCAGTCCTGGGGACGAGGGAGCTCCGTCTCGCCCCGGGCTTTTTGCGCCGCCGCCTCTTGAGGGATCGCGAGCGGGACTGTCGCTCGTCGGAGGCTTGCTGAGCATCCCGGTCGCGTCCGGAGGAGTCCAGCGCTTCGGGTACGTGGAGGCGCGCCCGTCGCTCGTGCTGCACAAGACCATCAGCCTCGAAGGCTTCGTGGGCGACGGGCTGACCAGCGACGGAGCCCAGTTGATCTACGGCGGTGGCATCGGGATCTACCTCGCGCCGACCTGGCCTGTTTGCCCATTCGTAGGGCTCTTTGCTGGAGCGCTGAGCGTCCTCCCGAACCCGGACTCGTTCGTCCTCAAGCGCCAGGATTTCTATCTCGCCCGGGCCGGAGGAGGTTTCCTGTTCGCTCTCCGGGGCCGCATCCTCGTCCGCATCGAGGCCACGAATCTCTCCGTCTTCACGCAGAGCTCGTACAAAAACGGGCAAACCTACGCCGCCGGCCTCGGCGTGTACTTCTAGGAAGAGGAAAGCGAGATGGGGAAGATCCTTCTTCTTTGTTTTTCTCTTGCCGGCTGCATAACCGTGGCGCCGCAACAGCGAGCGATCCTCGCCGACCCCACGATGCAGTTCGACGCAGAGGGAAAGCACGAGGCACCCCTTCGCCATGCGATCGACAACCGGGAGGGGTCGATGGGCGGAACGGGTGTGTCGGGCGGAGGCTGCGGGTGCAACTAGCCGTCTTTCTGCTCATTGAGCTCGCGCTGTTCGCGTGGTCCGCTCTCGCATCCGCGCAAGTCGCGGAGTTCGACACCGCACAGTCCGTCTTCTATGAGGCGCCGACGCGCACGCACATGTTCGTGTATTCGCCCTCGGTGGACGTGCAGGCGTCGCCGTGGTCCTGGCTGGACGTACGTGGAGGCTGGGAGGCGGATGTCGTCTCCGGCGCCAGCGTGGCCACGAAGGCCGGCGCGACGTACCAGGCCACCCACCCGGCGGCGGACGTGGTGACGACGGCAAGTGTGCACGACCTTCGCAACCTTGGTCGAGGAGAGGTCGCCCTCAAGGGGGAAACGACGTCCCTCACTGGGGGATACGCCTATTCAACCGAACACGACTACCGGTCGAATTCGATGCATGTCAACGCGCGCACCGACGTCCTCCAGCACAATACTCAGTTCGAGCTCTCCTACGCGCGCAACTTCGACACCATCTGCAACCGCGTCCAGAGCTCGGCGGATCCGAGCCCGACGCGGTGGATCGCTCTCGAAGATTCGGTCGGCTGCTTCACCAGCGATCCGCTCCGCACCACGCAACCCATCGGGATCGACACCTATGAGGTGAGTTGGGGACAATCCTGGACGCCGGTGCTCGAGTCGCAGCTGACGTACACGGGTCAAGTCATCCAGGGCTTCCAGAGCGACCCCTATCGGAGCGTCGTTCTGGGCGAGGGCCTGAAGGCTCAGGAGAATGAGCCTACGGAACGCGCTCGCGAGGCGGTGACTGCGCGCCTCGCGTGGTACCTGAGGTCGATCAAGGCCGCCGTCCGGCTATCGGTGAGGGGCTACTACGACACCTGGGCCATCGAGAGCGGTACGGTCGAGGGCGAGTTCGAGAAGTCAATCGGCGAGTCTCTGAGAGTCATGGCACGAGGGCGCCTCTACAAGCAGACAGGGGCAGTCTTCTGGAGTGACGACTATACGGGTGGGCTCCCGCCCCTCGGTCCGCGCGGTCAGTACTGGACGGGGGATCGCGAGCTCTCGCCGTTCTGGAGCTGGCTCACCGGCGTCCGCTTCGTGTGGACCCTCACCCCATCGAACGGCCGGCTCCTCGGTGTCCTGGAGAGCCTCAAGCTAGCCGGATCGGGAAGCATGTCCGGATACATCTACGAGCAGTACACGCTCGGGGGCGTCCCGATTTCGAACGCCCGGGCCATCATAGGGACGCTCAGCCTGGCAGCCGTCTTCTAGCCCCGGCTCAGTCCTCTTCAGGGTCGGGCCCGCGCAGGCCGTGCTTCTTGGCCATGTCGTGCAAGTGCTTACGATCCATCTTGGCGTCACGGGCCGCCGCGCTGACGTTGCCGCCATGCCGGGCCAGCAGCCACTTGACGTACCGGCGCTCGAACTCCCCCTCGTAGCGCGCGCGGGTTTCCCGATAGCTCTTGCCAGGCTCGAAATGCAACGTGTCGGCCGCGGCTCCGCTCGACGTGGGAAGGGAGACTAGGCTGAGCTCCGTTCCCCCGGCGGCCCTCGCTAGATAGATGGATCGCTCGAGCACGTTTCGCAGCTCGCGCACGTTGCCGGGCCAATCGTGCGCCGCCAGCCCTTGCATCGTCTCGTCGCTGACGGTGAGACCGGCGCCGTTTGCTTTGAGGATATGCTCGACGAGGGGCGCGATGTCCTCGCGTCGTGCGCGGAGGGGTGGAACCGTAACGGGAACAACAGCCAGACGGAAGTACAGGTCCTCCCGGAACTTGCCGGCTTCGACCTCGCGCTGCAGATTGCGCTTGGTGGCGACCAGGACGCGCACGTCCGTTTTCTGCACCCGGTTGCCGCCCACCCTCCGGAGTTCTTTGGTCTCCAGGACGCGCAACAGCTTGGGCTGAACGTCGAGCGGCAGCTCGCCTATCTCGTCGAGGAATACCGTCCCGCCGTCGGCGAGCTCGAAGGCGCCCTGACGCGACGCGACGGCGCCCGTGAATGCGCCGCGCTCGTGGCCGAATAGCTCGCTCTCCAGCAGGGAATAGCTCACCGAGCCGCAGTCGACGACGACGAACGGGCCTTTCGCACGCTTGCTCTCGCTCCAAATGGCCCGTGCGAGGACGTCCTTTCCGGTTCCGGTCTCGCCCTCGAGGAGAACCGTGGCGTCAGTCGGCGCGATGCGCTCCAGCACCCCGAAGATCGTACGCATCGCGAGGCTCTGCCCGATGGCCGTTCCGAAGATCGCCTTGTCGCTCGGCATGACCTCGACGCTCCGCGGCGCCACCCTCAGAACCACCTCTACCTCGCCGACCTTCAGCACCGTGCCGGGCTGGACGATGGCCTCGGTCACGCGCGCCCCCTGTACCTTCGTCCCGTTGGTGGAATCGAGATCGCGCACGCGGATGCCATCGGAGGTGCGCGTCAACTCGCAATGGTGCCGCGAGACCGTGTCGTCCGCGAGGACCAGATCGTTGTCCGCCGCTTTGCCGACACGCAGCTTCTCTCCGATCGAACGCACGGTGCCCTTCGCGCTGCCGGAGAGAACGACGGCGTGCAGCCCCACGTTGGATCCACGTGCCTGCACCGCACGGGTCGCGATCTCCACGTACTCCTCCGGCGAGGGTGACGTGCCGTCCGGGTCGGGCGTCATGGATCAGCGCCTCCGTAGCGACCGTATCCGGGCGACGAGCCCCCGGAGGACGGCGTCGGGAAGGTCGAATTTCGGCATGCGGTTTCTACCGTTCCTGATGGTCGCCGCCATCTCGGCATCGGTCACCTTGGCCTGCCAGTCGTCGCGGCTCAGATCCGGCGCTTGGACCATCGGCCCCATCTGACCGTCGCCCTTGCCCGTCGCACCGTGGCAGTTCGTGCACTGCTGTCTCCAGGCGATGTCCACGAGCTGTGCGTCGCCGCTCCCCTTGGGCGCCACCCCAGAGACCTGCGCGCCCATCCCGAGCTTGTCGTCGTCCTGCGAATGATGGTCGGTAGGCGTCCATTCCGGCAGCGATTCGGACGCGGGCGGACGTTCGCAAGCAAGAAGAGAGACCGCCCCCATACATGCAAGAATACAAGATAAATTCACCACTCTCACCATGTTCTCCTGTGGGGTGGTGCGGCGCACGAGGCTGGAAGGTAGTGCGGGTGACGGGACAAGGCCATCTTGCCGGACTGGCGCCATGGCGCTACCGTCTGATTCGAGGCGTGGGACCGGACGCGCGTGGAGGCTGCTGCCCCGCGACGCATTCCCGGCTGCGACCGGAGGACTCATGTACAGCAACACGAACAGCCGTGGCGCGTCGACGCCCGCCGGCCCCGTCAGCAAGGTCACCGTGCCCGAGATCCGGGCGAGGAAGACGCGAGGGCCGGCGATCGCGATGGCCACGGCGTACGACTTCACGATGGCCCGGCTCGTGGACGAGGCTGGGGTCGACCTAATCCTGGTTGGCGATTCGCTCGGGATGGTCGTGCAGGGGCTTCCAAATACGCTTCCCGTAACGCTCGAGGAAATCTGCTACCACGGCCGCGCGGTGGCGCGAGCTGCGGGTCGAGCCCATGTCCTCGGCGATATGCCGTTCATGAGCTATCAGGTCTCGCCCATGCAGGCCGTCGAGAGCGCGGGGCGACTGGTCAAGGAGGGGGCCTTCGAGAGCGTGAAGCTCGAGGGAGGCGAGGATGTGGCGGAGCACGCTCGCCGCATCGTGCGCGCCGGCGTCCCGGTGATGGGGCACGTGGGGCTCCAGCCTCAAAGTGTGCACTCGCTCGGGGGGTTCAAGGTCCAGGGGCGCGGGAGCGAGGGAGCGGCGAAGATCGTGCGCGACGCTGTGGCGCTCGAAGAGGCCGGCGTTTATGCCATCGTCTTGGAGGCCGTGCCCCCGGACGTTGCGGAGCAGGTCACGGCTGCGGTGGGTGTTCCGACGATCGGCATCGGAGCGGGCGCGGCCTGCGACGGTCAGGTGCTCGTGTGCACGGACCTTCTGGGCATGTCGCGGGGCCATGCGCCCAGGTTCGCCAAGCGGTATGCGGAGCTGGGCGATACGATCGTGGATGCGATGCAGCGTTACGTGAGCGAGGTCCAGTCGGGCGCCTTCCCCGGTGCCGAGCATGCCTACAAGGAAAACCGCCCTGATGAGAGTGGCTCCCAACGCGTAACTGAGGGGGTTCGCGTCGTGGGTTTGCGGCACTGATTGCGGGAAGGGCGCTATACAACATCCCACCGACCGATGAACGACGAGGCGCGTGACCGCTACGACCCCGCCGCCATCGAGCCCAAGTGGCAGAGGCACTGGGACGAACACGGGACGTTCCGGGCCGTGCGCCGTGCCGGGCACGCGAAGCTCTACGTCCTCGACATGTTCCCATACCCTTCGGGGGCCGGCCTCCACGTAGGCCACCCGGAGGGATACACCGCCACGGACATCGTGGCCCGCTTCGCGCGGATGCGCGGGATCGACGTGCTCCACCCCATGGGCTGGGACGCCTTTGGCCTCCCCGCCGAGCAGCACGCGATCGCGACGAACACCCATCCACGCGACACGACGAAGAAGAACATCGCGATCTTCCGGCGCCAGCTCAAGATGCTGGGCTTTAGCTACGACTGGTCGCGGGAAGTCGATACGACAGACCCGGGGTACGTTCGGTGGACGCAATGGATCTTCCTGAAGCTCTTCGAGCGCGGGCTCGCCTATCAAGCTAAAATCCCGGTCAACTGGTGCCCCGCCCTCGGCACGGTGCTCGCGAACGAAGAGGTCATCGACGGCAAGAGCGAGCGTGGAGGGCACCCGGTCGAGCGCGTGCCGCTGCGGCAGTGGATGCTGAAGATAACAGCGTATGCTGACCGCCTCGACGCCGATCTCGAGGGGCTGGACTGGCCGGACTCGAAGGCCAAGCAGCGCCACTGGATCGGGCGAAGCGAAGGGGCCGAGATCGACTTCGACGTCGTTGGCGCCGCCAATTTGTCGATCCGCGTCTTCACGACGCGCGCGGACACCCTTCCTGGTGTGACCTACCTCGTGCTCGCTCCCGAGCATCCCCTCGTCGCGAAGCTCGCCACGAAAGAGCGGGCCGCCGCCGTAGCTGATTACGTGGAAGCGGCGCGCAGGAAGAGCGACCTGGACCGCGCGGAGGCCAAGACGAAGACCGGCGTGCCGCTCGGTGCCGCTGTGCGCAATCCCATCACGGGCGACGAGGTTCCTCTTTGGGTGGCGGACTACGTAATCGCCACGTACGGAACCGGTGCCGTGATGGCCGTGCCGGGGCACGACGAGCGCGACCACGAGTTCGCGCGGGCGTATGGGCTGCCGATCGTACAGGTCATAACTCCACTGGATGGCAGGGCGATTGACGTCCAGAAGGCCGCCGCCACGGACGACGGCGTTACCCGATACTCCCGTATTGAACTCGACGTGCCCGACGGTACTTCAAGTGCGGACGCCCGCGCGCGCATCACGACCTGGCTGGCGGAAAGAGGGAGGGCGAGCGCGAAAGTTACTTACCGTATGCGCGACTGGGTCTTCTCGCGCCAGAGGTACTGGGGCGAGCCTATCCCCATTTACTTCCCGGTGACGTGCGAGGGCGACCCGCGGAAGGTCGGCGCCAATCCCGTCATCCATTTCGACCAACCGATCGCGGTCCCCGAGGCCGCCCTGCCGCTTGAATTGCCCGACCTCGAAGACTTCCGGCCAGGCAACGACCCCGCAGGTCCGTTAGCGCGTGCGATCGACTGGCGCTTCTTCCTGAAGGATGGCAAGTGGTTCGCCCGGGAGACGAACACGATGCCGCAGTGGGCCGGCTCGTGCTGGTACTACCTCAGGTACCTCGATCCACGCGACGACCGCGAGGCCTGGCGCCCTAGCCACTACGCCGACTGGATGCCGGTCGACCTTTACGTCGGTGGCGGCGAGCACGCCGTCCTGCACCTCCTTTACGCTCGGTTCTGGCACAAGGCCCTCTTCGACCTCGGAATCGTCCGGGATCCAGAACCCTTCACGAAGCTCGTCCACCAGGGCACCATCCTCGGCGAGGACGGGCAGAAGATGAGCAAGGCCCGCGGAAACGTCGTCAATCCCGACGACGTCGTGGCGGCGTGCGGGGCTGACGCGCTGCGCGTCTACGAGATGTTCATGGGCCCGCTCGAGCAAGTAAAGCCGTGGCAGACGAGCGGAATCGAGGGCGTGAAGCGCTTCCTCGAGCGCGTCTGGAACGTCGTCACCGGTCCGCTAACGACAGACCCCGCAGCGTACGACGACGTCACCCGCCGCCTCGTCCACAAGACGATCCGCAAGGTAACGACCGATATCGTCGCCCTGCGGTTCAACACGGCAATCAGCGCGATGATGATCCTCGTCAAGCACCTCGGCAGCCTGCCGGCAATGCCACATGACGCGGCACGCGCCCTGGCGCTAATCGTGTCGCCCTTTGCCCCGCATCTGGGCGAGGAGGTCTGGGAGCGGATGCACCCAGGCCGGACTCCGCAATCGCTGGCCTACGAACCGTGGCCGGAGTTCGATCCGGCGCTCGTCAAGGACGACGTCGTCGAGATAGGCGTCCAGGTGAACGGCAAGCTACGCGGCACCGTCACGCTCGCCGTCGATGCCGACGAATCGACCGCCCGGGAAATCGCCTTGTCGGAAAGCCGCATCCGGACCCACGTAGAAGGAAGAACCGTCAAGAAATTCATCTATGTGAAGGGCAAGATCGCAAACTTCATCGTGAGTTAGGGGTTGAAGAAGGCGACGCTTCAGCTCTGTCTCCTGTTGTCCGCGTGCGGCTATCGAGCCATGTACGGCGGGGGCGTCGCCGAGCGGCTGCACGTGAAGGTAGTGAGAACGCTGGTGCCCGACGTCGTCGCGAGCGATGAGGTAGCGAGCGGGGTGCGGGAGGAGCTGGCAAGAGACGGAGCGCTCGAGGCAGGAGACGAGTATCCGCGCGTAGAGATCGAGGTGCTCAGGGCCGATGAAGCAAGCGAGGGCATCTCCGCTGGGGCTAGCGGCGGTCCCGTAGCGCGCGGGATCGACGTCGCCATCGTTGGCCGAGCGCGCCTGATTCGCAGCCCAGGCGCCCCACCCGAGGGCGACTCGGGCGACATGCGAGCGGAAGAGGTCATCACGATCGACGTGACAGGGGGTGCCGTCGACCCGCGGGCGAGCGGGTTCCACTACGCCGACGCGCTACGAGCCGCCGCACGCCGGCTCGGGAGGAAGCTCGCGCGGAGGGTACTGGGACTGCCAGCCGCAAGCGAGAACGCATCGGAAGGCCTGTGAAGGGCGACGAACGTGGTACGCTCGCGTGCCCTTTGCCATGATCACGATCGGCTGCGCCGGCTTTCCTGTCCCAGCGACGCGGTATTTCCGTGAATTCCTCTTCGTCGAGGTCCAGGAAACCCACGTCGCGCAGCCGGGCACCGGCACCATCCGCAGGTGGCGCCGCGAGGCCCCGCCCGGGTTCGTCTTCGCACTGCTCGCGCCCCGCGAGATCGGGCAAGAGAGCTTCCGCGAGGGGAAGGTGACCGAGACTGCACTCCGCTCCCTCCTGAATGTCGCGAAGGAGCTCGACTCGCAGACTGCTGTCTTCGTCGCCCCACCGGAGTTCGCGTCGACCCGGGTCAACAAGGGGCTCGTGAAGGAGTTTCTTGGAAGCGTGAAGAAGAAGTACAAGCGCGTCGTATGGGAACCCCCACCCACCTGGAATGCCGACGAGGCCCAGGAACTCGCTGCCGAGAGCGGAGCGACTGCGGCCCGCGACCCCCTCGCAAGCGGCACGACGGACGCGAGCTTCGGCTACTACCGGATGCCAGGGCCCGCGGGCCACAAGAGCCGCTACGAGGACCCCGCGATAGAGAAGCTCGGCGAGATCGCTCGCACGGCAAAAAACGAGCACGCCACCTACGTCTTCACCAACGTCGATATGTTCGCCGACGCCAAACGACTCAAGAGGGCGATCAAGCTGTAAGGCGCTCTTCCACTCGCCTGCGGAATGCGCCCACGATGACGCCGACCGAGACGAGGAGCCAGGGCCAGTCGCCGAGCCGCTCGTAGAGGGTATGCGCGCGCATCCAGTGGATGGGGGCGGATATCCCTTCTGGCCGGAACGGGCCGCTGTGCGCGATGATGCGTCCGACGGGGTCCACTACGGCGCTCACGCCGCTGTTGGTGCCCCGGACGAGGTAGCGCCGGTGCTCGATGGCGCGTAGCTGGGCCAGCGCCAAGTGCTCCCAGGGCTCCGTCGTGTCGCCGAACCAGGCGTCGTTCGTCATGTTGACGAGGAGTTCGGGGTCGCCGTGGCGGACCGCGTCGTTAGTAAAACGAGGCAGGATGTCCTCGTAACAGATGAGTACCGTGACGGGATGTTTCTCTCCCTTTACCTCGAGGAGGAGTGGGTCGAGGGACCGGCCCGGCGTGAAGTGGCCACTATTGGGTGACCACCGGTAGAGGATCGGGAATGTGTCGCCGAACGGAAGGTATTCGCCGAACGTCAGAAGGTATTGCTTGTCGTACCGGCCGCCGATGACGCCAGCCGCATCGCTCGAGACGGCGGCGTTGTAAAGCACGTAGCGGCGCTCGTCGTCGACGTGTTTGACGATGACAGCGCCGAAGACTGCGGGAGCGCCAATGCGGCGTGCCACCCCGAAGAGATCTTCGCGGTACTCCTCGTCGTACGCGGGGCGCATGGCGGACGTCTCGCTCCACACGAGGAAGTCGGCCCCGTGTGCCTCCAGGTCGTGGCTCAGGTTGAGGTGCCGCCGGAGGCCCTCGTCGTAGGCGGTGCGTTTCTCCATCAGGCCCATGTTCGCCTGCACCACGCCCACGGTAGCCTCCGGCGCGGCCTGCGCAGTCGCGTCAACGGCCCCGACGCGCAGCGCCCCATACGAACATGCAAAGGCCACGACCACTGTCCCCACGGCGATCGTGCCCACCGACACCAGACGGCGCTCGATACGGGCGAGCAACGGCTCCACGAGGGCGAGGTTTCCCGCTACGAGGACGAGCCCCACCAAGATAGGCCCCCCCACCTCCGCGAGCTGAGAGAGGGCGGGTACCTGGTGGACGGTGGCGGCGAAGTACCACGGGAAGAGCACGGGGTAGAGGAGTTCACTCGCCGCAAACCCTGCGGCGAAGATGGGAGCAGCCGGCCAGCCGCGAGTGACCGCTCGTCCGTACAGCCACCCAAGGAGCGCGATGCGTCCTCCCTGGTACCCGCAGACAATCAGCACGAAAAAAAAGCACACAGGGGCGGGGAAGCCGCTGAAGGTCTGAAGCATCTTCTGGAGCCAGAAGAAGCCCGCGACGTTCATCGTCAGGCCCGCCGTCCACCCGAGGAGCGCCGTACGTCGCGCCGTCTGCCCTTGCATGGCCACGATGAGGGGCACCCAGGCCACGAAGGCGAGAGGCCACATCTCCATGCCTGGGAACGCCAGCCAGTACAGGAGCCCGGAGAGAACCGCTCCGGCATAAGCGAGAACTGGTCTATCGGTCACACGCGTCTCCCGACGAGGAAGCTCAACCTACGGTCTTCTCGACCTTGTCGAGGAGGTCCTTGATGCTGAACGGCTTCTGAACGTAGTGGCGAGCGCCGAGCTTGATGCCCTGCACCACGTCCATCGGCGAAGTCTTCGCCGTAAGGAAGATGATTGGGATGGCCTTGAGCTCGGCTCGAGCTCTTATGAACTTGGCGAGAGAGAAGCCGTCGATCGTGGGCATCATGACGTCGCAGATGAGCAAGTCCGGGAGCTCGGGGAGGCGACCGATTAGCTCGGATGCCTGGAGGCCATCAGCGGCCTCCCAGACCTCGTAGCCTTTCGCCTTCAGCGCCGTGACCACGAGCCTGCGGACATCCGCGTCGTCCTCGGCCACGAGCACGGTCTTCGCCATCAATCCTCAATCGTAGCGCGTGTGCCGGGAAGCGGTTACCGCGGCGCGGCAGGGGCGGCGCGAGGACCTGCTCCCGCGGCCCCTTGTGGCGTAATCCCCATGAGCTCGACCTCGAAGACGAGCGTCGAGTTTGGCGGAATCCCCGGCCTTCCCCCGGATCCGTAGGCCAGCGTGGGCGGAATGACGAGCTTGCGCTTCTCGCCGACCTTCATTCCGGCCACGCCCTGGTCCCAGCCCTTGATGACTTGACCACGGCCGAGCGTGAACTCGAACGGCTTGTCCCTATCGCGCGAGCTATCGAACTTCTTGCCGTCCGTGAACGTCCCCACGTAGTGCACGCTGACTTTGTCGCCCTCTTTGGCAGTGACGTTGCCCTTGCCGGGCGTCAGCGTCGTCTCGGTGACCTGCTCCGGCGGCCCGGGTGGCAGGGGTGCTGCCACGCTGCCGGAGGGACGAGCCGAGGCGGACGGCGCGGCAGGAGCCGCCGCGGCCGAGGCGGTCTCGCTGGAGATAGGCTCGGCGACGGGAGGTTCCGTGAGGGAGGAGCAGCCGATGGCTGCCGCAAGCGCCAGGCATGCGACAGCAAGGGCGGCGCCGAAGGAGCGAAGGGCGTGATAGAACCGAGTGCGCATCACCCGGGGAGAGTTACTTCGGGGATACACTGAAAGTCAAAGGGCCTGGGCCTCATGCCGCGTGTTCTGCACATCGAGGACGACCCGAGAAACCGGCTCCTCGTGCGCAAACTGCTTGCCGCCGAGGGATACGAGGTCGTGGACGCCATCGATGGCCTCGAAGGGGTTCGCAGCGCTCTGACTGCCCGTCCGGACCTCGTCCTGGTCGACCTCAACATCCCCGGCCTGGACGGCTACGAGGTCACCTTGCGACTGCGCAGCGAGCCTTCGCTGAGCCGCGTTCCGATCGTCGCGATCACCGCCGAGGGCGAGCGTGACACGAGCTTTGCCGTTGGGTGCGACGGCTTCATTCAGAAGCCGATCGATGCGAGGAGCTTCGCCGCACTGGTGGGCCAGTACCTGTCCGGGCACCGCGAGCCTTATACGTCGAGCGCTGACGCCATGGGCGAACGGCTACGCCAGCAAAGTCATCGCATCGTTGCCCACCTCGAGCTGAAGGTGGCGGAGTTGTCATCGGCGAACGAACGGTTGCGGGAGATCGAGCGTCTTCGCACCGAGTTCTACCGGAACATCAGCCACGAGCTGGCGACGCCCATGACGCCCATCGTCGGTTACATCCGCATGCTGCTCGACGAGGAACTCGGATCGCTGAACAAGCCCCAGACCAAGGCTGTGCGGGCGATGGACGATTGCGTGCGTCGCCTGCGTTCGACGCTCGACAATCTCATCGACGTGACCGGACTGGAAACTGGCCGGATGCGGTTCTTCAACCGCGACTACGACTTCCTCGACACGGTCAGAAGAGCCGTAGCGGCTTATGCCGACGCTTTCGCGGAGCGCGAGCTCACCGTGCTCGAAGAGACTCCGCGCGGACCGCTCGCCGCCTATGGGGACCCAGACCGTCTCGGACGGGCGATGAACCAACTCCTCGACAACGCGTGCAAGTTCACGGCGCCCGGGGGCACGGTGGGGGTGTCCGTACGCGTGCTCGAGGGGCACTACGAGGTCATCGTCGCCGACAACGGACCGGGGGTTCCGCCGGAGCGGGCGGAGCGCGTGTTCGACCCCTTCTACCAGGTGGACGGCTCGACGACGCGGGAACACGGCGGCGTCGGCGTCGGCCTCGCGATTGCGCGAAGCGTGGCACGCGGTCTCGGGGGTGACGTGAAGCTGGCCGGTGGAGCCGCGGTCGAGGGCTCATACCTGACCGGCGCTGCGTTCTCACTCACGGTGGCGAAGCGAGCGCCGACGGTGGTCGTCGAGGCTAGCCACTGACGCAAGATGCCGAGGCGGGTGTATCTGGACTGGAACGCCACGACGCCGCCCCTGGTGGCGGTGGTGGAGGCCATGGTCGAGGCCGCGCGGGACGCCTGGGGCAATCCGTCGAGTGTGCACGCGTTCGGGCGGGCGGCGCGAAGGCGCGTGGAAGACGCCCGTGAGGCCGTCGCTGCGCTGGCGCGGTGCGATCCGAGAGACGTGACCCTCACCTCGGGTGGCACCGAAGCCAACAATCTGGCGCTGAGGAGTGCGTTCGCCCAGGCAGCCGGCATCCTCGTCACCAGCCGTCTCGAACACCCTTCCGTCACACGCGTGGCCGAAGCGCTCGAACGAGAGGGGCGCGCGCGCGTGCGCTGGCTGCGTGTGCGAGGGGACGGACGCCTCGACCTAGAGGACCTGGCGCGGGCCCTCGCCGAAGGTGACGTGCGGCTCGTGGCGGTCCAGGCCGCCAATCCGGAAACAGGAGTCGTCCAACCGATACGCGACGTCCTGGGGATGGCGAGGCGAGCCGGTGCGCGCGTTCATGTGGACGCCGTCCAGGCCTTCGGACGCAGTAACGACCTCGCCTACGAGGCGGACACGAGGAGCCTGGCCGCTCACAAGATGCGAGGCCCGAAATCGATTGGAGCCCTCGTGTCGCGTCCGGGGGTGTCGATCGAGCCGGTGCTTCTCGGAGGGAGCCAGGAGGAAGGCGTTCGGCCCGGAACCGTCGACCCCCTATCCGCTGCGGGGCTGGCCGTCGCCGCTCGCCATGCGATGTCGTCGCCCGAGCGGTGGCAAGCGCTTGGGCCACTCAGGGATGCGCTGGAGGGTGGGCTGCTCGGCCTCTCGCGTGGCGCGCGCGTGAATGGCATCGCTGCCACGCGGGCACCGCACGTGGCGAGTGTCGCGTTCCCCGGATGGGCCTCGGCAGACCTCGTCGCTGCACTCGACCTCGAGGGAGTTGCAGCGTCCGGAGGCAGCGCTTGCAGCGGCGGAACGGTGGAACCATCCGGCGTCCTCGAGGCGATGGGCGACACGGAGGCCGCGACGTGCAGCGTGCGCTTTTCCCTGGGGGAGGACACGACGGAAGACGAGGTCGCCGCTGCGCTCGCGGCGGCCGCGCGCGTCCTCTCCAGATTCTAGTTCGCCATCGCGGCTTGCTGCGGAGCGGAGGCGCCGACGTTGAACGGGATCCAGAGGGCTCGCACCTGGGCGGCCGCTCCATCGCGCGTGTAACCGGCGAGCCCGAAAAGGACGTTCCAGAAATAGCCGCCCGGTCTCTCGCCGTACGAAAACAGCGGGAGAAGGTGGAACTGCCAGTCGCTTCCTCCCGCGACTCGTTTCTCCACGTAGACGGTGTTCGCGGCGACCTGGACGACGGAGTCCCCTGGCCCTTCGGCGAATCGCCAGTAGAGGGGGAAGCCAATGGTCGTACGCCCCTTGGGATTGGCGAAGTCCCAGAAGACGGGCGCGATGACCGTATGGCTCGAGTCGTCGCTTCGTCCCACGTAGATGATCGGGTGAAGGTCGTCCTCCCAACCGTGTCGGTCGCTCGTCAGGGTGAAGGACGGGAATAGCCACCACGTGCGCTTCTCGCCGTACGTCTCGAATCGCCCGACGAGCGGCGTAAGCCAGTCGTGGCCCGCCGGACTGTCGGACGTGAAAAAGAGGGGGGTGATCGCCCAGGCGTGAACCCCGAGGTCACGGTCGCGGTAGTTCCACCAGAGGGGCACTATCGGGCCCGCGACCGTGAGCGAGGTGGCCCCGCTGCGTGTGTCCGCGAACGAAACGAACGGCGAGATCATCGTGTCGGCGGTCCGTGTGACACGCCGGTAGTAGCCCGGCAGGACGAAGAGCGACGCGTCCTCATCGTGCCCGTAGTGGAAGAAGGGCAGGAGGGTCGTATGCTCCTCGGCGACGCCGCCGCCGTCGGGCTTGCCGCGGATATGGAAATAAAGCGGAGCGACGTCGAAGATGTCGCGCTTCGGCGTCGACTTGGAGACGACCGGGCCCACGACGGTGGTCGTGGTGGCGTCGAGCTCATGAACGCTGTGGTAGTAGAGAAACGGGGGGATGAACGTGTACGTCCGGCGGTTGCCTTCGACGTTGCCGTTGTCGCCCTGAAAGAAGAGCGGGGCGATCCCCAGGTCGACGTCGCTCCCGGTCCGGTCGCGAAAGTACGGCCCCACCATCGTGAAGGCCCCTGCAGTGCTCCAGTGGGACGTCGTGAGGAGGAGCGGCGAGTGGAAATACCCACCATCTTTGCGCTTACCCTGGAAGAGGAGGGGAGCCAGCCAGTTGTCGTTTTCCCCCGGTGCTTCGCGGTGGACCAGCGGCCCGGCCACCACGACGTTGTTGTCGCGATCGCGCACCCTCCAGAACGCCGGAAAGACGACGTCCATGTCGATCTCCATCGACCGGCGGCGGTAGTAAAGCAGGCCGTAGAGCCCCTCCGTGTCCTCCGTCTTCGGAACGCCATAAAGGCTCTGCGTTGGGTCCCGGAGCCCGCGCGTGTGCTCGATCATGAACGGGGGCAGGAGGCGCAGGCGATAGTCGCCCTCACGCTCCTCGTAATAGGGGAAGTATCGCGTCTGCCGGGACACGCCCTCGGGCGAAGGCGGCCCACTCTCCCAGTCGGTGCCGAGCCGCAGCCGAACTTCCGGAGAGATGACGAGGGGGTTCGCCGGCGGCTCGACGGTAGGCTCGGTCCGAAGAAGGGACCCATGGTCCTCGTCCTCGTCGTCCCCGTGGGGTTTCGGCTCGGGCTTCTGCTGGGTGCGCTGCCCGTGTCGTCCTTGCGCGCTTGCGCTGGCGCTGGCCATGAGAAGCGCCCCGGCAACCATCGCAAGCACGAGTTTTTTCACGACGGGACCCGCGAGTCTACGCTACGGGAGGCCGCAACGAGCCGGTCCAGCACGATGCGAACGGCGTCGCCCCGGGCGAGGCGCTCCTCGAGGTGTGCGTCCAAGTCCTTGACCTGCACCACCCCTTCAGCGAGCTCGGACTCGCCGAGGATTAGCACGATCCTGGCGCCTAGGGCGTTCGCACGCCTCAGCTGGCCTTTCAGCGAACCACCTCGAGTATCGACCTCGCAGCGGATGCCGTTTCGCCTAAGGGCTCGCGCGAGCTCGAGCCCGGAGCTCACTGCCGATGCCCCAATCGGCGCGACCATGGCGTCGATCGCGTTGGCGGGGACCTCGATGTCGCTGGCGATGAGGAGGCGCTCGAGCCCGGCTGCAAAGCCGATGGCCGGGACGTCGGGCCCCCCGAGGCTCGCGACCATGGCGTCGTAGCGACCGCCGCCGACGAGAGTGCTGCCCGCACCCAGCTTCTCCGGTGCGCCTTTGATCTCGAAGAGCGTGCGTGTGTAATAGTCGAGCCCCCGGACGAGCTGGGCGTCCACGGTGTACGGCGTGTGGAGGGCGTCCAGGTACTCGCGCAGCTTGGCGAAGTGCTCGCGATCGCCCGCGTCGAGAAACTCATGGATGGATGGGGCGCCTCTCACCACATCTCGGTCGCGAGGGTCCTTGGAGTCCAGGATCCGGAGCGGGTTCGACTGGAGGCGGCGAAGCGAAGATGGCGAGAGCGCCTCGGCCCGCGGTGTCAGATAGCCCACGAGGGCCTCTCGATGCTGCGCCCGCGTGCTAGCCCCGCCGAGCGAGTTCACGGAGACCTCGATGCCCGGGACTCGCAGCTCGTTCAGGAGCGCGACCAGCATGTCGATCATCTCCGCATCGCATCCGGGCCCGCTGTCCCCGAAGATCTCGGCTCCGAGCTGGTAAAACTGTCGGTACCTCCCCCGCTGCGGTCGCTCCGCCCGAAACATGGGCCCCGCGTACCACCAGCGTGTCAGAGGCTCACGAGACTGAACGCCGTGCTCGATGTACGCGCGAGCGGCCCCCGCCGTCCCCTCGGGGCGAAGCGTAAGTGCGTCGTCGTGGTGCTCGAAGGAGTACATCTCCTTTTCCACGACATCGGTCTCCTCACCGATCGCCCTCACGAAGAGCGGCGTTGGCTCCACGTACGGCGTGCGTACCTCGCGAAACCCATGCAAGTGCAGCGTGCGCGCGTAGATCTGCTCCACGCGTTGCCAGCGTCCGATCTCATCGGGGAGCACATCGTTCATCCCTTTGACGGCTCGAAGCGGATTCATGGCACTGGGCGGGGGACTTATCGCCTCCGGAACGCGGCTGGGTCAAGGGTTCAGCGCCCCAGCTGGCGGCCCCGCCTTGGTCGCGCTAATCGGCCGCGCGTGACCGCTCGGCACCGCCGTACCGGCCGAACGTGCGCGCTCGACCCCGGAAAGGCGCGCGTGGGGGTGGCGATCGACGACGAGCTCGGTCTCCTGGCGCATCCAAGGGGGGTCCTGGATGCCCGCGACCCGGCCGCCCTCCTTAAGGCTCTTCGAACCCTCGCGGATGAGGAGCACGTGGTTAGGTTCGTCGTGGGACTGCCCCTCGACATGCGAGGGGGCGAGGGGGACGCCGCACGACATGCTCGCGCGTTCGCGCAGCGGGTGGCCGATGTGACGGGCCGCGAAGTCGACCTGTGGGACGAGCGGCTCTCCACGGTCCAGGCCCTGCGAGCCCTCAGGGCGAGCGAGGTGCGTGGCAAGAAAGCACGCGCGCGCATCGACGAAGCTGCGGCGTGCGCGATCCTCCAAGCCTGGATCGATGCCCGCCGAGCCCGGCGCTGAGGGGTCGTGAAGAAGACCCGAAAAAAACGAGGAAGACGCGCGAAGCCTGGGCGCCCCCCCGCGCGTACCTCCGTTCCTCCGGAACCGAGGGCCGGTCGGACCGGGCTTGTCGCGGCGCGAGCCGTCGGATTCGGCCTCGGCCTCGCGGCCGTCGGGGCCGTCGTTTGGCTGTTCATCCTGTATCCCTCCGAGCGGGGTCCGGGCGACGGACACGCGGCCGAAATCGTGATCGCACGCGATTGCAGCCCGATCGATCTCGCAAGGACGCTGGCTGCGGCCGGGGTACTCTCGAGCCCGCGCCTCTTCGCGTTCTGGGTCCGTGCGAGCGGGGGAACGGCGGCCCTCGTCGAGGGCACGCACCTCGTGACGGACGACGCGAGCCCTCGCGAGATCCTCGCGCGGTTGGAGCGTCGCACTGGCGGCGGGAGTGCGCGCGTCACTTTCCCCGAAGGATGGACGCGCTTCGACATGGCTCGGCGGCTGGAGGACAAGCACGTGGTGTCCCTCCGCGAATTTCTCGATGCGACCACCGATGGGTCCCTACTCCGCGAGCTGGGCTTGGAGGGCGAAAGCGCGGAGGGATTTCTCTTCCCGGCGACCTACGATCTGGCACTCGACAGCGACGCACGCGACGTCGTGAGGCGCATGAAGCGAGAGTTCGACCGGCGTTGGGACGTTCTCTCCCACTCCCACGGCGCGAGCCTGACCGACGTGATGACCTCCGCGAAGATGAGCATCAGAGACGTCGTGACGCTCGGGTCGATGGTCGAGAAGGAGGCCGCTGCGGACGAGGAGAGGCCGATCATCGCGAGCGTCTTCTTGAATCGCTTGCGTGACCCGGCCTTCAAGCCAAAACGCCTCGAGTGCGATCCGACGGCAAGCTACGGATGCCTTGCCATGCCCGAGAAGGCGGAGTCGTGCACGGGTTTCACCGGGAAGGCGACCGCCGCGATCGAGCATGACCCCGACAACCCGTACTCGACCTACACCCACGAGGGACTGCCCCCGGGGCCTATTGCCAACCCAGGGGCAAAGTCTCTCGAAGCGGTCATGGCACCTTCGCAGACGCCGTATTTCTTCTTCGTTTCCCGCGGCGACGGACATCACACCTTCTCCTCGACGTTCGAGGCCCACAACGCGGCCGTGCGTGATGCCGGGGCGCGAAGCCCGGCCGGGACGAGTCGGTGATATGCCGGGCACATGGCCCCTTGGTTTCCCACAGCGCTCGGTGCCGCGTTCTTCATCTCGGCGCACTATCTCTTGCTGCGAGCTGCCTCCGGGCGCATCGACGACCGAGTCGGCGCGCTGGTTCTCGAGTCGAGTGCGGCTCTGGGCATAACGGTCAGCTTGGCCTTTGCCGGCCGTGGATCCGGGGACTCCGCCACGCGAGCCGGAGTCCTCTTCGCCGTCGGAAGCGGGCTCGCAGTGTCCGTGGCGAGCGTCCTTCTTTTCACCACGCTCCGCCGCGGAGGCCCCGTGGCGTCCACCGGGACCATCGTCCTGGGCGGGGGTGTCGCACTGAGCGCCCTCGTCGCGCCGTGGCTATTCGCCGAGTCGTTCACGGGTCGTCGCGTACTGGGAGTTGCGCTCGGGCTCGCGGCCATGTGGGTCCTCGGCGGCGAGTCGTGATAGGAGTTGGTTCCCGTGGTTCTGGTCGGCGACATCGGCGGGACCCACGCGCGTCTGTCGCTCCGTGGCTCCGGCGGTCGCCATGTGCGCACGGAGGTCTTCGAGAGCCGCCGGTACCCGTCGCTCGAGGCGGTGGTGCAGGCCTTCCTGGGCCGGATGCATCCGAAGCCCAAGGTGGACGCCGCCGCATTCGGGGTCGCCGGTCCGGTCGTCAAGGGGCGCTGCGTGGCCACGAACCTCCCGTGGGTGATCGACTCCCGGGTGCTGGCGCGATCACTCTCGATTAGAAAAGTCGTCTTGCTCAACGATCTAGTGGCGCTCGCTCTGGGCGCCGTCGGGGTACGCAAGGGCAAGCTTCATCCGCTGAGCGGCGGGGGCACTCCGAAGAGGCGCGGAGCGAACGTGGCAGTCCTCGCCGCGGGCACGGGCCTCGGCGAGGCCGTGCTCGTGTGGGACGGCACCGGTTTCGTCCCGAACGCCACGGAGGGCGGCCACGCGGACTTCGCGCCGCGCGACGACGTAGAGGTCGATCTACTGCACTTTCTGCGCGAGCGCTTCGGTCACGTGAGCTGGGAGCGTGTGCTGTCGGGTGCAGGGCTGGGCAACGTCTACGACTTCTTCGTCCGCGCCAAGGGGCTCGCCGAACCAGCGCACAATGCTCGGACGATCGCGGACGCCGTGGACCGAAACGCGGCCATCGCGGAGCTCGGTATCTCGAGGAAGAGCGAGGCGGCCGCACGCGCCGTGCGTCTGTTCGCGTCGGTGTACGGTGCCGAAGCCGGAAACCTCGCCCTCAAGACCCTGGCGGTGGGGGGGGTCTACATCTGCGGCAACATCGCCGCGCGGATGGTCGGCGTCCTCGACGAGGGTGGTTTCCGTCGGGCGTTCGTCGACAAGGGACGCTTCGGACCGTTCATGGAAGCGATCCCGGTGGCTGTCGTGCTCGACAGCGACGTCGGGCTGGCCGGAGCGGCGAGGGTGGCCTTTTCGGGGTAAGCGGCGGTAAAAGGGTAGGAGCCCATGCCCCACGAATACGACCCCAAGGCTATTGTGCTCGCTGTCGACACCATCAAGGGCCTCTCGATGGATGCCGTCGAGAAGGCGCAGTGCGGCCACCCCGGCACGCCGATGGCTCTCGCGAACATCGCGGTCGAGCTCTACACGCGCTACCTGCGCCATGACCCGCGCGATCCGCACTGGATTGGACGAGACCGGTTCGTTCTCTCGTGCGGTCACGCGTCGATGCTCCTCTACTCGATGCTGCACCTCTCCGGGTACGATCTACCGCTCGCGGAGATCGAGAACTTTCGGCAGTGGGGGAGCAAGACGCCGGGTCACCCGGAGCACGGCCTCACCCCCGGTGTCGAAACGACGACCGGGCCGCTCGGCCAGGGCATCGGCAACGCCGTCGGAATGGCGATTGGGCTCAAGCTCAAGCAGGCGCGCTTCGGCGAGCCCTATGCCGGGGCGCGCGTCTTCTGCCTCGCGAGCGACGGCGATCTCATGGAGGGCGTGAGTCACGAGGCGTCGAGCATGGCCGGGCACCTTCAGCTCGACAACTTGATCCTCATTTACGACGACAACCACATCACTATCGAGGGAGACACGGCCCTCGCGTACTCGGAGGACGCGTGCAAACGCTTCGAGGCCTACGGCTGGTTCGTCCAGTTCCTCGATGACGGGCACGATCACACGAAGATTCGCGCCGCCATCGACCGCGCGATCGCCCATCAATCCAGCCATGCGCAGCCGTGCTTCATCCGCGCGCGGACGCACATTGGCAACGGCGCACCAACGAAGCACGACACCAAGGAGGCACACGGCGAGGCGCTCGGAAAGGAGGAGGTCGCGGCGACGAAGAAGGCGATGGGGTGGGACCCAAACCGGTTCTTCTACGTCCCCGATGCGGTGTACGCGCTCTTCAAGCAGCGCGCCGGCGACCTCGCACAGGAACACGACGCGTGGAAGGTTCGTTACGACGCCTGGCGCAAAGGCCACGGCGACCTCGCGGCGAGCCTCGACGCGTTCGAGAAGAAGACCGTTCCGGCCAACCTGCTCGACGAACTGATCAAGTCGCTGCCCGACAAGGACGACTCGACGCGCAATCACTCGGGCGCGCTCGAGCAAGTCGTCGCGCGCCTGGTTCCGTCGTTCGTCGGAGGCTCGGCCGATCTGGCGGGGTCGACCAAGACGCTGATGAAGGACGCCGGAAGCGTCGGGCCCGGCAAGTTCGAGGGGCGGAATTTCCACTACGGCATCCGCGAGCACGGCATGGGCGCTGTCTGCAACGGGATGGCTCTGACCGGGGGTCTCATTCCGTTTGGCGCCACCTTCCTCATCTTCAGCGACTACATGCGACCGAGCGTGCGTCTCAGCGCGCTCATGGAGCAGATCTGCATCTGGGTCTACACCCACGACTCCATTTTCCTGGGCGAGGACGGTCCGACGCATCAGTCCATCGAGCAGCTCTGGTCTCTGCGTCTCATCCCCAATCTCTATATGGTTCGGCCCGCGGACGCGTTCGAGTGCGCGATCGCGTGGGCCATGGCGCTCGGTCGCAAGGATGGCCCGACCGCCTTCGCTCTCTCACGCCAGAAGCTCCCGAACATCAAGCGCGACGCGAGCCTCGATCCACGGGACGCTCTGCGAGGCGTGTACGTGGCTCAGGAGGCGACGGGGGGTCGGGCCGACGTCATCATCGTGGCGACCGGCAGCGAGCTGCACCTCGCCGTCGGGGCGAGAACGCGGCTCGAAGGGGAGGGCAAGAAGGTGCGCGTGGTAAGCGCCATGTGCCTCGAGACCCTCGAGAAGCAGGATGCGGCATATCGTGAGCGGGTCCTGCCGAAGGGGGTTCGTAAGGTTTCGATCGAGGCGGGGCGGACCCCCCCGTGGAAGGCCATCGTCGGGGACGAGGGCCTCGCTATTGGCATCGACCACTTCGGCGCGAGTGCACCTGACAAAGTGCTCGCAGAGAAGTTCGGGCTCACGGTCGACGCCGTGACGGACAAGATCCGAGCCTGGATTTAGTCAGCGGCGCGCTTTGGCCGCAGCGCTGTCGACGACCCATTCCAGTGTCCCACGGCACATGCGCGTCAGACGTGCCGGCGTCTGACGGACGTCTCCGTCGTCGGCCCACACGCGTTCGAGGGCAGGGCACTTGGCCGTGCCGACCACGAGAAAGACGAGCCGCCGGGCGTGCTCTATCACGGGGCGGGTGATCGTCAGCCGAGCCTCGTGGCCAGCGCCCGCGGGAACTGCGACGACGAGGCGATCGACGACGGAGACGGTCGACTCTCCGGGAAAGAGAGAAGCCGTGTGGCCGTCGTCTCCGATGCCCATCACAGCGACGTCGAAGGACGGTACTCGATCGGCGTCCGGCGCCACGCCTTGACGGAGCAAGGCTTCATAGTCGCGTGCGGCAACGTCGAGGTCGGGCCCTTCAGCACGCATGCGGTGCACACGTTCCGGCGGAACCGATGCGGCTTCGAGCAGTGTCGCCTTCGCCCATCGGTAGTTGCTGCGCTCGTCGGTCGGCGGGACGGCGCGCTCGTCGACCCAGAAGATGCGCATGCGACTCCAGTCGAGCCCCGGCTCGTGCGCCAGCAAGGCATAGGCCTCTCGAGGCGTGTTACCGCCCGAGAGGGCCAGGGTCGCGCTACCCGTTTGGGCGATGGCGTGGCGAAGGGCATTCGCGATGTGCTCCGAGGCGACCCTCGCGACTCCTCGCGCGTCGCCGGCATCGACGAGTTGCCCTTTGTTGGCTTCGGTCGTCATCTTCTGGCGACGGTATCACGGCGCCCTCGTCGCCCCCCGGGACCTTGCGCAACCTGAGACGATGTTTAGCTTGAGTTGTCAGAGGACATCATCATGGTGCGAGTCGCGGGACACCCTTCAGGCCGGTTTCTTGGCTACGTTCAGGTACAGGTCGCGTCGCGTACGTATGCGCTGAGGGTCGAGGCGCTGCCGTCAAACCGAACCGAAGGCACGGGCGCCGAGACCGGTTTCTTCGCAGAAGGTGAGGACCGGTTAGGCATTCTGGTCGACGGAGAGGCTTCCGCCGACGTCGTCGAGCGAACGATCGAGCGCGCATCGGTAGACGCGGCGCGCCACATTTCGCGAACCCTTTTGAACTAACGAGCGAGCGAAGAATTCGAGGAATCAATCGCGCCCGTCGAGCATCCATAGAGAAGGAACCTCGAGAGGAAATCGTCATGAGCATCACCGAAACAACAGGTACGCAGTCACACGGCACGAGCGAGGACCTCACCCCCGATGCCCCCCCCCATCCGGTGGAAGGCGGGGAGAACGTAGAGGGTAGGCCGCGGCGTCCGCGCGGGTTCGCAGCGATGGATCGCACGCTGGTGACCGAGATCGCCCGCAAGGGAGGGAAGGCGGCTCATACCGCGGGAACCGCTCACGAGTTCACGACAGACGAAGCGCGAGAAGCAGGCCGAAAGGGCGGTCGTGCAACGCATGCGAAGCGACGAAAGGTCGCCGAAGCGCAGGGCGGGGCGTCGAGCACCGACGAGAAGCACCAGGCCTGAATCAGGCATCCGCGTCGAGGACGCGCGCGAGCACTTCGAGCGCGTCCGCCACGCGCTGTCGCTCACCGCGGGGCATCCGTTCGAGCAACGAAGCATAGGCCCCCTGCCACTCGCTCGCGACGGACTCCGCGGTGCGCCGTCCGCGCGGGGTCAGCCGCACGTCGTTCTGGCGGCCGTCATCGGCGCCACGGCGCCGTACGATGAACCCTTCGCGCTCCAGTCCGGCAAGGTTCCGGCTGGCGGTCGATGGGTCGATCCCGAGAAGGAGTGCCAGGGAAGAGGTGGAAATCGAACCTCGCTCCACGATCAGCTGAAGGGCCTCGGCTTGTTGTGGAGTCACATCGCCGGCGCGCGCACGCTCGCGGCCGAATCGACCGAGTGCGCGGGCGACCAGCTGAAAAGCACGTGCGGTCTTTGAGTCGGCGGCCATTGTCCGAGCGCCACCGAATGGCCAAGCTCGGGCTCGGCGTCAAGGCCCACCGGCGTTCGGGAGGGGCCGATAGCGCGTAACGACCTTCGCGGCCGCTGGCCGATCGACCCGGAAACCGACACGCAACATTGCGCCGAAGGACGGCAAGCTCTAGGTTGGACCCGCGAATTGTCATTCGGGGGCTACCGATGGCCAACCCAGTCTACGAGAGTCAGCTCACTGGAAAGCCGGCGTCCCTGCGCGGGTCGCGCGGCGAGACGTGCCGGATGTTCGAGAGCGATTTTCTCGAGCGCTTCTCACGGATCCATCCGGCGACGCCCTTCGTAGCCTGGATTCCGGTGGCCGGACTGTTCGTCGTGCGTAGCGCCCTGCGGCACGATCTCGCGCCGTTGGCCATTGCCTCGACCTTTCTCTCCGGCATGCTTGCGTGGACGCTCGCAGAGTATGTCCTCCACCGCTATGTGTTCCACTGGACGAACGAAACGGCCTGGGGCAAGCGGATTCACTTCCTGCTCCACGGCGTGCATCACGATTACCCGAGCGACAAGGACCGACTCGTGATGCCCCTTCTCACGAGCGTGCCACTGGCTGTCATCTTCTACACTCTGTTCACGGTCGCGCTGGGGAGGACGATCGGCGAGCCGGCGTTTGCTGGCTTCGTCGTCGGATACCTCTTCTACGATGGGACGCACTACTACGTGCATCACTTCGTGCCCGTATGGCGCTGGGGCAAGCTTCTCCGGCGTCATCACCTTACGCATCATCACGCCGACCACGATGGCGGATTCGGCGTGTCGACTCCGCTCTGGGATCTGGTCTTTCGCTCGATGCCCGCGAAGAGTTCCAAGAAATAGTTCATCGCCAGCGTCGATCGGGAGCAGGGCGGCGAGCTAGAAGCCAAGCTACCCTCTTTCCCGTCCATGACGACGGCAGAGCCGAAGGAGGCCGCGGGGACGACGCCGAACGAGATCGGCACCGTCCTCGCCCAGCGCTACGAGGTCGTGCGCGAGCTCGGCCGGGGCGGGATGGGCGTCGTGTATCTCTGCAAGGACGTTGTGACCGGCGATCGCGTAGCCCTCAAGCGCCTCCGAACCCCCGAAAAAGGGGGCAGCCGCGCGGAGGAAAGCTGGTGGTTCCGCCAGGAGGCGCGCGCGGTGGCGTTGCTAGATCATCCAGCCATCGTGCGAGGGCGCGACTTCGGTCAACTCGCCGAGGGCAGCCCCTTCTTCGTCATGGATGTGTTGCCCGGGCGAAGCGTCCACGAGTGGATGCACACGACCAAGCTAGCGTGGAGCGTCATGTGGTCGATGGTCGACCAGGTGCTCGCAGGGCTTGCGCACGCCCATGCTCGCGGCGTTATCCACGGCGATCTGAAGCCATCGAACATCATGCTCGACCTGTCCACCACGGGGCGGGGGCCACGGGCCTGCGTGCTCGACCTTGGCCTCGCGTGGTTGCGCGAATATAGGCACGACTCGCGCCTCGACGGCGCCAGCGCACCCGAAGTCGCCGTGCATTCGGGGGCAGGGACCGTGGGATGGGTGGCTCCCGAGCAAATTCGCCGGCAAGCCACGCTCGTCGGTCCCGCCACGGACCTCTACGCACTCGGTTGCGTCATGTACCGGGTGCTCAGCGGGCACGAGGTCTTCGAGGGCAACGCGCAGGACGTGCTGCGCGCACACAAACGAACCGCTCCGCCGACCCCGAGCCTGCCTGAGGAGGTTCCGTGGCAGGCGGGCAAATTCATCCTCCGGCTCCTCGAGAAGAAGCCCTGGAACCGCTACGAATTCGCGGCGGACGCACGGCGAGACTGGCGCGAGATCAAGCCTGAGAACGCGGCGACCCTCGAAGAGATAGTACGAGGCGAGCCAGCTTCGCGGGCCGCGCCTGTCGGGTATGCGCGCTCGCTGGCGCCCGGAATCCTGAGCCTGCGCGCACCGATGCTCGTGGCTCGCCGTGAGGAGCAGCGCGAACTCTGGAACGCGATAGACCTCGTTGCCAGCGGTTCGCAGAGGCAAGATTTGGTGGCGCTCATCGGCGAAGCGGGCGTCGGCAAGAGCCGCATCGCGGAGTGGCTTTGCGCGGAGGTGCACGAGCGGGGAGTGATGCTGCCCCTTCGTGCCCGGTACGGCCGCACGCCCTCTCCATTGGACGGGATCACGGGCGCCGTGAACGCCCACTTCGGTCTTATCGGAGCTGATCGCGCGGTCGTCGAGCAGACCCTCATGACAAGGTGGGAGGTCGCGAAGGACGACGACAGCGCCCTGACGTGGGTGGCCGCGACGGCGGAGTGGCTTCGTCCGGCGCAACCTGGGGCGGTTACCCCTCTCGGACCCAGCGGCAAACGGTTCGTTCTGGACCGTCCAGAGCTTCGCTTCGTGGTCATCAAGAGGGTCCTCCAGAAGCTGGCCAAGGATCGCCCGGTCCTCATGTGGCTCGACGACCTGCACTATGCATCACCGAACACGTTCGAGGTGCTGTCGCGCCTCCGGCGCGATGCCCCGGAGGTGCCGCTGCTCATCGTGGCCACCGCGCGGAGCGAGACGCTCGCGACCGACCTCGATGCGGCGCTGCGCATGGAGGCCTTGCGTGCCGAGTGGAGCGGAAAGGTGATCGATCTGAAACCCCTGGGTACGGACGACACCGAGGCCCTCCTTCGTTCAGCCCTTCCGCTCGACGTCGAAGCCGTGCGTAGGGCCGTCGAGCAGAGCCGCGGCAATCCTCTCTTCGCGCTTCAGCTGCTCTACGCGTGGGCGGGAGGCGGCTATCTGACGCTCCAGGCCGGTCAGTATCGGGTGCCCGAACGGGCGCTTCACGGCCACCCCATCACCACGGCCGAGCTGTGGGACGAGCGTGTCCGTGCAATCTCGACCGAGCTGCGCCTGAGCGCCTACGCGGCGGCCGCGCTCGGGGACGACGTGCGGGGCGGAGTGCTGCGGACACTCTGCGCCTCGCTGGGAATGGACCCCCGCGACGCGTTCGTGGCGCTGACGCGGGCGCAGATCCTGTTGGCGGCGGGCAATGACCAGTTCCGCTGGGCGCACGCGCTGCTCCAGGAGCATCTGCTCGACCGGCTCCAGGAGCGAAGCGACGCTCCCGCCATCTACCGTTTGGCTTCGAACGCCCTCGGCAAGCACCCCGCGGTGGGCTCCCGGCGCATCATGAGGCACCGGGTGGCGAACCTCCTAAAGGCCGGCGACGACGACACCGCGGCACGGCTCATGTTCGACTTCATTCGAGGTTCGTGGCGACGGGGTCGCGACACGGCCGCGACGCTTCGCGATCTGGAGATGTTTCACGGACGCCTGCAGGGGGCCAATGCCGCCGAGGCAGCGCGATGGCGAGCGGAGTCCCTGCGTTACATGGGACGGCTGGAGGAGGCTCGCCGTGAAGCCGAGGCAGCGAGGCTCGCCTTCGAGCAAGCGGGGGACGAGCCGCACGAGGCAAGCGCGTTGCGCCTCCTTGGTCATATCGCGAGCGATGTTGGGCAGCCCGCTCAAGGACGCACGTTGGTCGCGCAAGCGCTCGCCCGCTACGGTCTGCTGGGTGACCTGGCCGGGCGCGCGCAGGCGGAGGTCGTCCTCGGCGAGATCGACTACCTGCTCGGCGACCACTCGCGAGCACGCGCGACCCTCAAGGATGCCGTAGAGCGCTGCGCTGAAGTGGGGGACGTGCTTGGGCGGGCACAGTGCCTAATCCTCCTTGCACTCATCGAGGAGAGTGCGGGTGCGTTTCAGAGTGGACGCGAGCTCCTCTGGCAGGCCCGTGCCGAGTTCGACGGGATCGGATACCGGCTCGGCATCGCTCAGAGCGACGTGGCACTCGGTCATGCCGATCACCGTGCCTTCGATTTCGCCGGCGCGCGCGCCCGGGCGCTCGCTGCGCGAGGAAGCTTCCGAGAGCTTCAGAACCCCCGCGGGGAAGCGGCCTGCGAGCGGTTGCTGGCGATGGTCGCTCTCGACTGGGACGATTACGACGCCGCGGAGGCCCACGCCCGTGTGGCGTTCAAGATTTACGAGCGCCTCCAGGATCCGTGGGGAAACCTCGAGGCCCGACTCCTCCTCGCCCAAGTGGCGCTCGCGAAGGGCGACGATCGCGCCGAGGCGCTCGTCGCCGCGTGCAACCGCGCCACTCTCGACGAGGCAGAGCCCCGTCAGCACCGACACCTGACACGGGCGTGGCTCGCGCAGAGGCGGGGACTCTGGGGCGACGCTGCCGTCGAGATCGACGCGGCGCGCGCCGCCTTTGTCGTGTCGGCGGCGGACGAAGGGGGAGGGCCCATTGCCGAGGCCAGGGCCCGGACGGGCGATCACACGCCGCATCTCCTGGCGCGCCTGGCTCGCCTCGAATGGGTGGGTCCGGCGCTGGGCAAGATCGAGTCGTGGCTGGCAGAAGTGGGGCCGAGAGGGCCCGAGCGAGGGGCGTGACAGGGCCACGCTTCGCGCTAAGGTGCGCGCCTCCCATGACCACCCCGCAAAATCCTGGAAAGCGGCGCAGACAGAAGGTGCGCCGGACCAAGCAGTTGACCGAGTGGCGAGCCAAACAGGCCAAGAAGACAGAGGTCGCGCCCAAGCCCGTTCAGAGCCAGAAGAAGACGCCGTCCAAGTAGAACCGCGGCGCCAAACGACGTCGGACATGGCGACGGTCCAGAGAAGTTGCCCCTGCAGCTCCGCCAAAGCTTACGATTTGCGGCACACAGAAGGGGACAACCAGATCATGCTCGGGACACTCGTTCACGCTCAACAGCGCCGCGCGCTCCGTCGTGCCGTCCGGGTCGACTGCCAGGTCGTCCGCGAACGCGATTTCCGGCTCGTCGGCAGCCGCGGCGTCGACCTCTCCCCGAAGGGCATGCTCGTCATGTCCCAGGAGCCGGTGCTGACGGGCGAGCCGGTCATCGTCTCCTTTCGATTGCCTCAAGGGCTCTATTGGTTCGATTCAGAAGCCACGGTCGCACGCGTCGTTCACGGGCGTCGCCCTGGCGACGGGGCACGCTGCTTCGGTCTCGAGTTCGACACGCTCGACCCCGACTGTCAGTGGTTCCTCAGTCTCGCGCTTCGCGGTGTGCCGCCGCCCTTGCCGAAGCGCGAGCCGCGCGTCGATTACGCCGGCACCGTGCACCTCGCCGCCCTGTCCTAAGGGCTTCAACGCGCGACGTCCGCGCAGCAGCGAAAGCCTGTCGAATAGTCGTGGTAGCTCGGTTCGTGGGCGCTCGTCACGTAGAGGCAGCCGCGTCCGTTCAGCTCTGCGTCGCCGTAGAAGCCGCCTCGAAAACGTGCGTGCCCGTTGGCGTCGGGCGGGTCGGCCCCCCACTCGTGCAAGTTGCCTACGCAGTCCCAGACTCCGGCAGGTGATTCGCAATGCGGGAAGCTGCCGGTCGGAGCGAGCCCTCCGGACAGCTGGTTGAGGCGCGGGTCGTTGAAGCTCGCGAATGTCCATCGCGAGGGATCATTGCTGCTGATGCGCGGGACCATGCTGCCCTTGCCGTCGTTGCAATATCCTGGGATTCGCTTCTGGCCGCCGTACGGGTAGAGGGCATCGGGGCCAGGCCCACGGCAGGCCGCGCGGAACTCGCCCTCTCTGCAGAGGCGCTTGCCGGCATTTTCGCACGCCCGGCGCGCCTGAACTTGAGAGATGTATCCCTGAGGGATCGTACCTGGCGCCGTCTTGGCGCGCACGATCAGTCCGTCCACAGGCTCGTAAGGAGAATGCGGATGCTCCTCAGCATGGGCATCGAGCTCGACCACGTGATCCTCCCAGCGGTCCACGCAGAAGTCCCCCGGAGACGCCATCCCTTCGGGACACCGCGGACGTTCGATCGATGCCGCTGGCCCGACTGGCGTGCTGCAAGCGAGCAGCAGAAGAACTGGCCCCAGCCGGGCCCACGCCACCGCGTTCTCCAAGGCCGACAAGGCTGTTTCAGTGTGGGTGAATGTCGCCAAGTTGGCCCTGATGATCTCGTCCCCGTTACGATCATGTCCAAGAAGAGGAGGGTCCTCGATGCAAGCAATACCAACCTCGGCTCGGCCCGCCGCGATCGCTCACTCGTTTCGCCTGCTCACACCGTCCCTCGCGCGCGCCGCCTGCGGGCACATGCCTACCAATCGCCGCCATGAAATGCGCCGCCGCGCCCGCCTTGGTTGCCGCGTCCGCCATCCGGATACGTGGAGTCTGGTTGGCGATCGTACGGTGGATCTTTCGCCGCAGGGAATGCTGCTTCTCTCCGATGAACGTATAGAGGAGGGGTCCGAGCTCGTCGTCAGCTTCCAGGCTACCGAGCTGCCGATCTGGTTCGATACGCTCGCCTGCGTGACACGCATCGTCGAGGGGCGCCGCCCAGGAGACCCAGGGCGTGCCCTCGGGCTGCGATTCGAGACGCTGCCCGCAGTGTCGCGACTCATCCTCAGGGGACATCTGCGAAAGCTTCCCCTGGCGCCGGCGCAGCGCGATCCGCCCCTGACGCTGCGGCCCCAGGACCCGGACTACGCGAGTGTCGTGAAGGACATCTGGCAAGGGCATTGAAGCGCCGCCCGACAAGCAATCACTGCAGCATCTCGCGCACGGTCGCGCACGTCGCGCCGGCCGGCAAGCGGACGGAGGCGAAGCTCGTCGTCCCCGACGGAGTGAATACGGGCTGAGTATTGTCGACGAAGCTGGCCTGCGAGCTCGACCCGGACGTGGTGCAGTCGCCACCGTCGGTGAGCTGGCACCCAAGCACGTGGGAGTTGATCGCGTATTGCCCCGCAATCTGAGGGATGGTCACCGTGCCGGAGACGTGGTCGCAATCCGTTACCGTTCCGGTGACTTCGGTGACCTGCCTTATTGCAAGATAGAGCTTGTCGGCGGTGATGACGGGCGCGAACGGCGCCGGGATGCCGACGGGAATGTTGGAGTACGGACCTCCCTGCGCCACGTCCGCGGTGACGCCGGGCTTCGTGTCTCTGTCGGAGTCCACCGACGTCGTGACCGTCGCCGGCCAGGGGTCGGTCGTCGGATTGGCCATCGTCAGCCCCAGGAGAGCGGCGCTCGCCGACGTGGTGTACGTCGCACCCGGCCCCGCTGCGGTCAGGGTCCCGACGACGTCGAAGCTGGGAAGGTACATGTCGTCGAAAAGCGAGTCAGGGAAGACGACGCCGTACGTCTGGCCGGCCACCGCCTCGGTACCTTGGAAGTCGGGCAGGTCGATCCCGCATACGAACGTCGTATCTACGAGGCTATTTCCCCGCTGTACCCGCGTACCTTTTATCCATTGCTTTATCATCCCACTGCCTGGCGCCAGGATGAACGCCTGCAAGTTCAATCCCTCGGGGGCCCAGCTGACGGAAATCTCGAGCAGGCTCCCCCAAGTCCCGTTGAAGTCGCATGTCCCGGAGGCAGAGTCGGTCGCGCCGGGTGAGCTCCCGTCGTCCCCCGCGAACGTGCCGCCATCGTAGTTGTTGAGGTCGCCGCCGCTTCCCTCGTTGCCGCCGTCGCCGAAGTCGGCGTCCCCGGTCACCGTGCCGTCGAGCGACATCTCGGTCACGACCTTCTCGCCGGCCATACTCAACCCGCAGGCGGCCGCGAGCGTCGAGCAGGCCGCCACCATCAACGTCCGTCGCACTGCGAAAGAGTGCTCCATGCGCCAGAAGACAGCTAGACGTCCCCAGACGATCGCTGCGACAAGGTGCGCACGTTCCGACAGTCACCCGGTAACCATCTACCCGATCAGTTCCAGCACCAGCTCCGGCGCCCCCGGTGGCCCGTAAGGCCCCTCGAAGCGCACCAGCCTGTACGGCTCCTTGCGCTCGTACCACATGTGGTATTTCGGCAAGAAAGGCTTGGCGAGACGCGTGAGTACGGCTCCCATGGAGACCCAATCATTGAGGTCGGGATACATCATGAGCTCGACCACGTCACGGGACCTGCCCCCGACAGGCAACGAGGTTCGCCCGTGCACCTCGACGTACACCTTCGCAATGAAACGGTCGTTGATCCAGGCGTAGACGCTCCGTCGCTCGCTGTCGTGAGGCGTCCACCCGAGGAGGAACGGGAGAGCGACCTCCGGGTACGTGGCCAGAGGCAGACCGAGCTTCTCATGTCGAAAGTCGGGGACCTGCTCATTACGTACCATCCGCCCGTCCGCGTCGAAGAGCTCGCGGCCGAGTGACCCCGCGACCAGGCCGCCCCGTCCATGCCGGACCAGGCGGATTTCTTCTCGCATCCGGCCGTCTGCGATCGGGTGATCCATCGACAGCACGACGTCGCCCTTGTCGTCCCAGTAGCGCACCTTGCTCACGGGGTTCGTGGACCCGGCGAGGATCTTGTGGGCGTCGAGCACCGTGTTGAATGAACGCTTCTCGCGAGGCCGGAGAGCGTACTCGAACGTACCTGCGAAGTCCGAGGGCGGCAGCGGGATGTTCGTCGCGAGGCTCATGATCAGTGAAGCTCCCCGCTGGTCTTGCCGAGTACTCGTCTTGCCACGACGAGCATCTGGATCTGCTGCGTCCCCTCGAAGATGTCGAGAATCTTCGCGTCGCGCGCCCATTTCTCGAGAAGGTCGGTCTCGGCGTAGCCCGAGGCGCCGCAGAGCTCTACGCACCGAAGTGTGATCTCCGTCACGGCGCGACCGGCCTTGGCCTTCGCCATCGACGCCTGAAGCGAATTCGGAATGCGGTTGTCCGCCATCCACGCGGCGTTGAGCGTGAGAAGGCGCGCCCCTTCGAGCTCGGCCTCGAGACGGGCGAGGTCCGCCTCCGCATGGGATCCCAGCCACGGCGAGCGCTCGTTCGCGCTCCCGGGCATGACGTCGGCCAGCACCTTGCGCGTCCGATCGAGCGCGGCTCGGGCGACACCGCACGCCATCGCCGCGATGACCGGGCGGGTGTTGTCGAAGGTCTTCATCGCGCCGGCAAACGACTTGTCCGTCTCGATCTCCGCGCTGCCGAGGATGTTCTCCTTCGGGATTCGGCACTCGTCGAACATGATCGTCGCCGTGTCCGAAGCGCGGATGCCGAGCTTGTGGTCGAGCCGGACCACCTTCATCCCCGGCGAGCCCTTGGGCACGAAGAACGATTTGATGGCTGCCCGTCCGAGCGAATGGTCGAGGGTCGCCCAGACGACGATGGCCTCCGCTCGCTCGCCGGCGGTCACGAAGATCTTCTCTCCGCTTATCACCCACGAATCGCCCTCGAGGCGAGCGTGCGTGCGAATGGCCGCGGAGTCGGAGCCGGCGTTCGGCTCCGTGATCGCCATCGCGATCCAGCGCTTTCCGAAACGGGCCTTCTGCTCGTCGGTTCCGACCGCGCTCAATGCGGCGTTTCCGAGTCCCTGCCGCGGGATGGTGAGCGCGAGGCCGACGTCTCCCCAGCAGAGCTCCATCATGCCGAGGACCGTGGCGAGGTTTCCTCCATTGCGGTTCCTGGACGCGCCGTCGCCGGGGTCTTCCGGGGTGGTGTCTCTTCTCAACTGGCTCGCCGAGGCGCCCGCGCCGCCGTCGTTCACCCCGTCGAGGATCGCGGCGAGCATGTCGAGCTCCTTGGGATACACGTGCTCGGCCAGATCGTACTTCCGGGAGATGGGACGAAAGACGCTCGTCGCTATGGCGTGGGCCTGTTCCACGAGGGGGCGCAGCCTCTTCGGAATCTCGAGATTGATCACGGCGTTCTCCTCCTCGGGATGGTCATGCGAGGAGTGCCCCTTCGAGCACCCCGATCGCCCGCAAGTCCCGGTACCACCGCTCCACCGGATGTTCCTTGACGAACCCGTGTCCGCCCAAGAGCTGCACGCCGTCCGAGCCGATCTTCATACCCTTGGCAGCGCACTGAAGTCGCGCCAGGGTTGCGGGGCGCGCGAAGCCGGCACCTTGGTCCGCGAGGGCGGCAGCTCGATGAACCAGCAGTCGCATCCCTTCGACCTCGATCGCCGCATCAGCGATCATGAAGGCGACCGCCTGACGGTTCGAGATTGGCTCGCCGAATGCCTGGCGAGCGTTGCAATAGGGAATCACGTAGTCGAGGACGGCCTGGGCCGTGCCAATGGCCATCGCACCCCAGGCAATCCTGGCGCGGTCCACGAGCGCGCCCAGGTCGAAGTCGGTGGACGGCGTCGAGCCGCCCAGCATCGCGTCGTCAGGAACCCGAGCGCCTTCGAAGTGCATTCGTCCTAGCCCGGCCCCTCGAATGCCCATCGCCGGATCGGGCGTTATGACGAGCCCCGGCGTGTCGCGCTCGACGACGAACAGGCGCGGGCCCTGGCCACGCACTTCGGCGGCGACGACGAAGAATCGCGCGCTCGCGCTCAAGGGGACGAGCGACTTCTCGCCCCACAGAGCCCAGCCCCGGTCGTTCGTCCTGACTGCTCCCGCGCGGGGCCTCATCGGATCGAAGAGTGGACGGGGCTCGAGGAGAGCGAGGGCCGCGGGGACGAAGCCGTCTCCGAGGAAGGACGGCAGGTAGCGCGCTTGCTGCTCGGCCGTACCCCACTCGACGATCGCATTGACGGCCGCGAGGGGTGCGAGCATCGCAACCGCGAGACCCATGTCCCCGCGGGCGAGCTCCTCCGCGATGAGGACGTTGGTCACCGTCGAGCGCTCGGTCGCCGCTCCGCCGAGGGCCTCCGGGATGGCAAGCCCCGCAAGACCGAGCGCGTGGCCCTGCTCGAGCACCGCATTGGGGGGGGCGGCAGCGTCGTCCGCCCCGCGCGCGGCGGGACGCAAGACCTCTTCCGCGAAACGCCGCATGGCGTCGCGCATGAGGACCTGCTCCTCGGTGGGCCTGGGGTCGAAGAGCCCGCTCGCCTTGGACGGTGCGAGCCGCTTCGCCTCGCCGGTCGTCGTCTGAGCCGCCATCTTGACCAGTTTGGTCCCAGCGCGAACGGCCTCGTAGATGGCCGCCTCGGCGGGACGACGAAGGTGCAGCCTGTCGGTTAAGTCGGAGCCGCTAAGCCGCGTCAGCGCCCGCAGCGGGGCACTGGTAATTCGCTGGAACAGGGCCGTCGCCTTGGGCATCGTCATCTCCTCTTGCCGTGCTGCGACTGCAGTACGTTCGCCGTCACGTCGGTGAGGGCATCGACTGCGACCTCGCGATCCTTCAGCCCCCCGTCGACGAGCGCCTCGAGGACCCCGAGCACGGCCGACACGATGATCTCGACGTATGCCTCGGAGATCGGGCGCGGTGCCGATACGCCGTAGAGCGGAAGGCTCGCCATGAGGGCTTTGCGTGCCTGCTGCAGCTGAAGCGCGAACATTCGGCCGAGGACCGTCCCGTCGTCTGCCCGGTGTCGCAGAAAGATACGCGTCAGCTCCGAGTCGGCGAGAAACGAAGCCACGATCGCGGCGTACATCGCGCGAAGGGACGTGCGCGGGTTCTCCGGATCGAACTTGGTGTGCAAGCGCTCGAGCTTGGCGACCATCCGCTGCCCGATCTCGGCCGCAGCGGCTTCGAATACCTCGTCTCGATCCGTGAAATGGACGTAGAAGGTTGGCTGCTTGAGACCAGCCACACCGGCGATTCGACCGGTCGTCGCCGCCGAAACCCCTTCACGTCGCAGGATCTCGACGGCGCCGTCGATCAGCCGGCGCCTGGTGACGTCCGTGCCGCGGCGTCCGGATCTCGGCGATTGCATTGGCTCACCAATAACATATAGGCCTGCGATCGCAGCAAATGCCGTCAGTGTCGTAAATTCCTCTCACCTAAGAGCGTCGCGTAATCCTTCGGACTTCGGTTTGGCCTCCACGGGATAGAAGCATTGCGCTAAGGTTTTCCTCGATTCGTTGCGGCTAGGCACGCGGCGACATCCAAGGAGAACCGCGATGAGGACGACCCACGCTTTCATGGCCTGCCTGGCATCGGTGGTGGCGGCGGCGCCGCTCTTGCTGACCCAGTGCGGTGGGAGCGGGAGCTCCAACACGAAGCTGACCGGGACCAGCTCCGGAAGCAATGGCGGAAGCGGGAGCGGGGGCCTCGGAGGAAGCAGTGGGAGCAGCGGCGTCGGCACGAGCTCCGGCGGGGACGACGCAGCCTCGAGCAGCGGCGGAGGCAGCAGCAGCGGCGTGGACAGCGACGCAAGCAGCTCGGGCGCCGTTGGCGTGGACGGGGGCCCGGCGGGTGATGGTGGAGGGGGGAGCAGTAGCGGCGCGACCATTCCGGTTCCCGACGGGGGCTCCCCGAGCACTCCGGGCGAGCTGGCCTGCGGCAGCTCCTCGTGCGACACCTCCGCGCAGCTGTGCTGCGAGGGGGCCGACGGTGGGGGGGGGAGTTGCGTGGGGCCCAACGGAACCTGCGCTTCCGGGATCGAGAGCTCGTGCGACGAGGCGTCGGACTGCGCGAGCGGCAGCGTCTGCTGCGAGCTCGACGAATACGGTCCGCACGCGGCGACCTGCCATGCGAACTCCTGCCCTGCCGGGTATTTCCAAGTCTGCCGAACCGACGCCGAATGCGGGACGGGCGACTCAGGTGCGCCGCACACATGCATCGTGCAGTCGTGTCCAACGGGCGCGGGCGCGACGACGACGACGGTCACCCTCGAGGCCTGCGCCTATCCGACCGTGACCGGCGGTGGCGCCGGCGGCGGCTTCCCCGGAGGAGGAGCGGCGGGCGGAGGGATGACGACGACGACGTACGGGCCGCTTCCCGAGTGTACGGCGGCGAAGTAGGAGAGCGTCAAGCAACGCGCCGGACGGCGTCGACCACGCGGAGCCTCGAGGCGCTCCAGGCGGGGATTGCAGCAGCGATTGCGCCGAGCAGCGCAGCGATCGTGATGCCAAGGATCATCGGCCCGAGGCCCAGGCCAAAGTAGGGGAAGAAGGACGCCATGTACTCCTCGATGAGTCGCTGAACGAACACGTTGATGAACGGCCACGCCATGAGCGTGCCCAAGATCCCACCGAGCATCCCCATCGTCAGCGACTCCGCGACGATCCACAGGGCGATGTGTCCCGGCAAGAAGCCGATGGCCCGGAGGACGCCGTACTCGCCGGTCCGCTCGCGAACGCCCATCGCGATCGTATTTCCGAGAATGAGCATCATGATGAGCAAGATCACGGCAGAGATGACGTTCATCGCCTTGAGGATGGCCGAGAACATCGCGAGAAATGAGGCGTTGAAGCTCCTCTCGTCCTGGGAGAGCGTCTGCGTTTCGCGCTCGTCGAACATGCGGTCGAGCTCCACGCCGATCTGCGCCACGCGCGTGGGATTGTCGACGCGACTGACGATGTAGCCGACCATGTCGCGGCGCGCGGCCGGGATCGCGTCGTTCACGTAGTCGTATTGAAAGAGGAACGACGACCGATCGACCGTCTGCGCCGAGGCGGTGTAGATGCCGTCGATGTTGAACTGCCAGTCTCCCGGGATGATCCCGCTCTTCAAGATCACCCTGTCGCCGAGCTTCCAACCGAGCCTCTTGGCGAGCAGATCGCCGACGATGGCCCCCTGCTTGTCGTGTTGAAAGGCCTGGAGCTGATCGGGCGACACCTGCATCTCGTCGTAGACTGCGAAATACGTCGCCGGATCGACGGCCAACGTCGCGAAGACCTCGGTGTCGTGCTGCGGGTCCTTTCCCCCGAACCAGTTGGCCCATGTGGCCGCACGGATATGGGGCGCGCCGCGTACGTCCGCGACGTAGCGCTTCGGCAGGGCCATCGCCAAGGTGATCTTGTGGCGCGTGACGACGCGGTCCTTCGGCGCCGACTCCGGGCCGGCGACCCACGCCCATGTGACGGTCCTCAGGAGCAGAAAGGCAACGATCGCTATCGCGACTGCGAGCACCGTGAGCCCCACGCGGAACTTGTTGCGTGCGAGGTTCCGCACGGCGAGCCCCGTCAGCGTCATCGGGTGCGCCCCTCCTCGTCGAGGCGGCGGAAGATGGCACCGCAGTCGGTCGCGCCTCGCGTCAGGGACTCCCACTCGGCGGCGTCCCGCCATTCGATCCGCTTGCGCCCGAGGAGCGGCAAGAAAATGTACCGCAGCGCCCATGCCGTGAGGCGCGGGAAGTACCGCATGACGGCGACGTACAGGCTCGCCGCCGGCTCGTGGATCGATTGCTGGTGGATCTCGAAGCGCTCGAGGACGTAACCGGCGCGCTCCACCTTGCTCCGTAGCTCGTCGGGCTCGAACCTGCGCACGTGGCCCATGTACCGATCGAACGAGCAATAGTGCTTCATGCCGAGGGGAACCGTCAGCGCCAGGTGGCCACCGGGCCGGGTGATGCGCGCAAGTTCTCGCAGGAGCCCCTCGTCGTCGGGTACGTGCTCGAGCACTTCGAACATGCCGACGAGATCGTACGAGCCGTCGGGGAACTTCAGATCCTGCAGCAGGCCGTGATGAGCGATGGCGCCGTGCTTGGCGAGCACCTCGAGCGCTCCCGCCGAGAGGTCGACGACGTGGGTGCCTGGGACGGGGAGGCGGGGGAAGACTCCGGGGCCGAGCTCGAGGCGATTGGGAGACGCGTCAGCGAGCTCCTTGAGGGCGGGCCACCACGGCAGCTTGTCGGGGGGGTGGAACGCCATGCGGCGCCACATGTCTTCGTAGAGTGATTCGTTGTAGCTCGTGGCCTTTTCGACGGCTGTGTCGGTCATGGATTAGGTCCCTGACGGAGGTGGACCGTCGGGCGGTGAGGAGGGCGCCAGCGGACGTAGGTCGTGGCCGTTGTTGCGCAGGATGAGGGTGCTCTCTGGATGATGCAGGGTGACCGAGAACGAGTGCAACGTCCCTGCTGGGGCATCGAGCACGGTTACTGTGTAGGCAGACCGCTCCACCGTCTGACCCGACCTGAAGGGAACATGTGGGCCCTCGAGCGCCCGCTCGATGTAGGAACCGAGAAATCCCGAGGCCCGCCGTAGCTCGAGCCGATTGACCGCGGGGAAGTCGACCGAAGAGCCCGCGCCCGATTCCGACAGCAGGTACGGGGCGATGGCGAGGGTTTCGACGTCGATGGCCCGACCGGGCCGTGCGAGGCGCACCGCGTACGGGAATGTGAGCGATGCGCCGGCCGGGACGTCGATCACGAGCAGGGTCTTCGCGGATTCGTCCCGATCGAGCGCGGCGACGGCGTCCTCCACGGAGCGATTGGCGATCGCCGCGCCGGCGTCGAACAGGATGGTTCGCACGAGCGCCACGACCAGCACCCCGAACGCCGTCCACGCCAGACCGCGCCTTTTGGCCCGGTCCACCACCGCCGTCGACTGCGGCAGCTGCGACCCCACGAGGATGCAGTAGCCCATCGAGGGCAGATACAGAAAATGCTCTCCGACCGTGAGAGCGAGGACCGGAAGGAGCGTGATCCCCATCCAGCCGAGCCCCCACGCACGGGTGCGTGAGTCCGGACAGCGCCTGACCGTTCCCCAGAAGACCGTGACGACAACCGCGACGAAGAGCGCCAACACCAGCGGGTGCGCTGTCCAGAACGGAAGGGTCACCATCGGCTCGGGCACGACGAACAGGACCAGATCGGCCAGATAGAGGAGCGGCGCGGTCACCAGGTGGTGCAGGAAGCCGGCGTCTCCGAGGTGGTACGCGAACGGCGCGGGAGGGGGATGGAAGCCGCCGAGCGCCGAGATGCGGAGACCCAGATACAGCGTCGCCACAAGCCCGGCGAGAACCGGGGTGACCAAGCGCCGCGACATCGGTTCCCCCTCCGGTCGCAAGACGGCATGAAGGAGGATCACCGCGGGCAGCGTGATCGCCATCTCCTTGGAGAGGAGCGCGAGGGAGAAGAGGAGCAGCGAGAGCGCGACGAGGGGCGCCGTCGCTCGTCGCAGGGGGCGACTCTCGAGATAGAGCAGCAGCGCTCCGGCGTAGAAGGCGCCTGCGAGGACATCCGTCCTGCCGGAGATCCAGTCGACGGCACCCGCGTGGCAAGGATGAATGGCGAAGAGAGCGGCGGCGGCCCAAGCGCCGAATCCATGACCGAGCACGCGGCGGCCGATGCCCCAGACGAGCAGCGTCGTACCTGCATGAAGGAGAAGGTTGGTCAGGTGGTATCCCGCGGGATGCAACCCGTAGAGAAGGCGGTCGATCGCGAAGAAGACGACGACGAGCGGACGAAAGTATTCGACCGTCAGCCCCTGCGGCGTCCACCAGGCTCCTGCCGAGGCGACGGGCAGAACCCAGCCGCTCGAGAGCGACCCGGGCAGGCGAGAAGCCACGTCGATGTGCAGATAGTCGTCCGCGAAGAACGGAGCGAACAGCGTGGGGACGAGCGGTAGGGCGGCAAGCGCCACCAGAACGCCTGCGGCGACCGGCAGGTTGGCCATCGCCCGCGCCAGCCAATCGCCACCGGCGACCGTCTGCGGCTGGTCTGCACGGGCCAACCATCTTTATTTATCACGCGCTTGTCGGGACGCGCGAGCAGCCTCTATACATTCGCCGGGAATCTCGAATGCCCGAAGAGCGGCCTCTCCCTCAGTCGCGCCTCGGACGCTTCGCGCGGCTCGCGGCGATGGGCGTCAAGACAGGCGCCGGGATGCTGGTCGACCGGAGCGGCGGTTCGGCCGCGGAAACAGCGGCCGACGTGCTCGGTCAGATGCGGGGGCTCGCGGCCAAGGTCGGACAGATGGCGAGCTACGTCGACGGCCTCGTTCCGGAGCGGCACGCGGCGGCGTTCGAGACGTCGCTGAAGGCGCTCCGCGCGCAGGGGCCGCGGTCATCGTCGGAGGCCATCCGAGCGCTCGTCGAGGAAGAGCTGGGCGCACCGTTGGACGAGCTCTTCGCCGAATGGGACGACGTTCCCATCGCCAGCGCGTCGATCGGTCAAGTTCATCGCGCGCGGCTCCCCGCAGGCCGGGAGGTCGCCGTGAAGGTGCAGCATCCGGGCATTTCGAAGGCCGTGGAGAGCGACCTCGCCAATGCCTCGCTCCTCGAGTCCTTCGTCGGCGCGCTCGGAGGTAAGCGCTTCGACACCCGCGCGATGTTCGACGTCATCCGGGCTCGCTTCCGCGAGGAACTCGACTACGTGCACGAGGCCGAGAGCCTGCTCGCGTTCGCCCGGCTCCACGAGGGCGACCCCGCCGTACGAATCCCGGAGCTCATCGCGAGCCACAGCCGGGCGCGCGTCCTCACGACGGAGCTAGTCGTTGGAGCGACCTTCGAAGAAGCGTGCGCGGCCTCGGAGCAAGAGCGCCAGGCCTGGGCAAAGACCCTCTGGCGGTTCGTCTTCAAGGGAACGCTCGTGGGCGGGATGCTCAACGCCGACCCTCATCCCGGCAACTACGTATTTCAAGAGAACGGCCGGGTCGTGTTTCTCGACTACGGGTGCATCCAGCGGATTGGCGATCGCCGGGCCTATGCCGTCGGTGTCCACCGCGCCGCCCTCGCGCGCGACGAGGCGGCGTTCGGAAGGGGCGTCGCGCGGATGGTGGCCTCGACGCCAGGCCCTCTCGAGGACCTCGCCGTGAGCTACACGCGGCAATGCTTCATCCCGCTCTTCTCGTCGCCGTACCGGATCACCAAACCCTTCGCCGCCGAGCTCGTCGATCGGATGCGCGATATGGCCGTCGCGGCGCGCAAGGTGCCCGACGAGAGCTTCTTTACGATGCCCGCCGACATGCTCTTCGTGAATCGACTCCAGTTCGGCTTCTATTCGGTTCTCGCGCGGCTCGACGTCGAGGTCGACTACGCGAGCGTCGAGAGAGCCTTCATTCCTGAGGCATAAGGGGAATCCATGCGCAAGTGGGTGCGGCGAATCGGTGCTGGCTTTCTCGCCATCACCCTTCTCTTTGTCGTGGTCATCGCGTGGGCATGGAAGGGCGACATCCCGCTCGACGAGCTGAAGTCGCGGTGGGCGACCGGGGCGTCGCGCTTCGTCGAGGTCGACGGGATGCGCGTCCACTACCGCGATGAAGGTTCGGGCTTGCCCATCCTGCTCATCCACGGCACCGGGTCGTCGCTCCACACCTGGGACGCGTGGACGACCGCCCTCTCGAGCTCGCGACGCGTCGTCCGGTTCGACCTCCCCGGCTTCGGATTGACCGGTCCAGAGCCGCGGGCCGACTACCGGATCGACACCTACGTCGAGTTCGTCGACCACTTCGCTTCCCGACTGGGGCTCGGGCACTTCGCGCTGGCAGGCAACTCCCTCGGTGGGGAGATCGCGTGGCGATTCGCCGCGGCGCATCCGTCGGAGGTGACGGAGCTCATCCTGGTCGACGCCGGAGGGTATCCACGAACGACCGAGCGGCCTCTCGTCTTCCGGATCGGGGGAATGCCCGGGCTCTCCGCGCTCATGGGACACCTCGACCCGCGGATGCTGGTGGAGAGGACCACGCGCCAGTGCTACGGCGACCCCACCCGCGTGACGCCGGAGCTCGTCCAGCGCTACTACGAGATGTCCCTTCGGGCCGGAAACCGCGCCGCCTTCGGGGCCCGGACGTCCCTCCCGCTCGACGATCGAACCTCCGAGCTACGGAGTCTGCACGTCCCGACGCTGGTCCTGTGGGGAGACAAGGATGCCTTGATCCCGGTGTCGAACGCCGGCCGCTTCGCCGCCGACATCCAGGGTGCCCTCGTCCATACGTACCCCGACCTCGGGCACGTACCGATGGAGGAAGACGGCCCGAGAACGGCAGCCGACGTGCGGGAGTTCCTGGAGAAGCGTTGACATGCCGGGCCGGGCGGCCGTCGTCGTCGAAGGCGGCGCCATGCGAGGGATCTTCTCGGTGGGCGTGCTCGACGTCTTTCTCGAGCGCGGCTTCGAGCCGTTCGATCTCGCGATCGGAGCGTCGGCAGGGGCGTGCAACCTGGCCTCCCACGTCGCGCGGCAGGAGGGGCGGAACCGGCGCTGCTATTTCGACCTGATGACTCGCCGCGAGTTCATCGACATGCGGCGGATGGCGCGGGGACACTCCGTGGTCGATCTCGACTGGCTGTGGTCCGCCCTCGCCGAGAGGGAGCCGCTCGACGTCGCGGCGATCGCGGCGAACCCCCTCGAGTTCGTCGTCGTCGCGACGTCCGGTCGTTCGGGCGAGCCGCTCTACTTCCGCCCCGGACCGGACCGCATGTTCGACATCCTGAAGGGATCCTGCGCCCTCCCAGGCCTTTACCGCGGAAGGGTCCACGAGGAGGGCGAGCCGCTCATCGATGGCGGCGTCTCGGATCCCATTCCGGCCGAGGAAGCCTATCGCCGCGGTGCCCGGCGCATTCTCGTCATCCGCTCACGACCCGCGGGTTACGTGAAGACCGGAGGATGGTCGTCCCGCCTCTCGTCCTTCTTCCTGCGTAGTCAACCGGTGGTCGCCGAGGCCATGCGACGTACGCCAGACCGATACCGGCGCGCCGTCGCGTTCCTGCACGCCCCGCCGGCCGACTGCCGACTCGTTCACGTCGCCCCTATCGTCGCGATGCGCACCGGGCGTACGACGCAAGACCGGCGAGCGCTCGAGCACGACTACGTTCACGGACGGGCGATGGCCGAGGCCGCGATCTTGCGATGGACGGAGGCATGACCCAGCTCCCCTTCGACAAATCCGCGAAACTGTCTTGCCGTGGCCCCTTCCCCGTGGCCCGGCGCCCACGCCTCGCGCGTCGATTCTTCCACGGCGCCCTCATCTCTCTCCTGGCCACCGCGTCCGCGATCGCCGTGACTTACCCCGTCTCCGTCGCCCGGGCCCAGACGGCGCCCGTGGAGCCCTCCGCTCTGGCGGTGGCGCTCGAGGCCCACTCCGAGAACGGGGCCTCCCTACTTCTCCCTCTCGTGAGCGAGAGCGTGAACGTCCGGATCGACGACGGCCACGCCTCGGCGAGCTACAGGCACGTCTTCCAGAACGAGTCCGCCGCCCGTCTCGAGGGGAACTACCGCCTGCAGGTAGGCGAGGGCGCCACCGCCACGGGCTTCGCCTATTACGACGGCGAAGAGAAGATCGTCGGCGAGATCTTCGAACGGGACGCGGCGCAGCAGGTCTACGACGCGCTGACGGGGCTGCGGCGCGACCCCGGCTTGCTCGAGCAGGCCGGGGAGGGGGGCTTCTCGTTTCACGTCTTCCCGATCGAGCCGGGGGAGAAGAAGCGAGTCGAGGTCACGACCTCGCGCTTCTTGCCCCGGCGCGGACAGGAGATCGAGTACCGGCTGCGCCTCGGCCGGCCCGACGCGAACGTGGTTCTCACCGTGAGGGACGGGCGTGGAGTCCAGGGGCTCGACAGCCCGTCGCACGACCTCCGGACCGAGCGCGGGGCGGACGGGGCATGGATCGCGACAGTGCTCAAGGCGAAGACGACGACCGCGGACGAGCTGGTCGTGCGCTACGAGACGCAAGAGGCGCCCCTCGTCCTTCATGCCACGATCCACCACGACCCCGGGCAATCGGCCTTCTTCACGGCGACCCTGGCGGCGCAGCCACAGCCCCCGGGACGAGTGCGGAGCGGGAACGACGTCACGCTCGTCCTCGACCGGTCCGGCAGCATGGAGGGTCCCTCGATCGAGAGCGCGCGCGCCGCGGCCAAGGCGATCGTGCAGCGCCTCCTGCCGACGGACCGCGTCAACGTCATCGCCTTCGACGACGGAGTGGACGCACTCTACGCGGCGCCGCAGCTCGTCACGGACGCCGTTCGCCGCGAGTCGATCGAGTACATCGGCCGCATCGAGGCCGGCGGGGGCACCGACATCGCCAAGGCGCTTGCGAAGGCACTCTCGTCGCAGGTCCATGACGACCACCCCGACGTCGTCCTCTTCATGACCGATGGTCAGTCCGCGGGCCCTCCCGCCATCAAAGTGGCGACGGACGACAAAGGAGACGCACGGGTCTTCACCGTGGGCATCGGTACGGGGGTCGACAAGGCGCTGCTCTCGCGGATCGCCTCGATCCGGCGAGGTCGGTTCACCTTCGTCGCAGACCCGCGCGCGGTGGCGGTGGAGTTCCCGAAGGTGCTGTCGCAGCTGGAGGATCCCGTCCTGACGGAGATGACCCTGCGCGCCGAGGGGGGCACGATCGAGCGGCTGTATCCGGAGACCCTCGGGGATCTTTTCCCAGCCGACGAGCTGCGGGTCTTCGGTCGCACGAGCGCTGCCGGCCCGTTCAAGATCGTCCTCGAGGCCCGAGACCACGGGACGCCCCGGACGTTCGTGGCGCAAGTCGACGCATCCGCTCCATCGGACGAGCCTTGGGTCGCGCGAAGCTGGGCACGCGCGCGCGTCGACGACCTCCTCGAGCAGGTCAGCGCGAAGGGCGAAAACGAGGAACTCAAAGGAGAGGCCGTGGATCTGGGCCTCGCCTTTGGCCTCGTCACACCGTACACGTCGTTCCTCGCGGTGCCCGAGAGCGCCCTGACCGAGGAGGCGAAGAACGCCGTCGGCAACATGCGCGAGCGGCGCAAGCGCATCCTCGCCACCCGTACGGACGCGGCGGCGCTCTCTCGTCTCAACATGCCGCCCGGGGATCCGATCCTCCGCGTGCACGCGCCGGCCGACTCGAAGCGGGTCACGGCAGTGTTCCCGTTCGGCCTGACTCAAGACCTGGCTTACGACGCGATGTCCGAGAGCTGGATGACGCGATTTCTCGTCCCCAAGGACGTCGCCGACGGAACGTACGAAGTCCGCACGGTCATCGAACTGGCCGACGGGAGGGTGAACGTGGCGATGGTCCGGTACACGATCGACAGCCGGGCGCCAGAGGTCGACGTCGACACCAGGGTCTCCGGGGACGGCGTCGACGTGCGAGTGCTCTGCGACGAGCCGGCTCTCGAGGTGCGCGTCGCATCGGACGGCAACGCCCGCAGTTCACTCTCGCTGAGCGGTGACGCGGAGAGGCGCACGTTCAAGGGGCACATCGCGCTCGCGCCGGGGAGTCACCGGATCCGTGTCGTCGTCGCGGACGCCGCGCGAAACGAGAGCGAGCGCACGATCGACGTCGACGTGACGCCGCGCGGTCCGGAAGGCCTCCGATGATCGCGCGGTGGTTGGCGTACCTCGCTCTCCTGGTGGGGCTGACGGTCGTGCGCACCGCGCAAGCAGACGCTGGCCCGGGCGGCCGGTTCGTCCGCACCCTCACCGTCTACGGAGGCCACCTGTGGGTGGGAACCTTCAACGATGGCCTCTTCGTGGCCGACGCATGGTCCACGCCGGAGGAGCTCGAGAACGCCGGTCAGGTTCCGGCGCCGTTCCGGATGGTCAATGACGCGCTCGAGGTGAACGGCCGGCTCTACGTCGCCGCGAACGAGGGTCTCTTCGTCACTCGCGACGGCGTCGCCTTCGAGCGGGTGCGCGAGGTCGGCGCACGCGGCGTCACCGGCATCGCCTTCGACGGGCGATCACTCTTCGCGACGACGACGTCCGCCCTCTGGCGGGTTCACGTGAGCCTCGGGGCGCCGTCGAGCGCCGTATGGTGGAAGCCGGCGGGAAGCCGCTCGCTCCAGGGGGTCGTCGCCGAGGGCGGGCGCGTCTGGCTGGCGTCCGAGGATCGGGGCGCCATCCTCTTCGACGGCAAGCGCTTCTCGGCCTTCGACCGGCTGGCGGGGTTGCCGACGAGCTGGGCCGTCGCGGTCGCAGGAGACGGGCAGGGGGGGGTGTTCGAGGCGACTCTCCGCGACGGCGCGTTTCACGTCGACGCGGCGGGCCACTGGAAGCCCCTGCAGGGGCTGCCGAGCCCGTGGACACTGACCATCGCGCGGGGCGAACGCGAAGTCTGCGTCGGGACGCAGGAAGGGGCGGCTTGCTACGACTCGCCGTCCGCCGCCCCCGCGACCATCTGGGACGCCCCCTCATCGCGGATCGAGGGGCTTCCCGATCCGCGTGTACACGTCCTCCTGGCAGCAGCGGGGAGTCTCCTCGTGGGGACTGAGGCAGGGGCGGCCTTCGTCACTCGCAACCGAGAGTTCACGGTTTCGGCACAGTGAGACACCGGCCTGCGTTGTAGATATCGTGCCCCATGCTCCGAAGGGTGGCGCTGCTCGGCGTCCTTGCGACCGTGGCCCTCACGTCGCCCGGCTGCGTGACGGAGCCGCCGCTCGACGTGGCGGCCGACGTCGACCTCTCGCGCTTCCAGGGCAAGTGGTACGAGATCGCGCGCCTCCCTCGCATCACGGAGACCGATTGCTACGGGACGACCGCGTTCTATTCTGCGGGCTCCAGCGGCTCGCTCCAGCTCGTCCACCAGTGCAACGTCGGCAGCACGACCGGCCCCCTCAACACCGTCTCGATGGTGGCCACCGTCCCCAACGCATCGGTGCCGGCCAAGCTCGCCCTCAGCGTCGGCGGGTATTCCGGCGACTACTGGATCCTCGAAGTGGGGCCGACCTACGAATACGCGGTTATCGGTCACCCCTCGCGCTCGTATTTCTGGATCCTCAGCCGCTCGCCGACGCTCGATCCGGCGACGATGCAGGGAGTCCTCGGCCGCGCCGAGAGCAACCACTTCGATACCTCGCAACTCGAGTTCACGCCGCAGCCGCCCGCGGGGGAGCGGGTCTCGTCCGACGCACCGGTCGGTCCGATACCCCCGGCGATGACCACCGGGTGCGAGACGTCACCCGCCAACGGCGGCGGTGCGGGCGTCTGGTGGCTCGGGCTCGTGATCGTCGCAGGCGTTCGGCGGGGCCGTCGCCGGACATCGTGATCGCAGAGCCAAGATTCGTTCGGCGAACCTTGACAGCGTAGACTGTCACAGTTATAAGAATGCCACGAGCTGACGCTGGCCCGCGCAGTGAGCGCAGGCCAAAGACGCGGTTCGTCCGAGGAAGGCGCCGATGCACGTCGAGTCGCTCCATAGCCGCAGGTCCATCAAACGTCGTAGACACCGCCGCGAGGCGGCTTCCCCCGCCGCCCCCGCCCACTTCGTGGACGCCACGATGCATCGCCCGCGGCACTGCGGCGCGTGCGGCATCGCGCTCCCGCGGGGGGCATCGGCCCGCATCGCCGTCGTCGACGGCACGCGTGCCCGTCTCGTTCTTTGCACTGGCTGCATGCCGGACGACGCCGCGCCGCCCACGTATGCGTCTGCCGCAGTGGCTGCGGCCATGACCGCCCCCGCCGTCCTCGATCAAGCGCCGCTCCCTCGCGGGTCGCTCGCGGTGTGGATCGCCGTGGGCCTGCTCGGGGCAGGCGCATTGCTCGGATCGCGCACCGGGCGTCGCGTGCTCAAGACGACCTGGGTGGCCCTCAAGGCCGCCGTGACGGGCTTCAGTGCCCGTCTCGTCGGTGGGGAAGACACAGGGCCCGCCGCCGTACGGCACGCGTTCGAGGAGCTGGGCCCGACGTACATCAAGCTCGGCCAGCTCGTCGCATCGAGCCAGGGATTGTTCCCGGAGCGCTACTGCCAGGAGTTTCGCAAGTGCCTGGACCGCGTGCGCCCGTTCTCGTTCGAGGACGTGCAGCGCACCCTGCGCGCGGAGCTCGGACGCGACCCGGGCGAAGTCTTCGCCTCGATCGATCCGACGCCGCTGGCCTCCGCGTCGATCGCGCAGGTGCACGCCGCGAAGCTCCACGACGGGCAGGACGTGGTCATCAAGGTCCAGCGCCCCAAGATCGCGGACGTCATCGACGCGGATCTGCGCGTCCTTCGACTGGGCGCGCGGGCGATGGGCGCGTTCGTGCCGCACGGGGAGCTCGCCAACCCGGTGGGCGTCGTCGAGGACTTCGAGTCGAACATCCGCGAGGAGCTCGACTTCCGGCTCGAGGCGGCCCACATGGCGGAGTTCAATCGCATCATGGATGTGCAGCGGCAGTCCCGCGTCGCCGCGCCGCGCGTCGTGACGGAGCTGTCGACCGAGCGCATCCTCGTCATGGAGCGCTTCTACGGACACCGCGTGGACGACGTCGAGAAGCTGCGCGGAGCGGACGACGCCGAGGAGCGGCTGCTCATCGGCATGCGTGCATGGTTCCAGTGCATGATCCTGCACGGGTTCTTCCACGGCGACGTACACGCCGGCAACCTGATGGCGCTGGACGACGGCCGCATCGGCTTTCTCGACTTCGGGATCGTCGGGCGCTTCTCGCCCGAGCGCCGCGAGCAGGTCACCGACTACCTGATCGCCTTCGCGACCGGCGACTTCCGCAAGCTCGCCGAGGTGATGATCGCGATGGGGTCGATCGATCGCGACAAGATCGACCTCGACAGCCTCTCGAAGGATCTCGAAGCCGTCTACGAACCGATGCTCTCGAACGAGCTCGCGCCGGTCAAATATGCCGACATCATCCCCACCATCCTTCGCACGGGGGTCCGTCACGGCATGCGGATGCCGCGCGACTTCGTCCTGGTCGTCAAGCAGATGCTCTACTTCGATCGCTACGCGAAGCTACTCGCGCCCGGGCTGAACGTGTTCCGCGACCCGCGCATCGTCGCCGGGCTGATGGAGGACGTGATGCAAGCGCGGCTGCGCATCGAGCCGCCCGTAGCGGTCGCTTCGAGCCCGAACCCGACGCCGAAGGGCGCCGAGGAGCGGGCGGCCGTCCCCGTGATCGGCATCCAGGCGTGGGGCACCCCGTAGGGGCAGAAGCCCGGCGCCGCGACGCGAATACGCCGGCAGAAGAGCGCCGAGTCGCGTAGAGTTCCAAGATGAGTGATCCGACGTCGGGTGGGCGGGGGCCGAGTTTTGACCGCACGGAGGAATCCTGCGGCGTGTGCGGGGGAGACCGTCGCATCGCGAACTCGTTCGGATTGACGACGACCTGTCCGAGCTGTCACGGCTCGGGACGACGGGCAGAGTCGACCGGCTTTCACGACGTGACCAAGACGAAGCCGTCGCACCACCGGCCGACGAACAGGGTCGAGGTCGTCGCGAAGACCCAGTCGCCGGTCACGTTCGAGGGTGGGCAGCTGGCGACCGAGGTGCAAGCCAGCACCGTCTGTACCGCCGAGGTCAAGGCCAAGCTGATCCGCGAGATTATCGATCACGAGGGCAGTCACGGCCAATGCACGCAGACCTTCATCAAGAAGGTGAGGCGACAGATTCGCGCGCGGGCCTGACCCCGAGCGCGGATTGTGGTCCTGGCGACGTTGGGTGTAGCCTGGCTGTAATGGGGGAAGATCGCCAAACGACCGAGGGATGGCACGACAGCGCCGACTTCAAGTGGCGTGCACCGGCGGCCAAGCCCTCGCCTTCACGCGCGCCCCCGGGGTCCGGCTCTCACCGGACCGTCGAGCCGCAGCTCGTGGCGGTCCTCGTCCAATCGCCTGCTCTGCGTGACCCCCTGACCGCAGCCCTCGAGGCCGGCCACCTCAGCTCACGGGGTCCGGAGAGCATCTCGGAGGCGGCGGTCATCATCGTCGAGCCGGAGGGGGACGTCCTCGCGCGGCTTGCCGAGATCCGTCACACCGCCCGGCCCGATGCCGCGGTGCTCCTCGTCCTCACGACGGCATCGGCGGCCACCGTGGCGGCCGCCCACTCCGCGGGAGCGTTCGCGTGCCTGCGTCCGCCGATCGTCGCCGAGGAGGTCCTCTCGCTCGTGACGTCGGCGCTCGACTCGCTCAACGCGAAGGTGCAGGTGGCTCAGCTGTCCCGCAAGTTGAACCTGCAGGAGCATCTCGCGAGCATCGGACGCATGAGCGCCGGGCTTTCGCACGAGCTGGGCGGCCCGCTCGGGGCCGCCGCGCTCAACATGGAGGTCATCCATGCGCGGTTCCTCGAGATGACGGAGCTCCTCGAGGCGGTCGCCGGGGCGACGCCCAGGGATCTGGACGGCTGTCTGGCCCAGGTACGCGCACACCTCCGGACGCCCGCCCCCTTCGGCGGCCTCGAGGCCGCGTTGAACGACACCGTCGAGGCGCACGAGCGCATGAAGGCCGTGCTCCACATGATGCGAGGCCTCGTGCGGCGCGTGCGCGACGTGCGACGGGAGCGCGTCGACCTGAAGCGCGTCATCGAAGACACGCACCGTGCTCTCGCGACGGACCTCCAGGGCATCGAGGTCGAGATCATCGCGGAGGAGGTGAGCGCCCTCGCGGACGAGACCCTGGTCGGACAGATCCTCCTCAACCTCACCTCGAACGCGGCGCATGCTGCGAGGCTCCTTCCGTCGCCGCGGGTGCGGCTCCACTCGTATCGCTCCGGCGAATTCGTGGTGGCCTCCGTTCGAGACAACGGGCCGGGCATTCCGAACGAGCTGAAGGAGAAGATCTTCGAACCCTTCTTCACCACGCGTCGCACCGAAGGCGGGACGGGGCTCGGCCTCGCGATGTGCCGGGAATACGCGCTGCAGATGGACGCGGAGCTTTCACTCTGGAGCCTGCCGGGGCGCGGATCCTGCTTTCGCGTCTTTCTCCCACGCTTCGCGTGAGCGCTTAGCCGCTCATGAGCCTCGCTCGGTCACGACCACGCGAAGGTAGCCGGGGAGTGAGGCACGCTTTGTCGTGACCGAACGAAGGAAGCCGGCGAGTGAGGCTCGCTCTGTCGTGAACGAACGAAGGAAGCCGGCAAGTGAGGCTCGCTCTGTCGTGACCAAACGAAGAAAGCCGGCGAGTGAGGCTCGCTCTGTCGTGACCAAGCGAAGGTCGCCGGCAAGTGAGCCTTGCTCTGTCGTAACCAAGCGAAGGTACCCGGGGAGTGAGGCTCACTCGGTCCCGACCGAACGAAGGTACCCGCGGAGCGAGCTTCACTCACGGCCTCGCGAGGCGAGGATTCATAGGACCGACGGACGGTAGCTCGCGAGCTTCGCGGAGGAGCGAGGACATGAGCCAAGGAGTCGCGGGAGCGAGCGAAGGTCGTGGACCCCCTCGGGAAATTCACGGCGTGCCGATCGAAGGGATCAAGCGAGCGAACGGCGCGTGTCGGATCGCGAGCTTCCCTCCTCGCGAACGGAGCCCCAGGAGTCCACGACTCTTCGAAGGGGGCTGGTCTTCTCGGGAAAGGACCGCGTGACGGAACGAAGGAAAGGAGCCAGCGAGCGAAACAGGCCTCGGACCGTGACCCGCGCGCAGCCCCGCGGCCTTCGCGAGCGGGGATGCGAGCGGAGGGGGTCCGAGGCCATCGCGAAGGACTCGGGCCGCGAGCGGACCCCCCGTCGAAGCCTGAATAGATCCGAGCATCGGGCCCGCGCCGACGATGTCGTGGCCGTGACCTAGGCCGTGACAGCGGTTGGCCGCGCGCATAGCTTGGCCACATGGATGCTGCGGGGCTACGGGCGCTTCAGGCGCCGCTCAAGGAGAGGTACAAGGCGGACCCCGAGGCGGCCGTCGTCACGTTGCGCGCCAAGGGAAGCCTCGATGCGACGAACGTCGCATGCAGCGTGGAGACGGGCCGTGCCATCGCCGTTGCCGGGCTGCACCCTGCGACGGGCGGGTCCGGCCTCGAGCTGTGCTCGGGCAACATGCTGCTCGAAGCGCTCGTCGCGTGCGCCGGCGTCACGCTGAGGGCCGTCTCGACGGCTCTCGAGATCCCCATCGCGTCCGCGACCGTTTCGGCCGAAGGCGACCTCGATTTTCGCGGCACGCTCGGCGTCGCGAAGGATGCGCCCGTCGGCTTCCGTTCGATTCGCCTTTCGTTCGACGTCGAGACGACGGCGACGAGAGAGCAGCTCGACAAACTGCTCCAGCTTACCGAGCGCTATTGCGTCGTGTACCAGACGCTACGCAGCGCCCCGGCGGTCGACGTGGCCTTGCGCATCGCCCGCCTTCCTCCTTGACCGGCGCTCTGACGGCTGCGTACCGTTTCTGCAGCAGGTCGCGGACGGCGCCGCACCCGTGGTCGACGTCGGAAACGACGGGGAGGGACCTTGAACATGAGGAAGCGAGCCGTGTTGGTGTGCGGCCTCTGTGGAGCGCTTTTGGGCGGCTGTACCAACAGCACCTCCGGGAGCCCGGACGGTTCCACGGGCACCTCGACCGCATCCGACGCGCGGAGCCCGGACGCGCCCACGGGCACCTCGACCGGACCCGACGCGGGGAGCCTCGTGGGCACCTGGACTCTGACGCTGATGGGAAACGCCGGCCTCCTCACGACGGTGACCATCGGACAGGATTCGCTCGGCATCACGTCGTCCGACTTCGCCCTCACCGCGACCCGCACCGGCGACGTGCTTGCCTTCACGGACAACCAAACTCCCGGCGTGACCGGCGGCAACTTCGCCGTGCTCACCGCCACGCAGACCGCGGGCGCCTTCAACGCGGGCATCCTGCCCTTCGACCTCGGTGGCAGCTGGGCGATGCAGGCCGGTCCGAAGGGGGGAAGCCCGACGGTCAGCTGCACGCTCACCGTGACCGCCTCCGAGATCGACGGATCCTGTCAGAATGTCTTGGCCGCCGGTCCGGCGCCCTGGTTCACGTTCACCACCAAGAAGACCAGCCCGGCTGCGTCGAGCCTCGGCGACTTCGGCGGTACATGGACCAACAGCTGGACGTGGGCGGGGACCGGGGGCGGCACCTTCCCCTGCACGCTCGACTTCACGGGCAACAGCATCACGACCTGCGACGGGGGGGCTACGGACTACAACGGTTCACCCGTGGCTGGCATCACGTTCACCTACGACGGGGCGAACACCGTGAGCGGCGCGGCGCAAGGCTGGGCCGAGTTCTCCGCGACGCGGTGAGGACTCGCCGCCCCGGCGCGTCGGCGCTCGCGCGCGAGCTGGGAGTCGTCGGTCTCCTCGCGCTCGCCGGTTGCTTGTCCCGCCCGAAGGCGGAGCGCCGGGGTCCGTTCCTCTCCATCTCGCGCCAGGAGGGGGGGACCGTACCGCGCAGCGGCGTCCCTCCCGGGTCCATCGCGCTGGCGCTGGGCGGCCTCCCGCCCGAAGAGCTGACCCGCTTGCGCGAGCTCCTCGAAGCGTCGACCGATGCCGCCGTGCGCCGGGCGGCGACGATGCTGTTCGACGGGGTCGGGGCCGCCGCCCAGGACGCCGCGGCGGCCGCGCCCGATCCGTTGCGCCAGGCGCTGCCCGACCTCCCCGCGTTGACCGCCGCCGCGAACATGCTGGGCGGTTTCTGGAGCGCCCCCGGACTCTCCGTGAAGCTTGAGCCGGCTTGCGACGCCGCCGCCTCCCGCTGCGTGCCGCTCTTCGCGCCGGCCGTCGATGGCGAGGACGCGCTGGTCCGGCGCGGGCGCGCTCTCGCGTGGACCCTCGGGAACGCCGCTCTTCTCCGTGTGCCCGAGGGCTCGCGAGCGGCGATGCTCCGATCGCTGCGGGGAGCGCAGGCCCGGTCGTCGGGCACGATCGCGCTGGTCTTCGGCGCGCCGCGGGGCACGCTCGACGAGGCGGAGCTCGACCTGCTCCATGAGCAGGCCCGTCGGGCGCTGGCGCACGTCGCCGCGGATGCGCCTCAGCGGGCCTGGCTCGACGCGTTGGGCGTTGCGCGGGCGAGCTGGGAGTTGCCGATCGCGCTCGGCGCCGACGAGCTGCTGGTCATCCCTCGCCTGAGCGCGCTGGCGCGGCTGCAAGACTTCCACGCCGAGGTCGAGCACGCGGGGACGTCCCTATGACGGGCTCCACCGGCGCTCCCTCCCCCGCGTTGCGCGCATTCGTGCTGTGGACGCTACGCAACGGCCGCCTCCTGTGGACCCTGGCGCTGCTCGCCGCGGTCCCTGCCTCCGTTCGCACGGCCAGCCTCTATCGGCACCTGCGAAGCGAGGTGGAGCAGCTCCTGCCGCGCGAAGCCCCGAGCGTGCGCGCGCTCGACGAGGTGCGCGCCCGCAGCGCCGGCCTGCACTTTCTCGGGGTCGTCGCCGAGGTCACCGACGCCGCGGACCTCCCCGCGGCAGAGCGCTTCCTCGACGACCTGGCCGGCCGCATCCGCGCATACCCGCCCGACATGGTGCGCACCGTGCAGTCGAACAGGGCCGCCGAGAGGGCTTTCGTCGAGAACCATGCGCCCCTCTACATGGACCTGTCCGATCTTCGCGAGATCCGGCGTCGCGTCGAGACCCGCCGTGACCACGATGGTTCGAAGGAGGAGCGCATCGACATCAGCGACATCGAGAAGCGCTACGAGCACAAGCTCGCCGGGAGGGAGGGCGACCACATGGCCAGCGTCGAGCTTCGCGCCGCGGTGCTCACCGTCGAGGCAGACGACCTCACGACGGGCGCGGAGAAGGACCGCCGGCTGCTCGACCGGGTGAAGGGCGACGTCGCGGCGCTGGGGCCCGAAAGGTACGCGGGCGGGCTGCGCGTCGGCTACGCGTCCGACGTCGCCATCAACGTGGAGGAACTCGAAGGCCTCGAGGCGGATCTCTCGTTTGCGTCGATCCTGGTCGTTCTCGCCGTGATGGCCGCGATCGTCCTCTACTACCGGTGGTGGCCGAGCGTTCCGGTGCTGACGCTGCCGCTCTTTTTGGCCACAGCGTACGCGTTCGCGCTCGCGTCGCTGCCGCCCATGAGCATCACGGAGCTCAACTCCAATACGGCGTTCCTTGGTTTGATCATCGTGGGGAACGGCGTGAACGTCGGCCTCGTCTTGCTCGCGCGCTACCGAGAAGAGCGCTCGCGCGGAGCGTCCGTGGAGGACGCGATCGTCCTCGGAGTGTGGGGTGCGCGGGTCGGGACCCTGGCCGCAGCCCTGGCCGCGGCCGTCGCGTACGGGTCGCTCGTCGTGACCGAGTTCCGGGGCTTCCGGCAGTTCGGCTGCATCGGCGGTATCGGCATGCTCGCGTCGTGGGCCACGGCGTTTCTGCTCGTTCCGCCGCTACTCCGCTGGCTCGACCAGGGCAAGTCCGCCCCGTCGCGGGCGAAGGGCCAGGGCTGGGTCATGCGCGGCGTTGTCCGCGTCGTGGAGCGTAGAGCGCCGCTCATCGTCGCGGCGGCGGCGGCGATCACCGTGGCGTCCGCCGCCCTCGCCGCGCGCTTCGACTCCTCGCGCGTGGAGTACGACTTCAACAAGCTGCGCCGGGCCGACACGTGGCAGAGCGGCGCGGGGCTCTGGGGCCGCAAGATGGACGAGATCCTCGGCCACTACCTGACGCCGACCGTCGTCCTCTGCGCGACGCCCGAGCAGGCCCGCACCGTGGATCGGCGCGTGCGCGAGTCGGTCGACCACGGGGGCCTGCGAGCCATGGTCGCTCAGGTCGTGAGCGTCGAGGACGTCCTGCCCACCGGCCAGGAGGCCAAGATCGACGAGGTCGACAAGCTCCGCCTGGCCCTCCCGCCGGAGATCGGCTCGCGCCTGTCCCCTCCCGATCGCGAGAAGCTCGACAGGATGCTGGGAGACGACCGCCTCGTGCCCATCCGCGTGGAGGACTTGCCTTCGTCGTTCACGACAGGCCTGCGCGAACGCGACGGCTCGATCGGCCGGGCGATCCTGGTCTACCCGCGGCCCTCCGACGCGCTCTGGAAGGCCGACTCGATGCATCTGTTCGTCAAGACGCTGCGCGATCTGGGGGCGCTCGAGTCGAGCGGGGGCGCGGTGTCGGTGGCGGGGTCGATCCCCCTGTCGAGCGACATCCTCGTGTCGATCGGGCGCGACGCACCCATAGCGAGCCTCGTGTCGTTCCTCGGCGTCACGGCCGTCGTCGTCGTCGTTCTCCGCGCGCGGAAGGCGTCGATCCACGTCATCGTCTCGCTGCTGGTCGGCGTGCTCTGGCTCGTGGGCGCGACAATGGCGCTCGGGATCAAGATAAGCTTCGCGAATTTCGTCGCCTTCCCGATCACTTTCGGGATCGGCGTCGACTACGCGGTCAACGTCATGACCCGGTACGTGCAAGACGGCGAACACGACCTGCGCGGTGCGGTGTGCTCGACCGGGAGCGCCGTCGCACTCTGCTCGCTCACCACCATCATCGGCTACTCGTCGCTCCTCTTCGCGCGAAACCGCGCGCTCTTCCTCTTCGGCCTGCTCGCCGTGCTCGGCGAGATCGCCTGCCTCACCGTGGCGCTTATCGCGCTGCCTGCCTGGCTCGCGCTGACGCGCCGGCCGGCCCAGGCGGGCGGGGGATGACCGTGGAGGGAATTGCTCGGTCGTGTACGAAACCCAGTCGCCTTGGACTGGACGCCGTCAGGCCTTGATCATTCCACCGACGAGCTTCCTGAACCGCTCGCCGAAGGGTGGACGGAGCATCTTGCCCAGAGCATCGATCTTGGTCTGCGTGAACACGCTCCGCGCATGGGAGAACGTCCGGAAGCCCTCGCGGGCGTGGTAGGAGCCCATGCCGCTCGGCCCGACTCCTCCGAAGGGCAGATCTTCCTGGGCGACGTGCATCAGCACGTCGTTCACCGTCACACCTCCCGACGTGGTGCGGGAGAGCACGCGCTCACGCTCCGTCACGTCGCGGCCAAAATAGTAGAGCGCGAGCGGACGATCGTGCGCGTTGATGTAGTCGATGACCTCGTCGATGTTCCGATACGTCTTCACGGGCATGGCCGGGCCGAAGATCTCTTCTTTCACGATGGCCATGTCTTCGGTGGTGTTCAGAACGAGCGTGGGCGGTATCTTGTTCGTCTTCTGGCCCTCGAAGGACTCGTTGCGGGGGTTCAGCTCGACGAGCTCTGCGCCCTTCTTGCGCGCGTCGTCGAGGTAGCCTTCGATGCGCTTCTTGTGGCGCTCGTTGACGACGGACGTGTAGTCGGGGTTGTCGCGAAGGCCGTCGTACATGGCCGCCGTGGCGGCTCGCAGCGCGGCGACGAGCTCTCCTTGGCGGTCGGCCGGCACCATCACGTAGTCCGGGGAGAGACAGATCTGGCCCGCGTTCATGCATTTCCCGTTCATCACCTTTACGGCGACGTCCTGCATGTCGGCCCCCTTGCCGACGATGACAGGGCACTTGCCCCCGAGCTCGAGGGTCACCGGCACGAGGTGCTCCGCCGCCGCTCGCATCACGTGCCGCGCGATCGACGTGCCCCCCGTGAACACGAGATGATCGAAGGGCAGCCGTGTGAACGCCATACCGACCTCGGGGCCTCCGGTCACGACCGCGACCTCGCTCTCCTCGAAGGCCTTGCGCACGATGCTGGCAATCACTTCCGCGCTCGCCGGCGTCACCTCGGACGGCTTGATGATGGCGCGGTTGCCCGCCGAGAGCACCCCCGCGAGCGGCGAGAAGGCGAGGTACACGGGGAAATTCCAGGGACTCACGATGCCGACGACCCCGGACGGCTGGAACCGAACCTCCGCCTTCGCGCCGAGCAACCCGAGCGGGAACGCAGGGCTCCGCCTCTCCGGCTTCATCCAGCCGCGAAGGTGCTTCTTGCAGTACTTGGCGCCTTCGATGACCGCGGCCACGTCGGTCCAGCGCGATGTGTCGCGGCTCCGATGCCCGAAATCCGAGAGGCAAGCGTCGATGATCCGGGTCTCGTGCTCGATGATGCTCGCGATGAGCCGGTCGAGGCGCTGGATGCGAAGGTCCGCCGAAGGGGGTCCCTCCTCGAAGAAGGCCCGGCGCTGCCTCGCGAGCAGGTCCCGCATGCGGTGAGCGGCGACGTTGGTATCCTGATGGTGGGCAATAGCGGGAGCAGCCATGGATTTTCTCCGTGGGGGAACCGCCCCCTCGGAGGCGTCTATACCACCGTCCGTCCCAGGTCGAGAGACACGGGGCCGCGTTCGACAAGGCGCGGACGCTGCCCGCGCCCCGTCGCCCTAGCATCGTCAACGGCAGCGAGCCGATCCCGGAGCGCCCCAACGTGGGCCTCAAATCAGGCTCTCGATGCTAATACGAGGCGCGACGCCGCCGCTTGCTGGCGCTCGGGCTTTCACTTGGCGAGTCGCATGATGAGTTTCGCGCGAGCAGGAGCGACGAGTAGCCGATGCCCGAACTTGCTCGTCCAGGGTCAGCCGAACGTCGTCGTCGACAAGTTCGAGCACAACGCGCACGCGGAGGGGCCGATCGCGGACGACGGCGATCCCGAGTTTCCGTGATCGCGCGCGGCGACATCCGGTGGTTCCGCTTCGTATGGCGTGAGAGCCTGAGCCGGCCGCGAACCGCTGGCCCCACGGTAACCCGGCGGGAATTGCTCGATCGTGTACGAAGTCCAGTCGCCTTGGACTGGACGCAGTACACGATCGACAAATGACCGTTGGCCTGGCCCAGGTCTCACACCTGGGCAGTCGTGACCCCAACGGGAATTGAACCCGTGTTACCGACGTGAGAGGCCGGTGTCCTAACCGCTAGACGATGGGGCCGGAATGACGCGACGCCTGGTGGTCTCTTTTCTTCGCGCGTGCGCCTGAGCTGGGGGACAAGGATTCGAACCTTGATAAGCGGAGCCAGAATCCGCTGTCCTGCCGTTAGACGATCCCCCAAGTTCGCGAGACTGCTTGCGGAAGACCGACCTCCGCCCCCTTTACCACCGGGGGCGGCGGGCAAGGGAGCGGCGAACACTATCCGTGCGCATTGTCTTGTCAAGCGTGTGGAAAGAGGGAGGTCGCCCATCCGAACGCCACACGAGCCCCCTTGACCGCGGCTCACAAAGTCTTAGCTTCCGCGGCGCTGGCGCTCGCACAAGACGAGTGCCAAAAAGCTTCGGGCGTCGCAGGTGGAGGTCTCGCCGGGGACGCCGGAGGGAGGACACAAAGCCCATGAAGATTCGTCCGCTCGCCGATCGTCTCGTTGTGAAGCGCCTGGAGCAAGAGCAGAAGACCAAAGGCGGCATCATCATTCCGGACTCCGCCAAGGAGAAGCCCGTCGAAGGGGTCGTCGTCGCGGCCGGCAACGGCAAGGTGATGAAGACCGGGAAGGTGCGCCCGCTCGCCGTCAAGGAAGGGGACCGCGTCCTCTTCGGCAAATACTCCGGGACCGAAGTGAAGCTCGACGGCGTCGAGCACGTGATCCTCGGCGAGGACGACGTCCTCGCGGTGATGAACTGATCGAAAGGAAGATAGAACGAACATGGCCGCCAAGCAGATCGCCTACAGCCGCTCCGCCCGTCACTCCATCCTCCGCGGCGTCAACAGTCTCGCCGATGCCGTGAAGGTGACCCTCGGCCCCAAGGGCCGCAACGTGGTCATCGAGAAGAGCTACGGGTCCCCGGTCATCACGAAGGACGGGGTCACCGTCGCCAAGGAGATCGAGCTCTTCGACAAGCTCGAGAACATGGGCGCGCAGATGGTGCGCGAGGTCGCTTCGAAGACGAGCGACAAGGCCGGTGACGGGACGACCACCGCGACCGTGCTCGCCCAGTCGATCTTCGTCGAAGGCTTGAAGCTCATCGAAGCCGGAGCAAACCCGATGGAGGTCAAGCGGGGCATCGACGCCGCGGTGACGCGCGTCGTCGCGGAGGTGAAGAAGCTCGCGACGCCGACCAAGGAGAAGGCCACGATCGCGCAGGTGGGCATCATCAGCGCGAACGGCGACCAGACGATCGGCACGATGCTGGCCGATGCGATGGAGAAGGTCGGCAAGGAAGGCGTCATCACGGTCGAGGAGGCGAAGGGGACGGAGTCGCAGCTCGAGGTCGTGGAGGGCATGCAGTTCGACCGCGGGTATCTCTCGCCGTACTTCGTGACGAACCCGGAGAAGATGCTCGTCGAGCTCGACGACCCGGCGATCCTCATCAGCGAGAAGAAGGTCTCGAACCTGCACGATCTCCTGCCGCTGCTCGAGCAGGTCGCCAAGGAAGGGCGCCCGCTGCTGGTTATCGCCGAGGACGTCGACGGCGAGGCTCTGGCGACCCTCGTGGTCAATAAGCTGCGAGGCCTCCTGAAGGTCTGTGCCGTCAAGGCGCCGGGCTTCGGCGACCGCAGGAAGGAGATGCTGAAGGATCTCGCGGTCCTCACGGGCGGTCAGGTCGCCACCGAGGATCTCGGCATCAAGCTCGAGAACATCCAGCTCAAGGACCTCGGGCGGGCCAAGCGCGTCAAGATCGACAAGGACAACACGACGGTCATCGACGGGGCAGGGGACGCCAAGCAGATCAAGGGTCGCGTCGAGAGCATCCGCAAGGAGATCGACAAGACGACGAGCGAGTACGACCGGGAGAAGCTCCAGGAGAGGCTCGCGAAGATGGCGGGCGGCGTGGCCGTCCTGAAGGTCGGCGCGCACACCGAGACCGAGATGAAGGAGCGCAAGGCGCGCGTCGAGGACGCGCTGCACGCGACGCGGGCGGCGGTCGAGGAGGGCATCGTCGCGGGCGGCGGTGTCGCGCTCCTGCGGGCGGCCTCCGCCCTCGACGACCTCAAGCTGACCGGCGACGAGGCTGCGGGCGTACGCCTCGTGCGACGGGCGCTCGAGGAGCCGCTCCGTCAGATTGCCGCCAACGCGGGGCAGGAGGGCTCGGTCGTCGTCGAGAAGGTGCGCTCGGGCAAGGGCGCATTCGGCTTCAACGCGGCCACCGAACAGTACGAGGACCTTCTCAAGTCCGGCGTCATCGACCCCGCCAAGGTCGTTCGCATGGCTCTCGAGCACGCCGCGAGCGTGGCCGGGATGATGCTGACCACCGAGGCCGCGATCGCCGACAAGCCCAAGAAGGAGAAGCCCGCGATGTCGGGCGGGGGCGGCGGCGGAATGGGCGGGATGGGAGGCATGGGGGGCATGGGCGGGATGGGTGGCATGGGGGGAATGGGCGGCATGGACGACATGGACATGGACTGACCGCGAGGCCCCTGGAATCGCCCCCCTTTTTGACTTGGCCGATCGCGACCGACTAGACTTTGTCGGTCGCGCGTATGCCTGTCCCGCAGCTACTCCGCCTCGGCCGAGATTTCTCGGCCGGCAACGTGCTCTTTCGCGAGGGAGAGCACGGCGAGGACATGTACGTCATCCAGTCCGGGCTCGTTCGGATCACCAAGCTCGTCGGTGGTGAAGAGCGCCCCCTGGCGACGCTCGGCCGGGGCGAGTTTCTGGGCGAGATGGCCATCCTCAACGGCAAGCCCCGCACGGCGACCGCCGTGGTCATCGAAGACGCCCGGTGCCTCGTCATCGACGCGGCGACCCTCGAGCAAATGGTCGTCAGCAACGCGGAGATAGCCCTTCGCCTGGTGAAGAAGCTCGCCCGCAGGCTCGATTCCGCCGACGAGATGATCCAGATCCTCCTCAACCCCGACCCCAAGGCCCGCGTGCTCCACGGGCTAAAGCGTCACGCGGAGACCGTCACCCACGAGGCAGGGCCCGGCGTCCACGTGAACGTCTCGACCGAGGGGCTTGCCCGCGAGGTCGGCGTCGAGAGCCCGCAGGTGCACGACGTCCTGTCGCGCCTCCGGCGCCTCCGCATCGCCGAGGAAGACGACATGGGGGACATCGTCGTCACGGACCTGCCGCGTCTCCTCGAGTTCATGGAGTTTCTAGAAATGCCGCAGAAGTTCGAGAGCTAGAGGGCGACGGTGGATCTGCGCGTCATCGGCTGCCACGGCGGGGAGACGCCGAAGCATCGGACGAGCGCGTTCGTACTCAACGATCGCCTCGCCATCGACGCCGGCTCCCTCACGAGCGGCATGGAGCTGAAGGCTCAGTGCGCGCTCGAGGCCGTCCTCGTCAGCCACGCCCATCTCGATCACGTGCGCGACCTCGCCACGGTCGCCGACAATCGAAACCAGAACGCGTGCCCTCCGCTCGTCATCGCGGGAACGAAGCAGACACTCGGGATCCTGAAGAAGCACTTCTTCAACAACCTCCTCTGGCCCGATTTCTCGCGCATCCCCAACGAGCGCAAGCCCGCCATCCGCTACCTGGAGATCAAGCCGGAGGTCCCCATCAAGATCGCCGGCTACGAGGTCCAGGCGATACGGGTCAGCCACACGATCGATTGCTGCGGCTTCCTCGTCCGCGGCAAGGACGGGACGCTCGCGTACAGCGGCGACACCGGGCCGACCGACCGCCTATGGCAAGTGCTGAACGAGACCGAGGGGCTGAAGGCCTTGCTCATGGAAGTGAGCTTCCCCAACGGCGAGTCGCGCCTCGCCCATGTCAGCGGGCACCACACGCCGGAGACGCTCGCCCGCGATATGGATAAACTCGAGAAGCGGCGCGACCTTCCGACGTTACTTTATCACATCAAGCCAAGCTTTCAGGCCACGGTCGAGCGCGAGTGCGCGCGCCTCCGGGGCGTGAACCTCACCGTGTGTGCGCTGGGCGACCAATTTATCCTCTAGCGCGCCGGTTGGCACTTGCGTCCGGGCTCGGGCGGTCCCTAGATAGATCGCTCCATCGTGACGCAAACGCCCTCGACGCGACCGGTCTCAGCCGCTTCGGGAGCCGGTGACACTGTCGCCGGCCTGGAGGACGACGCCGAGGGTTCCCGCATCGTACGCGAAGAGCTCAAGCTGCTCGCGAGCGTGCAGCGGGCGGTCGACGCGGGCGCCATGGCGGACGTGACGGCCAAACGGGGAAAGGCGGAGGACGACGAGCGTCTGCTCGAGCTCCGGGACGACGTCTCTGTGGCCAAGCCGGAGGATCTTCCGGCCCTCTTCGAGCAGATGCATACGCTCGGCGCCCTGCGCGCCCAGCGCGGGCGGAGCATCAGCGGATCGGTCGACCAGGGCAGCCCCTACTTCGGACACATCCGTCTCGAGGAAGAGCCCGCCGAGGGCGAACGCCGCCCCACCTCCGGGGCCTCGTCCGGGCGACCCCCGAAGCGCCGGCGCGACGTCCTCATCGGCTCGCGGTCGTACGTGGACGCGAGGGAGGGGATTCGTATCGTCGACTGGCGGCACGCCCCGGTGAGCCGCATCTACTATCGGTACGCCGAGGGGGACGACTACGAGGAGCAGCTCGGCGACAACGTGGTCGAGGGGAGGGTCGTCGCCCGCCGGGGCGTGAGCATCGTCGCCGGCAAGGTCGTCCGCGTGTCGGCACCGCAGGGCACGTTCGTCCTCGGCACGGACGGGTGCTGGAAGCGAGCGAGGGTGCAGGCCTCCCGCCTCGAGACCGAAAAGAAGTGGGCCGCCCGCCACGGGGTCGCGAGCGGGGCGCGTTTGGGCGTCGGCGCCGACGGGCAGCTGCGGCAGGACAAACATCTGCCGTCGATCGCGGCCCTCCTCGACGAGAAGCAGTTCGATCTCATCGCCAAGGAGAGCACGGGACTGGTCGCCATCCAGGGCAGCGCCGGAAGCGGAAAGACGACGGTGGGCCTGCACAGGGCGGCGTACCTCGCGTTCCGGGAGCCCCATCGATTCCGGCCGGAGAAGATGTTCGTCATCGTCCCGAACGAGGCGCTCGTTCACTACGTGTCGCGGGTCCTGCCGTCGCTGGGCGTCGATAGGGTGCCCGTAACGACCTTCGCGCGCTTCGCGTCGCGTCTCGTGCTGCAGCTCTTTCCACGGTTGCCGGCGAAGACGAACGACGAGACGCCACCGGTCGTGTCCCGGCTCAAGTCGCATCCGGCCATGCTGCGAGGCATCGAGCGCATCGTGTCGCGCATCGGCGACACCGTTGACGCACGGCTCCGCACGTCGATGGAGAAGTGGCCCGACGCCAGCCAGGTCGCGGACGCCTGGCAAGCCGCCAGGGGCGAGGCGGGGCCCTATCCCGACGCGCGCGTGTCCTTCATGGCGCAGTGGCTCTCGGGCAAGAGGCAGTTCAAAGGACTGGCGTCTGCGGCGTCGCTGCCGGAAGTGACGCGAGGGGCGCTCGAGCAGCTGATTGCGGACATCCGCCCCATGACGCGCTCGGTGGCGGGCGCGTGGGACGAGCTCCTCACGTCGCGAGAGGGGCTCGCCGAGACGTTCTCGGGCGTGCGCGCGTTCGGGCCGGCGCAGCTCGATCAGGCGCATGCCTGGTGCGTCCGCCACTCGCGCATGCGGGCCGACGGGGAGCGCGACGGCGAACAGCCCACCCTCGACCCCGAGGATCTCGCGCTGCTGCTCCGCACCTGGCAGGTCCTGCGCGGCTCGCTCGTGGATGCCGAGGCCAAGCCCATACGTCTCGCACACGTGTTCGTCGACGAGGTGCAGGACGCGAGCCCGATCGAGCTCCGAGTCCTTCTCGAGCTCACGGGCAAAGAGCGATGCATCACGCTCGCCGGAGACGTGGCGCAGAGGATGATCGACGAGGGCGACGAGCGGGGAGAGTTCGACTGGAATGCGCTCCTCGACGACCTCGGCGTCTCCCACACGAAGATCGAGCCGCTCAAGGTGAGCTACCGGTCCACGGCGGAGATCACCGAGTTCGCACGGGCGGTCCTAGGACCTCTGGCCCACGCCGAGGTGCCGGCCACCACCCGCAGCGGACCCCCGGTCGAGCTCTTCAGCTTCGCGTCTCCCGGCGAGGCGGTCGCGTGGCTGGCCGAGGCGCTCAAGCAGCTTGCGCACGACGAGCCCGACGCGAACGTGGCTCTCGTGGCGCGGTTCGGTCAGCAGGCGGACGTGTATCACGAGGGGCTGGTCCGGGCCGAGGTCCCGAACGTCCGGCGCGTCGCCAAGCAAGACTTCTGCTGGGATCCGGGTGTCGACGTGACCGACGTGCGCCAGACCCGCGGGCTCGAGTTCGACGAAGTCGTCCTTCTCGAGACCACGGCGGCCAGCTACCCGGTGTCGCCCCAGGCGCGGCACACCCTTTACGTGGGCGCGACCCGGGCGTCTCACCAGCTCTGGTGCGTCGCGAGCCAGCCGCCGTCGCCCCTGGTCACGGCAGCGATCGACAGCGAGTACTCATAATGCCCCTTAGACGTTACGTCCGGGCATCGCCGTGCTCAGTCGACAACGCGGCTAGCGTGCTCGGTCGACACCGCGGCTAGCGCGGGGCCGCCGGTGCGTTGACCTGCACGCCCACGAGCGTCCCGGCGTTGCTGAGCAGAAACCCGCGATCGCCAAAGGCGGCGGGCGTCTGGGAGAACCCGGTCCCGAGGTCGAACCCGTCGATGCGCCGGCCGTCGAGCGGCGAAAGCAGGAACGCACCGTATTCGGTCGTCCCGATGAGCAACGCGCCGGCAATCGCCGCCGGCGCCGTGACGCCGCCTTCCGGGATCGGAATGCGCCAGATGGTGCTGCCGGTTACCGGCTCGAGCGCCCAGAGACCGCTGGCGCCGCTCGACGCGAGCAAGATCTTCCGCTCGGGCATGGCCGGACCTCCCGGGGCGAACTCGGGGCTTCCCGGGCTGGGCATGTGGGTTCGCTCTCGCCACATCATGAGGTCGGTCACTCCGACGGCCTTCTCGTCCTTCCACAGGGGCACGCCGCGCTCGGCGTCGATCGCGTAGACCCCGCCCGCGTAGCTTGCGACGAACACGACGCGGCCCTGCGCGCCGAGGTCGTCCGGGATAGGCGTCGTGTCCACGTCCAGATAACGCAGTGTCTCGGCGGAGTGGGACTGCTCGGCCTCCGCCGACAGGTCGACCGGGGGCCAGCGCTCGTTACCGTCGCGCGCGTCATAGGCCGCGACATGACCATCGGAGTACGCGAAGAACACGGTGCCCTGATCGAACGCGGGCCCCGCGTAGCCGCTGATCTCCATGCCGAGCGCGGGAGTGCGGTGCGCGCGCCACAGCGTCTGAGCCGACCGCCGATCGATGGCGAACAGGTTGTCTGCCGCGTTCGCGAAGTAGAGGCTCTCGCCGACCCGAACGACCTTGCGGGCGACCTCGGCCCCGGTGTCGTAGCGCCAGACGAGCCGCCCGTCGCTCGCGTGGACCGCGTAGAGCGCCCCGTCGTTCGATCCGAAGTAGACGACGTCGAGATCGCCGTCGTAGAGCGGCTCGGACCGCACGCCGTCCAGCGTCTCGAACCGCCAGAGGGTGCTCCCGCTGGTCGTGCGCAGAGCGTAGAGCCCGTGGTCGCTCGACCCGACGAACACGCGCCCGTGGTACGGGTCGATCTCCGCCCGTCCGCGCTCGAAGGGCTCCCCCACGCTGCGCGCCGGGGCCGTGAGGGGGCGCATGTAAAGGACCTGCATCGCCCCGGTAGGCCGGTGGAACCAGAGGGGCTTGTCGGGGTTGACGCGATCGTTGCCCGTCTCGAGCGTCCCGCAGCCCAGCATGGAGACGACCAGCAGCGCAGCGGGCCGGGAGGCGACGGACCTCACTGCGGTGCGCCGCCCTTCTGGCGGGCCTTCTCGCTCATCTGGCGCATGAGCTCCTGGATCTGCGGATTGGTGGAGTCGACGTTTGGGCTGGGGCCGGCGCCGCCGCCCTTAGGCGACTTCGGAGGCAGCGCGGTCGGATCGAGCTCCCGGAGCCGATCCTCGACCACGAACTCCAGGTACGAGAACAGGTGGCTCTCGCCCGGTTCGCCGATGAGCTTGTGCACGTCCTTCAGGAGCTCGATGGCCTTGGCCTTGTCCCCCTTCGCGAGGAGCACACGCGCCTCGTGGTACATGCCGAGCTCTTTCATCCCTGTCATGTCGACGGACTGAAGCTCTTTGTACGCGGCCAGGGCGTCGTCGCGGTGCTTCTCGGCGCCGGCGCTGTCGCTCTGGGCGAGGAGCTCGTCGGCGAAGCCGCGGCCCTCGATCGCCCGCCCGCGGACCTCCGAGTCCGCCATCGCAAGCGGCGATGCGTTCACGTCGTCGTAGGCCGCGATGGCACCCTTCGGGTCGGCCGAGTCGAGCAGGATGGCGCCCTCCGCGAGCCGCGCCAGGATGGCCGCGCCGGTCCCGGCGTATTTCGATTCGACGGCGCGATATTTCGCCAGGGCGGCGTCGCGCCGGTCGGCCGCCGACTTGAAGGTCGGGTACAGCGGCCTCGCGCGATTGTCGTCGTCGTCCTCGTCGTCCGCCTTCTCGTTGATGTGCCCGTGCTGGTCCGCGAAGGCCTGCGCGAGGACGGCGGAAGCGTCGTCGTTGCGCTTGTCCTGCCAGTACATCCAGCCGAAGAAGCCGCCCGCACCGAGGACGGAGACGGCCACCAGCCCTCCGAACACCTCGCGGTGCTGGCCGAGCCAGTTCTTGGCCCGCGCCGCGCTCTCGAGGAGCGAATCCGCCTCGGGGGATACCGCATCCGAGGCGGCCGAAGGGCGCTTGACGTGGCCCTCCCCTATCTTGGCCAAGCGCTTCGAGGCTGCGGACTCGAGCCCCCTTTTCCCCTTTTTCTTCTGACGCTTGCGGTCGAGGAGCTTCTTTTCTTCTACACGTGCGACCCGGTCGAGGTCGGTCTCCTCGCCGATGGCGTCGATGCGTGCTGCGATGGCCTCGGGACGGAACTTGTCCTCCGCTGCCGACTCCTCCTCGTCTTGGGTAGCGTCTTCCTCCGTCGCGGCACCCTCCGCCGACTCCGACGACGTGTCCCAGTCGTCCTCCGGCGGGAGCTCTTCGGCCGACACGGGGGCTGCGCCGGGCTTGTGGTCTTCGGTTTCGGGCTTCTTGTCGTCGGGCACGGGGGCTCCCCTCGGGTTCGCGCGAGACTACTTGCGCGAAAACGCTGGATCAATCAAGTCGCCCCGCCTGGAGCATCCACAGGGCCACCACCCCTCCGCCCGACGCTCGCGCGTCGAGTGCCACCTTGCGGCCGGGGTGCGGCTCGAGTTCGAACGCCCGGACCGTGCTTCCCGCCGCCGGCGACGGAAGGACCAGTCCGTCGGCCGAGACCTCGAGGGACGCATTGGCGTCGGACACGAGCGCGACGAGGCGCGTGCCGGCGTGGCCAGGGGCGGCCAGCGTGGTGCGAACTTCGGCCTCCGCCTTGGGCGATGCCCAGTCGCGGACACCGAGCGCCAGCAACGCGCGGGCCTCGTGCGGGCGGGTCGTCACGTAGGGATCCGACGCGAGGAGCGCGAGGAGCGGCCCGCTTGCCCGGACGTCCCCGAGCGCGCCCAGGGTGTCGGCCACGTACGGTCGCGCGCGAACGTCGTCGAGCGCCCGCAGCAGCGGCCCGAGCGCGGAACGGCAGCGAGCCCGGGTCGTGGCCGCGAGCATCTCCTCGGCGTGCGGCAAGTCCACCGAGATGCGGGAGGGCTCGCCATCGTCGCGCGGAGCCCCTTCGGGCGGGGCTATCTCGTTCCACCAGGCCACCATTTCGTCGCAGGCGCGCCCGTCTCCCCGCTCGGCCAGGACCAGCGCCGCCCGGTGCCTCCAGTCACCATCCGCATCGGTCAACAGCGCGTCGACGAGCTGCGGAAGCGGTTCGCCCATCCGCGCCAGCGCGAGCGCGCACCACCGCCGCACTTCGTCGTCCTCGTCGCGAGCGAGCGTGCGTCGCAGGGCGGGCAGGGTGGCGGGCACGTGCAACGCGAAGCACACCGACGCCGCCGCGCGGCGGATTGATACGTCGGCATCGTCGAGCAGCGACGCGACGTCCTCGGCGGCCTCGACGTCCCCCTGCAACCCGCGGCGGAGAGCCTCCGGCCATCCCGACACCCCCGATCCCTCGTACCGACCGTGGTCGCGCTCGGTCGCCTGGAGCAGCCCCCGCAGCCGGGCGAATGCGGCGGGCTCGACGAGCGACACGTCGTGGTGCTCGACCGGGTCGGACGCAGGCCGGTAAAGCGCGCACGCGGCCGCTCGCCTCTCGCAGACGAGCCGATGGCCGCCGGACGCGATGAGCGACGCATCGTCCGTCTCGGCGAAGGCAAGCCCCTCGTCGACGGCCCTCGGGTCCCCCGCGAGGACCGCTCCGAGGTCGCGCCCCCGGAGTCGGGCGGGGCGCGGAATGCCGAGCGCAGACAGCGCGGTGGGAAGGAGGTCGATCGTCTGGACGACGGTGGGGACGCGCCTCCCCGAGGCCACCCCCGGTCCGACGACGACGAGAGGCACGCGCACCTGCTCCTCGTACACGGTGGTGCCGTGGTAGCGCCCGCCGTGCTCGCCGAACTCCTCGCCGTGGTCCGCCGTGACCATGATCACCGCGCCCGGGCGCTGCGTGCGCACCAGGCGGACGATGCGACCGATTCCCTCGTCGGCTGTCGCGACCTCGCTGTCGTACGCGTCCACGTCCGGCGAGGCACTGCCGGCGAAGGGGTGTTCGTCGTGCATCACGTACGGCTCGTGAGGCTCGAAGAAGTGGACCCACAGGAAGAGCGGCCGATCGGTCGGCGCGCCCTCGAGGTATCCCCTCACCTGCTCCTCGCGCAGCGCGGGCGCGGCGAACTCGACCTTCGCGTACTCGAAGCCGAGGTGCGTCTGCTCGAATCGAGAGAAATGGGCCTCGTCGATGAAGAAGACTGCTGGCGGATAGAAGGCGGCCGTCCGCCAGCCGTAGCGCCGGAGATCCTGCGCCCACGTCTCCGAGTCGGAGCCGAGGCCGAGCGCGATGAGAGGCCGCAGGTACTTGCCGGTCATCATCGACGTTATCGAGTACGACGTGTGAGGCGTCGGGCAGTACGCGCTCTCGAAGAGCGTCCCCTCGTGCGCGAGGGCGTCGACGTTCGGCGTCGTCGGGCGGGGGTACCCATACGCCGAGACGTGGTCGGCCCGGAGGGCGTCGACGGACAGGAGGAGGACGTCGTGACCGCTCCAGTCGAGGGCCCGGGCAACCTCGCCCGGAGGCACGACCGCGGCCTCCGGCAGGTCGGACGGCGCGGCCCTCAGCCGCGCGACGCCGGCGACGACGGGACCCATCAGCGGTGCGTGCTCGACCAGGACGATGCGGAGATTGGAGGTACGGCCGAGGGCTCGAGCCCGGTTCGGAACGGACGCGACGCAGACGATGACGAGAACCCCGACCCCCACCGCCAGTGCGCGGACAAGCCGCCCGGACGGCCGCGTATTGGAGCGAGCGGCGAAGGCGACCGTCGCCGCCCCCAGAAGAGACGCGACGGCCGTGGCCACGTGGAACGTGCGGTAGAGGCGCGGAAGGACAAACGCGTCCGCCAGCCAACCGCCGGCGGCCACTCCAAGACCAACCCCCGCGAGGAACGCCGGTCGCTGCTGGAGGGCCGAGACGCGGGGAGCTACCCGGGCGCCGAAGAACGCTCCGGCGAGCGCGAAGGTGGCGACGAACGGTGCGCGGACACCGGCCGCGTCGAAGTGGCGACCCTGCGAGACGCCGATCGCCAGAGCGGACGCCGCGACAGCGCCCGCGACCCCCAACGCTTGCCTCGCCAGACGAGAGCCTCCAGCCGCGCGCAGGGTAACGTGCCACGCCGCGACCGCGACGATCGACAGGGGCGCGAGGGCCGCCAGAGCGATCGGCGCGACGACCGATCGCGCCAGGGTCACCTCCCATGCTGCGGAGAACTGGTCGCGCCAGAAGAACCCGAGCGCGACGTCCTCGGCTATGAGCATCGTCGCCCAGGCAGCGACCACGGCCCCGGCATCGACCAGAAGCTCCACGATCGGCCGCGAGGAAGCCCTCATCCCGCTTCCTCGCGCACGGCAATTTGCACCGCAAAGCGGCGAACGGCGATCGCGAGGGCCCGATGCTCCGGAGCCGCCAACCGGGCGTCCTCGGCCAGCAGGGCGCGGGCGTCCGCTTCGATGCGCTCCAGCCACGCGGGCGGATCGGCGGGGTCGAGCCACACGAAGTCCTCGGCGATGCCGGATTGTCTCGTTCCCCCGAGGTCTCCGGCGCCGCGAAGAGAGAGGTCGGCCCGGGCGATTTCGGCACCGTCGGTCGTGCCGGCGAGGGTCTCGAGACGGCGGCGCGCCAGGTCGCTCAGCGGGTCATTGTAGAGGAGGATGCAGTGTCCCGGACGATCGCCGCGACCCACGCGTCCTCGCAGCTGGTGGAGCTGGGCGAGGCCGAACCGCTCGGCGCCGTCGACGACCATCAGCGTGGCTTCCGGAACGTCGATGCCGACCTCGATGACCGTCGTCCCGACGAGGACCCGCGCCTCGCCCGTCCGGAAGGAACGCATCGCGCGCGCCCGCTCCGCGGCGGGCATGGCGCCGTGCACGGCTACGACGCGTTCGAGGCCGAGGTCGCGAGCGAGGCGCTCGGCGCGCGCCGTCACCCCCAGCCCTTCCTCGTCCGGGTCGTCGTCGATGGTCGGACACACGACGAAGACGCGCTCGCCGCGCCCGCACGCCGCCCGCGTCGGCTCGACGACGTCGTCCACGCCCGCGCGTGCGCGCAGCTCGGTCGTCACGGGCAGGCGCCCTCGCGGCCGCTCGTCGAGGACGCTCGTCGCAAGCTCCCCTCGCAAGGCCAGCGCAAGAGAGCGCGGGATCGGCGTCGCGCTCAGGGAGAGGAGGTGTGGCCGGCTCCCCTCCCCCTTCCTGACCAGCTTGAGGCGCTGCGCGACCCCGAGGCGCTGCTGCTCGTCGACGATGACGAGACCGAGACGCGCGAAGCGGACGTCCTCTTCGAGCAGCGCGTGCGTGCCGAGCGCCATGTGCGCTTCGCCCGACCGGATGCTGGCGAGAGCGGCGCGGCGTTCTGCGACACGCATCCCCGAGGTCACTCGTGCGAGGCGCACGCCAAGCGCGCGCACGAGCGGCTCGGCGGCGTCCACGTACTGCTCGGCGAGGACCCCCGTCGGCAGGAGCACGGCGCACTGGAATCCCGCCGCCACGCACTGCCCTGCCGCGGCGAGAGCCACGGCGGTCTTCCCCGTCCCGACGTCGCCCAGCAAGAGACGCCGCATCGGAAACTTGCTCGCCAGGTCGCGCGCAACCGAGTCGATCGCGCGGTCCTGCGCCGCCGTCAGGGCGAACCCGAGCGATTCGACCAGACGCGCCTTCACCGTGGCGTCCTGGCAGAGCACCGGAGCGCCTCCCCCTCCCCATTCGGCCTCGGCCAGGATGCGCTGCCATACGCGCGTGAAGGCCTCGACCCACCCGAGCCGTTCCGCGACCGGGTGCCGCGCGGCTTCGGGCTGGGCGTCCGCGCCGACTCCGTGGATCGATCGAAGGAGGGGCTCCGCCGGAGGCATGCCTTCGCGCGAGACGATCCGCGCAGGGACGGGGTCCGGCAGCGGTGAGGTCCGCTCGATGGCGTCGGCGATGGCTCGCCTCAGGATGCCCGGGGCGACGCCGAGCGCCGGATACCGGGCACGAACGGCAGGCACGCTCGCGTCGTCTCGCAGGACGTCCGGATGGGCCATCATGGCGCGCTTGCCATCGCGACTCCGCACGCGACCGACGAAGAGGCACGACGTGGCAGGGCGCGCGATCGCCAGGATGCCGTGCGCCGCGTAGAACCACCACGCGTCGAGGGTCGCCTTGCCCCCCTCGTCCGCCAGAATGACGCGAACCGCGCGCCTTCCACGCATCGGGACGAGCGTGGCGCTCCGGACGAGACCGCGAACGCACACGCGGGGCGGCGACTCGAGGGCCGCTTCGCACGCGCGCGCTCGGTCGACGGCCTCGCCCACGCCGAGGCGGACGCGGAGGTCGTCCCAGGCGACCGGCACGGTCCACGCGAGGTCCGCGACGACGCTCACGCCATGCGCCTCTAGCTTCTCGCGAGACGTCGGGCCCACCCCGTCTGCCCGCTCGACCGGGTCTTCCCATGCCAGCGGGGTCTCGCGTCTCGCCTGGGCACGCGCCTCCCGCTCGAAGAGCGAACACGCGCGGACCAGGCCCTGGACCCTGGGTCGGGCGCGTGGAGGAGCGTCGGCTGCATCGAACCCGGACAGCAGCTTGTCCCAGTCCTCGCGTCGATCGACCGGGACGGAGGGCGAGAGCTCGCGCGCGGTCGCCGCGAGCCTCGTCAGGCCTTCCGCGGTCGGCGCCGCGAGCCACGCCCTGGCCTCGCGGGCGATCCGCCGGAACGCGCTGCCCATATCTCACCCGAAGGTGATGTCGAGGACTTCGTAGGTCCGGTCTCCGCCCGGCATCCGGACCTTCACCTCGTCGCCCACCTGCTTGCCGATGAGCGAACGGGCCAGCGGGCTCGTGATGCTGATGCTACCCTTCGCGAGGTCCGACTCGTCCGCGCCGAGGATCTTGTAGACGACCTCCTCGCCGGTGTCCGCGTTCGACAGCTTCACGTTCGCCCCGAACGCGACCCGATCGCCGGCGAGCTTCGTGGGGTCGATGACCTCGGCCCTCGCAAGCTTGTCCTCGAGTTCTTTGACGCGCCCCTCGATGAACGACTGGCGGTCGCGCGCCGCGTGATACTCCGCGTTCTCGCTGAGGTCACCGTGCTCGCGCGCGGTGGCGATGGCCTGGATGATCGCCGGCCGCTCCACGCTCTTGAGGTGGTGGAGCTCTTCGCGCAGTTTGACGTGCCCCTCCGGCGTGATCGGGTTTTTCTGCATCGCCAAGCGGATTTAGCACGGTTCGCGTCGTGCTTTCACGCTCCGCGGCGCCCACCGAGCGGGCCTGGTACCCTTGGCCCCGAGGAAGTTCGTGGGCATCGTCGGCGGCCATCCGGAGAGCGGCGTGCGTGTGGACATGGTGCGGCCCACCGAAGAAGGCCCACCGTGGCGCTATGAGGGCGACGCGACGACCCCTGGCAAGAGCTTCCGGCTCACGGCGGAGGTGACGGCCGACGGGAGCGTCTCCGTCGATCTGCCACCGGAGGCCCCTCCGGGGCTGGCGGACAAGGTGCGCTTGCTGACGAGGGCCGCGTGGAAGCATGCCCGCGAGGACGACGTCCCACCGCCCCGGCGCATCGTCCGCTGGCGCGCGGACGGGTGATGCCCCCTGGCGCCTGGGCGCGGCCGCGGGTAGTTTGACGCGCCATGCGCCCGGACTCCGTCGCGTCCACCGCCCTTGCCATCCTCGCTCCGCTGGCCTTCGCCGTGGGGCTGGCCGGCTGCGGGGGCGAGCCTGCCAAGACCGCGCTCGGGTACACCGACAGCGCGAAGCGTGCATACGACGCCGCGATGGACGAATACCGGATGCACAGCTGGATCCAGGCGCAGAGCCTGCTCCGGGAAGTGAAGCGCAAGTACAGCTATTCGAAGTACGCGCGCCTCGCCGAGCTTCGCATCGCCGACGCCGACTTCGAGCAGGAGAAGTATCCCGAGGCGATCCACGAGTACAAGGAGTTCATCCACGCCCACCGGTCGGAGGAAGAAGACGTCGCCTACGCCCGGTCGCGCATCGCGGAGACCACCTACGTCGAGATCCCGGACTCGTTTCTCATGCCGGCCGAGGAGGAGCGCGACCAGGGGGCGTGCGTGGACGCGTACAAGGAGCTCAAGAGCTACCTGGCGGACTACCCCGCGTCGAAGGACGCCCCCAAGATCCAAGGGCTGCTCGCCCTCGTCATCGGCAGGCTCGTGAAGCACGAGCTCTACGTCGCCCACTTTTATCTCCGGAAGGACAACTTCGAAGCCGCCGTCGCGCGCATCCAGTATGCCCTCCACAACTACGGCGCCGGCCTGAAGGCGCCGGGCAGCGGGCCGGCGGGAACGGACCTCGTGGCCGAGTCGCTGGTGCTCCTCGGGCAGACCTTCCTGCGGATGCACCGATGGTCCGACGCGCGCGACGCGTTCCAGGCCGTCGTGAGCGGATTCGACCGGAGCCCGTTCGCCGTCGAGGCGAGGAGCTACCTCGACGCGCTGCGAAGCAAGGGCGTCTGACATGGCGGACGGCCCGGCGGCGTCTGTCTCCGTCGGCGGAGCGTCCGTGCCGCCGCCCGGCGCCCCCGCTCCGCGAACGATCCTGGTCGTCGACGACGAGAAGAACATCCGGCGCACGCTCCAGCTCGTCCTCGAAGGCGAGGGGTACCGCGTCCTCGGCGCGGAGACCGCGGCGCAGGCGCTCGCCATCCTCGCGAGCCCGGAGACCCCCGTCGACCTCGCGATCCTCGACGTGAAGCTGCCCGACATGAGCGGGCTCGACGCCCTCGCCAAGATCCGGAGTGACGAGGCGACCAAGGATCTGCCCATCATCGTCATCAGCGGACACGCGACCGTGAACGACGCCGTGCAGGCCATCAAGCTCGGCGCGAGTGACTTCTTCGAGAAGCCGCTCGCCCGCGAGCGGGTACTCGTCAGCGTCCGCAACGTCGTCGACGCGGCGAAGGCCATCGGCGAGCTGGCGCGCGTCACCGAGCAGCAGGTGCAGCGCTACGAGATGATCGGCCGGAGCGCGGTCATCCAGCGCATCTTCCACGACATCGAGAAGGTCGCCCCCACCAAGGCGTCGGTTCTCATCACCGGCGAGAGCGGCACGGGCAAGGAGCTCATCGCGCGCGCGATCCACAGGCTGAGCCCGCGCACGGACAGGCCGTTCGTGAAGGTGAACTGCGCCGCGATTCCGCGGGAGCTCATCGAGAGCGAGCTTTTTGGCCACGAGAAGGGCGCATTCACGGGCGCCGTGCTCAAGAGGCGCGGCCTGTTCGAGCAGGCTCACGGCGGGACGCTCTTTCTCGACGAGATCGGCGACATGGATCTGGTCGCGCAGGCCAAGGTGCTGCGGGCCGTCCAGTCCGGGGAGATCTCGCGCGTGGGCAGCGAGCACGTCATCCACGTCGACGTGCGGGTGCTCACGGCGACCAACAAGGACCTCGCGCGCGCCGTCGAGACGGGGCGATTTCGCGAGGACTTGTTCTTCCGTCTCGCGGTCTTCCCGATCCGCAGCCCCGCGCTGCGCGAACGCGTCGAGGACATTCCGTTCCTGGCGAGAGCCTTCATGGACCAGTTCGCGCGCGAGAACGGCGTCTTTCCGAAGCCGATCGACGAAGACGCGATGCACGCCCTGGCGAGCCGCAAGTGGCCGGGCAACGTGAGAGAGCTGAAGAACGCCGTCGAGCGCAGCGCCATCCTATGCGCCGACCACGTGACGATCGCGGACCTGCCGGAAGACCCCCACGCGAGCCCCTTCGAGGAGGAGAGCGACGCGGCCAGCGCGGGCGACGCGGCGCAGGACGCGATGGACGACGACTCGTCCGGCGACAGCGGCCGCGGGACCATCCCGCCGCCCGGAGCCCGCCCCGCCACGCTCCGCGAGTTCCGCGAGCGGTCCGAGCGGCAGTACATCGTCGACACGCTGAAGATGACCGGCTGGAACATCTCGCGCACCGCCATCGTCCTCGGCGTCGAGCGGACGAATTTACACAAGAAGATCCGCGCCTACCAGATCAAGCGCGGCGAGGGGTGAGTGTTCGAGTCACGTAGGCGCACGCTCGTCACGGAGAAGATGCTGGGCGCCGGGGAGACGCAGCTCTTCGCGAAAGGGCGCTCGCCCTGCGTCCTCGGGCTCCACGGGTTCGGCGGCACCGTGGCCGAGCTCATGCCGCTGCTCGACCACGTCGCGGGAGCCGGCTACGCCGTGGACGCGGCGCTCCTGCCGGGCCACGGGACGAGCGTCACGCAGCTCCAGGACAAGACGTTCGACGACTGGGTCGAAGCTTCGCGCGCTGGCGCCACGGCTGCAGCGGCCGAGTACGGGCAGGTCGTCCTCCTCGGGTTCTCCCTCGGGAGCCTCATCGCGATGCAGATCGCGAGCGAGCGGCCCGACTGGCTGGCGGGACTGGTGGTCCTCGGCAACGCGGTGACGCTGAGCCGGCACTCCAGCGTGCCGCTCGCGCTCGTCGCCCGCACGGGCTGGCGGGTGCCGGACGTGTACCTCCTCAAGCCGCGCGCGGGCGACCTCGTCGACCCGGCCCTGATGGGCGGCCTCGTCTCGTACGATCGCCAGCCGATCCGGGCCTCGGTCGAGGTCTACCGCGCGGGGGCGCGCGTCCGGGCGGGCGTGGGGCAGATCGATCGCCCGACGCTCGTCCTGCACGGACGGCGCGACGCGGTCTGCAAGTGGACCAACGCGCTATGGCTCGCCGATCACATCGGCACGCGCGACGTCAGCGTCCGCATCTTCGAGCACAGCGCCCACGTCCTCGCGTGCGACAGCGAGCGCGCCGAAGTGGCGCGCGAGGTGATCGCGTTTCTCGCGCGGTTCGGGCAGCCTCACTCGCGTCCGGTCGACCCGTAGCCATTCTCGCCGCGGTCGGTCTCGTCGAGCTCGCCGGCGAGGTCGAACTCGGCGTGGGCCACCGGGGCGATGACGAGCTGCGCGATCCGCTCGAGCGGGACGACGGTAGCCGGGGCGTCGCCCAGGTTCACGAGGAGCACTTGCACCTCGCCGCGGTAGTCGCTGTCGATCGTCCCTGGCGTGTTCAGCACCGTCAGACCCGTGCGCGCCGCCAGGCCCGAGCGGGGTCTCACCTGCCCCTCGAACCGCGCGGGAATCGCGAATGCCAGCCCCGTGGGGACCTTCGCGCGGGCGTGAGGAGCGATCGTGAGCGGCTCCACGAGCGCGGCATGCAGATCCATGCCTGACGCGCCCATGCTCTGGTAACGCGGCAGCGGGACGTCGACGGGGCCCACGCGGGCGATCTGGATGCGAAGGTCGGGGACCATGAGGGACAGTCTACCCAGTGTGGACCCGGAAGGGCCCAGGCTTGACGCTTCCGACGCGGCTGGTACTCGGATCAAGCCATGTCCGCCCCCCGCGAGCTCGTCCTCATCCTCGACTTCGGCGCGCAGTACACCCAGCTCATCGCGCGCCGCGTCCGCGAGCAGCGCGTCTACTGCGAAATCCACCCGTGCACCGTCTCGTTCGAGCAGATCCGCTCGATGGCGCCGCGCGCCATCATCCTGTCGGGCGGTCCGGCGAGCGTGTACGAAGAGGGCGCGCCCAGCATCGACCCGCGCGTCTTCGAGCTCGGCACGCCGATCCTCGGCATCTGTTACGGCCTGCAGCTCGTCGCGCATCTCCTCGGCGGCAAGGTGGAGCGCGCAAGCGCCCGCGAGTATGGCCATGCGCGCGTCGTCGTCGAACGGCCCGAGGGGGTGTTTCATCGCTTCGCCAAGCGCGAGGCGCTCGACGTCTGGATGTCGCACGGCGACCGGATAACGGCGCTGCCGCCCGGCTTTCAGACGATCGGCATCAGCGGCAATACGCCGTTCTGCGCTGTGGGCAACGCGACCAAGCGCATCTACGGCGTGCAGTTTCACCCGGAGGTGGTCCACACGCCACGCGGGACCGACGTCCTCGCGTCGTTCGTCTTCGACGTCGCGGGTCTGCGTCCAACCTGGACCCCGGGAGCCTTCACCGAGGAGGCCGTGGCGTTGGTACGGGCACGGGTCGCTCCGGACGATCACGTGCTCTGCGGGCTGTCGGGCGGCGTGGATTCGTCAGTCGCCGCCATCTTGTGCCACAAGGCCCTCGGCGATCGCCTCACGTGCATCTTCGTCGACAATGGCCTGCTGCGTCGCGGCGAGGCCGAGCAGGTCGTGGCCACGTTCCGCGAGAGCTTCCAGCTCAACCTCGTCGCGGTTCAGGCGGGCGAGGCCTTCCTCGGCGCGCTGCGCGGGGTGACGGACCCCGAGAAGAAGCGCAAAGCCATCGGTCGCGTCTTCATCGAGGTCTTCGAGGAAGAAGCGAAGAAGGTGCGCGGCGCCAAGTGGCTCGTCCAGGGGACGCTCTACCCCGACGTCATCGAGAGCGTGTCCTTCAAGGGCCCGAGCGCAGTCATCAAGAGCCACCACAACGTCGGTGGCCTGCCCGAGAAGATGAACTTGAAGCTCATCGAGCCGCTGCGAGAGCTCTTCAAGGACGAGGTGCGGGCCGCCGGCGAAGAGCTGGGCATGCCCAAGGACCTACTCTGGCGTCACCCGTTTCCCGGCCCGGGTCTCGCCGTCCGCTGCCTCGGCGAGGTCACGGAGAAACGCCTCGAGGTCCTGCGCGCGGCCGACGCGATCGTCACCGACGAGATCCGCACGGCCAGCCTCTACGACACGGTGTGGCAGGCGTTCGCCGTCCTTCTCCCGGTGCGGAGCGTCGGCGTCATGGGCGACGAGCGGACCTATGAAGAGGCGTGCGCCGTGCGGGCGGTCCGGTCGGTCGACGGGATGACGGCGGACTGGGCGAAGATCCCGTACGACGTCCTCGAGCGCATCTCGAACCGGATCATCAATGAGGTGCGCGGGATCAATCGCGTGGTTCTCGACATCACGAGCAAGCCGCCGGGGACGATCGAATGGGAGTGACCTCCGCCGGCGTCGTCGTGACGCTTGTCGCGCTCGCGGCGCTTTCCGCGCTCTCGTGCGCCCAGGCGCAGACGCCGAAGCTCCCGACGGTGAGCTTGCGGATGGCGGGCCGGCCCCCCGAAGCTGCCGTGATCATCGACGAGGAGGAGGTCGGTACGCTCGACCTGGTGGCGGCGCACGGGGTCGCCCTCCCCCCGGGGCTGCACCATGTGACGGTCATCGCGCACGGGTACTTTCCGTGGGATCGCGAGGTCGAGGCCAAGCCCGGGTCGCCGCCGATCGAGCTCGAGGTCACGCTGACGCCGGTGCCCGATTGAGCGAATCGCTTGACGGCGGGCGAAGGCCGGGCGAGAAAGGCGGGCGTATCTCATGGCAAACCGCGCACTTTGGAACGTCAGGAAGCGCCACGAGTGGCTGGCTACGCCGCTCAAGACCAAGCGTGTGAAGCGCGCCCAGCGCCTGCGCTGCGGCCTTCAAGAGGCGATCGATCGCAAGGCCGGCACCGAGCCCCCGACCGAGGGCTGAGGTTCATTCGTGGTTTGCCCCGGACTTCAGTCCGGAGGGACAAGCCGTCGCCAGCCGAACGCCAGCAGGGCGAGCGGTGGCAGCACGCCCAGTATGGCGGGCAGGAGCCGCGCCGCGGCGGCCTGGAAGCAGAGGATGCTCGCCACGATCGCCGCGCCCGAGACGGCCGCAACAGCCACCTGCTCGTAGCGCCGCTTGCGGTCGTGCTCGTACGCGGAGCGTCCTAGCGCGGCGTGGGCGACGAGGATCGGCAGCGCGGTCCCGGCAAGGGCCATGGCGAGCGCCGCGGCCAGGCGACCGTGCGGAGGGATGGGTCCCTGCATGGTCGCGCTAGCCTGGGGAAGGCGCTCGGGAGTCCCGTCCGGGGCCACGCGCAGGCCACGCGTGCGGTCCACGAAGGCCGGAGCGCGCCACTCCCACGTGCGGGTGTGCGTAGCGGTCGGGTAGAAGCCTGCGACGTCGACCCCGCGAAGCGCACCGATCGCCAGCGCGGCGACAACGGCGATCGTGGCCGCTCCGGCGGTGGCCGCCGCCGAGACCTGAGCCGGAGACCGACCGAGCGCCTGGAGCGCGCGCGCCTCCCCCCTCGCACGAACGGGAGCGAGCGCCGCCCACACGCCGAGTGCGGCGCAGACCGGTGTCAGCGGCAGCGTCCGCCCGGCCCGCGCCCCCCAGCTGACGCCACCTTCGTCGGTGGCGGCCGCGACGAGCCAGGCGACCGATAGGGCCATCGCCGAGACGGCCGCCGCGCGGGCCCACAGGAGCGCGTCCCAGCGGGTGGCTTGCACGACCGCGAGTCTAGCGGGAAGAACCAGCCGACTTCCGTGTTATGATCACATCGAAACGTCGCGCTTGGACCCTCGCGGTCCCGAAATGATTCGGCGGCGGAGCACCGTTCGCATGCGCGGCTCGGACCCAGGTGCTCAGGTGCACCACTGCTGAAACACTCGTTGCGCCGCGCATCGTTCCAACGCGCCAAGCCCCGGGTGCCGGCCAAGCGCCGGAGGAGGGAGAACGTCATGCAAAGTTCCTATGGCTCTAGTCCGGAGGGGCAGAGGCGGTAAAAGCTGCCGGCGCACTCGGGTCTGCCTCTGAAGTATGAGCGGACTCCGAATTCTCGCGCGGTGGCTCGGACGGACGCAGTGCTCGTAGCCGCACCAAGCCGGCCACGATGTCCGTCCGCGTGACGAGCCCTTTCGCTGGGCCAGAACGGCCCGGGTGGCGAGTGTCCACCCGGGCCGTTTTTTTGTTCTCGCTTGGGGAGAGCCGCCAGGACGCCGGGCGACCGCGCTCTCAGCGAGGAGCGCGAACCGTGGCGGCCTTCTTCTGGGTCTCCGGCTCGAGCGCTTTCTCGACGTCCTCGACCGAGAGGCGGAGCTCGCGCGCGCACTTGAAGGCGGCGTAGAGGGCGCGACGCACGGTGTCCGGCGCGACAGCAAGCTCGTCTGCAGCGACGCAGACGACGGCATGGACGACCAGGCGGGGGGGAGGGGGCGGCGGAGCGGGCGGCATCGTGCCCGGGGCCGGTACCTCGACCAGTCCGAGCTCGGCCAGGGTAATGCTCGCGGCGGCCGCGAGTCGCCCGGCCAGACCGGGGTCGCGTGGAAAGACTAGCGCCGCGAGCTGGCGCACCTGGCTGACGGAGGGCCACGCCTTGCCGGATTCCCAGCGATGCGCAGTGCGCTTGGACGAGCCCAGGGCATCGCCGAACGTCTGCTGGGTGAACCCCATCACGATGCGAGCGCGGGCCATCAGCTCACCGACGGGTCGATTGAGGTGCCACGGGTCGGTATTCATCGGGGTGGCATCTCCATCGGCCAGCTTGTCAACATAGGGCCGCGTGAAGTCATCTGGCGGCGCCAACGATACGCGTGAATGGCACCTCGTGTCATCCATGTAGCCATTCGAAGTGACAACACGGCCGCTAACGATACCTCGCATCGCGAAGAAGGTGACAGGCAGCGCCACGAAAGACCCGACTTGGCGCCAAAAGATGACAGCGTGGCGCTTCGAGATGACAGAAGCGACGACATCGGTGCCAGGTATGGCCACGGCGACGCCATTTTCAGCGACTGCGGTGTCAAGCTGCACCTCCCAATGGACCGAGACGCGCGAGCGGTTGACACGTGCGGCGAGGGAGCGTTACGTCAAAGCCCTTCTTCCGCGGGACTAGCTCAGTTGGTAGAGCGTCGGCTTCCCAAGCCGAAGGTCGCGGGTTCGAGACCCGTGTCCCGCTCTAGGTTGCCGAGTCTTCCGAGGCTCGTTCGGCCTTTACGGCAGCACCCGCATGCGCACGCAGCGGCCGCTGCTCGATGTCGGGCTGTCGGCCACGCAGGCCTCCCCCTCCGAGCAGGCGCTCTGGTGCGAGCAGGCGGCGGCAGGGAACGTCTTCGCACCATGACCGGCGCTGAGAGCGATGGCGAGCGCGCCGACGATGGCGAGAATGACGAGCACGGCGCGTCGGTCCTTCATGGTGCTCAGTTATCCAACGGACAAATCCTGGAATAACCTATGCCACTCGCGATCGATTACGGCGTGGTAAAAGAGGCTTGAGATCCAGTATCCCAGTCCGACCAGAGAATCCCGGGTTGCGGGGTCCATGATGCACATCCGACCGCGCGATGAGTGCGCAATGCGCGCGCTGAATTGCGCAACCTGATCGAAGTCATGCGCTAGTCGTTGGACGCGCCGCTCACACTGGAATGATCTCTGCGCGGTGTTTCGCGATCCAACACCCATCGGCCTGGATCGTGCACTATCAGCTAACGTTCAATAAGGAGATCGCAATGCGTTCATATTGGGCTTTCAGTGTTGCGGTGCCTTTGGCGTGGATCGCGGCTTGTTCGAGCACGAGCGGAAGCTTCGGGCCGCAGTCGGACACAGACCCCGGCCAGGACAACGGTGACGGTGGGCTGCAGCTTGGTACGGACTTCGACGGCAGCGGTCCGGTCATCTCGCTGGGCGACAGCACGGTCGCGGCTACCAATGCGGGTCCATGTAAGGGCGGCTTCTACGAGGGGTCGTTCGGCGGGCTCTACTCGTCGAGCCTCACTGGCTTCGGGATCAACATCCCCGTGGTGGGCAACGTGCAGTTGACCCTTCAGCAGCAGGGAAGCGGCCAGCAGACGTGCATGCTCGAGGGCGAGGCAACGAAGTGCAGCGACGTCTTCTCGGTCAAGAACGGCACGATAACGGGAACGGCCGACGGGCTCTTCCCCTACTTCTGCACGTTGACGGGCACGCTCGGCTGCGCAGAGAAAAAGCTGGTCGGCGGCTGGATCAATTGCACCTACTGTATCGGATCGCTCAACGACGGCGGGATGTCGTGCGTGAATGGGGGGAGCGGCAACGGCAAGGCAGGCGGTGGTGTGACCGGCACCGGCGGCCAGTTCGCGGGGCCCCTGACCGCCGACTACTTCTACACGAGCACCGGCGGTGACGGCGGCGCCGGCGCCATCGACGGCGGCGGCAGCGGCCCCCCCGCGTTTGGCACCATCGCCCCGCCCCTCGGGGCCAACGCGAGCGACTACGACCCCGGCGCCTGGAACGGAGCCGAGTCTCTTGCCGGCTATAGCGGAACCGGTCCCTTGCCCGAGGGCGGCACGCTCGGCAACTACATATCGGACGCGGGGTACGGCATGATCGGCGTGCCCAACGACTTCGGCGGCGACGGTTGGTGGTACGCGACGTACCAGCATCCGTAGCGGCACTACGGCCTAGCGGCCGGACTTCTCGGGCTCCGCCGGCTCATCCTCCGCCGGGAAGCCGCCGTAGGGCGGAGGCGGGAGGTAATGGATGACGTCCGGGCGCGAGCTCGCATCCGTCGGCCCGGCGTCGGGCTCCATCGGCGGAAGTCCGTAGGGCACGGCAACGTTTCCGTCATTGAAGTTAGAGGCATCCGCGGGGATAAAGCCGCCGTAGGAAGCGGTGAAGCTTCCGTCGAGGGGGCCCGTGGTCTGAGCGTCGCCCTGGCCGCTGTCGTCCAGAGGAGGGCCGCCGTAAGCGGCTTCGCCGACGGACGTGGCGTCGCTCGAACCGCTGTCCTTCTCGCTCGTGCCCGTGCCTATCGAACCGCCGCACGCCGCGGTCGTGACGGAGAGCGCACCCACGCGGAGCGCATACAGCGCCGCGCGACTGAGGCGCGTCGCCGGAGGCGGAGGGGCCTTCACGTCCCGGAACCACGAGGGCATCTGGAGCCGGCAAAAGGGGCACGCAGGCTCGTTGACCCGAAGGTGCCTGGCGCAGGCCGGGCAAGCCGCCAAGGGAATCTTCTTCACGCTGGACCTCCGTCCGACAACGACTCGACGACAATCTCGAACACCCCGTGGTCGAACGGCTCGCCCGGGGCGTCGGTGACCTTCACGATCCGCTCTCGCTTCCCTTCCCTCTTCATCTCGATGGCGCGGTGATGGCAGAAAGGATTGTTCCCCGCCTTGCCGAGCGTAACGAAGCTCGTCCACGTGCATCCGCTCATGCACTCCTCGGCGTAGTAGCAAGTCCGGCAGAACCCCCAGAGGTCGTCGACGGTGCGGTCGCGCATGTAACGCAGTGGTTCGCTTCGCTCCCAGATGGCCTGCAGGGAGTCGTCGCGGATGTTGCCGCCGGTCCAGCGCTCGGTCGGTAAGGAAGGACAGCCCTTGATGGCGCCGTTGGCCTCGATGCCGAGCGTCGCCCGCCCGGCCCCGCACGATCCCCCGTGACCCGGAAGATAGTGCCCGCGGATGATCGACTCGTACGGCCCGAAGTAGCCGATGTTGTTCCCCGGCCAGAGCACGACCCCGAGCTCGTCGCAGCGCTTCTTCAGTGCGGCGAGGCGCGGGAAGAGCTCGAGAAGGTCGTACGGCTGGAGAAGGACGTCCGGCTCGTCGGCCGCGCGTCCCATCGGCACGGTGAGCTGGATCTGCCATCCGCGGATGCCGATCGCGCCCACGGTCTCGAGGACGCTCTCGAGCAGCGGCATCGACAGGCGGTTGATCTGCGTATTGCACGAGACGCGCATGCCTCGCTCTTTCAAGGCGCGCATCGCGTCGATCGCCGAACGGTACGAGCCCGCCACTCCTCGCAGGCGGTCGTGCGTGGCCTCGTCGCCGTCGATCGAGATGCTGGCACCGCTCAGCCCCGCGGCCTTCGCGAGGTCGATGAGCTCGGGCGTGAGCCCGCGCCCTCCCGACGTCGTCGTGACGGGGATCCCGTGGGCGCGGATGGCGCGGACCAGATCGAGCCAGTCGTCGCGCAGGTAGGCTTCGCCTCCGATGAGGGTCACCTCTTTCACTCCGAGACGCGCCATCTGATCGATGAGGTCAAGCGCCTCGGCGGTCGTCAGCTCATCGGGGCGGCCCCTGCCCGCGCGCGAGCCGCAGTGGCGGCACGCGAGATCGCAGGCGAGCGTGATCTCCCACACGGCGTAGATGGGTCGGAGCCGGCGGTCGATGTCGCGTGCCTGGTCCGCGAGCGGCAGACGCCTTGCGCCCGGTTTTGCGAGCGGCGCGACGGGCAGGCCCCGCTTGGGACGCGCTCGCGCCAGCTCCCGGGCGCGGTCGTTCGGATCCACCAGGTCGGACATGCGGTCCCTTCGAGGACAGCACGCTCCGTGCCGGCCGGCTACCCCCCGCCGGGCTCGCGCCTCGAGCGCAGCGAGCACGATCCCGGCGTCAGCAACGGCACAAGCTGGCGCAGCCTACTCTCGCGCGGGCACGCCGCTGGTCTACTTGGGGGTGATCGTCGCGAGGGTGTCGGCACCGAAGTTCGTCCAGTAGAGGCTCGTCGAGTACACCGCGATGCCCTGCGGACTGTCCTGACCCGAGATGACGGTCTTCGGCGTGCCCCCCGCGAGCGGCACGCTCATGATCGTCCCGTCGGCGTTCGTCCAGTAGACAGCCGTCGAATCGATCGCCAGGCCATAGGGATCCGTCTGTCCCGACGCAAGCGTCGTCGTCGTGCCTCCCGCGAGCGGCACCTTCACCACGGAGCCGGGCTCCACGTTGTCGACCCAGTAGACGCTCGTCGCGTCCACGGTCATGTTGTACGGACGCGATTCGCCGGAGGCCAGGGTCGCTGGCATTCCGCCCGCGAGCGGTACGCTCATCACCGTCCCGCCCGTATCGTCGGTCCAGTAGACGCTGGTGGCGTCCACGGCGATGCCAATGGGCGACATCTGGGCCGAGGCCAGCGTCGTCGGCGTACCACCGCCGATGGGGACGCTCATCACGGACCCGCCGGTCTGGGTTGTCCAGTAGACGTTTTGCTTGTCGACCACGACACTCCACGGAGCGCCTTGCCCGGTCGCGAGCGTCGTCGCCTTGCCGCCCGCGATGGGCACGCTCATCACCGTGCCGCCACCGTAATCGGTCCAGTACACGTTCGTCTTGTCGTAGGCGATGCCGTACGGTTCGTTCTGGCTCGAGGCGAGCGTGACGGGGGTCCCGCCGGCGATGGGCATCTTCACCACGGCGCCGGTGGACGTCTCGTCGGTCCAGTACACGTTGGTCCCGTCGACGGCGATCGCGAACGCGTCGAGCTGTCCTCCGACGTAGGGCGGCGGCCCGGAATCGTCCCCCGCGTCGGCGGCCGGAGCCGCCATGCCTGGGCTCGAGCTCGAGCTCGAGCAGCCCGCGACGAACACGAAGCCCGCGACACCGCCGAGCGCCAGAGCCCACTCCGTCATCCGTCGCCTCATAGAGTCCTTCTCTCCTTGGGGATGATACGACGCGCGAAAGCATACGCGGGGCTTCCCAGCGCCCGCAACCGCGCTCCCTCATTGAAGCAGTCCAACCGGCGGCGCACGTTGGGCTGATGATGTGCGAATGATTGGCGCATCGCGCATGGCCCCGGTTCTGTGACGCGCGATTGCCCACATGCTAAGGCCCGCGCATGGCGCGTCGCCGAGACGAGCTCGGGCTCACCGCTGCGTTGGAGGCCGCGCTGACCCGCGAGCTCGTCGCGGCCTGGAGGCACATCAACGAGGCGTACTTCCGGAGCGCGCTCACCACGCCCACGCTCGAACTCGTGCCCACGCGCGTGACGCTCGGGCGCTGGATGGTAGACACGCGCACGATCGAGATCTCGCGCGCGCTGGTCGTCGAGCAGCCGTGGAGCGCCGTGGTCGAAGTGCTCAAGCACGAGATGGCGCACCAATACGTCCACGAGATCCTCGGCGAAGGGTCGCAGTCGCCGCACGGCCGCGCGTTTCGCGAGGCGTGCGCCCGCCTCGGGGTCGACGCGCGCGCGGCAGGGATGCCCTCGGCCGACGGACGCGTGACGTCGATGGACGCCGAGGAGAAGGTCGTCGAGCGGATCGCGCGTTTGCTGGCACTCGCCGAGAGCCCGAACCGGCACGAGGCGGAGGCCGCGATGGCCGCCGCGCAGCGCCTCATGCTCAGGCACAACCTCGATGCCGTTCGCGCTCAGGCCGCGCGCGACTACGGCTTCGCGCACCTCGGCCTTCCGAGCGGGCGCGTCGGCGAGCACGAGCGGCTCGTCGCGATGATCCTCGGCAAGCATTTCTTCGTGGAGGCCATCTGGATCCCGGTGTACCGCCCGCTCGAGGGCAAGCGCGGCAGCGTGCTCGAGATCTGCGGCACGCGCGCCAACCTCGCGATCGCGGAGTTTGTCCATGCGTTCCTCCACCAGACGGCCGAGCGCCTGTGGCGCGAACACCAGCGCGCAGCGGACATCTCGTCGGACCGCGAGCGGCGCACCTACCTCGCCGGGGTGATGACGGGGTTCGCCGAGCGTCTGGTCAGGCAGGACGCGAAGAGCCGGAGCGAGGGGCTCGTGTGGGTGAAGGACGGCGACCTCATTGGTTACTTCCGCCGGCGTCACCCGCACGTCCGGCACGTGCGCCACGCGGGGCGGCAGCGCACCGACGCCTGGGTGCGCGGACGCGAGGCCGGGCGGTCGATCGTGCTCCATCGCCCCATTAGCGCTCCGGCCGTCTCGCGGGGCCGACTGCTCGGCGCCAAGTCCTGACTCTGACTTCGACACCCCAAGTGCTAGAGAATGTGCGTGACCGACAAGAAGCTCAGCAACGCGGACGTCGCGGCGAAGCACCGGCAGTACATGTTCCCGAGCACGGGCGCCTACTACAAGGAGCCCGTCGCGCTCGAGAGCGGGAAGGGTACGCGCGTCCGCGACTTCGACGGGCGGGAGTACCTCGACTTCTTCGGCGGCATCCTGACCGTGAGCGTGGGGCACGCGAACGAGAAGGTGAACGCAGCGGTCCATGCACAGGTGGACCGGCTGGGCCACGTGTCGCAGGTGTACCCGAACCTTCCCGTCGTCGAGCTGGCCGAGAGGCTCGTGAATCTCGCTCCGGGCAAGCTCGAGAAAGCGTTCTTCTGCGCCAGCGGCAGCGAGGCGGACGAGACGGCCGTTGCGCTCGCCCAGGCGCACACGGGCAAGCAGGAGCTCATCGCGCTTCGGCACGGGTACTCGGGTCGCACGCTCCTCGCCCAGTCGCTTACGGCCAACTCGAAGTTCCGCGTTATCCCGACCCAGGTGGCGGGCGTGAAACACGCGCACGCGCCGTACTGCTACAGATGCCCCTTCGGGCTGACGTACCCGAGCTGCGACATCAAGTGCGCGCAGGACATCGAGGAGTTGATCCAGACGACGACGATGGGCAGCGTCGCGGGGATCATCGTCGAGCCCATCCTCGGCGTTGGCGGGTTCGTCACGCCGCCCGAGGGCTGGATGGAGCTCGCCGTAGACATCGTGAAGAAGTACGGAGGCCTCTTCATCTGCGACGAAGTGCAGACCGGCTTCGGGCGGACGGGCAAGATGTGGGGCATCGACCACGAGGACGGCGTCGTGCCGGACGTCGTGACGATGGCGAAGGGAATCGCCAACGGGTACCCGATCAGCGCGGTCGTGACGACGGCGCCAATCGCCGACGCATGGAAGGGCGGGAACATCTCCACGTTCGGTGGAAACACGATCTCGTGCGCCGCGGCCAACGCGACCGTCGGTGCCATCGTCGACGAGAAGCTCGTCGAGAACTCCGCGGCTATGGGGGAGGTCCTCCGGCGCGGGCTCGAGGCTATGAAGGCGAAGCACGCGGTGATCGGCGACGTGCGTGGTCGGGGTCTGATGCAGGGGCTCGAGCTCGTGCGCGACGAGAAGGCCGGAGACCGAACGCCCTCGCCGGAAGCGGCCATGCGCCTGCTCGAGGAGACGAAGAAGCGCGGCCTGCTCATCGGCCGCGGAGGCCTTTACGGGAACGTCCTCCGCGTCGCGCCCGCTCTCGTGGTCGGCAGGGCGGACATCGAGGCCGCACTCGAAGTGCTGGACGCGTCGTTCGTCGCGGCGGGATGAGAGGCGAGCTTCGCCTTTCGCGTCAGGCGCTCCGTTCGCCGGTGGTGGCTGTCGGCGCTCTCGCCGGTACCCCGCTCGGCCCAGCGAAGAGCGCCGGCGGGGGATCGCAGCCAGTGCTCGTAGAGCTTGGCAAGTTCGAGACGCACGGACGCGTCGTCGACCGTCGCCGCCAGCGTCTCGAAGTCGGCCAGCGCGCGCTTGCGGTCGCCGCGTGCCTTGGCGATGTCGGCGCGGGCCCTCAGCGACTCGGGCGTCGAGTCGCGATCGACCGCGGCGTCGGCCACCGCCATCGCTCGCTCGAGCGAACCCGCCCGCCGCAGCGTTCGCGCGACTCCGACGAGGTCTCCCGCCGCGAGCGACCCGTGCTCCGGCTCGCCGTAGAGCCCTAGGAGCGCCGCCATCGCGACAACGTCCCACGCGTTGTGCTCGATGACACCGAGGAGCGCTCCGGCTTCGCCCGTACGAAGGAAGTGCATGTAGACGGCCCCTATCTCGCTCGACGGCACGTCGTCCACGCGCTCGAAGCCCAGCACGTCACGCTCGAGGGCGACGAGACGAAAGCCGCGCCCGGTGCGCTTGCCGTGGACGCGCCGTGCGATGTGAAGCAGATCGAGATGGGGCGGCTCGGCCGGCGGCGACGACCGCGTCATCACGAAGCGCGTGCGAAGCAAGGGCATGTCGAAGCTCTTGCCGTTGAACGTCACGAGCATCGATGCCGCCTCGATGCGTTCGCGCAGGCGCTCGAGCATCGGCGCTTCCTCGCCGAGCGCCCGCACGAGCAGCTGTTCGAGGACCAGCGCGGGCTCGCTGCCGCCGTCCCAAAACGCCAGCCCGACGAGGAACGCGACGGTGCCCGTGCCCCCGGAGAGCCCCGTCGTCTCCGTGTCCAGAAAGAGCGCCCCTCGCGGGTCGCACGCGGCCAGCAACGGGTCGAGGGCCAGAAGCGCGAGCAGCTCGGGGCTCGCGTGGCGAGCGTACGAGACGGGGGCACGGCCGGTCCGGTGCGACAGGCCAAGGCGGTGCGTGCGTACATGGAGCGGGCCCCTGGGGGTCTCTACCGTGGTGAACGGGAGATCGACGGTCTCGACGCTCGGAAGCGGCACGGGCGCTCGCCGGGCACCCCGCTCGATCGTGGCGCGGATGCGGGCCCGCAGGCTGTCGACGAGGCTGGCTCGGGCAGCCTCCGGGGCGGCCAAGCCAGCCGATTCAGACGCGGCGGATGTGAGGCGTGAGAGTTTGCTGAGGAGGGACACCGGCCCGAGAGACGATACATCGGTTCAGTGCCCCGTGCCATGCGGCATTCCCGGAGTGAGGCCGGCCCGGACGAACGCCAAGGGGGCCCCGCTGTCGAACGTGACCCGGCCGTCCTTCGCCTTCACGCCGAGTCTTCGCCAGAGGTCGTCGAGGTCGGCGTTCTCCCCGAGCGTCACCCAAGTCCGGTAGAGATCCGCGAGCACCGTCGTCCCAGTCGCCTCATCGCCGGTACGCACGAAGTCGGCCACGCGCGCTTCACGAGTCGCGTCCCCTAGCCTGGCAAGCACTGCCCGCATCGCGTCGTCGAGCGACCGGGCGCCTCGCGTCGTCTCCCGAATCCGGACGTCGGCCAGGAAGACAAAGAGCGCCCCGCCCCAGTATGTCGAGTCAATGTCGTCGCGATCCTCGAGGCTCGCGGGCTCCCCGTCCTTGCGGAGACCCCGCGGCATGTTGCCCACGAAATGCGTCCAGAGGTCGGCCTCGCTCAGCCACCCGGCGCGCTCGCGTAGGAGCGGCTCGTAGTAGGTCGCGAGCCCCTCTTCGAGCCAGTGGCCTTCGCCGACGAACGACGGGCAACCGAGATGAAACAGCTCGTGCACCACAACCCAGTCGTCATGGGCGCGCTCCGGGCGGGCTTGGTCCCCGAACAGAAGCGCGACGGAGGCGCCGGCCAGCGACATCACGCGCCCGAACACGACCTCGTCGGCGCCCTTGACGGGCACGACGAAGATCGTGGCGTCGACGGGGAAGCGTCCGAAGAGGCCCGACACGCACTGCGCGGCCCCCCTCACCCACCCGACGGTCGCGGCGTCACCCATGTTCAAGGGTGGCCCGAGGAGTGCCACGTCCAGTCTCGCCCCCGGGAGTTCGACGCGATCTCGCCGGAGCGAGCCAAAGGCGGTGAACGCCGCTTCGCCGAGCTCGCGGGCACGGAGGATGAAGCCGCCCCCCGGGTCGCGCCGTAGGCCTGTCGCAAAGCGCGTAGGATCGCCGCCGGCAAGACGGACCCGGAAAACGGCGTCCCCTGTCGGCTCCGGTCGGAGCATCCAGGCCGAGGCGAGGCCCAGGATGGCGTCACCGACGCGGCGGCCGCAATCCATCCGATTGCACGCAGACGCCAGCGCTTCGAGGTCCACGACATAGCGGACGACGCAGCGCGTGCGGCACGTCGGGGCCTGCCAGCCGTCGCCGTCCCGCACGATCCCGTTCGTGGCCGATGCCAGCGTGACGTCGCGAAACGCCTCGGGCGCCGAGGGGGCGACGAGGCGCGCGCTCGGCGCATGCTCGAAGGTAGCCTCGACGGCAAGGAGCCACGATTCCTCCGCCGGCGGGGCGATGGCGTACTCGTACCGGGCGGCCCCTTCGGCGGGCGCCTCGGCGTGATGGGCGCATCCCGCCCCGGCGGCCCCTACCGTCACAACCCAGCCGAGAGCTCTCCGCCCGATCATTCGAGGATGGGATCACCCGTGCGCAGAGCCGCGTCGAGCATGTCCTTCATGCCCATGGCGAAGGTGCTGGGCAGCTGCGACGGCGCGAAGAGGCGCGCCTCGGTGATCTCGAGGGGGTTGAGCGGCTCTCGCACGGGCGGGTCGATGTCGCACTGGACGACGATGGTCACGGCATGGAACCGTGGGTCTCGGTCGGGCCTCGAGAAGACTCCGACCATGCGTCCGATCTCGCAGCGGTCGACCCCGGCCTCTTCCTCGAGCTCGCGCGCGATCGTGGAGCGCAGCGTGTCGCCCCACTCCAGCGTACCACCCGGCAGCGCCCACTGGTCGACGTCGGCCCTGCGCACGAGGAGGATGCGCCCGTCGCGCGTCCGCGCGACCGCAGCGATGCCCACGACGGGCCGGCGGAGAACGTGACGGGCGACCTCCTTCACGAGGACGAGGAGACCCCGGGGGATGGCTAGCCGCGCCATGTGTTGGCCAGTGTGATAGCTCGTTCCCTGGATTGAAGGCGACTTCGCTGTCGGTTAAAAAGGACGGTTCATGCCCACGCTCAGGCATTACACGGTGGTCCCGCGGCTTCCTTCGACGCTCGAGCGCCTCCGGGCCCTCGCGTACAACCTGTGGTGGTCGTGGTCAGCCGTGGGACAAGAGCTCTTCGTCCGGCTCGATCCGGATCTCTGGGAAGAAGTCCACGGCAACCCCATCGACCTTCTGGCGCGGGTGGACCAGAAGAGGCTCGACGAGCTCGTCGGCGACGATGCCTTCACGAGCCACCTCGACGCCGCGTGGCAGACCTTCGAGCGCTACATGCAGCGCGAGGGATGGTTCAGCAAGTCCTTTCCCGAGGCCGCCTCCGCCCGCATCGCGTACTTCTCGATGGAGTACGGCATTCACGAGTGCTTGCCGATCTACTCGGGAGGCCTGGGCGTCCTCGCCGGCGACCACCTGAAGACGGCGAGCGACCTCGGGCTGCCGCTCGTCGGCGTCGGCCTCGGATACGCCGAGGGGTACTTTCGCCAGGCGCTCAACACGGACGGCTGGCAGGGAGAACGATACCCGACCAACGACTGGCACCGCATGCCGGTCATCCCGGTGCTCGACCCCGCGGGCGCGCGTCTCATCATCCACGTGCAGTATCCGCACGGCGCCGTCCACGCCCAGCTGTGGAAGGTCCAGGTCGGTCGCGTCCCCCTGCTGCTCCTGGACTCGAACCTCCAGGAGAACGACCCCGCCGACCGGGCGATCACGGGGTCGCTCTACGGAGGCGACCAGGAGTTTCGCGTGCGCCAGGAGATCATGCTGGGTATCGGCGGCATCCACGCGCTCGAAGCCGTCGGTCTGCCGCCGACCGTGTGCCACATGAACGAGGGCCACTCGGCCTTCCTCGCGCTCGAGCGAATCGGGCGCGTAATGCGCGAGCGCGGCGTACGCTTCCAGGTGGCCAGCGAGGCGAACAGCGCCGGCAACATCTTCACCACGCACACACCCGTCGCCGCTGGCAACGACGCCTTCGACCCTCGCCTGGTGAGCCGTTACCTCGAGCCGTACCGGGCGGCGCTCGGCGTCTCGGAGGGCGACCTGCTCGCGCTCGGCCGAGTCGACCCCCGCGACGGGGCGGCGCCGTTCTCGATGCCGGTCCTGGCGATCCGGGCCGCAGACCACTGCAACGCCGTGAGCGAGCTTCACGGTGAGGTGTCGAGGAGGATGTGGCAGGGCATGTGGCCCGGGCTGCCAACCCACGAGATTCCGATCAAGTCGATCACCAACGGCGTCCACACGGCCTCCTGGGTCGCCGCCGAGGTGGGCGCTCTCTATACGAGGTACCTCGGGCCGCGCTGGGCCGAGCACACGGACGATCCGGAGCTCTGGGAGCGCGCCAGCGAGATCCCCGACACGGAGCTCTGGCAAGTACACGAGCACCGCCGCCATCGTCTGGTCCAGCACGCGCGCAGGTGGCTACGCGCCGCGGCCGAGCGCCGCGGGGCCAACCGGGAGGAGCTCGACCTCGCCGACGAAGCCTTGGACCCCCAGGCGCTGACGATCGGCTTCGCGCGGCGCTTCGCGACGTACAAGCGGGCCACGCTTCTCTTCTCCGACCTCGAGCGAGTGAAGAAGCTGCTGGGCAACCCGGACAGGCCCGTGCAGCTCGTCTTCGCGGGAAAGGCGCATCCGCAGGACCGCGGGGGCAAAGAGCTCATTCGATCCCTCATCCACGCGAGCCGCGACGCGGGCTTGCGCGGGCGAGTCGTCTTCGTCGAGGACTACGACATGCGCATCGCCCGGGCGCTGGTGAGCGGCGTCGACGTGTGGCTCAACACGCCGCGCCGGCCTCTCGAGGCCAGCGGCACGAGCGGCATGAAGGCGGCGGCGAACGGAGCGCTCAACGTGAGCGTGCTCGACGGGTGGTTCGCGGAGGCGTGGCGCGACCACGGCTGGGAGATCGGGTGGGCGATCGGACGGGGCGAGGAGTACCCTGACGCGAGCGGCGACGCCCGCGAGGCGGAGCTTCTCTACGACGTGTTGGAACGCGAGGTCGTGCCCCTCTTCTTCACGCGCGAGGGGACCGGTCGCCTCCCGCGAGGGTGGTTGAGGAGGATGAAGAGCTCGATTGCGAAGCTCGCGCCCACGTACAACACCGCGCGGATGGTGCGCGAGTACTCGAGGCGCTTCTACGTGCCGGCCATCAAGCTCTCGCACAAGCTGACCGAGAACGACCTCGCGGGAGCCAAGGCCCTCACGGCCTGGAAGGACCGGGTCCGCGAGGCCTGGCCCGGGGTCGCGGTCGCGGCCATCGATCTCGATTCCAGTAGCGAGCTCGCCGTGGGAGAGGCCGTGAGCGTCTCCGCGACGGTGAGCCTCGGAGCGCTCGAGCCGGCGGACGTCGCCGTGGAGCTTTACCATGGGCCGACCGGCGGCGGACACGAGATCACGAGCGGGCGCATCGTGCGCATGAAGGAGATCGAGCGAAGGGCCGACGGCGCGTGGCAGTTTGCGGGCGAGATCCTCGCCGACGAGAGCGGTGCCCAAGCGTTCGCGGTGCGCGTCGTCCCGTTCAACGACGCCATGAGCCACCCCTACGAGACGTCCCTACTGCGCTGGGCCTGACGCTGGACCGAGAAGCTCTGCTCCCACGTCGCGGGGCCCGCCGCCGCGTTGTGTGCGATGCTCGGCACGTCATGGGCCAGCTCGCGATCGAACCCTCGGAAGGGCGCACGGCGGCGACCAGCACCGGCAGCGTCCGCACGTACGCGCCGGCCACGGGCGCGCTCCTCGCCGAGATCCCGATCACGTCTGACGACGAGGTGCGACAGGTCGTCGGCCGGGCGCGCAAGGCTCAGCGCGCGTGGGCCGTGCTTCCCGTGGAGGAGCGCGCCCAGCGCCTGCTCCGCCTGCGCGACGCGCTGACCGCCCGGGCCGACGAGCTCGTGGAGACGCTGGCCCGCGAGTGCGGAAAGCCACGGCACGAGGCCCTCGTGCACGAGGTGACCCCGCTCCTCGATCTCGTCACGTGGTTTTGCAAGCACGCACCGGACACCCTCGCCCCGCAGCACCTGACGCTGCACTTGATGAAGCATCGGACGAGCGAAGTGCACTTCGTTCCGCGCGGCGTCGTGGGCGTGGTCTCGCCGTGGAATTTCCCTCTCGTCATCCCGATGGGGAGCGTCGTCGAGGCCCTCCTGGCGGGCAATGCCTGCGTCGTGAAGCCGAGTGAGGTCACGCCTCTCATCGCGCTCAAGGCCAAGGAGATCTACGACTCGACGGGACTTCCCGAGGATCTGTTCGGCCTCGTCATCGGCTCGGGCGCGACAGGACAGGCGCTCATCGATTCGGGGATCGACTACTGCGTCTTCACGGGCGCGGTCGCGACGGGGCGCAAGGTGGCGGCCGCCTGCGGCGCGCGGCTCGTGCCCTGCACGATGGAGCTCGGAGGCAAGGCGCCCCTCATCGCCTGCGAAGACTGCGACCTCGAGCGCACCGCGAGGGCCGTCGTGTTCGGCGGCTTCGCCAACAGCGGTCAAGTGTGCATTTCCGTCGAGCGCGTCTATGCCCACGACCGCGTGTACCAGCCGCTGGTCGAGCGCGTGCGCACGCTCGCCCGCGAGCTTCGCCAGGGCGATCCTTCGCGCGACTACGTGGATATCGGCGCCATCACGTTCCCCAAGCAGATCGAGGTGGCCGAGAGGCTCATCGACGACGCGCTCCGGAAGGGAGCGAGGCTCGTGTGCGGCGGCCACAAGCTGGCCGACCGGGGGCAGTTCTTCGAGCCCACGATACTCGCCGACTGCGACCACTCGATGAAGGTGATGAAGGAAGAGATCTTCGGGCCGGTCGTTCCGATGATGAGGGTCGCCTCGGACGACGAGGCGATCTCCCTTGCCAACGACTCGCACCTCGGGCTGAACGCATACGTCTTTTCGAAGTCGCGCGACCGCGCTCGGCGCGTTAGCGAGCGGATCGAAGCCGGCAGCGTCGTCGTCAACGACGTGCTCGCCAACTACGCGACGATCGAGGCGCCCTTCGGCGGCATCAAGCAGTCCGGGTTCGGGCGCGTCCACGGAACCGAGTCGCTTCGCGACATGTGTTACAGGAAGCACGTCAGCTTCGATCGGGTGCGCGCGCCCGCACGCGATCCGTTCTGGTTCCCCTACACCGCGCGCAGCTTTCACTGGCTGGAGCGAGGCGTCCGGCTGGTCTTCGGCGGTGGCCCCCTGGGCAAGCGCATCGCGGACCTCTTCTGACGCTTGTGCTACGCCAAGGACGTGCGGGGCTTCGTCGATCTGCATTGTCACTGGGTCGCCGCCATCGATGACGGAGCCCGGACGACCGAGGACGGCCTGTCGATGCTGCGCCAGCTCTACCAGGTAGGCTTCGACGACGTCGTGGCGACCCCCCATATGCGCCCGGGGATGTTCGACAATGACCGGAACCGCATCGAACGCGCCTTCGCCGCCATGCAACCGACTGTGTCGGCGTCAACGGCGCTCCCCACCGTGCACCTCGCCAGCGAACACTTCTTCGACGACGTCGTCTTCGGCCGGCTCGTCCGCGGCGAGGCGCTGCCCTACGGACGCCCAAACCGGAGCGGAACGCTCGCTCCACCTGCGCTGGCCGCGGTGCTGGTGGAGTTCGGCGCAGGCGCCTTTCCGGTGCAAGCGCAGCACCGCTTCTTCGACCTTCGCCGCGCGGGGTTGGTGCCGGTGCTGGCCCACCCCGAGCGGTACGAGCCCGTCTGGCGCGACGACGCCTGCCTCGATCCGCTCCTCGACGCGGGGGCTCACCTCCTGCTCGACGTGTGCGCCCTCGTAGGAAAGTACGGACGATCGCCCCAGCGCGCGGCGGAGAAGCTGCTGGAGGAAGACGCGTACGAGGCCGCGTGCTCCGACGCGCACAGGCCAGCCGACGTCGACATCGTCGCGAAGGCCATCGACCGGCTCGAGGCACTCGTCGGCGCGAAGGAAGCGCACCGTCTTCTCGCGGATGGGCCGCGCGACATCCTTCGGGCGGCGGGCACGGGGTAATCGTCATGCAAGAGCGCGTAGCGGTCATTGGTCTCGGGTACGTCGGGCTTCCGGTGGCCCTCGCCTTTGCGCGCAAATTCAAGGACGCGTTCGGCTTCGACGTCGACCGCGAGAAGCTCGAGGAGCTCAAGCGGGGCCACGACCGAAACCACGAGCAGCCGGCGGAGGTCCTCGGGTCGACGACCTTGAAGTTGACGAACGACGTGAGCGACCTGAAGGCGTGCACGTTCTTCGTCGTCGCGGTCCCCACGCCGGTCGACGAGAACAACGTGCCCGACTTGACACCCGTCGAACGCGCGAGCGAGACCGTCGGCCGCGCGCTGTCGAAGGGGGCCGTCGTGGTCTACGAGTCGACCGTGTACCCGGGCGTCACGGAGGACGTCTGCGGGCCCATCCTCGAGCGCGCGAGTGGTCTGAAGCGAGGCGTCGACTTCAAGGTCGGCTATTCGCCGGAGCGCATTAACCCGGGCGACAAGGAGCACACGCTCGAGAAGATCACCAAGGTCGTGAGCGGCGAGGACGCGGAGACTCTCGACCGCGTCGCCGCGGCCTACGGGGCAATCGTCGACGCGGGGGTGCACCGCGCCGCGAGCATCAAGGTCGCCGAAGCCGCCAAGGTCATCGAGAACACGCAGCGCGACCTGAACATCGCCCTCATGAACGAGCTGGCCATCATCTTCGACCGCATGGGCATCCGGACGGCGGACGTGCTCGCGGCAGCCGGGACGAAGTGGAACTTCCTCAGGTTTCGCCCCGGCCTCGTCGGCGGTCACTGCATCGGGGTCGACCCCTACTACCTCACGATGAAGGCGCAGCAGCTCGGCTACCAGCCGGAGGTCATCCTGACCGGCCGGCGCATCAACAATAACATGGGGCCGTACGTGGCGCAGCGCATCGTCAAGCTCCTCATCGAGGCGGACGTCACGGTGAAGGGTGCGCGGGTGGGCGTCCTGGGGCTGACCTTCAAGGAGGACTGCAACGACATCCGCAACAGCAAGGTCCCGGACATCCTGCGCGAGCTCCGGCAGTTCGGGATCGAGGCCGTAGTGCACGACCCTCTCGCGAGCGCGCGCGAAGCGATGCACGAATACGGCGTGAGGCTCGCGCCCATCGAGGAGATGGAGCGCCTCGACGCGCTCGTGCTCGCGGTGAGCCACAAGTGGTACCTGGATCTGGGCCAGGCGCGCCTGACCGGGCTGATTCGCGACGGGGGCGTCCTGGCGGACGTCAAAAGCGCGCTCGACCCGGCGCTCGTCGACCGCAAGGTTCGTTACTGGAGCCTGTGAGAGGCCCGCCGCCGGGGCGCAACGCGTGCTAAGACGCGCCGATCGTGACTTCTGCGGCCCACTCTCCTTCTCTTCCGGCGCCCCCGGTCCGCCCGCGTAGCTTCTTGCGACGTCACGCGGGCAAGCTCGTCGCCTCGCTGGTCATCACTTGCGGGATCGTCCTGATGGTCCACAAAGGGGGCCTCAAGTTTCTGCCGGAGGGGGGGGACTTCGCTCAGTTCGTACGCCGCTGGTGGACGCTGCCCCTCTACGTGCTCGTTCTCCTCGCGATGACCTGGTTTCGAAGCGTCCGCTGGCGATTCCTCCTGCGGTCCATCGCAGAGGTCCCCAAAGGGCGGCTGTTCGCCGTGTCCTGCGTCGGGTTCGCGGCCATCTTGCTCATGCCGTTTCGCCTCGGCGAAATCGTGCGGCCCTATCTGATCCGCACGCCCCCGTCGAAGCGCCTGCAGAACGCGCGCGCCATCACCCTCACGGCCGCGACGAGCTCCGTCATCGCCGAGCGTATCATCGACGGTCTCTACCTGAGTATCGTCCTCGCGCTCGCCCTGATCTTCGTGCCGACCGTGCATCCGTTGCCTGACCGGGTCGTGGGCATCCCGGTGACGGTCGCGCATGTGCGAATGAGCGGGTACGTGATGCTCGCGCTCTTCGCCACGCTGTTCACGACCCTCGCCGTATTTTACTTCGCCAGATCATGGGCTCATCGGGCCACGTTGCTCGTCGTCGGTAAGGTCTCGTCGAGCCTTGCCGAAAGACTTACGGGCCTCTTCGAGAAGCTCGTGGATGGATTGCATGTTTTCGGGCGGGCGAAGGACGCGTTCGGTTTCTTCGTCGAGACGACCCTCTACTGGACGCTCAACGCCGTCGGGATGTGGCTCCTCGCGTGGGGCTGCGGTGTCGTGCACGCCGGCGGGTCCGCGCCTTCGCTCGGGGAGGCCTTCGGGCTGATGGGGATGCTGGGGTGCGCGATCCTGATTCCAGGGCCGCCGGGGATGCTCGGGGTCTTTCAGGCCGGCATCTACTCCGGAATGACGATGTTCTATCCGACGAGCGTCGTGACAGGCCCCGGCGCGGCCTACGTATTTCTGATGTACGCCGCGCAGGTGGTCTTCCAACTGGTCGCGGGGGGGTTCGGGTTCCTCTCGCTCGAGCCGTCTGGCCGGAGCCCGTTCGGAGCGCTGAAGGCCGGAGACAGCATCGCGCCTGCCGACGCGTGAATCCGTAGAAAAGTTGGCCCGCCAGGGGCGTTTCCGTAAGTGCTATCGGGCATGAGCTGGGGCGCATCGAAGGCGGCCCTCGTGGGCGTCCTTGCCGGGCTGCTCGTGGCGGTCGCGATCATGGCGACGGCGCTGCGAGCGGAGGCGAAGTCGAGCTACGAGTCTCCGTACGGCTTCGACCGGACGTGGAACGCGGCGCTTCGTCTGGTCCGGGTCGACAACGGCTGGAACGTGACGGAGAAGGACGAGGCGGGGGGCTACCTCTTGTTCGACTACAAGTCGCCCGAGAACCCCAAACCGACGCCCGGCTCGCTCGAGCTCGTTCGTGGACACGAGTCGGACGCGCCGGTCAGCGTCCTCGTCCAGCTGCCCCAGATGCCGCGGTACCACGAGCAAGTCCTCATCGACGCACTCTCGTCGAAGATGCGCCGAGAATACGGAGACCCGCCTGCCCACAAGAGGCCAGCACCGTCTCAGGAACCTCCGGACGGCGGCGTCGACGGGGCCGAGCAACCGTCGCGCTGAACATCGCGCGAACCGTGCGGATAGTGGCCCCTTTGCTCAGTTGGCCGCGAGCGGCGCTTCGCCGGATTCGACCGCCCGGGCCTCGTCGCAGCAGCGGAAGCCAATCTGGTAGTAGCGGAACGACGCCTCGTGCCCGGTGGTCATAGGCCGGCATCGCGTACGCACCGGACCCCAATAGCCCCCTTTGAGGGCGCTGATGTGCGGCTTGCCGAACTGCGAGACGTTCACGACCCACTCGTCCACGTTGCCCACCATGTCGTGGACGCCGTAGGGGCTGACGCACGCCGAGCGCGCGCCGCTGGGCTCACGCTGGTCGAGACGCGCCAGCTCCGCGACCTCGGTCCTCGGGTCGTAGACTTTCTCGGCGTGCGGCCAGACGTAGGGCTTGTCGATGTTGCACGCGCGCTGGTCGCGTTCGTAGCCGCCGCCGTACGGATATGGCTGCCGCTCGGGGCCTTCGCAGGCCAGGGTCCACTCGGTGTCCGAGCACAGGCGCTTGCCCATTCCCTCGCAGGACGCCTTCGCCTCGGACCAGGTGGCCATGTACGTCGGAAGGGCGCCCATCTTGTTTGGCCACTCGTAGCGATCCACGCAGAAGTGCTTGTGTTGCGTCTTCATAAAGCAGCGTCCGGCGGACGCCGTCTTCTCGAACTCGGCGCACTGAAGCTTGGTGCTCGGATCGAGCCATCGCCGGCATGTCTGCTCGACGTAGGGGCAATAATCACCGTCGACCTCCACCATGTCGGGTGGGCATGCGGCGTCGCTCGGGAAGACCTCCGGAGTGCTCCCGGGCTTGACGAAGCTTCCGAAGAGGGCAGCATCGTGGCGGGCGAGAAGGGGAAGGAGATCGAGCTCATCCGCTGCCGCCACGGAGGCGTGTTGTGGCTCGCCCGTTTGCGGCCGTGCGCGGTCCGCCGCCTGCGATTGGACGGCCACCGTCGCTGCGGAGAGCACCGCAAGCCACCATCCGAAAAGGGCAAAAGCCCGACCGCGAACCATGAGACTACCCACCCTGCGCGTGCAGCGGCACGCGCCTTCCCATTCAGCCCCTCCTCCTCCGCGAATCTCGCGGGACCGGGGCCGACTCTGTCTTGATAAATGGCCACTCGAATGGCCGTGTCAATTAGATACAAGCAAGCGGCGATCCGTCGTGGCAGAGGCCCTGCAAAACCCTCGATGGACCAAGCAGCGCACACTCGCCGAGAGGGAAAGCGTCGTGGTGGAAGACTATATGGCTCCAATGTAGGTGGCCACATTTGCTGCGCCGGCAGGGCGAGCATCGCGCGAAACTTGCGCTACTTGCGTGTGCCTCCGGACGCAGGTGTCAGAGAAGGAAACTGCGCGTCACCGCGAACACAGAATTGCGAACGCCGCTTCGCGCCTCACCCCGTCGTCGTCGATGGAGGCGCCCTCTGCGTAGCAGCCGCGCATGCAGAGGGCGACGGAGGTGCCGGACGCGCACTCCACCACCAGGCCTACGGCGCAGACATAGCGCTGCTCTTCCTGGCAGGGAGCTGCCGCGGGAACCGGAAGGGTGGGATGGGCAAGCGCACCCGCGTCGGCTGGGGGGGCACACAGCTGGGCGCCAGCCTGGGTCCGGGCGATAACGACCTCGACGCCGTCGACCTCGCAGCCCTGGTCGCAATCGGCCACGCGGTCCCAGGGACAGCTGCATCGCGCCGGCGGCCCGGCGCAAGGCAGCGGGATGGTCGCCAGTCGGGATATCGAAACGACGTCGGCGTCGCAGCGTGCGAGGCCGTCCGGACAATCGACCGCGTTCAGTGCACCGAGCCCCGACGGGGCCTGCTCCCCTGCCCTCTGCCCCAGTACCCACGACCACGCACAACCGCGCTCGCAACCGGCGAGCGGAGGGGCCAGAAGCAGCAGCGGCAGGTGACCGATGCGAAGGACGGCTTTCAGCTTTCGATGAAGCTCTTAAGCTGCTTGCTCCGCGACGGGTGACGGAGCTTTCGAAGGGCCTTCGCCTCGATCTGGCGGATGCGCTCGCGCGTCACTTCGAAGTCCTGGCCGACCTCTTCGAGCGTATGATCGCTCTTTTCGCCGATGCCGAAGCGCATCCGGAGGACTTTTTCCTCGCGGGGCGTGAGCGTCTTCAAGACCTTCCGCGTCTGCTCGGCGAGGTTCATATTGATGACGGCTTCCGCCGGAGACACGACGCTCTTGTCCTCAATGAAGTCTCCGAGATGCGAGTCTTCTTCCTCGCCGATGGGCGTCTCGAGGCTGATCGGCTCCTTCGCAATCTTCAGGACCTTCCGGACCTTGTCGAGCGGGAGCTCCATTTTCTCGGCGATCTCCTCGGGAGTCGGCTCGCGGCCGTACTCCTGCACGAGGTACCGACTCGTCCGGATGAGTTTGTTGATCGTCTCGATCATATGCACCGGGATGCGGATGGTGCGTGCCTGATCGGCGATCGCGCGCGTAATGGCCTGCCTTATCCACCACGTCGCGTACGTCGAGAACTTGTAGCCGCGCTTGTACTCGAACTTGTCGACGGCCTTCATCAGGCCGATGTTGCCCTCCTGAATCAGGTCGAGAAACTGAAGGCCGCGGTTCGTGTATTTTTTCGCGATGCTGACGACGAGGCGCAAGTTGGCCTCGACGAGCTCCGCCTTCGCGCGATCGGCGATGCGCTCGCCTTCCCGGATGTCCTCGTACGTCCCGCGCAGCTCCTTCACGTCGAGCTGCAGCTCTTCTTCCACCTTCTTCAGGTTCTTGAGGGCGGCGGAGTGCGCGCCGAAAACTTCGTCCGGCGTGATCCCGAACTTGCGCTTGTACTTCCGCTCCGAGTTCAGATCGCCGCGCGACTGCCGCGCTTCCTTGCGAAGCTGGTCGACCTCGACGCCCGCCCGCCTCGCGAGCTCGAGGATGCTGCTCTCGGCGCGCTCGATCTTCTGGATAAGACCCCGGAGCTTGGCGACCACCTTGTCGATCGTCTTCTTGTTGAGACGCATCTCCTCGAGAGTCTCGACCATCTTCTGGCGGTTCGCGTCGATCTCCGAGTCGATTCCCTTCTTCCGTGACGCCGCGCACGTGACGAGGCTCTCTTTGAGATCCTGCGCCACCTTGTCGAGGTGCTTCACCTTGTCGATGAGGCGAAGAATGCGCCTGTCGGCCTCCTCCTCGTCGAACTCCGCGTTGTCGTCCTCCGCGTCGCGGATGATATCCTTCACCCGGATCTTGTGCTTCCGGAGCTTGTCGCCCAAATCGATGATCTCGCGCACGGCGACCGGCGAGTTGAGGATCGCCGAGAGCACCATGTGCTCCCCTTGCTCGATCCGCTTGGCGATCTCGACCTCGCCCTCGCGCGTGAGGAGCGACACGCTCCCCATCTTGCGCAGGTACATCCGGACCGGGTCGTTGCTCTTCGAGTAGTACCCGTCGATCTCCTCTTCGGTCTTCGCCGTAGCGGGCGTCTTGTCGCGCTCGCGGGAGCCCTTCTGCTCGGCCTGCTCCTCGACGATGCGTTTGGGAGCTATTTTCACCTGTGTCGTCGCGTCGACGATCTCGATGTCCTCGTCACCGAGGACGCCGAGGACATCATCCATCTGGTCGGCCACCATGTCGGCCGGCAGCGCATCGTTGACGTCGTCGTAAGTGAGGAAGCCCTTGCTCTTCCCCATCTCGATGAGCTGCTGAACTTCCTTCCGATCACGGTTCTTCGTCGCCATCGTTACCTCGGTGCTTCTGCCCCACTCGCGCCCCCGAACGACACCATGCAAAGTCGTTCGGCTCCCCAATCACCTTGGGATCAAGCCCTGTCGTTGGCGAACGAGCGCATCCGCGTGCTTCGCCAGCTCCACTTCGGTTTCCCAGTCGCCGACGACTCGGTGCTGCTCACGAACAATCTCGCTCGTCTCTCGCGCAACGTTGGTGTCCTGGAGATTTCTTGCGTTTGCGCTGACGGTTGCCCGCGCGTCCTCGATCGACTCATGCGCCGGAGCTGCCAGCCGGGCACGCGCGAAGGATTGGATCGCGGGAGGCATTTGCGCAAGGAATTCGGCGATGTCTAGTTTTTTTTCCCCCCGCTCGTTCACCCGCATGAATTGAGCTAGGCCTGCCACGATCCGTGCCGACTCGCCCTGAAGCATCGGCAGGACGGGGCGAACCTCCGAATCGTCGAGAAGAACGGGGAAATCCAGGAGTGCGCCGACGATGTTCTTGCGGGCATCGTGACCGGGGTGCCGGGGCCCGATCCGAGCCTCGGATGGGCGGGGGCCCCGCAGGATCTGAACCGCGCGAGCCTCCGCCATGACCCGTCGCTTCAAGACCGCGAGTGCGTTGGGAGCCGAGCGCACCACGTCGAGGCGGCTCGCGACGCGGTCGGCGTAGGCCTCGCGCATCCCGCGAACGACGGGGTCCTTCTGCCGCGCAATGAGGCGGGTCACCCGCTCGATTCGCGCGGCCTTCTCGATAGGATCGGCGTCGTTGAACTTCTCGTCGAGCTCGACCTCGATAAGGTACTCGACGAGCCCCCGCGCGCTGGCGACGACGTGGCGGAGGGCATCGACCCCCTTGGTGCGAACGAATTCGTCGGGGTCTGCCCGGTCGGGCAAGAGGGCCACCTTCGCGTCCAGCCCCGCCTCGTCGCACGCCTCCTCGGACGCCCGCGCGGCCTTGAGCCCGGCCGCATCGCCGTCGAAGAGGAGCGTGACCTCGACGGCGTATCGGCGCAGAAGCTTGGCCTGATCGACCGTGAAGGCGGTGCCGAGCGGTGCGGCGACGTTCTGCACGCCACGAGCGTGAAGGCTCACGACGTCGAAGTTCCCTTCGACGAGGAGGGCGCGCTCTTCGTGACGGATGGCGTGCCGCGCCTGCCAAAGGCCGAAGAGGGCGGCCCCCTTTACGTAGATCGGGCTCTCGGGCGAGTTGATGTACTTCGGCGGCGGGTCACGGGACGTGTCGTCCTCCGGGAGCGCTGCCAGAGCACGCCCGCTGAAGGCGACCACGCGTCCTTGCACGTCGACGACAGCGAACATCAGCCGGTGCCGGAAGCGATCGTAGTAGCCCGTGCCGCTCGATCGCGGGACAGCGAGACCCACGCTTTCGGATATTGCCGGCGACACACCTTGCTTCTTCAGGAACGCGGCAAGCCCGTCCCATCCTGGAGGTGCATAGCCGACCCGAAAGGCCTGCACGGCATCGTTCGCAGGATCGAGCTGCCGGCGCGCAAGCTCGTCGAGGGCGAAGGCGCGCTGAGGGTGCTCGCGCAGCTGCTGCTCGTAGAACGTGGCGGCCATCTGCATCACGCCGTAGAGGGCCTCCCGCTCCTTCTTGTGGCGGTCGGCGTCGCTCGGGGCCGCACCTCGCTCTTCCTCGATGGGGATTCCGGCACGCTCCGCCAGGGAGCGCACGGCTTCGATGAACGTGTACCCCTCGACGCGCTCGAGGAAGCTAAAGGCGTCGCCGCTCTCCTTGCAACCGAAGCAATGGAAGAGCCCCGTGTCTGGGTTGACGTGAAAGCTCGGGGTCTTCTCCTTGTGAAAGGGGCAGAGACCGACGAAGCGGCGCCCACGCTTCTTTAGCGACGGGACGCTCTCCGAGACGACCGCGGCCAGGTCCGTGCGGTCGCGCACCAGCGTGATCGTGTCCTTCGAGATCATCGATGCTTCGCGGATGCGGACGGGCGTCCCCCCATCATGCGCCCAGAATTTGTCACACGCGCGCCGCACGCGGTCAAGCGCGCGGCAATCTCGCCCGACCCGCCAGCCTCTTGTACCCTTGCCGGCGGCGGTCTTTCTTCTTGCCGACCCGCGACCCAACCTCCCGACCCGGCATGGCCAGCGCGGCCTCGCCCTTCAGGGGCATCGCTCGCAAGGGGGCGCATTTGCCCCGTCGGACACCACCCGCCGTCGTCCTGCGGCTCGCCATCGGGCGGGAGGGCATCGGGCTCGAGCTCGAGAGTCCCGCTCGCGTGGCCTGCGCCCGCGTCACCCAGCTGACCGCGTCGCTGCCCGGGATGCGCTTTCCGGTCGACGTGTCGGGGGGCGTGGCTCGATTTCGGCATCGATGGAGCGACCTTCAACGGCTGGAGGTAGAGGTCGGCGCACGTGCGCTTGAGCGCTGGGCCGCTCCGAGGTTGCGAGGAATCGTCGGCACGCGAACGCCTGACGTCTGGATGGCCGTTGCACCGTCGAGCGCAACGGTGTGCGTTTCGGCGGTCGTGGACCCGGACGACCACGGGCATCCGGTCGCACCCGTCGTGGCGTTCGAGCTGCACGTCTTCCCCCAGGGGGAAGATCTCGCCATCGTCGTGACGAACGCCCGGGGAGCCGATCTGCCGGCGCCCGCGACGGCGGTGGCCATCGACTGCGTGCGCGCCGTGGTCGGACAGGCGGCGGAACGACGGGGGGCGGAGTTCGTCTTCTTGCGACCCAGCGCGACCCTGGCGCAGGCGTTGCTGCCCGAAGCGGGCGCACGGGCCCCTTCTGCCAACGACGTCAGGTGGACGGCGATCGCGGCCAGCGCGGACACATGGCTCCTGCAGGCCGGGCGGGATGCCTTGCCGGCGGCCCCCAGCGAGGATGCGGTACGCGCCCATGAAGTCGCCGCAATGCTGCGGGTCGCGGACGACATGGTCGTCGACGGAGACGTGGTGGGCGCGCGAGACGCGTACCTCGAAGCGCTCGAGCGCGCCCCAAGGCACGGCGAGATCGCCAGGCGCATCATCGATATCGACGCACGCGTCGCGGGCAGAGCGGAGGCCGCTCTCGCCATGCTCGCCGAGGCACGCGAGAAGGGCGCGGGGAGCGGCTTCGGCGTCACCCCGGGCGAGCTCCTCCTCGAGACTGGCGACGTCGAGGCGGCGCTGGCAAGCCTCGAGCGCGTCGGGGACACGGAGCCTGCGCCGGCACTTGCGGCCAGAGCGCTCGAGCTTGCGGCGCGAGCCACGCTCGACGTCGAGAGCGCAGCGCTTTGGCTTGATCGCGCCCTGGCGCGCGCGCCGCGATCGACCACGGCGCGATGGGAGCGACTCGAGAAGCGACTTGCGCTCGGGAGGCTCGAGGACGCCCTCGCAGATGCGGAGCATCTGGAGGCCCTCGCCCGCGGCATGGCGGCGAAGCACGCCATCTGGCTTCGGGCTGGCCGAATCTGGCAAACGGCCGGCGTTGGGGGACGCGCGGGGCCTCTCTTCGAGCGAGCCCTCCGCTTCGCACCGGACGAGCCCGCGGCGCTCGCTGGGCTCGGGGTCGCGCTCGTCGCCGAGGGGCACGGCGCACGCGGCACGGACCTCATCGGCCGGGCGCTGGTTCTCGCAGAAGCGCGCGGGGAGGCGACGTCGACGATCGGCCTGGCCCTCGCGCGGGCACTCGCCGAGACGCTCGACGATCTACCGACGGCAATAGCTCACGCCGCCGCCATCCCGGCGGACGCGATCGAAGCCACCACCGCACGCGGGCTGGAGGGTCGATGGAGGGGACTCCTCGGAGACGTCGTGGGCGCGAGCCTCGCCTTTGCCAGGCTGCGGGAGCTGGCCGCCGCCGTCCCCGCGACGAAAGACGAGCGCCGGACGAGGCCCATCGCCGATCTGCTCATCGAGGCCTCGAAGATGGAGATGGACCGGCGTCATGACGCACTTGCCGCGCGGCGCTATCTCGGGGAAGCGCTCCGTCTTCTCCCGCACGACCCCGAGGTGCGCCGCCTTTACCGTGAGGCCTGCGGCATTACCGGGACGGGCTTCCGAGAAGGGCCCACGGCCAAAGCCAACCCGTCCTTCGCCGCAAGCACAGCGACCAAGATCTCCGGGGAGTCGCGCATCGTGTCCTTCGACGCCGAGGACGACTCCTTGGCGTCCGACAGCGATGTCGAGCGAGCGGAGCGGGTCGAAGAGCTGACGAGGCGCCTTCATGCGAACCCGCGGGACGACGCAACCGCGGACGAACTCGCGGGCCTTCTCGAGGCACTGGGACGCGGTCACGAACTCCTTGCGCTCCTGAGCGCCGGGCTCGCCGATGCGGGCGTCGAACGTCGCGCGGAGCTGGCCCCCCGCGCCCGGGCGACCCTCGACCGCCTCGCGCGGCAGGCTGAGGCGGCTGGTCGCAAAGACGAGGCGTCGCTGTACCGCGACGCCGCCAGGATGCTGGCCGGCTAGGTGCCGCGTCTTCGTCAGGAAGCGGGCGCCGTGGACAGAGCGCTCTTCACGTCGGCCAGAGCGGCATCGACGTCGGCCGACTGGAGGCCGAACCGAACCGCCAGCCGCTCGAGGGTCGCCCGTTCGACGGCGCTGACGTCTTCGCTCGCCTGGGCGAGGAGCGCGGCGATGCGCAGAACCTCCTGCGCATGCTCCTTCCTCGTCACGGACGCCGCGATGGCCTCGATTCGGCGGTCGATCCCGTCCTCCCGGAGTTGATCGGACAGGTCGCCAATGAGGGCGACGATTTGCGGCGACGTGACCGCGCCTCCACACGCCACCGCCACGACGCGCTCGAACGCTTGTTTTTCGTCGTCGTCGAAGACGCCGTCGGCGTTGGCGACCACGAAGGCCGCCTCCACGATCGCCTCGAAGAGCGCCACGGCGAGAGGGTCGAACCCGGTCGGAACGGTGGCGTCTTCCGACGGGCGAGAGCCGTAGGATGCCGCCGCCAGGTAAAGGATCGATGTCGGCTTATCCGACTGGGCGAGGGCGTCATGCCAGGACGAGCCCCGCGCGACGCGCGCCAGAAGGTTGATACGAGCGTCTTTCTGCATGGAACGTCTCTCTGGGGTCGGAGCGCGAAGGCCGGCCGAGCATACCAGAAGGCGCGTCTGCCTACTCTGGCAGCGCCACGTAGAGGTCGTACTGTCCTGTCGCATCGGTGATCGCCTCGCCAAGCTCGATGGCCGGCGTGGGCGGAGACGTCTGAGCCGGGAGAGCGAAGGCGCGCACAATCGCATTCACGATCGGGTTGCCGATGGGATCGAGGAGCTCTAGCCCGGCGTACAGGGGCGCCGGCACCGTGAATGCCACGGAGACCGGCTTCGCGCCGGACCCGAGGGCGACCTCCACGGTCCCGTTGTGGGTGACCCACGGCAGGCGCGACCCGTCCGCGGGACGTACGCGCAAGAGATAGCTGCCGGGATCCAGCGGAAGGGTGAAGGAGCCGTCGCCCGCCGTCGTCACCTGCGCTGGACGAGGGAGACACGAAGGTGACGAGGCGGGCGCACTCGCGGGCTCCATCGCGCCCGAGTCCGCGGACGCTGGCGGCGCGAAGCATTGGGTGGGGAGGGCCTCGACGATCGCGCCCGAAAGCAGTCGCCCGTCCGCCACGACCGCGGTCCCCTGCACGGCGCCCATCGCCGAGACGGTGAAGTCGCTCTTGAAGGTCGACGGGCTTGCGCCGACGAGAACGGGCTCGGCGATCGTTACCGCGCTCGTCAGGTCCACCGGGCGCACGTCGACGCGGTACTGACCCGGCGGCAGCACGACGGAATACGTCGAGGCCCCGCCAGACGCATTCGGTTCGGCGCTCGCGTATCCCACGAACTCGAAGTTCGTGTCATTCAACCCGTTCTGGTCCGTGATAGCTAGCGCCTCGAACACGAGATTCGCGGCGACGGGCGTCCCGTCGGCGGAGACGACGTTACCCGTCATCGCCACGGGCTGCGGAAGGGGCGGATAGGTCTCCTGCGCGGGAAGCTCGCCACCCGTGGGGGCGAATATACCGGTCGGAATGGGCGAACCAGGCGGGGGCGCGACGACCAACTCCGCATTGGTGAGCGCGTCCGCCACTCCGGGGCGATTGGTTACGAGCACAACGCTCATGGCGGCAGTGCCGCCGAGGGACCGGACGTTCGAGATGCTTTGCAGCGTCGTTACGTCGCGCAGGTACGCCGACCACCCGTCAAGGCCGTCGGCGCGATCAATGTCGAAGGTGGGAAGCGTTCGCGTTATCCCCATCCCGAGCTCTGACTCCTCCATCGTCGCGTCGAAGCCGGTCACCAGCTCACGGTCGAATACGTCATCCGGGCTGACCGTCTTGACCTCAGGACCAAAGACGGCTTCGAAGGGCGCGTCGGGCACGATGGTTCGCTCGTACGTTCCGAGCGGGAGGTACGTCTGAAAAGCGAAGGTTGGCCCTCCTTGAGGTCCCGGGTCCGACAGTCCATCCGAAATCACGTAGGGCTCGGCCTGTACGGGCTCGACCGGGAGCCCAAGCGCGACGACATCGTCGTTCCACTGATCCTGCATCATGCGGTACGTCGCGACCACCGGCAGGGCCGTCGAGATGGTGCTGCCCTGCAACTCGTTCCCGAGATAGAAGCCGACGCCAAGCAGGCACTCGCTTGGCGTCGATTGCACGCAGGGATTCATGACGTAGCTTCCCGAGACCCCTGCGCCCACGGGCAGATTGCCGCAGGTTGGCAAGACGCATGTCGTCGACGACGCCGCCGAATCGCCGAGGTGCTTGTACGGGACTACGAAGGTGCTCTGCGGTGCGAAGTAGGAGTCCTCCGCCAGGGTGATGACGAAGATGACGTCGCTCAATGCGTTTGAGGAAGAAGGCACAAGGCAGACGCCGCCGGTGCAGGACGGCGCTAGGCCGGATTGCTGGTAGTCCGCGCACTCGTTCCGGGAGCACACATTGACGGGGTCTCCCGACCCCGGGGGCGATTGGACGGGACCGCACGCGACAGCGAAGCCTAACCAGAGTGCCGCCGGCCACCGGGTCACGGATCGCCTCCGGATTCTGGCGTCACAAGAAGGCCTTCCACGAGAACGTCGGGAAACACGCCGTCCCCTGCCTCGTATGGAGGGCAGCCACCCTGGCCACCGGCCGGGTAGTACCACCACGTGACGATGTCGCCGCCGACGCCGTTGGGTGCAATAGACGAATTCGACGGGCTGAACCCGTTCGCAACCGTAAAGTTGATGATGTGCGGACAGGTCGGCGTGTCCGGCGGGATGAGATGAAACAGGACAAGCGTGACCCCGCCGTCGGCCGGAGTCATGGGCCCCATTCCGGAAAGCTGGAGGCCCTGCTGTGTGACCGCGGAATAGTCGACGAAGACGTTGTAGTAGAAGGCTGGGGCCTGGACGTCGACTTCGACTGGAACGATAAACGTGTTGTCGGATGGCCAACTGAAGAGCGGTCCACCGAGCGGTAGGACGGCGTCGTCCAAGACCGTCGGACGCTGAGGCAGTTGCGGCAGGTCCGGAGGCGGCGCGGTGATACATGCCGCAACGGCGAGGGCGCACGCGACGCCACTCGCTCCCGCCGCCGCCAGCAGCGTTAGCGCATACGCTCTGCCTTGTGCGAAGCCGGTCGCCGAACGCATGTCAGAACAGGCTGAATCGGCCGGTGGGTATGGTGCCACGCGGATGCGCCGGAGCAACCGCGTGCCAGCGAGCGTCGGCGTACTCGCGACTGACGGCGAGGCGGACGAGATCGCCCAAGAGTGGCATCTCTTCGCAAAGGTGGCGGAGGTTGTCGATCAGGAGGTCTCCCTGGAGGCGGGGCACCGACTCGGCGACGAGGACCCGAGCCGCGCAGCCGAGGTCACCCGCCAGGAACATGCCAACCCGCCGGCCGCTCTGCTGCGCGCTCGCGACGAGTTGCTCGTACTCCATGTTCGCGGCGGTGCCGAGCATCTCTTGCAGGCGGCGCTGCGTTCGCGCCGGGACGATGTGCCAAAAGGACTCGGCCAGGCGCGCGGCGCGAGGGTCGACCCGCCGGCCTATCTCCGGAGGGCCGAACGCAGCGCGCAACGCGTCGATGACAGCCCGCCCCTCGGCGGGGGCCAGGCCGAGACGAAGAACGTTGTGCGCGAGCGCCGCGGACATCCCGCGCCCTAGCGTAAACCGGAGCTCCGCGCTCTCCTCCCGGACGTCGCCCGCCAGGACGACGGAAGGAGGTGCCAGGAGCGCGATGTGCGCCGAGGGCGCTGCCGCGGTCGAACGGGAGAGGAAGAGGGGGATGCGCGGCGGCGCCAGGACACGCATCGCCGCCTCGTAGAGCCTTGCGATCGTCGAGCTTGGCCCCGGCACCACCCGCTCGACGCCCGTTATCCCGTAGCTAGCGGCATCACGCACGAAGAGCTGCATGGCGCCTTCCCACAGAAGGCCCAGCGCCTCGCCGGATGCGTCCATTGACGGACGCACGAGGAGCGCCAGAATGCCAGGCTGCTCGGGCTGAGCCCCGAGCGCAGGTGGGGGCAATGGTCCTGCACCCGGATCGAATGCCCGCAGGACGTGCTCGATCGCTCGGGCATAGGTGCGGTCGTCGTCCGCGAGCGCGGCGGCGCGCAGCGACTCGAGCCGACCGACGTCGCCGGGCTCGATCATCACCTGCTGCCTGCGCAAGCGTACCATGTCCGGCGCCCGATCCGGCAGGGCCGCGATCAGCGGCGCGAGCGCGTCACCGGCGTCGATGAGCCCGTCCGCCAGCGCCTCCCACAAGAGAGGCTCGGCGCCGCGGGGGTCGTCGTGGTGCAGCCTCGCTCGCCCGAGAGCGAGGCGGGCGCGCGCGCGCTCACCCGGCGTAGTGGCGCTGCGGACGGCTCCTTCGAGGTCCCGCAGGGCGAGGTCTTCTCCCGGCGTCGCCGGCGATGGCGTCCGTGCTTCTCGCAGGGGCCCTCCACCGGCGCTCGCGACCGCGGGTGGCGGTAGCGACGGCGCCTCCCGCGCGCGCAGGAGAGCCCGCCTCCGCTGCGCCTCAGGCCGGGCCTCTTCGTGAAGGTCGGCTACGTCGAGGAAGTAGGCCGCGTCGGACAAGCGGTTGGCCTTGAGGGCGGTGTCCACTGCTGCCACCGCCACGCTCCCCGGCTTGCGCAGATCGAGCAGCGACCCCTGGAGCGCCGCGCGGTACGCGTCGACCGCCGATCCATGCTGGCCCTTCGCCGCGAGCCTCTCGGCAAGCCCGAGCGCCACGAGAGGGTGGTCACCGATAATCGAATGGAAGGCCTCGAGCTCGCGGAGCCCCGCACCACCGCCTTCGACCGTCTCCAGAGCCTCGGCGAGAAGAAACGCGCGGAGCGCCGCGTCGTCGCGGCCGAGCGGGTCGGTGACGCGCCCGAGCTCCTCGATCGTTCGCCGTGCCTCGTCAGGAGCCCCGGCGCCGCGGAGTCGGTACTCGAGTCCGCGCGCGAGCAGTTGAGGTGTCGCGCTGTGGGGTGCGGACGCAGCCGCGCGCTGGGCCCGCTGGAGCGCCCGGATCGGATCGCCTGATCGCGCTGCGGCCTGCGCTGACTCCATCAACATCGCGCTCTGGGCAAGGGAGTCGGCCTGAAACACCGCCGCGGCATCGAGCGCCTCGCCAAGCTCCACGTCCCCGCCCGCGGCGCGAGCTGCGTCCACGCGCAGGATAAGGGCGCTCACGTTTGCGGGCTGCCGGGCGAGAACACGGTTGGCGTGCTCCAGCGCGGAGTTGGAGTCGCCGGCCGCTTGCGCGGAGCGTCCTGCCTTCAGCTCCAGCTCGTCGCGTTCGGCGCGGTCGGGCTCGACCGCCGCGGCCCGGCGCCACAGCGGCGCCGACTGTGCGTACTTCCCCTGACGGTCGAGCAGATCCGCGAGGTAACGGAGCGCCCCGACGTTGTTGGGGGACTCGCCGAGCAGCAGCCCCAGCTCGTCACACGCCTCGTCCTGGCGTCCGAGACGTTGCTCGAGAATGGCGGCGCGTCGCAGCCGTACGGCGCGCAGAATCTCCGGTGACCCGGAGTGCTTTCGCAGGCGGTCTGCCCGCCGAGCCAAGTGATGTGCGAGCTCGGCGTACTGTCCGCGCGCCGTCATCGTGGCCTCGAGGGCGTGGTCCGCTTCCTCGTCGTCCGCGTCGAGCGCGAGGACTTGCATCCATACGGTCTCGGCCGCGGCCGCGTCCTTCCGGCGCTCGTGGGCCCTGGCGAGGCGCCTGTATACCGCGCCGCGTCCCTCCACGCCGACACGGAGCGCGATCTGTTCGAGAGCCATGACGCTGGCGCCGTCGTCGCCGCCCACCTCCGCCACCCGCTCGAGGACGCTCCATCGCGCGAGAGAGCCCGGATCGAGCTTGCACGCCTCCAGCAGCGCGCGCACCGCTCCGACCTTGTCGCCACGAGCTTCTCGCCGCTCCGCGATCTCGCTCCAGCGATCGGCTCGGACCGCGGGCGACGAGACGTCGTTCGCGGCCTCTTCCTGCACCCGCACCTCGATCTCGGCGCTTCGCCCCGCAGCGTCGAGCGCGGCCCGCAGCTCTCGCTCGATCTCCGCGCGCTGGGTCCCGTCGACCAGGTCCGCCGCACGCTCGAAGAGCCTTGCGGCGTCCCCGTGCGTACCCAAGGTCACGTGCGCACGCGCAGACGCGACGAGCGCGCCGACGCGTCGCTCCGGACTGACGCGCTGCGCGAGTCGCTCTCCGAGCTCAGGGAAGGCTCGCGCCGCCGCGTCGCCGTCGATCACGAGGAGATCGTCCTCGGGATCGCGCCGCGCCGTCGCCACGACGGCGTGAGCCAGAAGAGCCTCGTCTCCAAGGGCCGACGCGATCGCCGAGAGCACGCGAAGAGCGGGAACGCCTGCGTTGGAGTGCGCCGCCTCGGCGCTCGAGAGCAGTGCGGCGAGCGTCTCGCGAGCCTTCGGGGCAGCCGCCAGAGTCGCGCCCCGTGCGATGAGGTCTTCGAACTCGTCGACGTCCGGATCGCAGGCAAACGCACGCTCGAACGAGGCCATGGCGCCCTCAGCGTCTCCGAAGAGGTCGAGCGAGGCCGTCGCGAACGCGAGGGCCACACGCGCACCGTCCGGACCGTCGAGGCGCTCGAGGATGGCGTGAGCCGCGCGGCCGATGCGCATCTCGAGAATGTCGCGTTCGTCGGGTCCGTACCTCAGCAGCTCGCGCGCCGCATCGCGCAGCAGCGCCACCGTCGCGACACTCGGCGCCCCCACCGTCGCGCGAAGGAGCACGTCCACTTTTCGGCGACTGGCGTCCTCTCCCGTCCCGGCGATGCTCGCTGCCCGTAGCAGCCACGAGGCGCGCATGTCGGCCCGGTCGAAGCGTTCGGCAACTTGCTCCACCGTCCTCACCGCGTGAGCACGGTCTCCCGCCTTCTCCGCGGCGCGCGTCAGAAGCTGGAAGCTCGAGCCCTCCGATGGGACGGCGTGGAACGCCAGCGCCGCATGCTTGAGCGCTAGCTCGTGCTGGCCGGCACGGTCGAAGAATCGCGCGCCTCGATAGTGGGCTGCCCTGCGTCCGAAGCGGCCGAGCGCGCGGATCGCGACGAGCTCGTAAAGGTCCGACAGAGCGGACATCTCGTCGACGCCATCGACCGCGCGCTCCGCGACTTCGAGGACCCCCGCATGAGCGGGACTCCGCGTGACCCCGCGCGCCGCCATGTCGAAGGCCATGCGCCGCTGCCCGATCGACAGCGCCGCGCGCGCCACGTCGGACGCGATGGCGGCTGCCGCCGGACCGTCCGGCTCCGTCTCGATGAGCTGCACCAGATATTGGAACGCGAAATCGACTCCCCCGAACGTGACCAGATCGAGAGCGAACGTCGCGTGCTCTCGCGCCGGCGCGATCTGCGCGGCGTTCCGCCATGCCGTGATGGCCCCCATCCGGTCGTCCGCCAAATCCCACAGGGCTGCGCCGAGGTCGCGCCAGGCCCATGCCGCCGCCCCCGCGTCCCCCGTCGCCCCAAGGCTCTCGGCGCGCGCGGCCATCGTCCAAAGCAGAGCGTCCGGCGTCGCAGGGGCCGCCAGCCGTTCCAGGCGAGCCTCGATCGCCTCGGACGAGAGGCCTTCGTGAATGGCCCGGGCGACGACCCGCGCTTCCCCTTCGGTATCCCCCAGACGCCGGCGAAGGTCGGCTATCGCCGTGAGAAGCTCATGCGTATCGGTCCCCTCGTCGGCGCACGATAGCCAGCGATCCAGGACGGCCACCGCGAACGCGTCGTCCGACGCCTCCCTCGCGAAGCTCAGCATCGCATCGCGCATGGCGGCCACTTTCGGCCCGAACACGTCGAGCGTGCGCCGCGCCACCACGGCGCCTCGCTCGGGGTCCAGTCGTGCGAGCTCCCGCAGCGCCGCCGCGAAGGGTCCCGCCAGCCATCCGGCCGGCTGGGGCTGGCAGAGCACCCAGGCGAGAGTCTCGGCGAGTCGCGCCGCGTCGCCGACGCCCAAGAGTAGCCCGAGTAGCCGTGTGACGCCATCGCGCTCCCCGGGCCTAAGCGCGACGCATCGACGCATCCAGTCGACTGCGACGTCTGCCTCTCCGAGCTCGCTCAAAGCGGCCGCAAGCGCCGAGCACCACGTCGCCCTCGGCCCGACGAGCGAGACGGCACGATCTAACGCGACGACCGCAGCGCGGTCCCTATTGCTTGCTATCGCATCGGCTAGCGTGGCAGCGCATCGGGCGTTCCCCGGATCCGCTTGCGCCGCGAGCGCGGCAACCCGCCGCGCTGCTTCCAGATCGTCGGCCATCGAATAGCGCTCGGCGGCCACGGCGAGAAGAACGGCACGAACGTGAGGCGCCGACGTCACGGCCACCCGCTCGAGCGCAACGGACAGCGCGCGCGGATCGGAGCCGAGCGCCGCCGTGGTCCACGCCCTCGCCGTTGCGGCGCGCGTGTCCGATCCGTCGTCGACCAGACTAGCCTCCCTCGACAGGTGCGGGAGGGCAGAGCCGAGGCGGGCGACGAGCTGCGCCCGCCGGTCGCCTTCGCCGTGGGTCGTCGCGACCGACCCGACAAGGGTGACGAGTGGATCGCCTCCCCTCTGAGCGCCCGGCGTCTCCCCGAGGCGTTGCCCCTCGCCCATGAGGGCGCGAAGCCCGACTACCGCCTCCTCGCAGCTCGGGTCCGCCGCGAGCGCGGACACGTAGGCAGAAGCGGCACGGCTTTCGTCGGCCAGGGGGCCCTCGCACAGGCGCCCAAGCTCGACCAGCTGGCGCGCTCGATCGAACGGCGCGCGTGCTCGCCCGGCCCTCACTTCGAGACGCGCGGCGACGGCCTCCAGCATGCCCGCGTCCAGGAGAACGGCGTCGAGTGCCGCCGCTTGCTCGCCCTCGAACACCGAGTCGAGGCCCCGGTCCAGCGCCGCGCCAAGCCCCTGAGCCGGCCCCTGCACCGAGAGTGCGGCCTGCAACCGCCGGGCGTGGATCCGGCGTTGCTGTTCTTCGTCGACCGAGAGGGCGCGCGCGACGGAGCGCCAGACCTCATCCGCCGCCTGATGCCGTCCGTCTCGCTCGAGGGTCTCCGCCAGGGCACTCGCGGCAGCTTCGCTCGAAGGGTCCGCCGCCAGCGCTCGCCACAGGTCTTCGAGCGCGGCTTCGTCTTGACCGAGCGCCTTTCGGCGGCGCGCCGCTTCGACATAGGCCTCCGCGGCCGCCTGTGGGCTCACGGAAGCCGCAGCCCACGCCGATAGCCCGGCCAGCAGCTCCACCGGAAAAGCGTCGGCGGCGTCGAGCGTCGCCGCAGCGGTGAAGGCCTCGGCCGCGCCCGACGCGGCGGAAGCCCGGGCTTTGAGAATGCCGGTGCGAATGAGGACGTATGCCGCATCGCCGCCTTCGGCATTCACCAGCGAAGCGACCGGCTTGAGCGTGGCGGCGGCGCGCGCAGCCTCGCCGAGGCTCTCGAGCCACGCGGACAGCTCGCGCCGTAGCTCGACGTCTTCACCGAGGAGCAGGGCGCTCATCGCGAGCTCCACGGCCTCGTCGAGATCCCTGTCACGGGACGCGAGCCATCGCGCCAGTCGTGCACCGGCGGCCCGAGATGCCTCGGCATCGTTCGCCGCGCGCGCCTCTTCCACGCGCGCCCGCATCCACGCTTCGTCTGCGCGAGCCCCCGTCCGCCGGGGCAAGGCGCGAAGTGTCACGACCGCCGCGGCGCCGCCCGCGGATCGGGGCGACGTCCACTCGGGAGGAGGCAGGGTGGCGTGCCGCGGCTCCGCAGCAGCCGGCGCTTCGCCTTCCGTGCTGGGATCGAACGGCGTCATCCTCGGCTGATCGTACGCCAGGTCCTAACGAACCGTCAGCGCGAACGGGAGCGCACAGACCGTGTGCTCACCCTGGGCCAGCGGCCCGACGCTCGACACGAAGGCGGCGACGTCCTCGGGGACGGCGCCACGCAAGATACTGGCCTCATTTGCCTTCCGTGCCTCGCCCTCCGGCTCCTCCTCCAAGAGGGTCTGGAAGAATCCGGGGGACTCGTCGGCCGCACCGACGCGAGCGTCCGCAGGAAGGCCCGCCAGCTCCCGCGCCCGCACGATGGCCTCGCGGAGACCTCCCAGCTCGTCGACTAGCCCGCGAGCCTTGCCGTCCCGGCCACTGAAGATGCGCCCCTCCGCAGACGCCTCCACGCGCTCCCGCGTGAGGTTGCGCCCCTCGGACACGCGCGCGAGAAAGAGGTCGTAGATACCCGTCATCGATTCGAGGACGCGAGCGCGCGTCGCTTCGTCCCAAGGGACGAAGAACGAATCGTAGGCCGCTCGCGCCGCGGCGTGAGGGTCTCCTGTTTTTCCGGGGAACGTCTCGGCGTGCACGCCGATTCGCTCGAGCGCGTGATCAGCGGCAATCTTTCCGCCGACGACGCCGATCGACCCCACGATACTGTCGGCGTCCGCAAAAACGACTGAGGCGGACGACGCGAGGTAGTACCCACCGCTCGCCGCCATGTCCCCGATGCTCGCGACGAGGGGCTTCTTTGCCCGGATGCGCATGAGCTGGTGCCAGAGCAGATCGCTCGCAAGGGCGCTGCCCCCGGGCGAGTCGATGCGGAGGATCACTGCCTTCACGTCGTCATCCCGCTCCAGGCGCGCGAGCATGCGTGCGAGCTTCCGTTCGACGATCCCACCGCCTTCTCCGAGGATCCCGCCGCCTTCGAGCGAGATCGCCCCCGTCGCTCGCACCAGCGCGATGGGCGCAGTGCCAAAAGAGTCTCCGGCGAAGTCCTTGAGGAGCGTACCGAGCTGACCTTCGACCCCGGACGGCATCCCTGCACCCAGGCGCACCTCGATGCGTGACGCGCCCGAGCTTTTCTCGAGTTGGTCGCGGGCCTCGTCGAAGTACCCCACGTCGTCGACGAGGCTTCGCGCCTTCGCGCCCTCCGCGGTATACGGCCCGTCCTCGGCCGCCGATTCCGGCACACCCGGTCGCCCGGCGTGCAAACCATCGAGCCAGACGGCGCGCATGTCGGCCAGCGTCGACTCGAGCGACTGGCGAGCTTCGGGGCTCGGGCCGTCGCGGGTGAAGGGCTCCTCGGCCCCCTTGAAGCGCCCTACCTGGAGAAAGTCGACGTCGAGGCCGATGTCGTCCGCCAGGAGCTTGTGCAGGTACACGGTCTGCGCCGCGAGACCGATGGCGTCGACGCTGCTCGCGGGCGAAGCCCAGACCCGCGTACACCCCTGCGCGACCAGGTTCAGCGTCCCGTTCGAATAGTCGTCCGCGTGACACCATACGGGCACCTTCGAGCGCAGCCCCCCCAGGACCGCGCCGACCTCGGTCGCACGCGCGAGGCCGATCCGGGCGGCTCCGAGCTTCACGAGCACGGCCCGTATGTCCTTTCCGTGCCCCAGGCGATCTGCCTCCAGGATGAACTGGTCGAACGACACCCCTTTCGAACCAAGGCCGAGCCACCCGCTCGGAGGCTGCTCCGGAAGGCCGTCGGACAGATCCAGAACGGCGATGAAAGGTCCTGCCCGCTCGTCGCCACGCGCCCCCGACCCCTTCGAGGCCATACGGGCTCGGCCCTCGCATGCCCCCAGCGCACCCAGGAGCACGGGACACGCGAAGACCAGCGCGCGATTCATTCGCTGGGCTCGTCCGGGGCGCTCGACGGAGCCGCAACCTTCGCCGCCGACGTCTTGGCGGCCGTGGGCGCAGGCGCAGCGGATGCCGTAGACGCCGGGGTTGCCGCCGTGCCCTCGGCGCGCGATTTGACGTAGCCGGGATACGTTCCCTCAGGGAAACGATCGGCGATGTCCTTGTAGCCACGGATGGCTGCGCCGTGATCGCCGGTAATCCACTGCGTGTCGGCGACTCCGAGCAACGCCGGCAGATACGAGGGGTTCACGCTAATCGCGCGCTTGTAAGTGGCGATGGCTCCGGCGCTGTCCCCCTGCGCGCGCGCCACGTCACCGAGACCGCACAGAGCCTCGGAGTCGCTCGGGTTGCGCGCGACGATGCCGTCATAGATCTGGCGCGCTCGATCCCAGTCGCCCTTGCGAATCGCCTGCGACGCGGCCTGCATGCCGAGACGCGGATCGCTGGGGGTGTCGCCCCCGCCCGGATTTGCCGCGGGCGCGGCGGCCACGGCGGCGGCACCCGGTTGGGGCGAAGGCGCGCCCGCGGGCAACTCGGCACGGGGCGCGGAGAGCGCTGAAGGCGTCGCCGCGCCGGCATCGACGGTCGGCTTGGGCTGGCTCCTCTCGACGAACGAGCTCAGGTTTGGAAGCAGTGGATAGGGGCGCGCGAGGGCATCGAGCTTCGCCAGCTCCGCCCTCGCCCCTGCCAGATCGCCCGACCTGGCCAGCGCATAAACGAGGGACGCCCGCGCGCGACCTGCGTTCCCCTCCCCGGCGGCCGCGAACCTCAGCCGTTCGATCACCGTCGTCCAGAGCGGCTCCGGTTCCGCGAGATCGAGCGCCGCGAGCACGTACGCCGTCTCGGGCTGGGAGGCTTGGCCGATCACTTTGGAAACGTACCCTCGCGCTGCGTCGCGCTCGCCCGCGAGGCGCAGGGCGTCGATCTTCGCTCGCACGGAGGCCACGTCCGTCGAGCCAATCGCGAGCGCGGCCTCCGAGGCACGCTGCGCGCGGGCCACTCGCTCGTCGAGCTGGGCTCTCGTGGTCCGTACCTCGTCGTTCGAGCCCGGCGGGAGCAATCGAAGCTTGAGCCAAGGAACATCGGCCTGCGCGGCAGCCAGGCGCGCCTGGTCGAGCAGGACGTGAGGGTCGCCCTCGGCAAGAGCGCTCGCTTTGTCGAAGTCCTCCTTCGACAGGTCCAGGTTGCCGTCCGCCATCGCCGCCTCGCCCTGCGACAGGAAACTCTGTGCGCGAGGATCGAGCTGCGATGCCGCCCCCGCAGTGCGACCCACCAGGTAGGGCCGGGCCACCACCCATCCGACGACGCCCACCGCGAGCATCAGGACGAATGCGACGACCCAACCGCCTACTCTGCCGCGGCGAGGCACCGAGTACGGCTCGTGCGACGAGGGGATCGAGCTCCGCATCTCGGGAAAATCGCCATGGAGAGGAGGCTCCGTCCGACGCGGAGGGCGCAATGGAAGGGGCGGCGGCAAGGAGGGGCGTTCGGTGGCGACGACCGGCGGCAGTCCCATCGGGGTCGGAAGAGGCCGCCTCGTGCTCGGCTCCGGATCCATCTCCGCGCTAACCGGGGGCGGTGGGGGCGTCGGCCTCGGAGGCACCGGGGGCGCTGCCGAAACGATGGGCTGTGGGTGGATGGGGGCGGCGTGCGATGCGGCGTGCGGTGATGTCGCCTGGGGTGGAGCGGCGGTTCCCGTTGCCGGTGGACGAAGCGTGTCCATTTTGCGCCTCGAGCCCTCAACCACCGAGCCATACGCTTGCCTGGGGCGTGCGACGACCACCGGGATGGAGGGTGTGCGAGCCGGAGGGGGGAGCGGTGACTCTCCACCTTGCCAGGACTGCTTCGGGAACGCGGGCGAACCGCCCGGCGGCGCACCGGCCTGACCCATGGCCGGCGGCGGCCGGCTCGAGGTGCGCCCCTGGAAGAAGGGTTCGAGTTCGGCGATCGACCCGAGGGCCCGGGGCGACGCTCCGGCGCGGAGGAGCATGTCCCCGCGGGCGACCTGCTTGGCGAGGATCGCCCGCTGCAGATCTCTCAGGGTGCCAAAGCTGAGCTCTCGACCCTCGGCGGTCTTCACGGACCACTGGTCGTTCGCGCCGTTGCCCTGGACGCCGCGGACCTTGAACTGGTGTCCGCAGTTCGTGCAACGCACAGTCGTTCCGCGCCCGCTGACGAGTGCGTCATCGAACTCGTACTCTGTCTTGCACCTCTCGCACTGAACGTCCATCGATCGGTCGCCCACCGGCGCTGACCCGCCGCGCCCACGTTACCGAGGTTAACACGCGCGTTCCGACGGTGTCGATTCGTCCGCACTAGGGCGCGGGGGCCCCAGCTCGTGGAGGGGAACGGGGCAAGGCGCCCACCTCACGGCGCCGATGGCTTGGCGCCCGCGGTGAGACATCGCCGACGATCGGCTCGTGAACCGATGGCCACATCGCTCCAAGGGGCGCGGACGATTTCGGCGGAGAGAGCCCTCCCATGCATGGGGCACGTGCGTTGCTAGAGATGGTTGCTACAGTTTGCCTCGGCCTGCACGGGAGTCTTTGGGAGAGAAGGAAACGGTGAGGGTCATGAAGCGTGCCTTGCTTGCGGTCACGGTCCTCGGCGCGGCCGCGGTCCTCGGCGGTTGCCCTGTCTATTCGAGCTCGAACAACTACCGAGTCTGCAACTCCAGCGGCTGCTTCGACTGCCCGGACCCCTCTTACTCGGGGATGTGCATCCCGTGGACATGCAACACCGACGCTGATTGCGGCGACGGCTACTCGTGTAGTGGCAGCGACGAGTGCGTTGCCGGGAGCGGGACACCCACCCCGACGGACTGTGGATCATCCGGTTGCCAGAGCGGTTTCGTGTGCAAGCTGTCGGGAGGCACAGCGCAGTGCGTGCCGGCACCCACCGACGAGGACGCATCGCTCGCCGAAGTCGACTCTGGCCCCGGTGACGATGCCTTCGTTTCAATCGACGCGTCGATCGTTGAAGCGTCGTTGCCCCCGCCGCCCATAGAGGCGGGCCACGTGAACGAGGCCGCGGCCGATGTTGTCGAAGCCGCCGCGCCCGCGATCCCCTGCAATGCCAGCGGAGACTGCGCCGTCGGGAGCCAGTGTGTCGACGGCGCGTGCACCGTTCAGGGCCAGCTCTGTTCGGACGCCACGCAGTGTGTGATCGCGGGCGAGTCGTGCGTGAACGGGATCTGCCTTCCGACGTGCAGCGCCAGCGCCCCCTGCCCGACCGGCTATGCGTGCAACCTCACGTTGGGGGTATGCGACATCAACCCAGGGCCGTGCGTCGGCTCGGGCGTGTCGTCCTGTCAGGGGGGGACGGTCTGCGTCGAGAGCCACTGCGTGCCGCCATGTGCTTCAGCCGGAGCGCCGTCGTGTCCGGCGGGCCAGGTGTGCATCAATGGCGGCTGCATCCCCGACCAGGCAGCCCAGTTCACTTGCAAGAACGACGGGGAATCCGGCCTCCTCGCCAACCAGTGCGACACGTCGACCATATGCCTGCACCACGACTGCTATCCGGCGTGCGAATCGGACGGAGGAGGCTGCGGAAGCCTCGAATGCAAGCAGGTCACGGTCGCGGCCGGCACCTACGCTGTCTGCGCCACCCCGTCGACGCTCGGCAGTGAGTGCGACCCGGCCGCAGGAGCCGGTTGTCCCAGCGGCGAGGTCTGTATGGACGGCTATTGCAGGTAGCCGGCACGGCGCGACGACGTTAGGGCATCCGCCGTCCGGTTGCGCAGCCGACGTTCAAGGTCAGCTCGAAAGGGCCGTCGCTCCAGTACTTGTCGATGGCCTCGCGTACGTACGCCAGCGGGCCGTCCAACTCGTCAAGGTTGAGGTCCGAACGGACCTCCGGGAGAATTAGGAGGCGCGCCACGGGATCCTCGAAGAAGTCTCTTCCGCTTTGGAATTGCAGCGTCGTGGGCCTCAGCGAGACGTCCACGAAGTCGAAGCCTGCAACCTCCACCTCGGCTCCGAATGATTCCACCGTCGGGCGCACGTGCGCCGCGAGATCGACGGCGCGACTGACGTCCGGATCTTCGTACTTGAGAGCGTATTCGCGCAAAAGGTCACCCACCTCCTGGAAGCTGCCGCGAAGAGGCATGCCTACGAGGACCTGGCCATGCGGGGCGAGGAGACGCGCGCATTCCTCGAGCAGCTGCGCCCGGTCCTCGACGTTCGCGGGCGGATGGAGGACGAACGCGTGGGAGAACGCGGACGCCGGCAGGGGCGTCGGCAGGTGCTCGACGAGACGGTAATCGCTGACCATCTCAGGCATGGTCGCTGCCTTGGCACGTGCGAGCTCCAGCGCCGCGAGTGACGCATCGACGCCGATGATGTGGGCGCCGGACAGCTTCATCGCGATGCCGCGATCCGGGTAGCCCGTCCGACAGTGAAGGTGCACCACCTGGGCGTCATCGCTCTCGGCGAGCATCTCGAGCGCGAGCTCACCGAACAGCGACAGGTAGCGTGGGACGACGAACGTCTCGAAGATCGCCGCCTCCGCCGGGCCCAGACGCGTGAGCCCCCGAGGTGAGCTCGACGGAGCCGCGGGAACTCGATGCGGACCGGACGGCTCCGCCGTCACGTCGGCGCCCCTCGGGCCAAGAGCGCGCGCGCCTCCGTGACCAGATCGCCGATGCTCGCCTCACCCTCGGCTCCCCCCTCATCCTCGAGCTGCACGCGCCGAGCATCCCCGGCAAGCGGATCGAGGAGTGGCAGCGCGCTCGCGTCCCCCGTTTCGACGAGCGCCTCGATGGCCGACGCAACGGCGTCCGCGTCACGGTGGGCCAAAAATCGGGCGAGGAGCTTGGCGACCCCGGGCTCGGGGACTTCGGCCAGCAGGTACGGCAACTCAGCCAGTGCGGCGTTCCCCTCGGGCAGGCGCTTGAGGGCGCGCTCGACGCCTAGTGCCACTTCCTTGAACCGATCGAAAGCGAGCCCCGACAGCGCCTCCCCGGCAGCGTGCCGCACTTCCGGCTGGTCGCAGCCCAGGACATCGACGAGAAGATCGACCACTCGCGGCCCGTCCATCTCGCCGAGCAGGCCGGCGATGCGCGTGAGGCGCAAAGCGGATTCGTCCTCGTCGTCCAGATCGAGCGCCTCGCGCGTGGCTCTCTCGAGGAGCAACTCGACACGCGGGCGATCACCGTCCACAAGTTCGTCGTGCGCGTCGCGCGCGGTCCGTTCCGCGTCGAAAAGCGACGTCAGCGTCGCGGCGATGTCATCACGCGCCATCGAACGACGGATACCCCTCACGGGAGGGCCCTGCAACCACATGATCCCGGCCAGCGAGGAAACGCCAGTGGGAATGGCCGCTCCCTTCCGCCAATATCTCTACGTGCCGTTCGTGCCGCGAGCCCTGGCCCCGTCGATCGCGATGACCGCCGCGCTCTCGCTGGGCGGCGCGGTTCCGCGCGTGTCGCCGTGGCCTCTGCCAGCCGATCATCGCCCGGCGAACGCGCCCGCGCAGCTCGCGGAGACACGGTGCGCCCTCGGCTCCCTGCCCGACGGTGACGTCTGCGTTCGCCTCCCGGAAAGCGAGGAGTCCTCTGTACCTGAAGCGGAGAGCGAGGTGAGTGCCCACCACGACAAGCGCGGCAGGTGGATCGTCTACGACCAGATCCCCCGCCGCCCGGACCGACCCTCCGACTACGACCTCTACGTCTACCCGGTGCCATGCGAGCGCGGCTGCGTGGTCAGCGGTTACGATTTGGACCTCCCGGACGAACGGCAACGGCGCGGGCGCCGCCTGAGCCACGTCGGTCACGGCGCCGTCGACCTGCCGGGAAAGAAGGGCACCCTGATTGTCATGGTTCCCCTCGAGCGCCAGGAGGGCGACGCCGACGTCGTCTATATCGGGCCACTCTTCGGGACGACGGTCGTGACTCGACACATTCTGAGAGATGGAACGCAGCTCCGTGACTATCTGGTCCTTTTCAGTCACCTCGACGCCCCGGCCGCCGGGCTGCATGTGGGAGCGCACGTCAAGGCTGGCGAGGCCGTCGGCACGGTCGGTGACACCGGGTCGCCCGAGCTCGTGCACCTGCACCTGGAGACGCGGCGGGTGCGCGACGGCGTCGACGTCTCAAGGCTCTCACCGCAGGGCCTCGTCGCCAACGAGAACACGGTCGTCTGCGACCCCAGGAACGTCCTGCCGCTGAGGTGAACCGGGCCTTCGCGGCGGGACTGACTTGCCTTGCGTGGGGCCGCCGTCCGCGCAAGCATGACTGCGTGGAGTACGGCAGCACGCATGCGCATACAGGCGAGCCCGACGACGACGAGATTGACCCGATGCTCGGCAGGGTTCTCGCCGGACGGTTCGAGATCGTGGGCAGGCTCGGGGCAGGCTCGATGGGCACCGTCTACCGGGCCGTTCAGACGCCGATAGGTCGCTCGGTTGCGATCAAGATCCTCCGGAGCGACCGCGCCCTCTACGAAGGAAGCCGTGCGCGCTTTCTCAGGGAGGCGCGGGCGAACAGCGCGCTGACGTCGCCCAACACCGTTACGGTGTTCGACTTCGGACAAAGCGAGACTGGGGACTTTTACCTCGCGATGGAGCTGCTCGAGGGAGAGTCCCTCGGCGAGCGGATGCGGCGTCTCGGGCGCCTCGGCCCCGCGGTGGCCCTCGACGTGGTCCGACAGGCCCTGCACTCACTTGCCGAGGCCCACGAGAAAGGGATCGTTCACCGCGATCTCAAGCCAGACAATCTGTTTTTTGCGCGTGTGCACGCAAATGGGAAGTACGAAGAGATCGTCAAAGTGCTCGACTTCGGCATCGCCAAGATGGTGGACGGGGACGGCGCGAATTCGATGAACGTCACCGAGACCCAGGCCGGCACGGTCTTCGGCACGCCTCGCTACATGTCGCCCGAGCAAGCCCAGGGCAAACCGCTCGACGCCCGAAGCGACCTCTACTCGCTCGGCGTCATCCTCTATCACATGATGACGGGTCAGCCACCGTTCACCGACGACGACGCGATCGTAGTGATGGCGCGGCACATCAAGACCGCACCGCCGCCAATGGTGGATGTGGCGCCCGACGTGCACATTTCCACCGAGGTCGAGCGGGTGGTGATGCGAGTCCTCTCGAAGGAGCCGGCCGATCGCCCGCAGAGCGCGGAAGCGATGCTCGCCGACGTGACGCAGATTCTCGAGAGCGCCTCAGTGTGGAGGATTGACGGTCGACAGACGGCCCCCTCCTCGAGCCAACCGATGGTGACGACGACGAATGACACGCTTGAGTCGCGCATCGTGGACGCCTGGAAGCCCCCGCGCACCGGATTGAGGGCGGCCGGGATCGGTCTCGTCGCGATGGCCTGTGCCGCCGCGGCCATCGCCGTCGTCGCGTCCCGCTCAGGCGGGGCTGCGGAGACCAACGCGGCCCCTGTGGGTGCCGCGAGCTCCCCCCGGGCGGCATCGGTGTCGCCCACGGTGCTCCCTCCCCCTCTCCCTCCTTCCACAGACCGTGCGCCCGTGGCCCCCGCAGTGCCGACTGCCGCCGCGCCACTCACGCCCCCGACTCCGATTCGGGTCGAGCCCCGACCGCCGGTTCCCGCACGCCGCACCCCGGCCGCGGTCGCACCGAAGCCTTCCTCGAAGCCCGCCGTAGGCTACGGGTACCTGGAGTGAGATTTTCTCATGTCCACATACATCGCAGGCAAAGAGATGCCGGCGCAATTGCTGGGAAAAACTATAAGGTGATAGCCTCGCCGCGGGATGGCACCGGGACAGGTTGAGGGCATCGTCCAGCGGCTCGTCGAGAACCCGCACGACGAGGAGGCGCTGGCGATTGCCCACCAGGCGGGCGAGTCGGACCCCAAATCGTACGCGTTGCTGCTCGAACGCGTCGGCACCGAGACGCGCGATCCGGCATACGCGTCGCACTGGCTCAGCGAGGCGGCCAACGTATGGTCGACGACCCTCGGCGACGCACATCGCGCCGCGCGCGTTCTGATGCAGGCGATCGAGCGCGACCCGACGCAGCGGACCGCGGCCGACAGGCTCGCGCAGCTGTATCGGGACAAGGGCGACGTCAAGGCGCTCGTCGCGCTCCTCGAGCGACGCGCGAAGGCCCTCGCTCCTCTCGCCCAGCAGACCCCCGACATCCGTACCGAGCTCGCCGCCATGCACGAGGAACTCGGGCGGTTGTGGAACGAGAGCCTGCAGCAGCCGAAAAAAGCGCTCGAGAACTTCCGCCGGTCCGTCGAGCTCGAGCCCTCGGCCGCCTACACGATGCAGTTCGCAACCGCGCTCATCGAGCGGGTGGGCGCGGGAGACAACGTCGCGCGCCAGGATCGAGTCTTCGGTGCCGACCTGCTCGTCGGACTTGCCGAGACGTACGACGGCGAGCACGGCCTCGCCTATTCCGCCGGCGCCCTCGACATCGAGGCCGGCCACGATCGCGCGCTGCAACTCTACGCCCACTACGCGCGCTCGCTCCAACGCGAGGACGACGTGGCCGCGCGTTATCTCGCGTACATCCAGGCGAATCCCTCGGGTGCCATGTCGACCGACGTTCGATGGCTACTGGCGGGGAGCTATGAGGCCGCCGCGCAGGTCGAAGAAGCGATCCAGATCCTCGAACCCCTGCGAGGTCTCGGTGACGCACAGGCCGCCGCGAAAGTGCGGGAGCTCTACGGGAACATCGGCCAGCGGATGCCGTCGGCTCCGCCCCCGCCGCCGCAGCCGGCCTCGACGCCCGGGGCATCGAGCAGCGGTCGGCTCCGCCGGGTCGCTGCATCGACCGACAAGACCGCGAGCTTGCTGGACGCGGCGCAAGCTTTCGCTAGCGCCGGAAAGAGCGGCGACGCATACCAAAAATATCGCGAGGTCCTCGAGGGGGACCCCAAGCACCCCGAGGCGCTGTCGTGGGTGCAGGATTATCTCCGGACCAAGCGCCAGTACGCACCGCTTCGCGACGTCCTTCTCGCCGCGCTTCGGGTCCCGGGGGAGACGGTGGACGCCCGAAAAGAGAGGCTGCGCGAAGTCGCAGGGCTCTGCGAGGGCAACCTCCGCGACGTCGACGGCGCCATCAATGCGTGGAAGCAGCTCGTCGCGATCGACCGCACCGACGAGCCCGGGCGTCAGGCGCTCACTCGCCTCCTCGAGAAGGCACATCGCTGGGACGACCTCGCCAACCTCATGGAGCAGGACGCGGCCGGCGAAAGCGACGTCGAGAAGAAGATCGCTCTCGAGAAGAAGCTCGCCACCCTCCACGAGCAGAAGCGGCACGACCAGGGCGCGGCGGCAGATGCCCTGGGGCGCGTCGCCAATCTGACCCCGGAAGACGATCGTGCAATCGCGATCGCGTCCAAAATGTTCGAGAAGGCGGGCGTTGTCGACCGCGCGGCGCAGGTCATTGCGGAGAACGCCTCGTCGGTCGTCGACGTGGCGGCGCGTGGCGCGCTCCTCGAACGGCTGGGGACGCTGCGCGAGAAGCTCTCGGATCCGGGCGGCGCGGGCGAAGCCTACGCAGAGGCCGCCGAGGCACAGAAGAGCGACAAGCTGTGGGACGCCGCCGAGCGATGCTTCGTGGTCATCGAGCGCTGGGAGGACGCCGGGCGGGCGGCCAGCCAGCGCGCGGATCTCGAGAAGGCGACGGCCAAGCAGGCGGAGCACCTGGCCCGGGGCGCGGAGCACCTGGGCCGTGCCGGCGACGACGCGGGCGCGCTCGCGAACATCGAGCGAGCGATGGATCTCGATCCCGATAACGACGCCTACGGCAAGCTCCTGGCCGACCGTCACCGCGAAGCGTCGCGGTGGGACGACCTCGTCAAGGTGCTCCTGAAGGGCGCTGAGCGCAGCCCCGACAAAGCGAAGCGCATCGCCGCACGCAAGCAGGTCGCCAACATCTACGGGACCGAGCTCGGGGACAAGGATTCCGCCCGCACCACCTGGCAGAAGGTGCTCGAAGACGGCGACGACCGTGAGGCCCTCGAGCGCCTCGTCGACGACGCCGTCGAGCGCGAGGACTACGTCGAGGCCTCGACGCTGCTCCGGCGGCTCGAGGAAACCGCCGCCGAGCCGGCAGAGCGGGCGCGCATCGCGCTTCGCGAGGCCGAGCTCCTCGCGGAGAACGTCGGCGACGTCGATTCCGCGATCACCCGCTACGAGCGCATCGTCGCCGAGCTCGATCCGACGTGCCGCCTCGCCCTCCAGGCCATCGCCGATCTCCAGGAGGCCCGCGAAAACCAGGGCGCGGCTGCCGAGGCGCTCGAGAAGGAGCTGAAGCTCGTGAGCGACCCGGCCGATCGCGGCCAGATCGCCGGACGCCTCGCCCGCCTTTATGAGCAGCTCGGCGATCCGAAAAGCGCCGTTCGCGCGCTCGAGATCGTGTGCAAGGCCGATCCGGATGACTTCGACTCGCTCGCCCGTCTGTCGGTGCTCTGCGAGGAGACCGAGCAATGGGATCGCGTCGCGGAGCTGCTCGCCCAGCGCATCGAGGTCGAGGCCGACGACGCCGAGATGAGCGCGCTGACGCTGAAGCTCAGCGGCATCCTCGCCGAGAAACTGAATCGCGGAGACGAGGGGCTCGCCGCATTGACCGAGCTCGCCGATCAAGGGGACGAGGCCGTCCGGGCGGCGTACGTGGCGCTCGGCGACAAGCTGGGTTGGAGCGGCATCGTGGCGACCAAGCTCGTCGAGTGGCATTCCGGAGCGAAGCCCGATCCGCAGCGTACCGCTCACCTTCGCGGCGCATTCGATCGCTTCGCCGAGGTCGGCCGCGACGATGACGCAGTGCGCGTCGCGTGCGAGGTCGTGCGAAGCAAAGGAGCGGACCGCGAGCTCGCGGACCGGCTCGAAGAGTTATCGATCAAGACGAAGAACCTCGACGCACTCTCGATCGCCCACGACCTCATCGCCCGTGAGCTCACGGGGTTGGACCGCGCGCGAGAGCTCGTCCGCCAGGCCGAGGGGCGCGCGAACGCGGGCGCACCGAAGGCGGAGGCGATCCAGCACGGGGAGTCTGGGTTGACGAGCGTTCTTCCTGACGAAGTGGAAGAGCTTCTGGGAAGGCTGGCCGCCCTCGCCGAACAGCCCTCCCAGGTGGTCGACCTTTACGAACGGCAGGTCTCCCGCTCCAAGGCTCCTGCCGATCGGGCCAGGGCATTGGCTCGCGCGGCCCAGGTGGCGGCCTCCCACGGCCAGCTCGAGCGGGCTCGCGGGTTCTTCGACATCGCGCTCGGCGGAACCCCCAACGAAGATGCCCTGACTGCGCTCGAGAAGGCCGCGACCGAGGCCGACGCGCGCGAGGGAAGCGTGCGTCTTCGCCGCGTCCTTTGCGATGCGTTGTCGGGCGCAGGTCAGGGCGCTCGGGACGGTGGGCGGACGCGCGGGTCGATGTTGCGGCGCGCGGCCAGCATCGCGAAGAGGGACCTCGACGACCTCGAACAGGCTTTTGCATGGCTCGGCGAGGCGCTCGTCGCTCACGTGGAGCCGGCCACGCTTGATGCCCTGGACGCGCTCGCGCGCGACGTTGGCGACCTTCGCCGTGCGGAGGCGACGCTGTCGCGCTCTCTCGAGGAAGTGTTCGACGGGCCGCTCGTTCGCCTCCTCCTCGCACGGCGCGCGACGCTGCGGCGCGATGATCTCGGCGACGCCCCCGGCGCTGCGGCGGACCTGAAGAAGCTCCACGACCTTTCGCCGAGCGATCTGACCGTGGTCGACGACCTATCGGCGCTCCTAACGAGCCTGGGCGACTACCGAGGGCTCGTGCAGCTCTTCGAGGACCAGATCCTCCGCGGCAAGGACGTCGTGATGCGCGTCGACCTCGCGCGCAAGGTCGCCCGCATGTGGGAGGAAGAGCTCTCCGATCCCCGCGAGGCGGCCGACGCATGGCGTCGCGTCCTGCGGTTGAAGCAGGGCGACCCCGACGCGACAGCGGGCCTCGAGCGCGCCAAGTCGAATATGTTGAAGAGACCGGAGCCCGGATCCGAGCCTCATATGCCCGCTCCCCCGTCGAGGCCCGGGGCTGTGGTCGCCACGCCCGCCCTGCCGGTCGAGGAAGTCTATCCGGCCCCGGCTGCGCCGGCCCTCGAGTCCGAGGCGGAGTCCGAGGCAGAGGAGGAGCTGCGACCACAAGCGCGCGCCCGCGCGGCGAGCGAGCCGGGCGCCGGTGAGGCGTTCGAGCCAGACGAAAAGCCCACCGTGCCGCCACCAGCGCACATAACAGCGGCCCGCGATGCACTGCCCACTCCGCCTCTCGCAGAGCCCGAGGACGAGCCTTCCGCGTCCGCGGCATTGGCTAATGACGAACCCGCGGTCGGCGAGGACGACGAGTCAGGCGAAGACGTCATGTTCGACGACGAGTCCGAGCCCGCCGACGACATGATCGTCGAGGTCGAGGAACAAGCCGCTCTTCCCCCGGAAGAAGCGAAGAAGACCGTTCCCCCACCTAAGCGCAGCATCCCGCCGCCTTTACCTCGCGGCTGACGTCACGCTGCGCCGAACCGGACCTCATCGCCCGTTACGCGGGCCTCGCCTCCGAGTACGAAGGCCTCGTTGTGCGCGCGGTGCCCGAACGGCGCCTCCGCGAGCACCGGGATCCCGAGCGCGCGGGTGCGCTCTTCGAGCACGTCTTCCACCGGCCGACCGTCCGCGCCCGGACCGCAACAGTCGAACCCGCCGAAGACGATCGCCGACGCGTGCGCCAGATGGCCGCCGAGGCATAGCGACGTTAGCATCCGATCGATGCGGTACGGCGCCTCGGAGACGTCCTCCAGGACGAGCACCGCACCCTCGGGAATCGCGAGCCGCCCCGCGACGGCCATCGCGTGCACGAGCGAGAGGTTGCCTCCGACCACGACGCCGCGGGCCTCTCCGGACCGCAAGACCCGGAGGCCCTTCCATGTGCGAACCGCGGAAGGACGCTCGAGTGACGCGATCCACGCCGCCCGAACCGATGGCGTCGCCTCCTTACCGAGACCGGTCACGTTCGGCCCGTGGACGGTGGCCACGCCCGCGCGCCACGCCATCGCGTGAAGCGCTGTCACGTCGCTGAAGCCGACGATCCAAGTGGGACGCCGGACGAGGTCGCCCCAGGGCAGATCGTCGACGACGCGCATGACGCCATACCCGCCACGGACGGCGACGACGGCCCGCACCTCCCTGTCCGTCAGCGCGCGCAGAAGTTCGTCCCGTCGCCGCCCGTCGCTGCCCGCGAGGAAGCCGTCTCGCGCCAGCGCGCCGGGGGACATCCGGATCCGGTACCGCGTCCGCAACCATGCGAGTCCGGGCCAGACCCTCCACGCCGCCACCGGGCTCGACGGCGCGACCACGACGACGAGGTCCCCTGGCGCGAGCGGCGGGGGGAAGACGAGCGTCACCGGGGAAAGCATAACGCCGTTGCAAGACCGGCGGTCCGCCGTCCAGAATGGGCGGCTCCGTGTCTGCCGTCCAGCCACCCACCCTAGACCGCCGCTCGCGCGCGCCTCGCGGGAATAGCAGGTCTGCCCTCGCGCGCCTGCCGGCCGCATCATGGGGGCCCGCGGCGCTCCTCCGCCGCGTGCTTGGTACCGCCGGGGGAGCTCTGGACGACGTCCTCGATCGCCTGATGGGCGAGCCCTTCCTCGACCGACTCTCGCGCGTGCCCCTCGCGTTGGGGACCTCGGGGGTCGACCCATTCGGCCTCGATCCGCACTGGGCGAAGTACGTCCTCATGTCGATCGGGATGATGCACCGCAAATACTTCCGAACCGAGGTCCACGGCGTCGATCGCGTGCCCACCGGAAGAGTGCTCCTCATCGCGAACCACTCCGGACAGATTCCGATTGACGGCACCCTCGTCGCCGCCGCGATGTTCATGGACGCCGAGCCCCCGCGCATCGTGCGCGCGATGGTCGAGAAGTGGGCCGTGGGTCTCCCCTTCGTCTCGCTCCTCTTCACGCGCGTCGGTCAGGTGGTCGGGGTGCCGGAGAACGCGACGCGGCTCCTCGCGCAAGGCGAAGCGTTGCTCGTCTTCCCCGAGGGCGTGCGCGGCATCTCGAAGACGATCGACCAGCGCTACCAGCTCACCGACTTCGGCCTCGGCTTCATGCGCCTAGCCATCGAGACGGGCACCCCCGTCGTTCCGGTCGCGGTCGTGGGCGGAGAGGAGCAGTACATTTCTGTCGCCAATGTAGACGCCCTCGCAAAGCTCTTACGACTTCCGGCGTTCCCGATCATTCCCCAGCTCTTCTTGCCCGGAGGTCAGTTTCCGCTGCCGACGAAGTACCGCATCTGGTTCGGCGAACCGATGCACTTCTCGGGGGACCCCGACGACGACGATTCGATCATGGAGGAGAAGGTGTGGCTGGTGAAACAGACCATCCAGTCGATGCTCAACCGCGGCCTGAAGGAGCGGAAGCACATCTTCTGGTGAGAGGGAACGTGAGCGTCGACCGATGGTAGACACCCAGAGCCAGCCGCCCCCTTCTTCGGCTCCGCGCAGTCGCACGCCATCGATGGTGTCGGCGACGGAGGGCCCGGCTGTCCTCGTCACCGGCATCTGCGGCCGCCTGGGCAAGCGTCTCGCGCGCGTCCTACACCGCGAGCGGCCGGTCGTCGGCGTCGACCGCAGGCCCTTCGTCGACAAGCCCAAGGACATTCATCACGTCCAGGTCGACATCCGCCGCAAGAAGCTCAAGGACATCTTTCGCAACAACGACATCAAAGCCGTCGTCCACCTCGGCGTCATGCACGACCCTCGCGCCTCTTCGGCCGAGCACCACTCGTGGAACGTCGCGGGCTTCGGCAAGTTGCTCGAGTACGTTTCCCAGTTTCGAGTGCCCAAGCTTGTCGTCCTGTCGAGTGCGAATGTCTATGGCCCGCAGGCGAGCAATCCGCAATTTCTCTCGGAAGAGGCGCCCCTGCTCGGCGGCCAGAACTTCAGCGACATCCGTGACCTCGTCGAGGTCGACATGCTTGCGCAGAGCTTCTTCTGGAAGCTGCCGGAGACCGAGACAGTGATCCTCCGGCCGGTGCACATCCTCGGCACCGTCCACAACGCGCCGTCGAATTTCCTTCGCCTCAACCCCGTCACGACTGTGATGGGGTACGATCCGATGGCGCAGGTGGTCAACGAGGCCGACGTCGTGCACGCGATCGAACTCGCGCTGCGTCCGGGCATCCGCGGCATCTTCAACATCGCCGGGGCCGAGCCCGTGCCGCTGTCGCGCCTCATCAAGATTCTGGGCCGAAAGAGGCTCAGCGTCCCCTTCTCCATCGCGAAGGTCGTGCTGCGGCGGATGTGGGCTCTGCGGCTGACGACGTTCCCCGTGCCGGAGCTCGACCACATCCGCTTCGTCTGCATGGTGGACGACCGCCGAGCACGCGAGGTCCTCGGCTTCGTCCCCCGCGTGTCTCTAGAAGAGACGGTGCTCTCCGTCGACGAGGGGCGCTGGTAGTCAACGCGCCTTCGTGAGCGTCACCCGCATAGGCGAAGCGCCGATCGTCACGAGTTTGCGCTCGACCTTGTGATCCGCCTTCATGAATACGAGCAGGTGCTCGAAGCCGGGCGCTGCGCTATCGCCGACGTAGGCGATATCGCATGGCGTCGCCTCGCAGACTGTGTCGCCCTCTTCCTTGACGCGCGCCCCCTCCGGGTTCGTCTCGACGTGCAGCGTCGCCGCGAGCCTGAGCGCCGGCGACGAAGGCGCGATCGCCGCGACCTCCGGAGACGGCGCAAGGGCCGCCGCAGGGGTCGAGGTCATGGCCCGCCGCGAGAGGACGGATCGGCCGAGCCATGCCGCCACGAGCAGAACGCCGAACCCCGCGACGACGGCCGTGGCCACGCTGCGCCTCTTCGGCGCCTCTGGCGGCTCGATCTGCGCGGCGAAGGTCCGCGACGACATGAGGGGGTCGACGAGTTTGGGCCGGGTCAAGTGCCCGGAGTCGACCGATGCCGCGGCCCCCTCCATCTTCAGTGCATCGACGAGCTCCGCCATCGACGCGAAGCGATTGTCCGGGTCCTTGGCGAGGCACTTCATCACGACGGCCTCGATCCCGTGCGGCAAGAGGACGCGCGGCACCGCCGACGCAAACGCGGGAGGGACGTCGGACACCTGCGCCATCATCGTGGCCAGCTCGGTCGCCCTCTCGAAGGGCGGGCGCCCGGTGAGCATCGCATACAACATCGCCCCGAGCGCGTAGACGTCGGTGCGAGCGTCCACCGATTTACCCTGAACCTGCTCGGGCGCCATGTAGCGCGGCGAGCCGACGATCGGGGCCGACGGCGCCGCGTCGTCGCCCCCTTGCGTCTCCTCCACGAGCCCGAAATCAAGCACCTTGACGAAGTCGTCGTCGTCGTCCCGCCGGACGAGAAAGACGTTGCCGGGCTTGATGTCCCGATGCACCGCCCCTACCTCGTGCGCCTCGCGCAGCGCGCGGCCCACCTGCAACGCAATGTGAACCGCGCGCTCCGGCGGGAGCCGACCCGCGGCTTTCAGCTCGTCGGCGAGCGAGCGCCCCTCGAGGTACTCCATCGCGATAAAACAGCTGCCCTCGGGGGTGTCGCCGTAGTCGAAGATCGTGACCGCGTTGGGATGCGTGAGCTTGGCGGCGATGCTGGCCTCGAGCAAGAAACGCTCGATGAACTCGTGCGCGTCGTCACCCGCAACGAGCCTCGGATCGAGCACCTTGACCGCGCAGCGGCGATTGAGGCGCGTCTGCTCGCCGAGGTAGACCCTCCCCATCCCGCCCTGCGCGATCGCGCGGACGATGCGGACCCGGTCGAGAAGCACCGTCCCGATGAGCGGATCGTCGCCATACGCCGGCTCGCGGCGCTCCGACGGGACGGGGGGGGGCGTGATGCTTGGGGCCTGAATCGGAGGCTTCTTGGAACCGGGCCTGGGTGCCTCCACGTTACTTCACGAAGAATACCGCAGAAACCGTGGCTGCGCCCTCCGGGCGCGATTCGCCGCGTCGGCGATCCGCATCGCCCCCCGTCACGAGCGAGAGGTCACGTCACGGGTGAGGGGGCACCGCGACGCCACGGAACACCTCGTTCGTGGCGGCGGTGGCGACGATGGTGGGCGTTGGCGGCGACGTCGACGTTGCCGAGTCGACGATGACGACGAGCTGGTCCGGCTGGTCGCCCCCCATCCCGGTCGTCGCCATGAGCGTGACCGTGCTTCCCGTAACGTAGCCCGCCAGACCTCGGAAACCGGTGTTGGTCGTTCCGCCGTCCGCCCCCGTGCCCGAGATCATGATGGCGCTCGTCCCCCACGCGCTCGTCCACAATCCGCCGCCATCGGCAGCCCCGAACGTGAACTTCCCGATCCCGCCGCCGGTACTGGTCCGATCGTCCGCGACGTACAGGGTATCGACGCTGGCCGTCACGGCCGAGTTCAGCTTGAAGAACACGAAGCCGTACGGGCTGACTTTGCTGCCTGACGGCAGGCCGGACAGAAGGCCCAGCGTGGGTGCGGGAGAGCCGCTGATGGGTTCACCGCTTCCTATCGTGAAGAGGCCGTTGCCGGCCGCGGTGCCCGCCGAATCTGCGTAGAGCTGTCCTCCTGCGAGCCCGAGCCACCGGGCGTCCTGCGAGGCGGATGTCGCGGACACGACCTGCACATTGCTCATGCCCGCGGCCTCGTACCAGAGGCCTCCGGTCGTGTCGGTCGCCGTTCCGCCGACCCAGATCTCCTGGCCGTCGATCGACGCTGCGCTCTGGATGCTGCCCCCCCCCGCAAGGGCGGCGGGGAGGACCATCGATGTGTTGACTGTGCCCGAGGCGTTGATGAACCCTGCGACGCAGCTTCCGCTCGAGATCGTGGTGCCCGGGGCGAAGTTGTGCCCGGCGATCACGACGTACTGTCCGTTGGTGGACGTCGTCAGATCGCCCTCGGCGACGTCGTTGTCGATCAGCGTCAGGGCCTGGTTAGAGCCGCTCGATCCCGCCGAGGTGGGCAGGGCAATCGACGAGTTGAAGGTGCCGCTGAGCGAATAGTTGTCTATGAAGACTGCTGTAGTTTGCCCGGCGGTCAGGGTCGAGCCGGTGCCGAGGCGGACGACGTCGAACGACGGCACGACGCAGTCGCCGCCGCCGTCGCAGATGCTCCCGCCGCTGTCGCTGCAGGCCGTCCCCTGGGGCGCGTTGCTGAGGACGCATCGGTTCGAGACGCAGGAAGGCACCAGGCAGAGGGAGGGCGTCCCGCAGTTGGCCGCGGTCGTACACTGCGCCTCGCAGGTGATGGTCTCCGACGCGGTCGTGTTGGCGATGCCGGTGCATACCTGTCCGACGCTGCCGCCGTCGAGGCCGGTCCCGTCCAGGCCCACGGTGAGCGTCACCGTGCAGGTGCCCGTCGTCGGACCGCACGAGAACGTCGCGTTGGCCTGCGTGGGATTGGTGATCGTGCCGCACGTCGAGGTCCACAGGAGCGTCGGCGTGCCGCCGTCTGCGCCCGTCTCCATCGCCGTGAGCGTCGCCGTTTCGGGCGGCATGAGCTCGGCCGGGCTGATCCCCACGCCCGTGATCCCCGGACACTGGAACGGCGCCTGGGTCTCGTACTCGACAGGCACATTGACCGCGATCGCCCCATTGACGATGTCCGCCGTGATCGCCGCGTCGGTCGGCGCGGTGCACGTGACGAGGACGGTCGCGCTGCTCGTCGCTCCCGCCATGACGGTAATCGCGGCGGTAGTGCCGGTGCAGGGATCCCCGTTGCTGTCGGCGCCGTAGAGTGTGACGACGTAGCCGCTTCCCACGAGGATTCCGCCGGCGACGAACTCGACCGACTGCGCTTCGTGCCCCGCGTCGTCTGTGATGTAGACGATGCCGGTGTAGCTGTTCGTGCCATTCGACAGGGTCCAGGAAAGCTGGTTCACGTGGACGCCGTTGGCGATCGTCAGCTGGAGGCCAACCGCGCCCGCATCCCCGCCGTTCGGCGAGGTGGTGATCGTGCCGAGATCAGGCCCTCCGTTCGGTCCTAGTCCGTCCGCCGGTTCGCCGTGACTCGAGCAGGAAGCCACCCAAAGGGCGACGACCGCCGCTGCGGCATCACTAAGAGCCCCTCGCCGCATACCCTACCCCCCGCCCAAAACCACGTTGAACCACACAGCGGGGGACCACAAAGCGAACGCTGTGCCTGGGCTCGCCACCCTCATTACACCCTGTATTTCGGTAGACCTGGGCGTGCACCCAACCGATTATCGGAAATGGACCTCCGGAATCCGGAGGGTCGTGCCGGTGGTTGGGAGGCTAACGTGGGACGTTATTTTCCAACTATACTGGAACTGTCCGGATGGGCCGAGACGAGTGATCCTTCCAACGGGTTTGCAGGCACAACCAGTGTGGGAGATGCTCCTCCCCTGCGATGGTTGCGACACGGTCGAGACCTCCTCCGCTTCCGCACCGCAGGGTTCGGCCGTCCGGCAGTCATCGGCGTGTTCCTCCGCCGATGCATCTGCAGGCGGAGTACGTCCCGGACGAGTACGTCCTCGAAGAGAGCGGTGAGTTTCTCGACGAAGAGTTCGTGATCGAGGATGGGCCGGAAGCGACCGGCCCCGACGTGGTCTTCACGGGCCCCTCCGACGCTCCCCCGGCGCGTGTCTCGTTCCCAGTCGCTGCGCGGAAAAAACCGAGTAGCCCGGATCGCTGGCGAACAGCGTATGTAGCATTCGCCGTGGCGCTAACGGGAGCCATGGCGGTCGCGCTCTGCGCGAGGGTCCTCACGCGAGATTCGGGAAGTGCGGCGACGGAGATCTCGACCTCGACCTCGACCTCGACCTCGACCCCGACCCCGACCCCGACCTCGACCTCGACCTCGACCTCGACCTCGACCTCGACCTCGACCTCGACCTCGACCT